>OKSC01000179.1_pt1 | contig 77232 bp, 64 predicted proteins | sample 1601161 | NCBI WGS metagenome assembly OKSC01 (sample SAMEA3541552, study PRJEB24748) | human gut metagenome | biome: human gut; feature: human-associated habitat; material: faeces | place: China | collected 2012 | reverse complement strand
CTACAACCTCAACATTCCAAATTTTTCTACTTGACTTAAAGCCGCACTTGTGCTATAAATAGTTTAACTTCATCCTGTACAAAGCCATGAGGCAGACAAACGGGATGCGAAGTCCTGTACAAGAGAGAACCGCCGCGGATTTTCCGCGTGATGCAAGCGGTTTTGCAGCGGCCCGCAACCTTACCACTGCCGAGCGCGGGGGCGAACCTCCGCCGGGTACGGCCCGTTACAGCCGGTACGAGCGGCGCTTACCTTTTATTATATAAGATATAAGCGCAATTTGGGTGGAACCGTGGAGCTATATGCTTCATCCCTTTTGTAAGCGAGGGATGGAGCATTTTTTATTTGCATTTTTGTGCAATTGCAAAAGGAGCGTACAATTATGAAGATCATCTACAAGGACGGTACCGTCGCCGAGTGCCCGCAGGAGGAAGAACTGCACGTTCTGCGCCACACGGCTGCCCATATCATGGCGCAGGCCATCAAGCGCCTGTACCCCCAGGCCGACTTTGCCTACGGCCCCGCGACCGACAACGGCTTCTACTACGACGTCGACCTGCCCGAGGGCGTCAAGATCAGCGAGGACGATTTCCCCGCGATCGAGGCCGAGATGAAAAAGATCGTCAAGGAGAACCTCAAGTTTTCCGTGTACGAGAAGCCCCGTGCCGAGGCCATCGCCCTTATGGAGGAGCGCGGCGAGAAGTACAAGGTCGAGCACATCGACGACCTGGACGATGACGCCCGCATCACCTTCTACCAGCAGGGCGACTACATCGACATGTGCGTCGGCCCCCACATCTGCTACACCAAGGCTCTCAAGGCCTTTAAGCTCACCGGCGTCTCGGGCGCTTACTGGAAGGGCGACAAGGACAACAAGATGCTCACCCGCATCAACGGCGTCGCCTTTGCCACCAAGGAAGAGCTCGACGAGCACATGCACATGCTGGAGGAGGCCAAGAAGCGCGACCACCGCAAGATCGGCCGCGAGATGGACCTCTTTATGATGCGCGACGAGGCCCCCGGCTTCCCGTTCTTCCTTCCCAACGGCATGATCCTTAAGAACACGCTGCTGGACTACTGGCGCGAGATCCACCACAAGGCCGGCTACGTGGAGATCTCCACTCCGCTCATCATGAACAAGCAGCTGTGGAAGACCTCGGGCCACTGGGACCACTACAAGGACAACATGTACTCCACCGTTATTGACGACGAAGAGTACTGCATTAAGCCCATGAACTGCCCGGGCGGCGTGCTGGTGTACGCCTCCAAGCCGCACTCCTATCGCGAGCTGCCCATCCGCGCCGGCGAGATTGGCCTGGTGCACCGCCACGAGCTGCGCGGCGCTCTGCACGGCCTGTTCCGCGTGCGCTGCTTTAACCAGGACGACGCCCACCTGTTTGTGCGTCCCGACCAGCTGACCGACGAGATCGTGGGCGTGGTTAACCTCATCGACTCCGTGTACCAGAAGTTTGGCTTTAAGTATCACGTTGAGCTTTCCACCCGCCCCGAGGACTCCATGGGTTCGGACGAGGACTGGGCTCGCGCCGAGGAAGGCCTGCGCACCGCTCTGGAGCAGCTGCACATGGACTACGAGGTCAACGAGGGCGACGGCGCCTTCTACGGCCCCAAGATCGACTTCCACCTGGAGGACTCGCTTGGCCGTACCTGGCAGTGCGGTACCGTCCAGCTCGACTTCCAGATGCCGCTCAACTTTGACCTGGAGTACGTGGACGCCGACGGCACCAAGAAGCGCCCCATCATGCTGCATCGCGTGTGCTTTGGCTCCATCGAGCGCTTCATCGGTATTCTGATTGAGCACTTTGCGGGCAAGTTCCCCACCTGGCTGGCGCCCGTGCAGGTCAAGGCACTTCCCGTTTCGGAGAAGAGCCGCGACTACGCCCACGAGGTGTGCGCCAAGCTGGAGGAGGCCGGCATTCGCGTGGTCTGCGACGACCGCGACGAGAAGATCGGCTACAAGATTCGCGAGGCCCGCAGCATCGACCGCGTTCCCTACATGCTCATCCTGGGCGAGAAGGAGGTCGAGGCCGGCAACATCTCCGTCCGCGATCGTTCCAACGAGACCGTTCAGATGAGCGTTGACGAGTTTGTTGCCAAGGTGACCGAGGAGATCAAGACTCGCGCCTAGCACAAGCAACACAAGAATTAACAAAGGCGATCGTCCTATTGGGCGGTCGCCTTTTTTGTTGTCTATAGAAGAAAAGCCGCTGGTAGAGCGGCTTTTTTGTTGCGCAAAAATGTACAGGTTTTTGTAGTGGGGTATGGAGATGTGTCCGCTCGCGCCGCTATTTGCGCAATCTGGGAAAACGGTCTGGATTAATTCGTATAATGATTTTCGTCGAAAGATACGAAAACCTGTACTTTTGCGACTGCGCCTAGCTGCGAGCGAGAAGCCTGTTCTTAACGCCCCTGCATCCGCGTGTGTCGCGGATGCAAGTTAAGGGGGCGAGAGATGGAACAGACAATGCGGCGCCAAGAGCAGCTGCCCGGTGCCTTTAACGGTGCCACCACCAACAGCCAGAGCGGTCGCGTACGCTGGTATCTGGTCCACACCCCCAATGGTAAAGAGCGCGAGACCTGCGAAAAGGTCCGCCGCATTATCCCGCACGAGCTAATGCAGGACGCTTTTGTGATGCAAAAGGAGTTCTGGTTTAAGCGGGACGGCGCCTGGTCGCTCCAAACCAAACCTATGTACAAGGAATACTTCTTCGTCGCCACGCGCGATGCCGCCCTGCTCGATAAGGCCTTGGCCCAGTTGAGCTTTGGTTGCCGCATTGCCGGCAGCAGGGAACGGGCCTATGCGCCCATGCCGGACGATGCGCAGGACTGGTACCGCAGCGTGCTCGACGACGACGGCGTGGTGCGCAACAGCGTAGCGCGCATAGAAGACGGCGTGTTGCACATAGTACAAGGGCCCTTGGTGGGGCAAGAGGCCCGTGTAAAGAAAATCGACCGTCATAAGCGCTGGTGCCTGGTAGACGTGGGCGAAGGCGACTCCGCATTTAGGGAGCTGCTTCCGTTGGACGTGCCCAGTAAGACGTAAGGGGACGTCGCACTGGCAATGCATTCGCAATTTGAATTCATCGATTGGGGGATCCCTGGGGACAGGGACGTGAATTTGAACTTGACTACTAAAGAAGTGACAGGGCAAAACGCGCCGGTGGGGGCCGCGCTTATAGCCCAGGCCATGAATCGCGGCGAGGTGAGCGTGCGCTACAAGGCCATGCAGGCCGTGAAGGATTGGGACCGAACTCGTCTGGGCTACCGTGCCGTGAAGCGCGCGTTCGACATCGTTTTCAGCGGCTGTGTGCTTGCCGTCATCGCCATACCCAGCCTGGTGCTCGCCGCGGCCATCCGCCTGGAGAGCGAGGGCAACCCGTTCTACAGCCAGATCCGCGTGGGCCAGACCCATCGCGACGGCAGGCTGTCCACCTTCCGCATGTGGAAGTTCCGCAGCATGTACAAGGACGCCGACGAGCGCCTCGCCGAGCTCAAAGAGCAGAACGAGATCGCCGGCGCCATGTTCAAGATGAGGGACGACCCGCGCGTAACGAGGATCGGCAAGTTCATCCGCAAGCACTCCATCGACGAGTTCCCGCAGTTCGTGAACGTGTTCCTGGGCCAGATGTCCGTAGTCGGGCCCAGGCCGCCGCTGCCCAACGAGGTGGCGGAGTACACCGAGTATGACCTGCAGCGCCTGGCCGTGAAGCCGGGCATCACCGGCTGGTGGCAGGTCACGGACCGCAACTCCACGAGCTTCGACGGCATGGTCCGCCGCGACCTGGAGTACATCGCCAAGCGCGGTCCCATAACGGACCTCAAGATCGTCGTGCTCACGGTGATCGAGGTCATTACTGGCAAAGGTGCGTGCTAGATGTCTAAGCCTATTCGTATTCTTGAAATAGTGAATGTCATGGATCGAGCTGGTCTCGAAACTATGCTCATGAATCACTACCGCCATATTGATCGCGATCTTGTACAACTTGATTTTTTGACTCATAGACCTTGTGAAGGCGCTTACGACAAAGAAATTCAGGAACTTGGCGGACATGTTTTCCGCGCCCCGCGCTTGTACCCACAGAACTGTCTTGCATATCGTCGTTACATGCGTTCATTCTTTGCCGAGCACGAATACCCCGTCGTTCATTCTCATATCGACGCCATGTCAGCATTTCCGCTGGCTATGGCTCGTTCGTGTGGAGTCGTTGTGAGATTGGCACACTCTCACAACGACTCGGTCGACAAGGATTTCAAGTACCCTATCAAAGAAATCGCGAGAAAGCGTTTGCCTGGTATTGCCACTCATTATTGGGCGTGTAGCGAAGCTGCGGGCGTATTTCTGTTCGGTGAAAAAAATCAACAGAGATTGCATATCGTAAAGAACGCGATCGACTTAACTGATTTTGCTTTCAAATCCGATGTTCGATTTTCGGCTCGAACCGAATTGGGCGTGACCGACGGGCAGATTATCATTGGCCATGTAGGACGCTTTAGCACCGTGAAGAATCAGGTCTTCCTAGTAGACGTGTTGGCAGAGGCCGTTGCCCATGGCAAGGATGCCGTGCTGGTGCTCGTGGGAGATGGCGAGCTGAGGGTAAAAGTAGAACAGAAGGCCACGTCGTCTGGACTTTCTTCTCGCGTGCGATTCCTCGGCTTGCGAGATGATGTTTCTCGACTCATGCAGGCTTTCGACGTCCTGGTTTTCCCGAGCCTGCATGAAGGTATACCGCTCACGCTCATAGAGGCGCAGGCATCAGGACTTCCTGTCCTCACCTCGGACAATGTATCAGATGAAGCGCTGGTGTTGGAAAACTGTGCCCAGATGGGGCTCTCCGAAACTCCCGAATCATGGGCGGCAAAGGCCTGCGCCATGACAGACGAGGGTCGTGCCGAATGCTGTATCGATGTTCTTACTGCCGCCGGCTATGAAATCAATCAGAGCGCCAAGGACCTCCAGCGGTCTTACCTCTCGCTCTACGAGGGAGCGCATCGATGAAAATTGCATTGATAGGACATAAGCAAATTCCAGGACGTTCAGGCGGCGTTGAGGTTGTCGTGGAGGAGCTTGCTACGAGGTTGGCTGCCCGTGGTGTAGAGACGACTGCATACAACCGCAAGGTAAGAGGGCGCCCCGCTCCTGCCCTCTATGAGGGTGTTCGCCTGGTGGATGTCTTCGCGCCCGACAGCAAGAAGTTGAATGCAGTCGTTTACAGCTATCTGGCTACAGTTCACGCTATTGCATCCGGTGTCGACGTTATCCACTACCATGCTCTGGGACCAGCTGCCTCGCTTTGGCTCGCGAAGCTTTTTGGCAAAAAGGTTGTGGTAACCGTCCACGGCCTGAATTACAAGACGCCCAAGTGGAAGGGCTTTGGGGCCAAGTACATCAAGTTCGGCGAGCGTCTTGCCATGCGCAGCGCCGATGAGGTAATCGTGCTGTCTCGCTCTATCCAGAATTATTATCGTGACGAATATGGGCGAGAGTGCCGATTCCTGCCCAACGGCCTATCTATGCCCGAGGGCATAGATGACGATTCGTGTCTGGACCGCCTGGGGTTGCGTGGGCATGACTTTCTGCTGTGCGTTTCACGACTTGTACCAGGAAAAGGTTTGGAGTCTCTCATTGAAGCGTTTAAGGGTGTCGATGCCAATGCCGAGCTTGTGATTGCAGGCGATGCAGATCACGTGGACGAGTTCAAGACGGCTTTGAAGGCTTCCGCTGAGAATAATGCTCGCATCCGTTTTATCGGTTTTACAAGCAAGGCAGACTTGTGTGTCCTTTACTCGGCGGCGCGGGCGTTTGTGTTTCCGAGTGAGGCGGAAGGTATGCCTATGGCTCTTTTGGAGGCAATGTGGTTTAACTGCCCGTGCCTGGTGAGCGATATCCCAGAAAACGTTGAGGTGCTGGAGGGTCATGGGGAGACGTTTCCCGTAGGGGATGTCATTGCGCTGCGCAAAGGCCTTCAAGCCATCTGCGCCTCATGGCCCGAGCGCGAGGATACTCGCAGTGTGGTGAGTCTGAATCATAACTGGGACAGGGTGGCGGACGAGACTTTAATGATTTACAAGGAGGTGTTGTCGCGAGCGGGGAGTGGCTCGCGATGGTGACGCTCGTTTACAACCGACGGGCGAACTCCCGCGCTTTTCGGCTCACTCTCCCGGCGGGATCTCCAGGAGTTCGCATGGTGCGCAGTGGATGACTGCAGCTCCGACGGTGGCTGGGAGGTCATCGAACGCATGAGGGAAGTGGCTATGTTTCCCATCGATGCCGTTGAGTGCGACACGGAAATCAGCACTGACTGTCCGGCTCATGAGGGGATGCAGTCTAGGTGCCGTGCTTACGCTACCAAGCACTGTGAACAGTCGAGATTTATGAACGAGCCTATCGAGCTCTACGAAAGGGAAATCGATGCCAAGCTGCCATGATTTAAAGCGTTTGGCGCATCGCGCTGCGGAGGAGATTAAGTCTCTAGCTGTTATTGGCAAGGATGCTGCTGCGGACGCAGCGGCTGGCATTATTGAGAAGGTGGCGGCGGATGCCCAAAGATGACAATTTGAATAATGATTCCAGCATGTCCATCACTGTCGTTATCCCCTGCTATAACGTCGAGAAGTATCTACGCGAATGTATCGGGAGCTTGGAGCTCGATAGACATCCTGAAGTTGATGCCGTGCTCGTTGATGACGGCTCGACGGACAGCACGCCTGCCATTTGTGATGAGTTGGCTGCTGCGCATACGCGCTTGACGGTGATCCACCGTGAGAACGGTGGATCACCGTCTGCGCGCAACGCCGGGCTGTCGCGTGCAGACGGTAACTGGGTCTGGTTCGTTGACTCAGACGACATCATTGCCCCGTATGCTTTGGACGTCATTCTTGCGGCATGTCGTTCTTCTAGTGCTGACGCCATCCAGTTCGAGCTGCTCAAATTCCAGGATGGCGCCGTACCGAATTGGCCTGGGTACTGTGTTTCCGATATCCGCCACCTCACCGCATCTGAATTCAGGAGAGAGCTTCACTCCCAGAGACGGCAACATTACGCCTGCTCCTTTTTGTTTCGCAACGAAAAGCAGTGGAATGAAAAGGGGAGGATTCATAGCCTGTTTGCAGAGGAGTACTCGCTGTACGAAGATGCCGTTTCTATCGAGCGTTTCCTCGTCTCGGCCCGGTCGGTAGACATGATGGATTCTCAACTGTATGGGTACAGACAGGTTTCTTCGTCTATGTCGCACAGGCGCAGTGATAGGTCCGCCAAAAGCGGCCTCATGGCCGTCCGTGAGATTGCGGCGATGCCTGACGAGGGGGAGGAACCCCAGCTCCGTATGCGTATGGAGATAAGTCTGTTATTCACGGCTTATAGGATTGCTGAGCGTGACTCGGCGCTGAAGCCGGAGATCCGGCGCGAAATCGAGGCCAGGGTCTCCCGCATAGGGCTGGTTACTCTAGGTTGGGGCCGTCTCGTGCGCTACATCCTTTTGAAGTGTGGGGTAATGGATTTGATAATCGATTGGAGATCGCGTGGCGAGTGCGATTAATCGTAAGGCGGGGAGGTTGAGTGAGACCCAGGTCCTACCGCTGCTTGCATCTGTGTTTTTTGTTCTTACCTTTGCAATCAAAGCATTCACTGACGGACCCTACGACAGGGGTCTGCTTTCCAGCGCAATAGTCTACACAAAGTACGCTACTGCCTTTATAGCGTGCTTGCTTGCTCTGGCCTTTGCAATGAAGAAGGGTGAATACAGGTTCGTGCAAGAGTTCAACGAGCTCATGGTCATCGTGGCGGTATTTACGGTGGTCTCGGCTGTGATGCAGCTTGTTTCAGGGACGTTCGTTGGAGGGACGTACATCGAGCTCGTTAAGCTAGCTATGCCGATGGTCTTAGCGTACTGCATGTTGAATGCGCTTGATGATGACCAAATATACGTCTGCATGGTAGCCGTACTCATCGTTTCTCTTATGGGCTACGTTGTCGATATGGGCGCCAGGGGTTCGTCGCTATCGGCGATATTCCAAGCTGACTTCGCCGCATCTGAATCCGATACCGAATCATCGGGTTTCTCCGAGATTTCCTTGATGCTGTCCTTCTATTTCCTTTATGTAAAGAGGAGCGGGGCGGCTTCCGTCGTCTCAACCCTGTTTTGTATTCTTTGTTTCAAGAGATTGGCCATCCTCGTCGTTTCCCTTGCTTTCCTGGTCAGCCATTTTGCCCCGAGGTTCATTACCGCCAAGCCTTCGTCTAAGCTCGTTACGGCTTGTAAAGTCGCCACCCTGGCTGCATGCGCCGCATGGTGTTGGATTCTCCTGCCGGGGCAGGAGCGGTTGTTCATATCGCTTTTTGGTCAGACGCCTTTCGACTTCACGATGGGCAGGAGCATGAGTCTGAGATATCTTGTCGATTCGGGGTTCCAGAGTTATGGCTTCGGTTCTGCCAACGTTGTGATTAATGGCGTGTTCGGCGTCCCGTTTGAAATGGACTTGGCGAAGATAGCAATCGAACTGACGCCTGCGGTTCTGGCCCTCTTCGTCTGGCTGTTCTGGGATCTTGCCAGGGGAAGCGTTTGGGCTTTCGGGATCGTTGCCTATTTCATGCTCAATATGATCAGTTCCGATTCCCTCACTTCCAACTTCGCCTTTACGCTCGCCTATATGACCTTGGGTCTCGTCAATTCGGGCTCATCGGCCAAGATCCCTTTGACGGATGCGGCGGTGAGCCGTGAGGATCTGACTAAATTGATTGACGGGAGGCTCTGCTAATGCCCGAAAAGAATTCCGTGCCTTTGAGACGTCCGGAAGGCTCGCTCCCTAAAATTTCCGTCGTCGTGCCGGTATACAACTCGGAGCGATATCTAGACGAGTGTGTACACTCCGTTCTCGATCAAAGGTACCCCTCACTCGAGATCATCCTTGTAGACGATGGCTCGGCCGACTCGAGCGGCGCCATGTGCGATGCCTTCGAGGCCGACAACCCAGGTGTTGTTAGGGTTGTACATAAGAATAATGCTGGCGTCTCTGCGGCGCGAAATACTGGAATGTCGCTGGCGACTGGTGAGTACATCATGTTTGTAGACAGTGATGACGTTCTGCCGTTCGGTTCGATTCGTTTGCTACTTAATTCTGCTGCCGCGTATCGCTCGGACATGGTCTATGGCGAGTACGCAATCATGCTGAACGGTAAAGTGGGCGAGCCAATTGGAGAGCTTGGTAGTTTACCGGAAGGCAAAGTACCTTTCACCGTAGTTCTAGCTAGTCTCGCCAGCATGGCCCCGAAATCTATTACGGGGTCTTGCTGCCGAGCGCTTTTCAAAGCTTCGTTCATCAAATGCTCGGCAGCAATGTTTCCTGAGGGAATCGCCATTAGTGAGGACTATGACTTTATCTTGCAATGCCTTGCTGCCGAGCCCAGTATATCCGTTGTTCACGATGTTGTTTACTGGGTGCGTCGCGGTTCTGTTTCAGTCACGCAGAGCTACCTCGCTTCAGTGGGGCATGACATGGGTGTAGTGAATATGCATCTTAAAACCATGTGCGAGGGGAGCTCGGAGCTTATGGGTCTTTATTACGCTAGTGCTGCTAACTCAGCCTGGAGCGAGTGTTCCAATGCATATAAGAAGGACAGCCCCCTTTCATGTGGTGAACGATGGCGGCTCGTTAAAGATGCTCTTTCTAGGGGTGATGAAGCGATTCGGGGAGCAAGGAGTTCTTCGGGCCTTCCCCTGGTGAAGCTCGCTCTTCTAAACCTTGGTCGTATATGTCCGTTTGCTCTGTTTCTAATCATGGAGGTTAGAGGCCGGCACTCATAATCTGTTTTGTGTGTAGTAATACTAATGAAGATTGGAGAACAACCAGTGAGTTTCCATAACGTTGGGATTGTCACCCTCCCCGGTAGTTTCAACTACGGCAACCGCCTCCAGGCTTATGCTTCGGTTTCTATTTATCGCAAGCTTGGCTTTGAGCCCTCTCTTCTTGAGATTGCAATTCGTCCTAACTTCGTTCGTGACTTTAAGGCATTAATCAAGAAGCTTTTGAGGCGAAAGGACGAAAACCCGGAGTCTGGGATGAGCAGCGAGGTGGGAGCTTGAATTCTCTTGTGATGACCTTATGGCTGGATTAGCTTCTTGTCGACTTGACTCTGCTTCTTGGTATGCGGAATGGCTAGCCGTGAACTCCGACAAAGACGGGATAGGACGCTTGGGTCAGTCCACAGACTTTCTTAGATGTTCCAATACGGCAGATTATAGTTTGTTGCGGCCCTATCGAAGGATTGTCATTTTCTCAATAAGACATTGTTTGGTTTCCGTAATTAAAGGCATTTCTTTTATTCATAATTTAAAAAAACGATTGGTCCAGAGTGAATAAACAACTAAATTTGTTTTCAACGAAAGAGACAGCTGGTATTGCCGGAAACCTTGTCTTCGCTATTGTTGCTCAAGGCGTTGGTCTTGTCTCTAGTTTTCTGACATCTCTTGTTCTGCCAAGGTTTCTTGGGGTTGAGGACTATGCATACTGGCAACTCTTCCTTTTGTACTCTTCCTATTCCGGTTTTGCCTTACTAGGCCTTAACGATGGGCTCTATTTGAGATTGGGAGGCAAGCGCTATAGCGATTTAGCTTATGATGAGCTTAAGGCTCAACAGCTTGTCGTATTTCTGAGCCAAGTTGTTGTTGCTTTAGGGTGCCTATTCGCTATATGTATGGCCGATGTCGATCCGCATAGGATGACTGTTTACCTTTTGGTTGTTGCTATGGGATTGACAACTAACCTTACGCAGTGTCTTCGTTATGTTTTCCAGTGCACCAATTTAACCCGCATCTCGTCCATTGCAGATTTAATAACTAAGGCTTGTTTTCTGCTGTGCATGGGCGTCCTATTGATTTTTGGCGTTAGGATTTCACTTCCGTTTATAGTTTCCTATCTAATCTGCCAAGGGTTAGCATTCTTTTACGTGCTAATTTGCGCTCGTGATGTTTTTGCCGCTAAATTTTGTTTTAGTGGTGTTATCGCTACTTGCCTAGCAGATATTCAAGCTGGCCTAAAAATCATGATTGCTTATTATGCCGACTCCCTCATCGTTGGATTTACAAGAATGTTTACCGAGTGGGAGCTTGGACTGGCAGTGTTCGGGCGCCTTTCGCTATCTTTTTCTCTAACAAATTTTGTTTTGGGTTTCATCGGACAAGTTTCCATGGTTGCCTTCCCCGTTCTCAAAAGAATGGATGCCGCCGAGCAGCGTAACAAGTATATCGAGATCCGGTCTTTGCTGCATATTGTTCTGCCAATGGCATACCTGCTGTATGTTCCTATGAAGGTGCTGTTAGGTTTTTGGCTTCCTTCATATGGGAAAAGTTTTGTGTATCTGGCTTTAACGATGCCGCTTTGCATATATAGCTGCAAGGCGAATTTTTTGTTTAACACATATATGAAAATGGGTCGAAACGAAGGATATCTTTGCGTTATCAATATCGGCGCCATGCTGCTTAATGTGGGTTTCGCTTTTATTGGTGTCCATGTTTTTGGCAGCGTAGAGATTGCTACTTGTGGGATTATAGCTACGGTTATTTTGCGTGACCTTACTTTTGAAGGGTTTATGGCTCGCATCTATCACGATCCTTATGTCGGTAGTTGTCTGTCTGAGGCGTTGATCACCACTTGCTTCATGCTTGTGTCCTGGACTTTGGGCGTTTATAGCCTTCCCATTGTCATTCTTATATTGTTTTGCTATCTATTTGTTAGTAAAAATGAATTTAAGCTTGTTGCGAGTATGGTGAGAGAAAAATTTTGCGGAGGGGCTGCTCGGTAAGATTCCTGATTGATTCGACATTGCTGTTTAGGTGTAGCGTCCAGGCATCCGATTGTGCAGGAGTCGCATTCCAAGAATCTGAAACTCCACCGGTAAGTTTTGGCAAGGGGCGAAGTCAACTGGGAATCTGATCAGACAGTAGTCGAATATGCTTCTCATGCCTCGCTTTGATGTTGATGGCGTCACTATGTGGGGCTAACTGTATGGGTAGTATCGAGAAAGCTGGTGCAGTGCCCGATTCGAAGCAAGTCAGCTCGGCGTCCGGGAACTTGGAATGCGCTTGGTATCCTATGCTGCCCCAATCCTGGCCGCAAGCTCGAGGCCGGATTCTATCATCTTCCTGGTCTCTGCATCCAGCCGCGCCCAGTCGCCCGTTTCGTCGACCCCTCGGTTGCGGCCCTCGTCGTAGAGCTTGGCCATCTTTGCTTCTGGGAATCTTCCACGTGCTGGGCTCGCACGCCCCCTACGGGACCTATAACTGCACCGGCTCCGGCGCCGTCAGGTTCTGGGCCGACATCGCCCGCGCCGTCTTCGAGGCCGCCAACGGCAACGGGGAGAAAGTGGTCCCGGTCAGCACCGCCGACTACTACGCGAGCGCCGCGGGCCCCATCGCCCCGCGCCCGGTCCACTCAGCGCTCGACCTGTCCAGGCTCGAGGCCGTGGGCTTCCACATGCCCGACTGGGAGGAAGAGCTCAAGGGGTACATGTCCATGCTTTAACATCCAGTTATACTATTAGAATGAACCGATGGTGCATGAAGGGCTCGCTGATGGCAGAGCCCTTCATGCGTTATATTGCATGGTGTGCTGCGCAGTAAAACAAATCTCTGTTATTAAATTGGACGGTATTGAATGCTGAATCTTCTTTGGATCATTGGGAATGGATTTGATCGGAACCTTGGTCTCGCAACTGATTACCGCTCTTTTTTGAAGAATCGTTATTTTAAAGATGGCGTTCAGAACAAATTTAGGGATGAGCTTGTAAAAAGAGTTGAAGGATTCAGCCCAAAACGAGCGTCTGAACTTTGGTGTGATTTGGAAAATCTTCTAGGTAGAGCATCAGCGTTTTATGAAGACGACGAAGAATTATTTCATCAGACATTTGAGAATATTCAAGATGAGTTTTTAGATTACGTATTTAGAGAGTCCAGCCGTATACCTGTCGAGCTTCCTCAGGAGGCAGTTCAGGAATTTCGAGCATCAATTGGCAGCTTCTATACGAGACTCACTGCTGTTGACGCATTAAAAGGGCTCCCCGCTTTGATGTCGACTTCTGAAGACGTGACTGTGCACGTTCTGGTTTTAAACTATACGAATACCGTCAATCGTTTTTGGGATGAGATTGGGAAAGACCAGCCCTTTAGTAAGTTGATTGTCGGTAGTTCGCCCAAGTTCTTTTATCAAGGCACGCTTCTTCATCTTCATGGAGAAATCAATGATGGGGGCACTGCTACCAATATTATATTTGGCGTTTCTGATTCTGATCAGATTACATCTCCCGTTTATTCCTCTAAGGTGGATTTTCAAGAGCTTTGGGTTAAAGAAAAAAAGAACTACGGAATTTATGGCAATACGAAAACTGCTGAGATGAGTGAGCTGATAGCTAAAGCCGATAGCATTTGTATATATGGCTGCAGCTTGGGAGAAAGCGATGGTTACATTTGGCGACAAGTGGCTGACAGGTTGTCAGATTCGACATGCAGGCTTTATATTTTCGACTATGGTTTACCAGATCGTTCTACGGTGGCTGCCAGGGCTTATCAGAAGCGACGTCGTGATTTGGTTCGACGTTTCTATGAGGTTGCAAATGTGGCTGCAGAAGATGAGAAATCGATATCAGATCGTTTTTTCCCGGTTGAGTCAGGTAAGGTCTTTAATTTCAATTCACTTGTTTAATTGATTGGACCGCCTGCGTCTCGTATCGACGATTTCGGGTGGATGTTAGTTAAAGCTCTAGTGTTCGCACTTTGGTAATTCTAAGCATAGGACTGTTCGGGCGTTCCAAACTGTAATGGTGCATTCGTTGGCTCATTCAAAAAACTATCTGCTTTGAAAGGCTGCCTATCCAATGAACTCGCGCATCTCTCATCAGCTTCTTGTTCTCGGTAACGGTTTTGATATCACATGTGGTTTAAATTCCCGGTTTGTTCAGTTCTTTAGACCGAGGATGGTTGTTATCGACAAAAACAAAAATATCCGTAAAAAGGGTTGGGCACAAGTTCTCTCTGCCTCGGGCATTACCGCCTGGGACTTAATTCTCTATTACCGTAAAGAACTAGCTGATAAAGGCTATGACGTTAATTGGAGTGACATCGAGTTAGTTGTCTCCGATGCTATCGAAATGGAGCACAACGCTAGTACATTTCCGTTCTCCCCATCTATGGACAAACAACATTTCGTCACCATTCGAACTCTCCTTGAGTATTTTGAGTTCCTGCGGTCCCATCCTTGGATTAGGTGGCCAAATCACTATTTAGCACAATTGAATGAGAAGATCGAAAAATCGACTGGGCACGATTGGGCCAAGCTGGAAGAGGACGTTTCCCGGGAAATTCGTAAAGCGGGGAGTTTTGAAGATGACGATGATTCCGAGTATCCCTTCACTTTCTCCGATATCTTTCCCTTTACGTATACGGATATTGAAGACTACCGAGATGCGTTGAAAGAACAAACACCAGGCCTTGCTACCGAAGTTGTCGCTAGCTTTCTTTGCGGCTTATATACGGATGTTGAAAATTGGACACAAAACTCTCTGCGTTCGGCACTTGAACAAGAGCTGCATAAGCTGGAAGCTGAGTTCAGTCGATATCTTGGTCATGAAGTGGAGCTCAACAACGATTATGGCCAGGCTTCGGAACAGCTAATGGAACAGTTGTTGTCAGGCAAAGTGGGTTGGAACGACGGTCACGTTGCAGCGGCCACCGTGCTCAGTTTTAACTATACGAGCCCGTCGATTCCATCAGTTTGGCGGAGCGAGTCGACGTTTAAATTCATTAATATCCACGGCAAGCTTAACGGAGATATTATCTTTGGTGCCGATGGCACAAACTGCATGGATGATCCTGGGGCGGCAAGATTTTCTAAGACATTTAGAATTATTCGTTCTGGGAGGCCCGGCGGGGGAGAGCCGATTGCATTTGGCGCGTCATCAAAAGAAGAACCTCGAGAAACACTTGTTATCAAAGTATTCGGGCATTCTCTTGCGAAGGCTGATTACGCTTATTTTCAAGCAATATTTGACATTGTTGATTTATATACAGGTCCGGTTGAACTGGTGTTTTTCTACAAATCCTATTGCGAAACTGCTCGTGAGGAGCTGCTTCTTAATATATCAAAGTTGCTCGATTCGTACGGCGCATCAATGGACAACCGGGATCACGGGAAGAATTTGATGCACCGGTTGATTTTGGAGGGGCGGCTATCTGTTGTTGAACTTCCATGACGTTCGGACGTTTGTGGCCGCCTAAAGCTAAGACATAGCCTCCCGTTTAAAGCCAATTGTCAGTGCCCCTGCACCCATTATTTAGCGCGACCAGTCACTGACCTCGACTCGAGCAGCGCTGTTCGCGCGATAGATTAATCTTTTAATTGGTTTGCCGAATTCAAACTGGGCGCGAGAGCGTGCCTTCTTGCGTCTTTGGTGTTCGCCTTGTTTCGGCGGGGAGCGATTCGGCATTTGAAGTTATGTTTGGCTATCTTGGTAAGGAAAATGGCGAGATTAGAGCGTTTGAGAGGGAAACGTACTTCTTATGCTTTTGAAGCTGCGACAAACACTTCGATTTTTCTTTTGGGAATGAGCGTGTCCACATGGAAGATATTTCGACTTGGATTAATGTGATGGCGACGATTGCAACTGTTACTGCGGCATGGGCTGCGGTACGGACGCTTAGTATCCAAACCAGTCCAGATTTAATGCTGTTCGTTGAGCCTGATCAAAATTCGTCTTCGGCCCTTAGGCTCGTAATGAGAAATAACGGGGAAGCTGCGGCGTATAACGTGAGCTTTCGCTTGAATAAAACCTTGTTTCCAAGTGATGAGTCGTTTATTTTTGAGGCTGCTGATCGTGTCTTTTCGCAGGGCTATGCAATCCTGCCTCCTCATCGGGAGCGCGATATTCTCTTGGGTGAAATGCGAGATATTATTCCGCTATGGGGTGATGAGGTCTATGAAGTAACTGTGACCTATTCGGTTAAGTGGGGTGGCCGTTCCGAAACCGTGGTTTGTCCTGTGGAAATAGGGTCCTATAAAAGCCAAATTACACTCTCACAAGAGAAGCAGATAGATAGAGATGCGAAGCGAGCTTTCCGGTCAATCTCTCAGATGGATAAATCGCTTAGGAGCATCACGGAGATCCTGCGCGACCACGAATAGGGGTTATGCGTTTCGCGGGTATATGACTTGATATTTTGTATATAACCTTTAATTTGTTGCCTTAATTACCGTAGTAGCGACTATACGAGAAGGTTTGTCATCGGGTTCCGCGAGGCCGAGCTCAGCGTGCCGAAAATATGCGGCTCGACCTTCCAGGCGGCCGCCATCGAGCGCTACCGCAGGCGCGATTGGTGGCCAGTGAACTCGAGGTGATTTTCCCAGCTAAACGCGCTAACATTGAATCTCGAGCCAATCATCGCGAACGGAGATCTGATGACCGACGCTAATAGAAAGCCGTGGCTTACGGCGTCTGAGCAGATTGACCATCTCAAATCGAGAGGTGTCCACTTCTCGTTGATGTGTGAGGACGATGCCAGAGCTTATTTGGAGGAGAACAGCAACTATTTTCGTCTGCGCGCTTATCGACTTGGGTTTCCTAAAGTCGAAGAAGGAACCCGCAAGGGAGAGTATGCAAATCTAGATTTCAAGATGCTGGTCGATTTGTCGATTGTCGACATGCTCCTTCGTTATGAAATGCTGCCGCTTACGCTTGATGTGGAGCATTTTGCAAAGGTCAAACTCTTGAAGCGTATCGAGACAGAGGGGGAGGACGGCTATGCAGTCGTCTCGGACTACATTTCCTCCTACGATGGCACGAAGTCGGATGGAACGCCATGCAATTCGCTCAAAGACGAGATTCTCAGATGCAAGAACAGTCCCTATACTGGCGGTTTGATTGCCAAATACGATGATTTCGGCTTCCCTGCGTGGGCGTTTATTGAAGTCGTCTCCTTTGGCTCATTTCTCTATTTTTACAAATTCTGTGCCAAAAGGTTCAATGACCGCGAGATGCTTAACGAGTTTTATATTTTTCAGGCGGTCAAGTCGTTAAGAAATGCATGTGCGCACAACAACTGCATCTTAAATAATCTGAGTGCCGGAAAGCCCATTTATGAGCCAAGGCACGACGTAATGCAAGAGCTTTCAACTATTTCCAGCATCGGTCCCGGCCAACGCAGGGCAAAGATGTCCAACGATCGCATGCAGTAAATCGTTACGACACTGTATGCGCACAGGAAGTTGGCTTCAAGGGGCGTTTCCGAACATCGGGCGGATAGCTTGGCACTTTTTGTTGAGAGAATGAACAAGCATGTAGATTACTATTGCGGTAATCTTCAAGTGTCAACGGGATTTGAATTTCTTGCAAAGGTAATAGATGCATGGTTTCCCCGCATCTAGTGAGTAACGGCGAATTTGTGGCGGCTAATTTGTGGCGGTTCGAGAGTAATGCTTGAGCTAGCATAGTCACACAATGAAAAACAGAAGCCTGCTTGTTAAGGCCAAAGTTTTGTAAGGGGGTTCCTTCCCTAAGGAGGGCATCCCCTATTTTTATGGCGTCTCGACTTGGAGGTCTCCGCTGAAAGACGCGCCTGTAGACAAGCTAAGGATATCAACTAGAATAAAGATAATTGCGGTGGAAGCCTTCGGGCGACACCTGAAGAGGGTTGATGCGTCGGCCCTCTTTTTTGTTTGGATGTAAGATTCGGCCTGGCAAAGGTAACGCATAATTTCTTTCGCAAATTGACAACCGCATAGCGGACACGACCCGCGATCACACTAAATATAATACGGGATGTATTGCTGCTGCCTTTTACTACACTTGTCAGCTCTAATTGTCTGACATGCCTGAGTGCTATACTCGTTCATCTAGAGTGATGGGAGGCCCATATGCTTTTGAGCGATACTCAAATTAATGCGCTCATCAAAGAGGGCGTATTATTTAGGACTGATGGTAGGCCAATTGAGCCGAGCGCCGTTGGCCCCGTTTCGCTTGACCTTACAACAAAAGATTTCTGCAGCCAACAGGGTTCTTCGTTTAAGGTGGTCCTTAATCCTGGAGATTCAGTATTTGTAGAAACGTGTGAGTGCGTTAAGCTTCCAACGGATTTGGCTGCTCGCGTGCTGCTCCGTAACTCTCGCATTCGTCAGGGCTTGACGCTTGATGCCCCGCTGTATTTTCCGGGACACAAGACGCTTCTGTATTTCCGCGTTTCCAATGTGAGCGCTAATGCGATTGAACTTGATTGCAGCAAAGGCATTGCTCAGGTTGTGTTTGAACAGGTGTGCGACGACGTTGCCCATCCCTATGAAGGCGCTTTTACCGATGAACTTAGCTACAAAGGAATGGGTTCCTATCAGGGAAAGTTTGATAAGGACATTAAGGCATTCGAATCTTCAAATCGCAAAGAGCTTGAGGCAACTGAGAAGCGCATAAAGGATAGCGTTTTGGGGCTTATGGCGATTTTCGCTGCAATTTTCACACTTGTTAACGTCAATGCTGGGGTTATCGGTGCACAGGTTAGTGTGCCTGGCGTTCTCGCCGTTAACTTGAGTGTTGTTGGTTGCTTCTCGTCTTTGGTTGCTCTGATTGAGCTGGTGGTGGGGCATGGCAGTAAGAGGGAGTCTGCCTTGACTGTAGCGCTGAGAATCGCCGTTGTTGCGTTTATTGGTGCTGCTGTTCTGACCGTTCTGATATAACAACTTGCGTATTTTTGCCATGCGGCTCCTGCGCTCTATTTGGTGCAGGAGCTGCATGTTTTGCTCGCTCTATGTGAAGTGATGAAAAAGAAGGGTCGTTGTTCGGTTTCCGGCAACGGCCCTTTGACGTTTCCGCGACAACTGGATGTTGTCGCGAATGCCGCCATTGTTGATAGGGCCCTCGATGCGAAGTCATCATTTCGATAGTGCGGGGAAAAATCGGAAACCTCCGAGCACAATCAGATTTTTTGCAACAAAACCGCGGGTCGCGTAAGTCTAAAACAGAGGTCTAGTCGACCGATCCTGGTTTTTCACCGCACTTCCGGAATCGCCCGATGGGAGTATGCGGCAAATTCCGGAACCCTCGAGCACACCGCCTTTTTCAAGTAAAGAAGCAGCAGGTAGAAGCGTTGCCGCTATCTAGTGTGGTTGGCATGTCAAGAATTTGCCGCATACTTCCGGATTGGGCGCTCATTTGGCACTTTCGATGTCTACACATCCTCTAAATAAGTTCTTAATACAGTCTTAAAACTGCATCTGGCTCGCGTTGGCAGCGTACAATACGCATGTTTGACTATCGCAAAAGTGGATTTTAGGGGAGGGGTGCGCTATGGAAGTGCTGGTTGTTGGCAACACCGCGTATGTTGACGATGACTTCTGCACCAAGGCGTTCCCCGGGGACCACGTTAAGGTCGTAGCCGCTGCGGATGCGCATCGCGACGAGTCGTCGCCCCATGCCTCATGGAAAGAACTTCTGCAACACCTGGATCAGGCCTATGAGTTCGACCGTGTGGTCTACCTGTCTAATTACCTTACCCCGCATACCGATACCATGGGCGATATCGAGCTGTTGCGCTCGGTCTTTCGTGCGTGCATGGGTCGCCGTGTCCAGCTGCTGTATGTAGCGGGGCCCGCGGGTGCCGAGGGCGCTGCCGATGCCGCGGGGCGAACGGGCAAGGGAATTATCGCCCGCGCGGCCAACGACCTGTGCCGCCACTACGCTGTGCGCGAAGGCGTTCAGGCAAAGATTCTGCGCGTGCCCTTCCTGTATACCGCCTCTACCGTTCTGGAGGATCCGTTTTTTGCGCCGCTGTTCGACGCGTGTTCAACCGGGTCGGTCGCTTTGCAGGGCTCGGAGGATGCGGCGTTTCCGCTACTGTGTGCCGAGGAGCTCGCAGTGCTGGTGCGCCGCATCTTTGACAGCTGGGATGCCTCCTTTGAGACGCTCGACGTTGCCGATACCTTCCATCACACCTCAGGTGAGGTGGGCGAGGCCCTCAAGGCGCTGTTCCCAGAGCTCTCAGTTGCCTATGGCGATTCTGCCGGCTATGCCCTGCCTGTCAGCGATATCGTTCGCGTGCGTTATGGCTGGTTTCAGCGTTACGACCTACTGCGCGATCTTTCGACCATTCAGGCTCGATGGGATGCTGGCCGCGCAGGGAAGGTCAACCCCTTGCGCGCCGTCATCGACCGCATCCAGATGCACACGCTGCCTATTAAATGCTTGGAGACGGGCGTTGCCTGGATTCTGTTCGAGGTTCTGGATCATCTGTTCTCCCAATCGGTGCAGCTCAACGTGCTCGATTATCGCCTGCTCTACGTCGTGCTCATCGGCACGCTGTATGGCCTGGACTTTGGCCTGGTTTCGGCGCTGTTGGCATCGGTGGGCTTGGCCGTGAGCTTCTTTACCCAGTATGGCTATACCTTCCAGGGCCTGTTCTACGAGCCGTCCAACTGGCTGCCGTTTATTGCGTACTTTGTGGTGGGTGCCGTGTGCGGCTATGTGCAGCTGCGCAACAGTGAGGCCATTAAGGTGGAGCGCGACCAAAACGAGCTCGTGCGTAATCGCAATACGTTCCTCACGCAGCTCTATCACGATGCCATCGAGGACAAGCGCACATACAAGCGCCAGATTGTGGGGCGTCATGATAGCTTTGGTAAGATTTTCGCCGTGACGCAAGAGCTCGACGTGCTCAACCCGCGCGATATCTACCGCAAGTGCTGCGAGCTCATGAGTGAGATTCTCGAAAACGATTCGGTGACGATCTACTATGTTTCAGGCGGAGGGTTTGCACGTCTGGTGGCTGCGAGCCCCGTGGTTGCCGAATACGCCCCGCGCTCGCTTGCGCTTGAGCAGCTTGCGCCTCTTTTGGGCGGCGGCGGTCGTTCGAACCTGTGGGTGAACCGCGAACTGACGTCGGGGCTTCCCATGTTTGGATACACGATTGAGCGCGACGGGGCACCCGCCGTGCTGATCTTTGTGCGCCACGCGGCCGAAAACCAAATGACGCTCTATTACCAAAACCTGTTCCGCATCCTGTGCGGCCTGGTCGAAAGCGCGCTGGGGCGTGCCTTTGACTATGAGGCCGTGGCGCAGGATAAGCGCTGCATTGCCGGTACGTGCGTGCTCAAGCAGGCGGCCTTTGGCCAAGAGCTCGCGGCCGAGCAGGCGCTGGCAGACAAAAAGATGGGAAGCTTTTTGCTCCTGCGCGTGGTGCCGGGTATGGAGCCTATCGGCGAGCTGGTGGGCGCGATTGGTTCGGCGATCCGCGAGAGCGATGCGGCGGGTTTGGTCGACGGCGACGTGCTCTACCTGCTTATGCGCCAGGCAAAGGCGTGCGATCTGCCCATTATTCGCGAGCGCCTGAGCGCCAAGCAGATTGTGGTGGAGCCCGTCGACGGCGAGGACATCGTGGCGCTGTTGCAGCACATCGCTGACGCCGGTGACGGCGAGGGGGATGTCGTTTGATCTCGCTTGTCGTTGCTGCCGTCTTGCTGCTGATTCATGCGCTGGTTTGCCTGGTGCTGTGGACGCTTATGAAGTTGGGCCTGCTGCCGGTGCGTGGGCATATGCTGGCCGTGATGGTGCTCGTGCCGTTGTGGGGTCCGTTGCTGGTGGTGCTGCTTATCGCGCGCAGCGCCGTGTTTGGCGTGGACCTCAAGGACGCCACGTTGGAGTCCCTGCGTATTAACGACGGGTTGCATCGCAGCATCTTGGTTCATGACCGTGAAGCCGATGCGGGCGTGATCCCGCTCGAGGAAGCGCTCATCGTCAACGACCCGGCCGACCGACGCCGCCTCATGCTCTCCATGCTCACCGAGGATCCCGATGCGTATTTGGCGCAGCTGCAGGCCGCAAAGCTCAACGACGATGTTGAGGTGGCGCACTATGCCGCGACGGCCGTGGCGCAGATCTCCAAGGAGTCCGACCTTAAGCTGCAGCAACTGGAGCGCGCCTTTAAGACCGATCCCAGCGCGCAAAACCTCAATGCGTATTGTGAATTTTTGGGCGAATACCTCGACTCTGGCTTGGCCGAGGGCCGCGTGGCGCAGATTCAGCGCCAGCAATATGCGTGCCTGCTCGCGCGTCGCTGCGAGCGCGAGGACGGTTTTGAGCTGCGCGTTCGATATGCCACCGCGCTGGCCGATGCCGGCCAGATCGACGAGGCACAGGCCGTGACCGACCAGCTGGTGGTCGACGCGCCGCAGGAGCAGGATGTTTGGATGCTCTGTCTGCGCCTGGCCGTCATGTGCCGCGACGGGCAGATGGTGCAGCACGTGATCGAGGCCATCGACAAGCAACATGTGTATTTGAGTGCCGCCAACCGCGAGGAGCTGGCGTTTTGGCGCAACGGGGAGGAGGCCCGATGAGCGTGGTACAACGTGTCCGCGACCGTGCGGGCCATTTCCGCTGGATGGGCTTGCTCGTGGTGTGGGCGGTCTTTATCGCCATGGCAGCCGTGCTGCTGATCGAGCGCGCCGGCGTGCAGTACAGCACCGGACAGTATAAGCTGGGGATGCTCGCCGCCAACGATTCGGTGCCGGCGTCTTCGGCACTGTTTGGCCAAAAGCCGACGTGCCTGGTCATTACCGATACCGACCAAGACGGCGTCGAGAACGTAAAGGAGCAGTTCGACCAGATCCTGCTCGATATGAAGATCGCGCATCGTGACGTAGACCTTGCCCTGGACGGCGCGGATGCCATTCCCTCGCTGACGTCCTTCGATCGCGTGATTTTGCTCATGCCCTCGCTCGACGGGCTGGGCACACACCTGAGCGACATCATGAGTTGGGTGAGCGCTGGCGGTTCGCTGATGCTTGCCATGCCGCCGGATAACTCAAGCTATTTGCAGGTGATTGCTCCCAAGTTGGGTATTGAATCGGCCGGCTATGACTATGTGACGGCCGAGAGCATTATGCCTGGCGAGGACTTTATGATCGGCGGCGGTCAGCGCTACGAGCTCTCGGATCCCTTCGATTCGTCGCTTTCGGTCTCGTTGCGCGAGTCGGCGCACGTTTGGGCCAAGACGGGTGATGCGGGCACGCCGCTTATCTGGTCCAACGAATGTGGCAGCGGTCGCACCGTGGTATGCAACATTGGCATCTATAACAAGGTTATGCGCGGCTTCTATGCCGCGGCGATCAGCCTGCTGGGCGATGCCACGGCCTACCCGGTCATCAACAGCGCCGTGTTCTATCTGGACGACTTTCCCAGCCCCGTGCCCTCGGGTGATGGCACCTACATTAAGCGCGACTATGGGCTATCCATCGCCGACTTTTATGCCAAGGTCTGGTGGCCCGATCTGCAAAAGCTCGCGCAGCAATACGACATTCGCTATACCGGCGTGATGATCGAGAACTACGAGGACGCGGTCAACCAGACCGAGCCCGCGCGCCAGGCCGATACCACCCAATTTCGCTACTTTGGCGGCATGCTGCTGCAGATGGGCGGCGAGCTGGGCTTTCATGGCTATAACCATCAGCCACTCGCGCTCTGGGATACCGACTACGGCACGCTGTACGACTACAAGACGTGGAAGAACAAGGAAACGCTCGTCGCGGCGCTCGACGAGCTCATCGCCTTCCAAGACGAGGTACTGCCTAACGCGCACGGCTCGGTTTACGTGCCGCCGTCGAATATCCTTTCGGCCCGCGCGCGCAAGATTATCGGCACCGATGTTCCGCGCATTAAGACCGTTGCCAGTACGTATTTTGAGGATGGCACCGACCTGCCGTACGTGCAGGAGTTTGGCGTGGCGAGCGATGGCATCGTGGAGCAGCCGCGTATTGTCTCGGGCGGCATGGTCGGCGATTCTTACATGCGCCTGGCCGCAGTGTCCGAGCTCAACATGCACTACGTGAGCACGCATTTTATGCACCCGGACGATCTGCTCGATCCCGATCGCGGCGCTACGGAGGGCTGGGAGGTCTACAAGGGCGGCTTGACCGACTACCTGGACTGGCTTTCCAAGTCTGCGCCCGACCTGCGTCGCCAGACCGGCTCGGAATGCTCGGGTGCCATCCAGCGCTTTTCGTCCGTAACGGTGGGCGTGGATGCAGACGCGGATGCCTGGACGCTCAGTCTGGGCAATTTCCACGACGAAGCGTGGCTCATGTTCCGCGCCAACAACGGCGAGCCGGGTGCGGTCACGGGTGGCGTGATTACGCATCTGACGGGCGACCTGTACCTGGTCAAAGCCACGGACAAGACGGTGACCATTGCGCGCAAGGAGGGTGGCGACAAATGAGAATCTGCTTGGTGCTCGAGGGTTGCTACCCCTATGTGCACGGCGGCGTGTCCACCTGGATGCACGGCTATATCCAGGCCATGCCCGAGCACGAGTTTGTGCTGTGGGTGATTGGCGCGCATGCTGCCGACCGCGGCAAGTTTGTCTACGAGCTGCCCGGTAATGTGGTCGAGGTGCACGAGGTGTTCCTGGACGACGCCCTGCGCCTTTCTGGTGAGCAGGAAGAGGCAGACTATAACGACCGCGAGCGCGAGGCGTTGCGCCGCCTGGTGTCGCTCTCCAATCCGGATTGGGACGTGCTGTTTGATATCTTCCAGCGCCGTCGCGTGCATCCGCTCTCGTTTTTGCAGAGCCGCACTTTTATGGATATCTTTCGCGACGTGTGCCTGGCCGAGTACCCCTACACGCCCTTTGCCGACGCATTCCATACCATGCGCTCCATGCTGCTGCCCGTGCTCTACCTGCTGGGCAGCGAGGTGCCGGTAGCCGATGTGTACCACGCCATCTCGACCGGCTACGGCGGCCTGCTCGCCTGCCTGGGCTCAAGCGTTCACCATGCGCCGGTGTTGCTCACCGAGCATGGCATCTATACCCGCGAACGCGAGGAAGAGATCATTCGCGCCGATTGGGTGGTGCCGTCGTTTAAGGACCGCTGGATTCGCTTTTTCTACCTGCTTTCGGAGGAGATCTATCGTCGCGCCTTTCGCGTGACGAGCCTGTTTCACAACGCTCGCACGACGCAGATCGATATGGGCTGCGATGCGGACAAATGCCTGGTCATCCCCAACGGCATCCAGTTCGATCGCTTTAAGGACATTCCCTTAAAGCCCGATGACGGCTGGGTGGACATTGGCGCGGTGGTGCGCCTGGCGCCCATCAAGGACGTCAAGACCATGATCTATGCCTTCTTTGAGCTGCACGAGCGTCTGCCCAAAGTGCGCCTGCACATCATGGGCGGCGTGGACGACGAGGAGTATGGCGCCGAGTGCCATGCACTCGTCGATACCCTGGGCGTGCGCGATCTGATCTTTACCGGCCGCGTCAACGTGGTCGAGTACATGGAAAAGCTCGACTTTACCATTTTGACGAGTATCTCCGAGGGCCAGCCGCTCAGCGTGCTGGAGTCGCTTGCGGCGCGTCGTCCCTGCGTGACGACCGAGGTCGGCTGTTGCCGCGAGCTGCTCGAGGGCGCCCCGGGCGACGACTTTGGCGTGGCGGGTTTTGTGACGCCGCCTATGTATCGTAAGGGCCTGGCCGATGCCATGGAGCGCATGTGCACAAGCCGCGCCCGTCGCATTGAGATGGGGGAGCGCGGCCAGCGTCGTGTTGCCACGTTCTTTTTGCACGAGCAGATGCTCGTCAACTATCGCGCGCTGTACGACGAGACGGCGCGTGCGTTTGACCTGCCCAGAGAGGGGGAGTAGCCAGTGGCCGGAATCGGTTTTGAGCTCAAGCGCCTGTTTAGGCGCAAGGGTCTGTTTGCCACGATGCGCGCCTATGGCTACGCCGGCATTGTGTGCACGGGCCCCATGCTGCTGGGCGTGCTGCTCCAGGTGGGTATTTTGGTGCTGTGCGGTCTGTGGGGTGTGGGCCGTGCCAACCAGGATTTGCTGGTGTGCATGGTGACCTATACGCTGCTGGCGTCGCTTACGCTCACGAGCTTTTTCTCCATGCCTGTCACCCGCTTTTTGGCCGACATGCTCTTTGCCGAGCGCGAAGAGGAGGTCTTGCCCTCGTTTTGGGGCTCCACCGCCATCATGCTGGTTGCTGGCACGGTGCTCTACGGCGTATTTTTGCTGTTCTCGGGCGCCACGCTGCTGCAGGGGCTGCTGTGCCTGTGGCTGTTCAACATTATGATCGTCAACTGGAACGGTATGAGCTATCTCACGGCCATCAAGGATTACCGTGGTATCCTGTGCAGCTTTGCGGCCGCCATTGGCGTGGCGTGCCTGTTCGGTCTTGCCGCGCTGGCGCTGGGGCTGCCGCCGGTCGAGGGCCTGCTGGCGTCAATCGCCCTGGGCTACGGCGTCATGCTCGCGTGGGACGTGGTGCTGCTGTACCGGTATTTTCCTCAGAGCGACCGCAGCCCCTGGCTCTTTTTGCAGTGGCTCGATCAGTTTATGCCGCTGGCGCTTACGGGCCTGTTTACCAACCTGGGGCTCTTTGCACACCTGGTGATTATTTGGGGCGGTCCCATTGGCGTGCAGGTCAAGGGCTTGTTTTATGGTGCGCCCTACCACGATGTGCCTGCGCTCATCGCGTTTTTGACGATACTGGTCACGACCGTCAACTTTGTTGTCTCGGTCGAGGTCAACTTCTATCCGCGCTACCGCGACTACTACAGCCTGTTTAACGACGGCGGCGTAGTGGGCGATATTGTGGTTGCCGAGGAGGAAATGCTCGCCACGCTCAACCGGGAGCTGTGGTTTTGCGCGCTCAAGCAGCTGTTTGTGACCGCGGCAGTCATCTCGCTCGAGACCACGGTGCTCTCGGCCCTGCCGCTGGGCTTTAACAGCCTTATGCACGGGTATTTTCGCACGCTATGCGTGGGCTATGGTCTGTATGCCGTGGGCAATACGGTGATGCTCATCTTGCTGTACTTTACCGACTACAAGGGAGCCGTGCTGGCTTCGGGCCTGTTTGCCGGTGTGGCAGGGCTGGCGACCGCCGTGTCGTTGCTTTTACCGCAGCAGTTTTACGGCTTTGGCTTTTTGTTGGGTGCGGCGGTGTTTTTTATCGTGGCGCTGCTCCGGCTCGATACCTATACCGCCAACTTGCCGTATCGTATCCTGAGCCAACAGCCCATGGTGGCGACCGACAAGACGGGTCGCTTTACACAACTGGGCCGCTTGCTCGACCGTGCCGAGCAGCGCTATGAGGAAGGCCGCCATAAGGGTGAGCCGCATGGTTGGTTTGAGCGTACGGTGGTCCGTGTGTATCGCAACCATTGGGGAGGTTCTGATGACCGATAGGATGATGTCTCGCCGTCGCCTGATTGAGGCGGCTGCCGGTGCGCTGTTGCTTTCGGGCTGCTCGGTGCAGGAAGACTCCTCGACCAAAAAGGTCAAAAAGCAGGACAAGATTAAAAAGGCCGAGTCCTCGGACGGTACCAAGCACCTCCGCGACAAGGACGAGCTCTACGAGGTCTATGATGACTCGGGCATTGTGACCATGTACCTGACGGTCTCGCGCGGCAACAGCTCCGAGAACACCGATCATAGCTGGGCCGAGATCAATACATACTCGGTCTACGACTACGCCGACATGGGCGTGGCGCGCTATCAGGTTATGGGCCTGCTGCAGGCGGGCGACGAAGACGGCCCGGTGGCCGGCGAGGTTGGCTATGGCGAGGAAGCGCCCAATGCTACCGTGCAGGTGCGCGGCCAGACGTCGAGCGGTTATACGCAGAAGAATTACAAGGTAGAGCTCAAAAAGGGCAAGGGTACCTGGCGCCAACAGCGCGCGATTGCGCTTAACAAGCACATGGGCGAGGGCATGCGTTTTCGCAACAAGATGGCCTACGACCTTATCCGCGGGATTCCCCAGATGATGGGCCTGCGCACGCAGTTTGTGCATTTGTGGGTGTGCGACCAGACCGAAAAGTCCAACGATACCTTTGAGGACTACGGCTTGTTTACGCAGGTGGAACAGCTCAATAAAACGGCGCTTAAGGCGCACGGCTTGGATAAGAACGGGCATTTGTACAAGGTGAACAGCTTCGATTTCTATCGCTACGAGGAAACTATTAAGCTTGCCGACGATCCCGACTACAACCAGGCCACCTTTGAGGGCATGCTCGAGATTAAGGGCGACTCGGACCACACCAAGCTCATCGAGATGCTCGATGCGCTCAACGACGAATCGCAAAAGATCGATGACGTGCTCGACACCTACTTTGATACCGAGAATCTGGTCTATTGGTTGGCGTTTCAGATCCTGACGGGCAACTGCGATACGCAGAACCGTAACTGCTATCTGTACAGCCCGCTCAACTCAAATACCTGGTACTTTTTGGATTGGGATAACGACGGCATGTTGCGTAAGCTTGAGCTGAGCCTGAAGGGGTTCTCGGACTATGCGAGCTGGGAGCGCGGCGTGAGCAACTACTGGGGCAACGTGTTGTTCAACCGCGCGTTGCGCAGCAAGTCGTTCCGCAGCGAACTCGACCGTGCCGTCAAGGACTTGCGCTCGTATTTGACCGAGGCACGCCTGACCAAGATGATCAAACATTATCGCGAGGTGACCGAATCCCTGGTCTTTGCTTCGCCCGATATCGACAATCTGCCTGTCACCAAGGATCAATACGAGCAAATCGCTACGGCGATTCCTTCTGAGATCGAGGAGAACTACAAGAGCTTTCGCGAGAGCTATAAAAAGCCCATGCCGTTCTACATTGGTGTGCCGCAGATCGATAACGGTAAGCTGCGCTTGAACTGGGATGCCGCGTACGACTTTGAGGCGCGCGATATTCGCTATACCGTCGAGCTTGCGCGCGACTATGCCATAAGCGACGTGCTTTTTAAGGCCGAGGATGTGCTGCTTCCCGAGGTGACCTGCGATGCGCCCGATTCCGGCCAGTACTTTGTGCGCGTGCGTGCTACCAACTCCGACGACTATACGCAAGATGCGTTTGACTACTATGTGACCGACGACGGCAAACAGTACGGCATGAAGTGTTTTTACGTGCAAGACGGCGGTAAGGTCGTGGAGGACACGTATGAGGAGGGCTAGCGCGCTGCTTGAGCGCCTGGCGGGCCCTCCTGCGCGTACCACGCAGGAGCGTTACCGCCACGAGCTCAAATATCTCATTAACGAGGGTGAGCACACTGCGCTTGTCTGTCGCATGGCGCCGGTGTTTAAGCTGGACAAGCATGCACGCTCGGGCGGTTACACCATTCGCAGCCTGTACTTTGACGACTACTGCAACTCGGCCTACGAGGAAAAAGACGCCGGTATTCTCATGCGCAAAAAGTATCGCGTGCGCATCTATAACGGCGGCGACAAGGTGATTAAGCTCGAGCGCAAAAAGAAGTACGGTAGCTGGATCTACAAGGAGGACGCACCGCTCACGCGCGGCGAGTTTGAGCAGATCCTGGCCGGAGACTACGATTTTTTGCTGAGGAGCCCCTATCCGCTCTGTCGCGAGTTCTACATCGAGTGCATCTGCAACGTGATGCGCCCACGGACCATCGTGGACTACGAGCGCGAGCCGTGGGTGATGGATGAGGGTACCGTGCGCATCACGTTTGACATGAACGTGCGTGCCGCGGTGGGAAGCTACGACATCTTTGACCCGACGCTGCCCGCGCTGCCGGTCCTGGAGCCCGGCAAGCTGGTGATGGAGGTCAAGTTTACGGAGTTTTGCCCGCAGCTGGTGCGCGATATGGTGCCGCCGGGCGCGGCCGAGCTCACGGCTGTCTCCAAGTACTGCCTGTGTTACGAAAAGACCGCCTACCTGCGCGGATTTAATTACTGGGAATCGGATTTTGAGAACCGAGGGGATATTTAGACCATGAGCACCAGGGACTTTTTTAAGAACTCCGTCTTGGAGGCGTTTGGCCAGGTCGACCCTGCCAAGATTGGCCTGTCGCTGCTCGTGGCGCTCGCCATGGGCATCCTGATCTATTACGTGTACAAGCGCTTTTTTACCGGCGTGGTGTATTCGCGTAGCTTTGCCGTGACGCTCGTGGGCATGTGCGTGCTCACCTGCATGGTCACGCTCGCGATCTCGACCAACGTGGTTATCTCGCTCGGTATGGTCGGTGCTCTGTCTATCGTCCGCTATCGTACGGCGGTCAAGGACCCGCTCGACCTGCTGTATCTGTTTTGGGCCATTACCACGGGCATTACGGCAGGTGCCGGCATGTACGCGCTCGTGGGGCTCACGGCAGTGGTGATCGTGGTGATGATCGCCGGTTTTGCGAGCCACCAGGACAAGGCGCGCGTGTACATGATGGTCATCCACTACACGGGCCAGACCACTGGCGACGATATCGTGCGTGCATTTGGGCGCACCAAGTTCACCGTCAAGTCCAAGACGATGCGCGGCGACAAGGTCGAGATGGCCGTCGAGGTGTTCTCGGACGGTGTGGATATGCCCTATGCCGACGCCATCCGCGCACTCGATGGCGTGGAGGACCTGACGCTCATCCAGTACAACGGCGAGTACCACGGCTAACTATGTTCCGGCGTTCTAACGAACGCCGGACCGCTCGACGCTGCGCGGGCATCTGCCGGGCGATCTGCCGCTCAAACCGTCGCTCGCGTACGTGAAGTACGCGTCGCTCCTCTTTCGCGGCACCTCGCCACGGCAGCTGCTCGCTCGCTGACGTTTGCTCGACCTGGGCGGTTGATACGATCCATGCGGTCCGTCTCATTTACTCAATTTGCTGGGATGGGTTGGGTATCATGGTGAAAGCGATTTCAATGACAGGGGTGCCCGTGGTAAAGATGAAAGATGTGGCCGCGCTGGCGGGTGTTTCGAGCGCCGCCGTCTCGCGCTACCTCAACGGTGGATATATCTCGGCGGACAAGGCCGAGCGCATTAAGCAGGCGATTGAGCTGACCGGATACGTGCGGTCCAGCCAGGCTCGCGCGCTGCGAACCGGTTCCACCAAGCTCATCGGCGTCATCGTGCCTAAGATCAACTCGGAATCCGTGAGCCGCATTACGGCGGGCATCGGGCAGGTGCTTGGCCGCCGCGGGTACCAGATGTTGCTTGCCAATACCGATAACGTCCCCGATCGTGAGCTCGAATACCTCGATTTATTCCAAAACCACCCGGTTGACGGCATTGTTCTGGTGGCAACTATGATCACCGACGAGCACCGTCGCGCGATTGAGTCGTGCCGTGTACCCATTGTGTTGATCGGCCAACATGTCGAGGGCGCGGCGTGCGTCTATCACGACGATTACGAGGCTGCCTTTGAGCTCGGCCGTGCGCTTGCGGGTCGGGTGGATGGCAAGATCGCCTACATCGGAGTTACCGAAGAGGACCGCGCGGCCGGTTATGACCGCCGTCGCGGTTTTGAGGCCGGCTTGCGCGCCGCGGGTAACCCGCTCGATGCCGCCTTGATTCGCCTGGGCTCGTTTACGCTCGACTCGGGCTATGGTGCGGCGCGTGAACTGCTTTCCGTCACTCCCGATGTTTCGTTTATCGCCTGCGCGACCGACACTATGGCGGCGGGCGCCCTGCGCGCTCTTGACGAGGTGCGTGGCATGGGCGAGGGCGTGCGTCGCGTGAGCGGCTTCGGCGACAACGCATTTTTGCGCGCGCTGACGGGCGGCATTCCCACCGTGCATTACGGCTACCTGACCAGCGGCGTCGAGGCGACCAATATGTTGCTCAACGCGCTCGATGGCGAGGAGGGGGAGAGCGGTCTCAAGACGCTCAAGCTCGGCCATCAGCTTATGAATGTCTAGGCCTTGGGCACGTCTGCCTGCCTCTGAGACCCTGTTTTTGCTTCAAAACTACCTTTCGCCGGCTTTTTCCTACCGTTCACCCTACTATGAAAACGATTACAGTCATATCAAACTGAAAACGATTACAGTGTATGTGTCAAAGATGGCCGGGTGCACATGCGCCCGTTGGAGGAAAGGGAAGTCATGGACTACCGCAAATCAGCCCAAGAGGTGCTCGACAACATCGGTGGCGCCGACAACGTTGTTTCGGCCGCGCACTGTGCCACGCGTCTGCGCCTAGTAATCGCCGATAATTCCAAGGTTAACAAGGAGGCCATCGAGGACATCGACGGCGCTAAGGGCGTCTTTGAGGCCCAGGGCCAGCTCCAGATTATTTTTGGCACCGGCACCGTCAATAAGGTCTACGACGAGTTTATTGCACTCAGCGGCGTCGAGGCTGCCACCAAGGCCGAGGTCAAGGAGGCCGCGGCTCAGCAGCAGAACATCTTTATGCGCGCCATTAAGGTGCTCGGCGATATCTTCGTCCCCATTATTCCCTCCATCGTGGCTTCGGGTCTGTTGCTGGGCATTATGAGCGCCCTCAACTTTATGGCCTCCAACGGCTTTATCGCGCTCGACACCAATAACTTTATCTACAAGATTGCCGATCTGGTCTCGGGAACGTCCTTTGGCATTCTGCAGATCTTGATCGGATACTCCGCGGCTAAGGCCTTTGGCGCTAACCCGTATCTGGGCGCTGTCGTCGGCGGTGCATTCATCAACTCCTCGCTGCAGAGCGCCTATACGGTTGCCTCCGAGGGCGTGCAGACCATGGTCAACGTCATTCCCGGCGTGTACAGCTTTGAGTGGGTCGGCTATCAGGGCCATGTGATCCCCATCGTTATCGCCTGCGCCATTCTGGCCTTCCTCGAGAAGCGCCTGCACAAGATCGTTCCCGAGATGTTCGACCTCTTTGTGACCCCGCTCGTCTCGGTGTTCGTGACCGTGCTCGTGACGCTCGTTGCCGTCGGCCCCATCTTTGTCTGGGCCGAGAACGCCATCCTCGGTCTGATCCAGACCCTGCTGACCCTGCCCTTCGGCATCGGTTCCTTTATCGTCGGCCTGTTCTATGCCCCCACGGTCGTTACCGGTATCCACCAGATGTACACCGCCATCGACCTGGGTCAGCTCGCCCAGTACGGTGTGACCTACTGGCTGCCCATCGCCAGCGCTGCCAACATCGCTCAGGGTGGCGCCGCGCTTGCCGTTGCCTTTAAGACCCGCGATGCCAAGATCAAGGGTTTGGCACTTCCTTCGGCCCTGTCCGCCTTCATGGGTATTACCGAGCCGGCCATCTTTGGTGTGAACCTGCGCTTCTTTAAGCCCTTCATCGCCGGCTGCATCGGTGGCGGTTGCGGCGCCCTGGTCTGCGCGCTCACCTCGCTTGCCGCTTCCGGTACGGGCGTTACGGGTATCTTCGGTATCCTGCTGTGCCTGGCCCAGCCCGTGCAGTACGCGATCATGTTTGCGGTCGCCGCGCTGGTTTCCTTTGGCGTCTCGTTTGTCCTGTACAAGGACGAGCCCAAGGCTTCCGAGCAGGCCTAAGAGCTTTTGATTGAGGGGTGCCCGCGGGTTGTATGCTCGCGGGCGTTTCCCGTATCTGGTGTCGATCTCTGGCGTCTTGTTACTTTCGATCCGTTAGGACTTTGATATGTCTAATGCACTTGGCCGCGACCTTGCAAAGCTGGTCGCCGCTGTTGACGCTGCCGCCTCTGAGTGCGGCCATGGCGCGTATGGCCAGCGCTTCCATATTATGCCGCCGGCGGGCTGGCTCAACGACCCCAACGGTCTTTGCCAGGCAGGCGGCGTGTTCCATGCCTATTTTCAGTATGCGCCGTTTGATGTCGAGGGCGGCGTTAAGGTTTGGGGTCATGCGACGAGTCGCGACCTTATGACGTGGGACTACGTTGGCGCTCCGCTACTGCCCGACGAGCCGTTCGATTGCCACGGTGTGTATTCGGGCTCCGCGCTTGCCGAGGACGGCCGCATTCGCGTGCTTTATACGGGCAACGTTAAGCTTTCCGATGCGGACGGTACGTACGACTACGTCAATACCGGCCGCCGCGCCGATACCGTCTTTGTCGAGAGCGTCGATGGTCTTGCCGGTCGGGAGTTTAGCCAAAAGCGTGTGGTGCTGGCTTCCGAGGATTATCCCAAGGATTTGACCTGCCATGTGCGCGATCCCAAGGTATGGCGCGATGATGATGGGCGTTACCACATGGTGCTGGGCGCGCGTCGTCGCGTGGACGGGCCGCATGTCGAGAGCCGTTTTTGTGCGATGCACGGCGAGGGTGCCGGGCGCGATGTAGGCGAGATCCTGGTGTATGGCTCGGCCGATATGCTGAGCTGGGAGCTCGAGAGCCGTGTGTCTACGCCCGAACGTTTTGGCTTTATGTGGGAGTGCCCGGGGTATCTGGAGCTTGAGGCGGATGGCGGCGTACCGGCGAAGTTCCTGTCCTTCTCGCCCCAGGGCCTTGAGGGCGGTCGTTGGGACCGTGGCAACGTATACGCTGCTGGCTACATGCCTGTAACGGGCGACATTACCGGTGGTGACGGTGCCTATGAGCTGGGCGAGTTCCGCCTGTGGGACGCCGGTTTTGACTTCTATGCTCCGCAGGAGTTCACGGCCGAGGACGGTCGCCATATTCTGATCGGCTGGATGGGTATGCCCGATGAGCCGACCTATGGCAACGCACCCACCGTGGTGTGCGGCTGGCAGCACTGCATGACGGTGCCGCGTGAGCTTACAGCCGGTGACGGCGGCGTGTTGCTGCAGCAGCCGGCGCGCGAGATCGAGCGCCATTATGCCTCGGTGCGTGTGGGGGAGGGCTCGTTGGAGGTTGCTGGCGATACCTGCTTTGACGTTGTTGCCAACGGTGTCGACGGAGCGTTTACCGCAACCGTTGATGGCGAGCTGAAGCTGTCGTTTGTGCCCACCGAGGGCGAGCTGCCCTCGCGCTTTGAGATGCGATTTACCGATGAGGGTCGCGCTTCTGCCGGTTGCGGTCGTACCGTGCGCTGGGAGCTCATCGACGATGTTCGTAACGTGCGCATTGTCGGCGATGCCTCGTCGGTCGAGGTGTTTGTGAACGATGGCGCGATCGTGTTCTCGACGCGCATCTATCCCGAGACTTATGGCGTGACCGTTGACGCTCCGGGCGCGAACGTGACCTATCACGCGCTCAACATCTAGGCGATTGGTCGTCTATCGGCGCTATACTGCAGCCGTTGCCCACGATGCGGGGAACACCTACATCGTGGGTTTTTGCTTATGAAGGGACGGTGCCGTGTGGGCGTACAGCAGCTAGAAGAGGCTTGGGCTTTGAGGGCCGGCGCGCGTGAGGCGCGACTGGTTGCTGCCTCGCATGTGCCGGCAGCACTGTCGCAGCTGGGAATTGTGCGTCCCGGTGACCGCCTGGTCGCATTTGCCGATGACTTTGCCGATACGTTTGCGCGCGGCTTTGATGGCTGCGATGTCACGCTGGTGGGCTCGTCATCCGTCGAGACGTTTGCCGCCGCGTCCGAGAACTTTGATGCTTCGTTTGATGCCGAGGGGCCGCACCTGTGGTGGTTCGTCAACTCCATCGGCGGGTTTGGTCTACGTGTGTCTGACCTTCGCGCTCTGGGTCGCGCGGCTCGCGATGCCCTCGCGCTGCTGGTTGTGGACAACACCGTGGCGTCGGCTTTTGGCTGCGATCCGCTGCGGCTGGGTGCTGCGCTGTCGCTCGAGGCGCTCGATCGCGTGTGCGCCGGCAAAGCTCCGCGCAAGCTCGTTGCCGCTTCGGTGGCGCGCTCGCAGCTCAAGCGCCATCGTGTGGATGCTGCTGCCGAGTGCGCATATGTCCTGCTTGAGGGCTGCGGCTTGGCCAAGCTTAATTTACCTGCTTACGAGGCCGGTGTGCTGGAGCGCGGGCTTGACTCGCTCGATACCCGCATGCAGGCGCATTTCGACCGCGCCCGTGCGCTGGCCGAGTATCTGGCGGCTAACGAGATGGTGCGCGACGTGCGCTATCCCGGGCTGAGCTCGCATCCCGACCATGCGGTTGCAACGGGAATCCTCGAACACGGCTTTGGTCCGGCAGTCGAGTTTGACCTTATCGACCGTACGGCTGGCGAGCTATTCGATGCCTTGCCGGGGGAGTTTCGCACATCGCCTGCCGGCGGCGCAACGACGCGCCTTTCGGCCCCACGCGGCAAGCAGGGGAGCACCATCCGCCTCTTCGCCGGTATCGACGACCCCCTGACGGTAGCCGCCACCTTCGATAACGCCCTCCGCAAGTAGCTAATCTGGGTCTGTGTCACGAAAATGGCCTATTTACTACGTTTAAGCCATAGGGGTTGACCATACCCGCCTATTTTGAAAATTACCAAGCTGTCTACCAGCGGTTTTAATTTCATAATGTCCGGTATGGTTGAGGGTATTCAGCTAAACGTAGTAGATGGGCCCATTTTGTGGCTCGAGCCTCAATCCGAGGGCGCGCTGGACAACAATTCAGTCCCAAATGGACTATCCTGCGTTGATGCTGGCGATGAGGTCGTTGGCTTTGGTAGCAATGACCTGGTTTATGTCGGCCTGCAGCTCCTCGTAGACCGCGATGGCTCGCTCGCCGGCGGGGGTGAGGGTGGATCCGCGGGCGCCGTCGCGCTCGATGAGTTTGCATCCCAGCTGGCCTTCGGCCTCGTTTACGATGCGCCAAGCCTTGGAATACGCCATGCCCATGCTTTTGGCGGCCCGGTTGAGCGAGTGCTCGCGGGCGATACCTTGCAGCAGCAAGACGCAGCCGTGGCCGAAGACACCTGGCAATTCCTTGTCGCACGCTTGAATGACCAACTTTGCCGTCGTCTTGTACTCCATGTGCTCCACGTCTCCCCGCTAAAGTGCTTGCTGGGCAAACGCAAAGCCTGCGTCAAACCCTCGTGTGCTCTTCTTAAATCATGCATTGTAGCAGTCAAAGTGCGTTAAGATACTTCCCCAGTATTGGGCGCCCAAGGTTGGGCTGGGTCCTACGAGGCCTGCAGCCGCCCGGTCGCATGGAAAAAGGAGAAACATGGCTACGTTCTTTCCCGGTGAGTCCCACACGTTTTCGGAGTATCTGCTGGTCCCTGGTTACTCGTCCTCGCAGTGCATTCCCAACAACGTCTCTCTCAAGACGCCGCTGACCCGCTTTAAGCGCGGTGAGAAGCCGGCAATCACCCTGAACATCCCCATGGTTTCCGCCATCATGCAGTCCGTCTCGGGCGTCGACATGGGTGTCGCGCTCGCTACCGAGGGTGGCCTGTCCTTCATTTACGGTTCCCAGAGCGCCGAGTCCGAGGCCGCTATGGTCAAGGCCGTCAAGGATCACAAGGCCGGCTTCGTTCAGTCCGATTCCACGCTGACCCCCGACATGACCATGGAGCAGGTCATCGAGCTCAAGGAGAAGACCGGTCATTCCACCATGCCGGTCACTGACGACGGCACTCCCAAGGGTAAGCTCCTGGGCATCGTCACCAGCCGTGACTATCGCCCCAGTCGCGATGACCACCAGACGAAGGTCTCCGAGTTCATGACCCCGCGTGAGCAGCTCATCGTGGGCGACAAGAACATCAGCCTCAAGGTTGCCAACGACGTCATCTGGGACAACAAGCTTAACGCCCTGCCGATCGTCGACGACAACGATCACCTCATGGGCATCGTCTTCCGCAAGGACTACGACAGCCACAAGACCAACCCCAACGAGCTGCTCGATAACGACAAGCGCTACATGGTCGGTGCCGGTATCAACACCCGCGACTATGCCGAGCGCGTGCCGCTGCTCATCGAGGCCGGTGCCGATGTCCTGTGCATCGACTCTTCCGAGGGCTTCAGCGAGTGGCAGAAGCGCACCATCGAGTGGATCCGCGCCAACTATGGCGAGGACGTCAAGGTCGGTGCCGGTAACGTCGTCGACGCCGAGGGCTTCCGCTTCTTGGCCGACTGCGGTGCCGACTTCATCAAGGTCGGTATCGGCGGCGGTTCCATCTGCATCACCCGTGAGACCAAGGGCATCGGCCGTGGCCAGGCCACCGCGCTGATCGACGTCTGTCGCGCCCGTGACGAGTACTACGAGGAGACCGGTGTCTACGTGCCCGTGTGCTCCGACGGTGGCATCGTCTACGACTACCACATGACGCTCGCCCTTGCCATGGGTGCCGACTTTATGATGCTGGGCCGCTACTTCGCCCGCTTCGACGAGAGCCCGACCGAGCGCGTCAACGTCAACGGCCAGTACATGAAGGAGTACTGGGGCGAGGGTTCTGCGCGTGCCCGCAACTGGCAGCGCTACGACCTGGGTGGTGCCGCGAAGCTCAGCTTCGTCGAGGGCGTCGACTCCTACGTTCCCTATGCCGGCTCCCTCAAGGACGGCGTGGGCGGCACGCTCTACAAGGTCAAGTCCACGATGTGCAACTGCGGTGCCCTCTCGATCCCCGAGCTCCAGGAAAAGGCACGCCTAACGCTGGTCAGCTCTACCTCCATCGTCGAAGGCGGCGCCCACGATGTTGTCGTCAAGGACTCCCAGCAGAGCGTTTCCTATCGATAAGGTAAGAGCTGCATATCAAAGGTTGAGCATCAACCACGTTATTTAGATAAAGCGAGATGCCTGCAAGTCGCAGGCATCTCGCTTGTCGTATTTGCTATTATCAGTCGAGTCAACCTTAGGGTCGGGCGGCTTAGCTTTATTCGCTACAAGTTCCGCACGCAAAGAAGAGCACTAAATGTGCTCTTCGTCTTGCGCAGGACTGTCCGCAGTAGCGAATAAAGCTAAGCCGACCGACCCCAGCTAAGATTAAAGGAGCTGATATGTGCGATTGCACAGATCATAAGGACGAGATCCCTGCCTACGACGCGCAGGCCATTGAGTCCAAGTGGATGAAGGCCTGGGAGGACTCCAACCTCTTTGCCGTCGACACCGACGACAGCAAGCCTAAAAAGTATGTGCTCGAGATGTTCCCGTATCCGTCGGGCGACCTGCACATGGGCCACGCGCGCAACTATACCATCGGCGATGCCATGGCCCGTCAGGCCCGCATGCGCGGCTACGACGTGCTGCACCCCATCGGCTTTGACGCCTTTGGCCTGCCTGCCGAGAACGCCGCCATCAAACACAATACGCAGGCTGCCGCCTGGACGTATAAGAACATGGACCAGGCGCTCGCCACGATGAAGCGCATGGGCTTCTCCTACGATCTGGATCGCATGGTCAAGACCTGCAGCCCCGACTACTACCGCTGGGGTCAGTGGATCTTTGAGAAGATGTGGGAAAAGGGCCTGGTCTACCGCAAGAAGAACCCGGTCAACTGGTGCCCCACCTGCAAGACCGTTCTGGCCAACGAGCAGGTCACCGAGGGTAAGTGCTGGCGCTGCGGCACCGAGCCCGAGAAGCGCGACCTTGAGCAGTGGTACTACAAGATTACTGAGTACTCTCAGGAGCTGCTCGACGACCTGGAGAAGCTCCCCGGCTGGCCCGAGCGCGTCAAGCAGATGCAGGCCAACTGGATCGGCCGCTCCGAGGGCGCCGAGGTCGACTTTACCCTGTGCGACGCCAACGGCGATCCCATTGAGGGCGACGAGGGCAAGATCACCGTCTTCACCACGCGTGCCGATACGCTCTTTGGTGTGTCCTTCTTTGTCCTGGCTCCCGAGTACGCCCGTCTTCACGAGCTCGTCGAGGGCACGGAGTACGAGGAGGCCGTGACCAAGATCGTCGAGGACTCCAAGCATATCTCTGCCGTCGAGCGTGCCCAGGGCACCCTCGAGAAGCACGGTGCCTTTACCGGCCGCTACGTGGTGAACCCCGTGAACGGCGAGAAGGTCCCCGTGTGGGTTGCCGATTATGTCGTTGCCGACTACGGCACCGGCGCCGTCATGGCCGTTCCCTGTGGCGACCAGCGCGACTTTGAGTTTGCCCGCAAGTACGACCTGCCTATTGTGCCGATCATCCTGGACGATGACGATCGCGCTGCCGTCGAGGCCAGCGGCGAGACCATCGATACCTTCCATGCTGAGAACGTCGACTGGGATTGCGCTCACGCTGCCGAGGGCACGCTCGTCCAGTCCGGCAAGTACACCGGCATGCGCGGCGGTAAGCACTCCGAGGGCGAGGCTGCCATCGTGGCCGACCTCGAGGCCATGGGTTGCGGCCGTCGCAAGGTCGAGTTCCGCCTGCGCGACTGGCTCATCAGCCGTCAGCGTTATTGGGGCAATCCCATCCCGGCCATCCACTGCGAGCGCTGCGGCATCGTGCCCGTGCCCGAGGATCAGCTGCCGGTGACGCTGCCCGAGAACCTGGACCTGGGCGCCGGCGAGACCCTCGCCGAGTGCAAGGACTTCTACGAGACCACCTGCCCGGTCTGCGGCCGCCCGGCCAAGCGCGAGACCGATACCATGGACACCTTCACCTGCTCCAGCTGGTATTACCTGCGCTATACCGACCCACACAACACCGAGCTGCCCTTCTCCCGCGAGGCGGCCGACCGTTGGATGCCCGTCGATAACTACATTGGCGGCATCGAGCACGCCATTTTGCACCTGCTCTACAGCCGCTTCTTTACCAAGGCGCTGCGCGATCTGGGACTGCTGAGCGTGGACGAGCCCTTCACCAACCTGCTGTGCCAGGGCATGGTCAAGGACGAGAACGGCGACACCATGTCCAAGTCCAAGGGCAACGTCGTGCCCCCGAGCTCGGTTATCGAGCCCTACGGCGCCGACACCATGCGTCTGGCTATCCTGTTTATCGCCCCGCCCGAGAAGGACTTCGACTGGGATCCCAAGGCTGTCGAGGGCGCCAACCGCTTTATCAAGCGCGCCTGGCGTATCGTGTGGCAGCTCGTCCAGTCGGGTGACGCCAACGTGGCCTTCGACAAGTCCGTGCTCGACGAGACCGCGATGAAGCTCTACCGCGGGCGTCACCGCACCATCGCCAAGTGCACCGAGGACTTCGACCGCGGCCAGTTCAACACCGCGATTTCGGCCGTCATGGAGCTCGTCAACGCGGCGAGCGCCTACCTCAACGGCACCGAGGGTGCTGACCGCGACAAGGCCCTGTGCTACGGCGTGGCTAAGGACATCGTGAGCGTCCTGGCGCCCATCTGCCCGTTCTGGGCCGACGAGCTGTGGCACGAGGCACTTGGCTGCGAGGGCAACGCCTACACCGCCGCCTGGCCCGAGTTCGACCTGGCCGAGTCCATCGAGGACACAGTGCAGATCGTCGTCCAGGTGCTCGGCAAGGTCCGCGGCCGCATTGACGTGGCCCGCGATGCCTCCAACGAGGAAATGCAGGCTGCCGCCGAGGCTGCTGTCACCAAGTGGACCGAGGGCAAGACGGTCGTCAAGGCCATCTGCGTGCCCGGCAAGCTGGTCAACCTGGTGGTTAAGTAAACCTCGCGCACATAGTTGACGCACAAAAGACGAGGGGCGATCCGGCTGGGTCGCCCCTCGTTTTGCGTTATATGCCCTGCTTAACTTGTGCCTAGCACCACCCTCTACGGAATGTGCACCAGGTCCCTAAAGTAGACGTTGCCCGTCTGCTCCTCGAACATCCAGATGTTGAGGTAGATGTCGTTGAGGTCGTTGTTCACGTCAAAGTCCGGATCGTCGAAGGTGCCTACAAAGGTGAGCATCGCGGTCGTTTCTTCGCCTGCGGCGACGGGCTGGCGCATGCGCACGTCGCGGACGACACCGTTGACGTAGGCATAAGCATCGACATCGCCAAACATCATGTCGACATCGGTGTTGTTTGTCACCGCAAAGACCAACACGGCGTCACCGTAGCCATCCGTGTCCTTGCCCACGCAGGCAACATGGACGTTCTCGTCTGCCTCAAGGTCGATGGGGAACTGTTCTTGAGGGTCGGGACCTAAACCCTGGGGATCGACTATATCTTCGTCTATTTTGTCGAAACGCTCCGAAGGCGTCGTTTTCTCGATGGCTTTGGTGCTGCCGAGGTCCGGCTCGCATGGTCCGGTTTTACCATCGATGTTGTTGCAGCCCGCCAGAGCGAACGAGCAGGCAGCGACGACGAGCGCGGTCGCGCAGAGGGTGCCTAGGCGTTTCATGGTGCCTCCTTGCCGTAGAGATACTGGAAGGTTGTACGGTCAATGCGTGCGGCAGGCTTTCTCGCTACAGAATGCCTCTCAGCTCTAGTCTGGCCGATGTGTGCCCAGGGACGGAATGCCCATAGGGCCCGATTGGGTCGGCGCGCTGGGACGCATGGCCCGTTTTGGGGCTTTTGGGAGCACCGCACAGGAGTCCTCGTCTAATTGTCCTATTCTTGTGGAGAAGCTGTGGGCGCGCTGACCTGCGAATTTCTTTGACGCTTGCGCGTTTTCGCAGGTATTGGTATAGTTTGCTTGCAAATGAAGTTGTAATTGAAAGAAGTGGGGTTTCGGCCCCGCTTCTTTTTTGTATGGATGGAGGTGCCGCAATGGTCAAGACCAAGACCGAGCAGGCGATCATCGACGCGCTCGAGGCCGTCGCTCCCCAGCACGATGTCGATATTGTCGACGTTGAGCTCGTGGGCGCCACCAAGGCCCCCTGCGTGCGTGTGCGTATCGAGGGTGCCGAGGGTCAGAGCCTGTCGCTCAACGACGTCACGGCCAATACCAAGTGGGTCGGCGACGTGATCGAGGAGCTCGACCCGATTTCTTCGAGCTACACGCTCGAGGTGTCGAGCCCGGGTATGGCGCGCCCGCTGCGCCGCCCGCGCGACTTTGCCCGCTTTGTGGGCGAGGACTGTGAGCTCACCTCCACCGCTACCGAGGGCCGTCGCAAGTACTCCGGCAAGATTGCCGCCGCGACCGAGACGGACGTGACCCTCGAGCTCGAGGACGGCGAGTCCGTCACCCTCGATTTCTGTGATGTTAAAAAGTGCAAGTTGAAGCCCACCTATGACTTCAAGCCCGCGAAGGAAGGAAAGTAAGATGGCAGCATCCGACATGATGTCCGCCCTGATGGAGCTTTGCCAGGACAAGCACATCGACCAGCTCTACCTGATTGACCGCCTGGAGCAGTCGCTCGCCAAGAGCTACGCCGAGATCCTGCATCTTGAGTGGGGCGCCAAGGTGACCATCGACCGCACCACCGGCAAGATTTACGTCTACCGCCTGGAGCCGATCGACGATTCCATGGACGAGGAGGGCAACTTCACCGAGTTCGAGGAGATCGACGTCACCCCTAAGAATACGAGCCGCATCGCCGCTCAGCACGCCAAGGCTGAGATCAACGCCATCGTGCGCAACTCCGCCCGCGAGCAGATCTACGAGGAGTTCTCCGGCCGTATCGGTGACCTCATCAGCGGTACCGTGCTGCAGTCCACGCCCGATTTCACGATCGTCAAGATCCGCGATGGCGTCGAGGCCGAGCTGCCGCATTTTGACCAGCGCCGTTACGAGAACGAGCGCAACGAGCGTCCGATGGGCGAGCGCTATCTGCACAACCAGCACATCAAGGCCGTGATCATCGACGTCCGCGATCCCAACTCCAACCTGCAGCCGGTTCGCGGCGAGCACAGCCGTCCGCCGATCGTCATCTCCCGCACCCACCCCGAGCTCATGCGTCGTCTGTTTGAGCAGGAGGTGCCCGAGATCTATGAGGGCACCGTCCAGATCAAGTCGATCGCCCGCGAGCCCGGTCAGCGCTCCAAGGTCGCCGTCCACTCGCTCGACGACCGCCTGGATCCCGTAGGCGCCTGCGTCGGCCCCAAGGGCAGCCGCGTTCGCGCCGTCGTAGGCGAGCTCCGCGGCGAGCGCGTCGACGTCATCCTGTGGGATGCCGATCCGGCCGTCTACGTCGCCAACGCCCTGTCGCCCGCTAAGGTCACCCGCGTCCTCATCGACGAGGAGAAGGCCTACGCCGGCGTCATTGTGCCCGACGACCAGCTTTCGCTCGCCATCGGCAAGGAGGGCCAGAACGCCCGCCTCGCCGCTCGCCTGACCGGCTGGCACATCGACATCAAGTCTGAGACCCTTGCCGCCGACATCCTCAAGAACGTCCCTGTTCACGAGGAGCCCGCTGCCGACCTGATCGGTGACGAGGAGGACGACGACGTCCGTCGCTGCGAGTACGTGTCCGAGGACGGCGTCCAGTGCCGCAACCAGGCCCGTCCGGGCTCCCGTTTCTGCGGTGTCCACGACACCGATGCCTTCGATGATGCGGAGGACCTGATCTAGCGCGCGGTCGCGTCGGGCGGGTCCCGGCGCATCTCCCACGCTCGTTCAGTCTCTAGGCACCCAAGGTGCCAGAAAGGGTAGGTGAAGTCATATGGCAAAAGTCCGTGTGTCCACCCTGGCCAAAGAGTTCGGCATGACCTCCAAGGAACTGATGGGTCATCTCGCCGAAATGAAGATTCCCGCTAAGTCCGCTTCCTCCGCCCTGGAGGACGCTTACGTCGCCATGGTCCGCAAGCAGCTCGCCTCGGTGATCGAGGCCCGCGCCAAGGAAGTCGAGGCCGCCAAGCAGGCCGAGGAGGAGGCAGCCGCCGCCGAGGAGGCAGCGCGCGCTGCCGAGGCCGAGCGCGAGCGCATCGCCGCCGAGAAGGCACGCGAGGAGGAGCGCCGCCAGTTCGCCGCCGCCCAGGCTGCCGAGGAGGCCGCCCGCGCTGAGGCCGAGGCCAAGAAGAAGGCCGAGCAGGAGCGCCTTGCCCGCGAGAAGGAGGAGGCTGCCCGCGAGGCCCAGCGCCGCGCTGTCCCCGCTTCCGACTCCGGTTCGCGCTTCCGTTCGCTGCTCGACCAGATCGCCGCACAGGAGACCGTTCTCAAGGAGAAGAAGGACGCCGAGGCGAAGGCCAAGGCCGAGCGCGCCGCCGAGCGCGGCAACCGTCGTGGCGGCAACAACGACCGTCGCGGTGGCCGTCGTAACGATCGCAACGCCTCCGACAGCAACTCCGAGCGCAACGCCTCCGAGAGCCGTCCGCACAGCCATCGCACCAACGCTAGCAACAACCTCGCTGCCGGCATGGACTTCCCCAACCCCGATAAGCAGGGCAAGGGCAAGAAGCGCAAGGGCGGTCACGGCAACGATGAGGACCATTACAGCCGCATGGCTCGCGAGGCCGAAGAGTACAGCCGCGAGAAGGTGCTCGAGGAGGCCCGCGCCGCCGTCGAGGAGGCCTCTCGCGAGTCCACCGGTCGCCGCAAGAAGCGCAAGGAGAAGCGCGAGCGCGAGGCTGCTAAGGCTCAGGAGGAGCGCAAGATAGAGGAGGCGCTGGCCCAGGGCGTGAACCCCGAGGAGCTCGACGCCATCAAGGTCTCCCAGGGCGTTACCGTCCAGGAGCTCGCCGAGGCGCTTGACGTTCCGGCCAACGACATCATCAAGCGCCTGTTCCTGCTGGGCACGCCGCTTACGATGACGCAGTCCATGTCCGACGACCTCGTCGAGCTCGTCGCCGACGACCTGGGCCGTCAGATCAAGATCATCACCCCCGAGGAGGAAAACACCTTCTCGTTCTACGACGATCCCGCCGACCTTAAGCCCCGCGCCCCGGTCGTCACCGTCATGGGTCACGTCGACCACGGCAAGACGAGCCTGCTCGACGCCATCCGTCACACCGGTGTCGCTGCCGGCGAGGCGGGCGGCATCACCCAGGCCATCGGCGCTTCGCAGGTCATGATCAACGATCGCAAGATCACCTTCATCGATACCCCTGGTCACGCGACCTTTACGGCTATGCGTGCCCGCGGCGCCAAGGTGACCGACATCGTCATCCTGATCGTGGCTGCCGACGACGGCGTCATGCCTCAGACCATCGAGTCGATTAACCACGCCAAGGCCGCCGGCGTACCCATCGTCGTTGCCGTCAACAAGATTGATAAGCCGGGCGCCAACCCCGACCGCGTGCGCCAGGAGCTCACCGAGTACGGCATCATCCCCGAGGAGTGGGGCGGACAAAACATGTTCGTCAACATCTCGGCCAAGCAGAAGATCGGTATCGACGACCTGCTCGAGACCGTGCTGCTCCAGGCCGACGTGCTCGAGCTCAAGGCCAACCCGGATACCTTTGCCTCTGGCAACGTCCTTGAGGCCAAGCTCGACAAGGGTCGCGGCTCGGTCGCTACCGTGCTGGTGACCCGCGGTACCCTGCACGTGGGCGATACGTTGGTCGCCGGCCTTACCTACGGCCGCGTTCGCGCCATGCTCGATCCAAAGGGCAACGCCGTCACCGAGGCCGGCCCCTCCGACGCCGTCGAGATCCTGGGCCTGCAGTCCGTGCCCAACGCCGGCGACGAGTTCCGCGTGTTCGAGGACGAGCGCGAGGCTCGCGCTCTGGCCGATGAGCGTTCGCTCAAGGCACGTATTGAGGAGCAGAGCCGCGTGAAGCACGTCACGCTCGAGAACCTCTTCGAGACCATCGCCGACGCCGAGGTTAAGGAGCTCAACCTGATCATCAAGGCCGACGTCCAGGGTTCCATCGAGGCCCTTCAGGACTCGCTCGACAAGATGGATCAGTCCGAGGTCCGTATCAACACGATTCACTCCGCCGTCGGTGCCATCAACGAGACCGACGTCGTCCTGGCCGACGCCTCCAACGCCATCATCATCGGCTTTGGCGTGCGTCCCGACGGCAAGGCCCGCTCCGCTGCCGAGCGCGAGGGTGTCGAGATCCGTTGCTACGACGTTATCTACAAGTGCCTCGAGGAGCTCGACGCTGCCCGCATCGGCATGCTCAAGCCCACCGAGGTCGAGGTCTCCACGGGTACCGCGACCGTCCTGGACACCTTCAAGGTGCCCAAAGTCGGTATCGCCGCCGGTGTCCGCGTCGAAGAGGGCGAGATCGCCGCGACCGATTCCGTGCGCCTGGTACGTGACGGCATTGTGGTCTTTAACGGCAAGATCGCCTCGATGCGCCACTACAAGGACGAGGCCAAGAGCCTCAAGAGCGGTTCCGAGGGTGGCATTGGCCTGGAGAACTTCCAGGACATCAAGCCTGGCGACCAGATTGAGGGTTACCGTATCGACCAGGTTGCCCGTACCGAGTAGGGGGTAGCGCTATGAAGCAAACGCAGGCAACCCGCCGTTTGGGCGAGCAGCTTCGCGAGAAGCTCGGTTATATCCTGCTCTTTGAGGTTTCCGATCCGCGTCTCGACCTGGTCACCCTGACCGCGGTCGAGGTCGCGGTGGACCGTTCGTTCGCGCGCGTGTACGTGTCGTGCGATGCGAGCCGCTACGATGAGGTCATGGAGGCGCTTGCCAGCGCCAAGGGCCGTATTCGCAGCCTGTTGGCTCGCTCGCTCGATTGGCGCGTTACGCCCGAGCTCGATTTTCGCATCGATCGCTCGACCGATGAGGCCGAGCGCATTACGCGTGCGCTGGAAAACGTTCCGGCCACGCTTGCGATCGAAAAGGACGAGGACGGCTACCCGATAGCGGATGCCGCGCTGGAGGCAGCTTTAGATGACTAATTCCGCCGATCTCGCCTTGTGCGAGTCTGCAGATATTAAACGACGCATCCTCGAGCTTATCGAGGGTGCGTCCTCCATTGCGATCTCGGGTCACACCTCTCCCGACGGCGATGCCCTGGGCTCCGTGTTGGGCCTGGGCCTTTCGCTCATGAAGGTGTTCCCCGACAAGGACATCGCCCTGCTGCTGGCAGACGACGATCCCGTTCCGCGCATCTACCGTTTTATGGAGGGTGCCGATCTGCTGGTGCCGGCATCTGCCTACACCGGTAACCCGGACCTGTTCATCTCGGTGGACGTGCCGGTCGTCGAGCGCCTCAATAATTCTGCCGAGGTGCTGCGTCGTTCGGCCCACGTGGCGTGCTTTGACCATCACCCGGCGCGCGAGGAGTTTGCCGAGGTCAGCCTTAGGTGCGTCAATGCCGCTGCTTGCGCCATGATCATCGACCGCTTTTTGGCCGATTGCGGCATTACCGCAAGCGACAGCATCGCGACTTGCCTGCTGTGTGGCCTGGTCACCGACACCGGTCGTTTTCAGTATCAGAATGCCGACGCTGCAGCGTTTCATGCTGCCTCACGTCTGGTGGCGCACGGTGCCGATCCGGCGCGCGTCGCGCTCGAGGTATACCAGAGCATGCGTGTCGAGTTCCTGCACCTCAAGTCCATCGTCATGGGTCGCATCAAGACGGTTGCGCACGGGCGTGTTGCGTATAGCTACGCATACGAGAGCGACCTTAAGGACTGCGGTGTCACCTCGGATGAGTGCGACGGCCTGGTCGATGTGGTGCGCTCGGTGATGGGCGTCGAGGTCTGCCTGTTCCTTAAGGGCATCGAGGACGATACCAAGGTACGAGGCAACCTGCGCTCCAAGGGCGATCTTGATGTTTCCGAGATTGCGGCCAACTTTGGCGGAGGTGGGCACCACGCTGCCGCCGGCTTTACCAACGCCGGAACGATTTCCGAGACGCTCACCACGGCACTTCCCATGCTGGCCGAGCTGGTAGGGGAGGATCCCGCTTCGGTGACCGTCGAGCTCTAACTTTTTGGATGGTACATGGCTCGTCGTACACCTTCTCAACTTAATATGCTGCTCGCCGTCGATAAGCCGGTGGGCTGCACGTCTCATGACGTTGTTTCGCAATGCCGACGCGCCCTCCATGAGCGGCGCGTCGGTCATGCCGGAACGCTCGACCCCATGGCATCGGGTGTCATGGTGGTGGGCGTGGGTCAGGCCACGCGTCTGCTGGGCATGCTCACGCTCGATACCAAAAGCTACGTCGCCGACATTTCGTTTGGCGTCGAGACCAATACCGATGATGCGGAAGGCGAGGCCGTCCGCACAGTGCCCATTGCCGCCGACCTGCGCGATCCGGCCTATGCCCGCGAGCGCCTGTGCGCTATGTTGGGCCCTCAGATGCAGGTGCCGCCGGCGTTTTCGGCCATTTCTGTCAACGGCGTGCGCGCCTATAAGGCTGCGCGCGAGGGCAATGCCGTTGAGTTGCCCCCGCGTCCGGTCGAGGTATATTCCGCCGACCTGATTGCCGTGAGCGGCGAGGGCGACGCTTGCGTTTGGACCGCGGCGTTTTCCGTGAGCAAGGGCACCTATATCCGTGCGCTCGCTCGCGACCTAGGTCGTGCCTGCGACAACGCGGCACATATTTCCGCGCTGCGTCGTACGGCCTCCGGTGTTGTTTCCATCGGTGCCTGCCATGCGGTCGAGGAACTTTCTGCCGAGTCCGCTGCCGGCTTTGCCCTGGATCCCATTGCGGCACTGGGCGCCACACGCGTCGACTTGCCGGGCGACCTTGCCGATGATCTGCTGTGCGGACGCCGTATTCCTATTGAGCGCGCGCTTGTGGGCTTCGATGCGTCGAAGGCGCCGTTTGCGCTCGTGCTCGATGGCGGGCTCAAGGCACTCTCCCGTATCGAGGGCGGTCGCTTTGTTATGGAGCATGTCTTTCCGCAGGCGATCGGCGGTGTTCGATGATGTTGGCCTCCCACGAGCTCGCGCGTATTTTTTTCGCGGGCGAGTCGGATGAGGCCCGCATCGTCGCCGCCGATGCGTTTGATGATTGCGCTTGCCTGGGCGCTGCGTCGATCGCCATCGGCGTGTTCGATGGCGTGCATCGGGGGCATCGCGAACTGATCGACGCGGTCGTTCGCGATGCGCGTGACCATGACTGCAAGGCGGTCGTGGTCACCTTTGATCCCGACCCGGACGTGGTGGTGAGCCCCTCGCCTGCTCAAAAACTGATGACGACGGCCGACCGTCTGCATGCCCTGGCTCTCACCGGGGTCGATGCGGTCGTGGCTGTTCCCTTTACGCCTTCGGTGGCGGCACTCGACCACGCGGGCTTTCTTAAACTGCTGTCGCATGTGGTCGATATCCGCTCGATTCGCGTGGGCAGCGACTTTAGGCTGGGCCGCGGCGGTGCCTCGGGCGTTGCCGAGATGAAAGAATGGGGAGCCGAGCGCGACGTTGACGTCTATGGCCACGAGTTGCTGTGCGTCGATGGACAGACGGTCTGCGCCACCCGTATTCGCCAGGAGCTTCGCCAGGGACATGTTGAGCTTGCCGCCGAGCTGCTCGGCCGCCCGTACATGCTGCGAGGTGTTGTTGCCGGAGGTCGTCACCAGGGCTCCGACATGGGTTTTCCCACGGCAAACATCCAGGTGCCCGAGGGCATCCAGGTTCCTGCCGATGGTGTCTACGAGGGCCTGGTGCTGGTCGACGATACCGTGTGGCCTGCTGCCGTCAATGTGGGCTTGCCGCCGACGTATGTCGACGATGCCGCCTCGGCTCATCTCGAGGCCAACTTAATCGGGTATGCGGGCGACCTGTACGGCGCCTCGGTTTCGCTGGCGTTTACGCGCTGGCTGCGCCCGTCGCGCGTGTTCGATTCGTTGGACGAGCTTATCGCGACCGTCGAGGGTAACATTGACGATATCCGTCATCATTTGGGCGAGCAGGGGGTGAGCATCCGTGATTAGCGATGAGGAAAAAGACCAGGTACGCGCTGCGTCCGATCTGGTTGCCATCGTGCAGGAAACGGTTGAGCTCAAGCCCCGCGGCCATGAGTTTTGGGGTTGCTGCCCCTTCCATGGCGAAAAGACCCCGTCGTTTCACATTATCCCTGCCACGCAGGTGTGGCACTGCTTTGGCTGTGGCGAGGGCGGCGACGTCTTCACCTACATCATGAAGCGCGAGAACCTGAGCTTTCCCGAGTCGATTCGCTACCTGGCCGACCGTGCCGGCATTGAGCTGCACGATACCGGCGCTTATCGCGAGCGCGGCACCAAGCGCGCCCGCATCTACGACCTATGTGCGGAAACCGCCCAGTTCTATCACACCATGCTTATGCGCGGTAAGGACAGCCGTCCGCGCGAGTACTTCGCCAGTCGCGGTATGGGCGGCGATGTCTGCCGCCGCTACTGCCTGGGCTTTGCACCGGGTCGCAATGCGCTGGTGTCGCATCTGTCGCAGGCGGGCTTTACCCCGCAGGAGATGATCGACGCCAATGTGGCCGTGAGCCGTGGTCGCGGGCAGCTTGCCGACCGTTTTTACGACCGCGTGATGTTTCCCATTTTTGACGAGCAGGGTCATAACATCGCCTTTGGCGGGCGCATTATGGGCGACGGCCAGCCTAAGTACCTCAACACCGCCGAGACGAGCGTGTTCCATAAAAAGCGAAACCTCTATGGCTTTAACTGGGCCAAGGAGTTTATCGTCGCGCAGGATACCGCCATCGTGGTGGAGGGATATACCGACTGTATCGCCTGCTGGGAGGCGGGGATTAAAAACGTCGTCGCCACGCTGGGCACGGCGCTGACGGAACATCATGTAAAGACGCTCACCCGCTTTGCCAAGCGCATTGTATATATGTTCGATGGCGACGCCGCCGGTCAAAAGGCCGCACGCCGCGCGATTCAGTTTATCGAGCAGGATTCGATGGACCTGCGCTGCGTGGTGCTTCCCGACGGCAACGACCCCATGGAGTTCATCACCGCGCATGGTGGCGAGGCTCTGCAGGCGCGCATCGATGCCGCCGAGCCCCTCATGGACTTTGTGTACCGCTCACTGCAGGAGTCGAGCGACATTACCACGCCGGGCGGTCGTGCCAAGGCGCTCGAGGATGCACTGACGCTCATCTATCCGCTGCGCGATAGCTACATGATCGATACGTACTTTATCCAGATTGCCGACCTGCTGGGTTTGGATCTGGAGACGGTGCGCTCGAGCTCGGGCCGTGTGTTTCGCGATGTTGCCAAGCGCGAGGACGCCGAGCGTCGTCGCGAGCAGAACTACGAGCGCCAGCGGGCGCAGGCCGAGCGTGCAGGCAGCGCGGGCGGTCGGGCGTCTGGTTCGCAGGGGGCGCCTCGCGGCGCTTGGGCGTCGGGGGCGACGCCGCCGGTGTCCGCACCGGTCGAGGAAGAACCGTACGACTATGTGCCGCTCGAGGCCTACGGGGCCGCGCCGGTCGAGGCTGTCGACGATATGCCGCCGATTGATGTGCCGGTTGGTATGGATGGCGCGGCACCGGTCGCCGATATAATGGGCGCGCCCGCGTCGCCGACGATGCCGATCGTGCTGACCGACCTAGAGCGAAAGTCTTTGGCGGGGGAGCGCGAGCTGCTGACGATGCTCACGAGCTACCCCGACCTGTTCCGCACGTATGCCGATCGCATCTGCTCGATCGAGTGGGTGGATCCGCGTCACGAGTCCATCGCGTGGGCCGTGCTCGCGACGCCGCCGGGCACCGACCCCACGGCGTGCATGGATGCGGCGCGCGCCGTGTGTCCCGAGGCAGCGCTGCTTGTCAGTGCCGGGCGCATTTCGTCGACGAGTAAGCACCCCACCGAGACGAACATCGTGTTTATGCTCGACACCCTCGAGCTCTACACCATCAAGCGCCGCATGCGCGCCGCACAGGCCAAGCTTCGCCAGGACCGGTCGCTCGACGATGAGGCACGCCGTGTGCTGACGATGCAGGCGATGCAAGATTCTCAGCGCCAGCGTGAGCTCCAAAAGTCGATCGGCGGCGTGGCGGATCCGTTCCGTTTGATCGGTTTGGAGACTGCGGGCGCCGAGCAGGCCTAGATGTTGTGGTCAACCAGCGTATTTGCGCCTATATCCAGTCTGAATTTTGGGTATAGAGGTGTAGGTGTGTGCTAAAGTAATGAGTCCTGTGGACTATGAAGGGAGAATCTGTGCCAAATAAGAGTGAGAGCACGGGTACTGGGCTGGAATCCTACGTTGCAAAGCTCATGGGCAACGGCTCAAACAGGACTTCGGTAACCGAGGACGAGATTCAGGTCGCCCTGAAGGATATCGATGTATCCGACGAGCAACTCAACGCGGTGTATTCCGCGCTGCGCAACAGCGGCATCCAGATTATCTCCGCGAGCGGAAACGACGACGCTCCCATGGGCGTCGAAGATGACGATAACGATAGCGATACCGATGATTTCGATGACGACGAGCACGATTCCGGTTCACTCGACGATCACGAGCTTAAGATGGCCCGTCAGGCCGACGCCGAGATGGGTTCTTCCAAGAGCAAGAAGAAGCGCACCGTGCGTACGTCCCGTTCGCGCTCGCGCGTGCGCGGCATCGATGCCTCCACGGTGATGCTGACCGGCGACCCGGTTCGTATGTACCTTAAGGAGATCGGTAAGGTCGACCTGTTGACCGCCTCCGAAGAGGTCGATCTGGCCATGAAGATCGAGGCCGGTCTCGATGCCACCGAGAAGCTCGAGGCCGCCGAGGCGGGCGAGATCGAGCTTACCCGCGCCGAGATGCGTCGCCTGACCCGTATCGAGAACGTGGGTCTCGAGGCCAAGCAGGCGCTCATCAGCGCCAACCTGCGTCTGGTCGTCTCCATCGCCAAGCGCTACGTCGGTCGCGGCATGCTGTTCTTGGACCTGATCCAGGAGGGCAACCTCGGTCTGATCCGCGCCGTCGAGAAGTTCGACTACCAGAAGGGCTTTAAGTTCTCCACGTACGCCACGTGGTGGATCCGTCAGGCCATCACGCGCGCTATCGCCGACCAGGCCCGTACCATCCGTATTCCCGTGCACATGGTCGAGACCATCAACAAACTCGTTCGCGTGCAGCGCCAGCTTCTCCAGGACCTGGGTCGCGATCCGACCCCCGAGGAGATCGGTGCCGAGATGGACATGAGTGCCGACCGCGTCCGCGAGATCCAGAAGATTTCGCAGGAGCCCGTGTCGCTCGAGACCCCTATCGGCGAGGAAGAGGATTCCCAGCTGGGCGACTTCATCGAGGACTCCCAGGCTATCGTTCCGCCCGATGCCGCCAGCTTCTCCATGCTGCAGGAGCAGCTCACCCAGGTGCTCGACTCGCTTGCCGATCGTGAGCGCAAGGTTATCGAGCTGCGCTTTGGCCTTGTTGACGGACATCCCCGTACGCTCGAGGAAGTCGGCCGCGAGTTTGGCGTCACGCGTGAGCGCATCCGTCAGATCGAGTCCAAGACCCTGGCCAAGCTCCGTCACCCCAGCCGCTCCAGCAAGCTCAAAGACTATATTGAGTCTTAACCTCGCAAGCAAGAAGCGCCCTCAAGCACATCCGCTTGGGGGCGCTTTCATGTAGTCGTTGGGTAGTCATTGGGGACGTCCCCAATGACTAGGTCGGAAAAATTCTCAAAAAAGTTCTTGCCCTAAGCTGATTCGTCCGTATAATAAACTTCGTTGCTTGAGAGCACGCACCTATTCCTCGGTAGCTCAATGGTAGAGCACGCGGCTGTTAACCGCGCTGTTGTAGGTTCGAGTCCTACCCGGGGAGCCAGGTTGTAAAACCCGTCGCTTATGTGGCGGGTTTTTTCATGCCGCGATCGCCTGGCGCGAACGTTACCGTATCAACATTTCGTGTCGAGGATGTAATCCCGTGACCCGCCACCTCAACATGGCGCGGTCGTTGTAGAATATTGCAATGATTGCTCCCACGACATGGTGCCGCGAGCACCAGATAAGGAGATTCTTGTGTCTGAGACCATTAACGGCAGCCTGAGCGTCTCGAACGACGTTATTGCCGATATTGCCGGTTATGCAGCGATGACGTGCTATGGCGTCGTCGGCATGGCTGAGCAGCTCCAAGGCGCCGAGAGCGTGCGCCTGCTTGCCGGTCAGCGCCTCCGCAAGGGCGTGCTTGTCTCCGCCGACGAGAACGGCCTTACGGTCGATCTTCACGTCGTGCTCGAGAACGGCGTCAACATGAAGTCCGTCTGCCACAATCTTTCGAGCTCCGTTGCCTTCACCCTGCAGGAGATCGCCCAGATCGATCCCGCCAGCCTTAAGATCGGCATCCACATCGACGCGCTCAAGAGCCGTCTGAACTAGCATCCGAAAACGGAGATTCAAATACCCATGATTGCAAAGACCATTCGCACCTGTTTTCCGATCGCTGCGGCTGCCGTTTCCGACAAGGCCGAGGAGATCAACAAGCTCAACGTCTTCCCCGTGCCCGACGGCGACACCGGTACCAACATGTCGCTCACGCTCGCCTCGGTGACCAAGGAGCTTTCCGCCCTTCCCGCCGATGCGGATATGGAGGCCATCGCCGGCGCCATCACCCACGGCTCCCTGATGGGCGCTCGCGGCAACTCCGGCGTCATCACCTCGCAGATTCTGCGCGGCGTGGCCGAGGGTCTCGTCTCCGCCGATGAGCCTATCACGTCCGCCAACATCGCCTTCGCCTTCCGCCGTGCCGTCAAGGTCGCCTTCCAGGCTGTCCGTAAACCCATCGAGGGCACGATTCTCACGGTCCTGCGAGATGTTTCGACCAAGGCCGACGAGTGCGAAAAGAAGAAGTTCTCGGCCGAGGATGCGCTCGATGCCATCGTCGTCGAGGCCTATCAGTCCGTCGCCCGCACGCCCGACCTGCTGCCCGTTCTGAAGGAGAACGGCGTGGTCGACTCTGGCGCCTTTGGCTTTGCCATCTTCCTGGAGAACTTTGTTGCCGCCGCGCTTGGCCGCAGCACCGTTGTCGAGGATTTCTCCGCCACGTTTGATTCCGCTGGCTCTGCCCGCGACGCGGCCCTTGGTCGCGTTGAGATCGAGGCCAACGACGACTGGGAGGGCTCGGAGTTCCGCTACTGCAACGAGTTCCTCTTTAAGGCCGACGCCCCGTTTGACGAGGACGAGTGCCTTAAGTTCCTGGGCTCCATGGGCGACTGCGAGCTGCTCGTGGGTGCCTACCCCGACTACAAGATTCACGTGCACTCCAATACCCCCAACCTGGTGCTCGAGCACATGCTGCAGCTTGGTCAGATCTACGAGGTCTTTATCCACAACATGGAGATGGAGGCCCACGACCGTACCGCCAAGATTCATGAGGACCAGGAAAAGGCTGCCGAACCTGTCAAGGCTTTGGGCTTTGTCGCCGTTGCCGCCGGTTCCGGCGAGGCCGACATCCTCAAGTCCCTCGGCGTTGACGTGATCGTCTCGGGTGGTCAGACCATGAACCCCTCGACCGCCGACCTGCTGGGCGCCGTCGACCAGGTCAACGCGACCTCGGTCATCATCCTGCCCAATAACGGCAATATCCGCATGGCTGCCGAGGCCGCTGCCTCTGCCTGCACCGACAAGAAGGTCGCCGTCGTTCCCACTAAGACCGTTCCGCAGGCCTTCTCCGCGCTGTTCGCTGTCCTGCCCGATTCCGAGCTCGAGGACGCCGTCGCCGCTATGGTCGACGCCATCAGCGAGGTCCGCGATGGCGAGGTCACCCGTGCCGTGCGCGATTCCAGCGCCTCTGACGGCTCTCCGATTCACTCCGGTGATGTCATGGGTATCATTGCCGGCTCCATCGACGTGGTCGGCTCCGATGTGAAGCAGGTCACGCTCGATTGCATCAACCGCATGCAGGAGGAAGAGGAGGGCGACGCACTGACGATTCTGGCCGGCGAGGAGCTGTCCGATGAGGCCTTCCAGGAGATCGTCGACGCCATCGAGGAGGCTCAGCCCGACCTGGAGATCGATGCTCATCGTGGCGAGCAGCCGCTCTATCCCGTGATCTTCTCGATCGAGTAGGCATCTACCCATGTCCGAGCTGTGCTCCGTGCCGCGCGCCTCGGAGCGCTTTGCCCAGAGCAATGCGCTCGACGAGGATATCGCGCGACTCAAATATGTTTCGGGTAAACGTGAGGAGGCCCTTCGCCGTCTGGGAATTCGGACGGTGGGGGACCTCCTTCTCCATATCCCTCACCGATATCTCGACTTTACGCGCTCCTGGTCCATCGAGATGGCTCCCATCGGTACCGTGTGCACGATTGTCGCCACGGTCGATCGTATCGTTCAAAAGCAGCCCCGCCCGCGTATGCAGGTGACCGAGGTCTCGCTGGTGGACGAGACGGGCGTGCTGCAGGTCGCCTTTTTCCATCAGCCCTGGATTGCCCAGCAGTTCAAGCAAGGCGACCGCCTGGCCGTGATGGGTAAGGTCGAGTTTGCCTACGGCTTTAAGCAGATGGCCTCGCCGCATTTCGAAAAGCTCGAGGATGGACGTGCCGCGGGCACCATACTGCCGGTCCATTATGTGAGCGATGGCGTGAGCCAGGCGTGGATGCGCCGCATCGTAAGCGGCGCGCTCGAGGTTGTCGGCAATCCCTTCGACCCGATTCCCGCACGCTTACGCGTCAAGCGCCACCTGATGAGCAATGCTCGTGCGCTGCGCTCAATTCACTTTCCATCGAGCATGGCCGAGCGCGATATCGCGCGCGCACGGCTTGCCTACGAGGAGTGCCTCTACCTTCAGCTGGCGCTGCGTCTGCGCAACGACGGTGGCATGGTCGAGGTCGTTCCCTACGCCCACACCGCGGGCGAGCATCTGGCCGCGCTTAAGCAGGCCCTCCCGTTTTCGCTGAGCGACGAGCAGGAGGCCGCGTTCCAAGACATCCTGCACGACATGTGCGATGGCGGGCGCGTGATGAACCGCCTGCTGCTGGGCGACGTCGGAACCGGCAAGACCGCCGTCGCCGCCTGCGCGCTGGCCGTTGCGGCCGATAGCGGCACCCAGTCCTGCGTTATGGCGCCAACGGGCGTGCTGGCGCGCCAATATGCCGATAAGACCGGCCCCTTGCTCTCGCAGGCCGGCATGTCCTGGGCGCTCCTGACGGGTGCCACGCCGGCAGCCGAGCGCGAGCAGATCCATGCGCAGCTGAAATCGGGCGAGCTCGATGTCCTCTTTGGAACCCACGCGGTCCTTTCGGATGACGTGACGTTTAAGCATCTGTCGCTTGTCGTCATCGACGAGCAGCACCGCTTTGGTGTGGGCCAGCGCAATGCCCTGCGTGCCAAGGGCCCGGGTGCCGACCTGCTCGTTATGACGGCGACGCCGATTCCGCGCACGTTGGCGCTCTCGGTCTACGGCGACCTTGACACGAGCATCATCCGCCATCGGCCTGTTCCGGGGGCGGGCGTTACGACGCGTGTGCTCACCGAGTCGAGCCGCGACCTGGCCTACGGCGCCATTCGCGAGGCGCATGAAAAGGGCCAGCAGGCTTACGTGATCTGCCCGCTTGTGGAGCCGAGCGACTCGGCCGATGAGCTTGAGGATGTCCCCGGTATCGCCCGCGACGATGAGGGCCGCGTGACCGTCCCCGTGCCGCTGCACGATACGGCAACCGAGCTCGACCGGCTGCGCCTGGCGTTGCCGGGACTTACTATCGAGCGCCTTCATGGCCGCATGCCGGCGGGGGAGAAGGACCGCGTGATCGATGCCTTCAAGCGCGGTGAGATCGACGTGCTCGTTTCGACCACGGTGGTCGAGGTGGGCGTCGACGTGCCCAACGCCACCGTCATGATCATCGAGAACGGTGAGCGCTTTGGCTTGGCGGCCCTGCACCAGTTGCGCGGCCGCGTGGGCCGCGGCAGCGTGTCGGGCACCTGCCTGGTCATGACGCACTCCAAGGGCAACGGCGGCGCGTCGGCGGCACAAGACCGCCTCCAGTCGCTCGAAAAGACCTCAGACGGCTTTACGCTCGCCCAGATGGACCTGCGTTTGCGCCATGAGGGCGAAATCCTGGGCTACCGTCAGCATGGCGGCGTGACCCTGCGCTTTGTGGACCTGGACGCCGACGAGGATCTTATCGAATGGGCCCATTTGGACGCGGTCGAGCTCTTGCGGTATGCTTGCAACCTTGACTCCGTGGCGACGCGTCCCTTGCGCGACGCGGTCGCCACGCGCTATCGACATATCTTTAAGGAGGTCAGCGGAGGATGAGAATCATCGGCGGTGAATGGCGCGGCCGTAAGATCGAAGAGCCGCGCGGGCGCGATGTCACCCGTCCCACGACCGATCGCGTGCGCGAGGCATGTGCATCCATGGTCATGTCGGCGTTCGACTTCGATTTGGACGAGGTCCGCGTGCTGGACGCTTTTGGCGGCTCCGGCGCCCTGGGAATCGAGATGCTCTCGCGTGGCGCCCGCACGCTCACCACGTTTGAGATCGATCGCAACGCCGCCCGTCTGATCACCAAGAACGTCGAGTCGCTGTGCCGCGACCGCTCGCGTTGGCGTGTCGTTACCGGCGATGTGCTGGCGAGTGCCTCGCGCGGTCGCGTGCCGGGCGGTCCTTTTGATCTGGTCCTGCTCGATCCGCCCTATGCGTTTGGCGCCGAGCCGGTCGAGGAGCTGCTGCAAAATCTTTCCCAACAGGGTTTGCTGGCACCCGGGGCCTTTGCCCTGTTTGAGCATGCCGCATCCGATGCGGGCGCTCATCCAGCTGGTTTTGAGACCGTGCGGGAGAAGCGCTATGGCATTACCTCGGTTGACTTGCTGCGCTGGGTGGCCGAGGACGAGAACGACCTTGCTTACGAGAACGAAAATGACGAGGATGCGCCTTCGGAGGACACCCATGAATGACACCATCAACCGCGTGATCGTCCCGGGCACTTTCGATCCCATCACCTTTGGTCACATAGACGTGATCCGCCGAGCCCGCCGCATCTTTCCTAGCGTGATCGTCGCCGTAGCCGAATCGCAGGGTAAAAACGGCGTGGGTACCACCTTTATGCTCGACGAGCGCGTGGCGCTGGCCCGTGAGGCCCTCGGCGATTTGGACGGCGTTGAGGTGCTGCCCTTCACTGGCCTGCTGGTCGACTTTGCACGTGAACAGGGGGCAGGTGCCGTCGTTAAGGGTCTGCGCGCCATGACCGACTTTGAGTATGAGCTGCAGCAGGCCGACCTCAACTATCGCCTGGATAGCGAGCTGGAATCCATCTTTGTCATGAGTGCTCCGCAGTACGGCTACATCTCGAGCTCGGTGGTGCGCCAGATCGCGTCGCTTGGCAGCGATGTGTCGACGTTTGTGCCGCCCAACGTAGTCGAAGCGCTCAAACATCGCTTTTCGTGACGTTTTTTATTGCCTGGTGGCATGTGGTAAACTAACACGATGATATGTTACCTATGAAAGGAGACCGGATGCCGGGCGAGAATTTTCCTGGCGACAGGATCGTGAGTCTTGTCGACGAGCTCGAGGGGCTCATCGAAGAGGCTAAGACGCCGTTCGGCAAGAACGCCCAGATGAAGGTTATCGACGCCGACGTCTTCTTTAACATCCTCGATGAGATCCGCATGAGCTATCCCGAGGAGTGGCAGAAGTCCCGCCGTATCCTCAAGGAGCGCGAGGAGCTTATGGCTTCCGCCGCCGCCCAGGCCGATTCCATCATTGCCGATGCTCAGCAGCAGGCGCTCACCATTGCCGGTGAGCAGGAGATCGTTCGCCTAGCCCAGCAGCAGGCCGACGACATCCGCGACCGTGCCCAGCAGTACGAGCGTGAGACGCGTTATGCCGCCGAGGATTACGCCGAGCAGGTCTTTACGCACCTCGAGGAGAACCTCAAGAGCCTGACCGGCACCGTCACCCGTTGCCGTCAGCAGCTCAACGAGGGTGCCGCCCAGCAGAATGGTCAGTGGTAATGGCTGAGTTCCCGAGCGTAACCGTCGATCTTTCCGAGCAACTCGAGTTTCCCGGAGACTCTTATCCGCTGACCGGCAAGGTCGATGTCGCCACCTACACGGTGGGCGAGAAGGAGTACCAGCTGCAGGACGGCATTGCCTACGACGTGGTCTTTACCAACGCCGGTACCGGTGTTCTGCTCTCGGGCATGGTTCGCGCGCACGCCACCGGCGAGTGCGACCGCTGCCTGGAGCCCGCCTCGTTTGATATCGCGGGCGAGATCGAGGAGTTCTATCTCTTTGAGGAGCCCGAGGACCCCGAGGCCTTCGAAGACGGCTACGAGTTGCTGGGCGAGGACCGCATCGTCGATCTGGGCGAGCCCATCAACGATGCGGTCGTCATGGACACGCCGTTCGTCGTCCTGTGCAAGCCCGATTGCCGCGGCCTTTGCCCCACCTGCGGCATCAATCTCAACGTCGAGCAATGCGATTGTGCCGCCCGGGCGGAGGCCGAATGGGCCGCTGCCACGGAAAATCCATTTGCAGCATTGAAGAATCTCAAGCTTGACGAGTAAAACTGTGGTAGTATCGCTACTTGCGCGTAATCGCCACACTGGATAGTTCATAAGGAAGGTCACTATGCCCGTACCTAAACAAAAGCAGGGTCGTATCCGCACCCATACCCGTCGTTCCGCCAACATGAAGATCTCGGCTGCGGCTCAGTCCACGTGCCCCCGTTGCGGTGCTGTTAAGCTCCCGCACCACGTGTGCCCCAGCTGCGGTTTCTACAAGGACCGCGAGGTTATCGTTACCGAGTAACTGTATACTCTGGATGCGATGCCGTTCCAACTGGAACCACAATGGCCGGCTCAATGAGTCGGCCATTTTTGTATAAGGAGCATATGAAATGAGTAACGTTCGCGTTTGTGTTGACGTTGTGGGCGGAGACGAGAAGCCCCAGGTTGTTCTCGATGGTATCGAGGCCGCGCTTGCGGCAGATCCCGAGATCGAGGTCTTGGCCGTCGGTCCCGCCGAAATCGTCAACCCCTTTGCCGCGGCGCATGCCCGCGTGGAGGCCCTGGAGGCCCCTGACGTCATCAGCATGGAGGACGATCCCATTCGCGCCGTGATGACCAAGCGCAAGTCCTCGATCGTGCTTGCGTGCCGTGCCATCAAGAAGGGCAATGCGGACGCGTTTTTCTCGGCCGGCTCGACCGGTGCCATGACCGCTGCCGCCACGGCCTACGTCACACCGTTTAGGTATTTGGCAGAGGGCAAGAAGCAGCCGGTCCGTCCGTGCCTGACCAACGCACTGCCCAATCGCGCCGGCGGCCTGACGGTGCTGTGCGATATGGGCGCCAATCCCGATGTCACGGTGGACGATATGGTGCGCTTCGCCCAGATGGGCTCTGCCTATGCCCGTGTGGTTTTGGGCATTGAGCATCCTCGCGTGGGTCTGCTTGCCAATGGCACCGAGGACGAGAAGGGCTCCATCTTTACCAAGTCGTGCTTCCCGGCCATGAAGGCAGCGGTTCCCGGCTTTGTGGGCAACTGCGAGGGCACCGATCTTACGTCGGGCAATTTTGACGTCGTGGTCGCCGATGGCATGTCGGGCAACATCGCGCTCAAGGCCACCGAGGGCGCTGCCAAGTTTTTGCTGCAGGAGCTCAAAGGTGCCTTTATGTCTTCGCTCGGCACGAAGATTGCCGCGCTGCTCATCAAAAAGCAGATGCGCGAGATTAAGGCCAAGCTTTCGGGCGATGCCAAGGGCGGCGCGATCCTGCTGGGCCTGCGCGGCGTCGTGTTGATCGGCCACGGTGCCACGTCGGTCGAGGCCGTCAAGAACGGTACGCTTGCCGCGGCCCAGGCCGTGCGCGCCGGGCTTGTCCAGGACGTTGCCAATTCCATGGACGGTATCGTTTTATAAGAGCCTCGTTACGTGGCTCAACCTGTACCGTGTGGGGTAGAATCGGAGCCGTATTGCAACGCGGCTCCGATTGCCGTGTTGTGTTGTGTTCCATGACATACGAGAGGAAGCGCTATGGACCGCTCCGAAATCTTCGATAAGATCGCCGAAGTCGCCGCTGACGTGCTCGGCGTCGATGTCGCCGACATTAGCGACGAGACCACTTTTGACGATCTCGATGCCGATTCGCTCGAGCGTCTGCAGCTGGTGACGGCCATCGAGGACGAGTTCGACCTCGAGATCGATGACGAGAGCCTGCTGTCGCTCAACTCTGTCGCCGACGCCGTCGACGCGATCGAAAACGCCAAGGAGGCCTAAGTCTTGGCTTTGTCTGAACGACTCACGCGCGCCCAGGAGATCCTGGGCCATGAGTTCAATAACAAGGTGCTGCTGCGCGCGGCGCTCACACATCCCTCGGCCGTCGAGGGTCAGCCGGTCTCTGCCAGCTATGAGCGCCTTGAGTTTTTGGGCGATTCCATTTTGGGCGCCGTGGTGGCCCGTTCGCTCTTTGAGTCCTATCCCGAGTTTGACGAGGGCAAGCTCACGCGCCTGAAGGTGTCCCTTGTCTCGGGCGCCACGCTGTCCGAGGTATCGCACGAGCTGGGTATCGACGACATCATCATCTTTGGTGCTTCCGAGACCGGTACCGGCGCGCGCGGCTTGCACTCGGCGCTCGAGAACGTATACGAGTCGCTCGTGGGTGCGCTGTACCTGGATGCCGGCTGGGATGCGGCAGCGGAGTTCATCCACCGTACGCTTAAGCCGCACCTGGCCACCGAGCGTGCCGAGCACCCCGCGAACCCCAAGTCGTTCTTGCAGGAGTGCGTGCAGGCAGATGGCCACGAGCCTCCCGCGTATAAGCTGGTCGGCTCCGAGGGCCCCGCGCATGCGCCCACCTTTACCGCTGTGGTTCTCATCGACGGTATTCGCCAGGGCCGCGGCACCGGTTCCTCCAAGAAGGAGGCCGAGGGAGCCGCTGCGCTCGAGGCACTCGACCGCATGGGCTACACCACCAACGGCGTGATTCTCAACAAGAAGCCTGTTTAAGCGAGGAACCGTGTATCTCAAGTCCCTCACGCTCAAAGGGTTCAAGTCGTTTGCCGACCGTGCCCATATGTCATTTGAGCCGGGCCTGACCGTCATCGTCGGTCCCAACGGCTCGGGAAAATCGAACATCTCCGACTCGATTCTGTGGGTCCTGGGCGAGCAGAGTGCCAAGCAGCTGCGCGGCCAGGCCATGGAGGACGTCATCTTCTCGGGCTCGTCGGCGCGCAAGCCGGTGGGTGTCGCCGAGGTCACGCTGGTGCTCGATAACTCGGACCATATGCTGCCCGTCGACTTTGACGAGGTCGCCATCACCCGTCGTATGTATCGCTCGGGCGAAAGCGAGTACCTCATCAACTCGAGCCCGTGCCGCCTGATGGACATTCAGGACATCCTGCACGATTCGGGCCTGGGCAAGGATACGCATTCCATCATCAGCCAGGGCAAGCTCGACGCCATTTTGCAGAGCCGCCCCGAGGAGCGCCGCGCCCTGATCGAGGAGGCTGCCGGCATCTCCAAGCACAAGCGCCGCAAGGAGCGTGCGCTCAAAAAGATTAAATCGATGGACGAGCACCTGACCCGTGCCCGCGATATCAATAAGGAGATTGCCCGTCAGCTGCGGCCGCTGGAGCGTCAGGTCGATCGTGCGCGCAAGTACAAAGAGCTGTCCTCGCGCGCGAACGAGCTTACGCAGATGCTGGCCGTCGACGAGCTTCGTTCGCTGCAGTCGCAGTGGAACGACCTGGAGAGCCGCTCCAAGGAGGGCGCTGCCGAGCTTGAGCTTGCGCAATACCGCTTGGGCGAAAAGGAGCGCGAGCTCGAGAAACTCCAGGTCATGCTCGAGGAAAAGGGCCTGTTTGTGGGCGATCTGGGCGAGCAGCGCCGCCATATGCAAGACGTGGTCGGCCGCATTAACTCCGATATGCGCCTGCTCGAGGAAAAGGGCCACAACATGGTGTCGCGCCTGTCCGACATGCGCGGCCAGATCTCGAGCTCCGAGCATCAGCGCCGTCGCGTGGTCGAGGAGCTCGAGGATGCGCGTGCCCAGCTTGAGGAAGTGACCGGTGCGCACATGCAGGCTCAGGACGACGTTGACGCCGCCGGACCTGCCGCCGCCGAGCTCCACGAGCGTCGCGTGGCGCTCGACAATCAGATTTCGCAGCTCACGCGCGAGCAGCGCGATGTGCAGCGTGTGGCCGATAACGCCGCGCTCGAGCTCGCCAAGGTGAAGGACTCTCTGAGTAACGCCGAGGTCGAGGACAACATGTACGCCTCGCGCCTTGAGCAGATTGACGAGCAGCTCGAGGAGGTCACGGCCTCGCTCGAGAGCCGTCGCGACCGCGCTGAGGAGCTCGACGGTGCGCTCGATCAGGCTCGCCAAGCTCAGGTCGATGCACGCGAGGCCACCGAGGTCGCCCGTGCGGCGTTGAAGGACCTGCGTAATCGCGAGAGCGAGGCACGCAACAAGCTGTCCGAGGTGCGCTCGGAGCTTGCCAGCCAAAAGAAACTCGATGCCCGCATGGCAGACAGCTCGCCGCTGGTGAGCCGTCTGATGGGTGCGCTGGGCGATGATGTCTCGGGCCGTCTGGGCGACGTGCTCGAGGCTCCTCGTGAGCTCGAGGGCCTGGTCGAGCAGCTGCTTGCCGGCGATATCGATGCTCTTTTGTTTGATGACGCCGCCACGCTTGAGCGCGCCGGTCGTGCGGCTCTGGACCAAAAGAAGGCCTCGGGCGAGGCGCTGCTGATGGCGCGCGGCGTGAGCGGCTCTGCCGCCGCCGAGGGCGCTGCCGGTTCGCGTCTAGTCGATCGTCTGTCCGTGCGCTCCGGGTATGGCCCGGTTGTCGAGGCCCTGCTCGGCGGCTATTACGTGGTCGATGACTTGTCTGCCGCGCTGGCGGCACCAGTCGTTGACGGTGTGACCTACGTGACGCCCGATGGCGCCCGCGTGAGCTGTGGCGGCCTGGTGCGCGTTGGGCTCGATGCCGGCGAGGCTTCGGGTGCCCTGGAGCGCAAGCGTCGTATTCGCGAGCTAGAGGGCCTGGAGCCCGATCTGGCTGCCGTGTTTGAGCATGTGTCGGATCAGGTCGTTGAGGCCAATGCGGCCGTCGAGGAGGCGCGTGCCGCCGAGGGCGATGCTGCCGGCGAGATTGCCCGTCTTGAGGGCGAGCGCCGCTCGCTGCTTTCCGAGATCGGCCGCCTGGAGCAAAGCGCCAACAATGCCGAGGTCGAGCGCGTGCGCATCTCCAAGCGCCGCGAGCAGGCCGCCGAGGCCGTTCGCGCTGCGCGCCCGCGCGTTGACGAGCTCACCCGTTCGCGCGATGAGGCCCGTGCGCAGACAAGCGACCTGGGTCTCCAGATTGCCGAAGCCAACGACGAACTCGATCGCGTGCGCCGTGACGATTCCGAGGCTGCCGGCAAGCTCGCCGATGCCAAGGTGCGCCTGGCCCAGACGAGCGAGCGCCTGCGTTCGCTGAAGGGCCGTGTGCCCGATCTGGAGCATCGCCTGGAGGGCATCGACCGTCGTATCCGCGGGACGCGTCAAGCCTCGCGCTCACTCGAGCTGCTGCGCCTGCGCGTCGATCCCATGCACGAGCGCTATTCGGCCCTGCTGGAGCGCGCGTCGGATTGGGCCGCGCGCCTGCGTGACCAGGCTTCGCTCGAGGAGGCGGACTCGGCCTCGCTTAAGAAGACTATTGAGGACGCCAAGGCCGAGGTCTCCCGCGCCAAGGAGCGGGTCGATGCCGCCACCGCGACGCAAAACGAGTTCAAGGTCGCTCGCGGCAAGCTCGAGGTGCAGGTAGAGGCGGCTATCAAGGCCATTACCGCCGATGGCACCACGGTGCTTGAGGAAGCGCTCATGCTTCCTGCGCCCACCGACCGTGACGCTGCCGAGCGTGAGCTCAACCAGCTCGCGCGCCAGATCAACAACCTGGGCCCTGTGAACCAGGTTGCCATGGAGGAGTACGAGCAGCTCAAGCGCCGCGCCGATTACATCGAGGAGCAGCTGGCCGATCTGGAGAGCGCGCGCAAGGCGCTCACCAAGATCACCGTGGCCATCGACCGTAAGATGCGCAAGGCCTTCCTGGTGACCTTCGAGAAGGTCGATGCGAACTTCCGCGAGATCTTCGCCATGCTGTTCCCGGGTGGCCAGGCACATCTGGAGATGACTGACCCCGAGCATCCGGCCGAGACGGGCATCGAGGTCGTGGCGCAGCCGCGTGGCAAGCGCATCACCAAGATGATGCTCATGTCGGGCGGCGAGAAGAGCCTGACGGCGCTCGCCCTGCTCTTTGCCGTGTATCGCACGCGTACGGTGCCGTTCTATGTGCTGGACGAGGTCGAGGCGGCACTCGACGACGCCAACCTGTCCAAGCTCATCGGCGCACTCGACGTGTTGCGTTCCGATACGCAGCTCTTGGTTATCTCGCATCAGCGCCGTACTATGGAGGACGCTGACGTCCTCTACGGCGTCTCGATGCAAGCCGACGGCGTCAGTCGCGTCGTCTCGCAAAAACTCGATCGCGAAACCGGAAAGGTCGTGAATGCATAATGGGATTCTTCGATGCTCTCTCGCGCGGACTTGAGCGCAGCCGCGAGGCCCTCAACGAGGTCTTTTACTTTGGCGGCGAGGTCGACGAGGATTTTTGGGAGGACCTAGAGGACACCCTCGTCATGGGTGACATGGGTGCCGAGGTCGCGATCAAGGTGTCCGATGACCTGCGCGATGCCGCGGCCAAGAAGAACCTCAAGACCGCCCCGCAACTCCGTCGCGCCCTGGCCGAGCAGCTCGAGCAACATTTTGTGCCCGCCGAGCGCGATCCGTTCGCCGACACGCCGAGCTGCGTGCTGTTTGTGGGTATTAACGGTGCCGGCAAGACCACGACGGTCGGCAAGATCGCGAGCGCCATGGCTGCCCGCGGCAAGAATGTCGTGATCGGTTCGGCCGATACCTTCCGCGCCGCCGCCATCGAGCAGCTCGATGTGTGGGGCCAGCGCGCCGGTGTCCCCGTCATCAAGCGCGACCGCGGCTCCGACCCGGCGAGCGTTTGCTACGACGTGCTCGACGAGGCCGACAAGCGCTGCAGCGACCTGGTACTTATCGACACCGCCGGTCGTCTGCACACGAGCCCCGAGCTCATGCGCGAGCTTGCCAAGGTGGTCAACGTGACGCGTAAGCGCGCCGCCAATATGGCCGCCGGCCCCATGCCCGTCTCGGTCGTCCTCGTAATCGATGCCGCAACAGGCCAAAACGGTCTGAACCAGGCGCTCGAGTTTAACGAGGCGCTGGGCCTGGACGGTATTATCATGACTAAGCTCGACGGCACGGCTAAGGGTGGCATCGCCATGGCTGTGGCCGAGAAGCTCAAGCTCCCGATCCTGCGCGTGGGCGTGGGCGAGCAGGTTGATGACCTGCAGGAGTTCAATGCCAAAGATTTCTGCCGCGCCCTGGTGGGCGAGTCCAACTAAGGAGTGACTAGTGTTTGATTCTCTGAGCGATCGCCTCAACGACACATTTGACCGCCTGCGTGGCAAGGGTAAGCTGACCGAGGCCGATATTACTTCTGCCATGCGCGACATTCGCATGGCGCTGCTCGAGGCCGACGTCAACTTCAAGGTCGTCAAGGAGTTCGTCGCCAAGACCAAGGAGCGCTGCATGACCGCCGAGGTCATGGAGTCGCTGTCGCCGGCGCAAAACGTCGTCAAGATCGTGCTCGACGAGCTCACCGAGATGCTCGGCTCCACCGAGAGCAAGCTCGTCTTTAGCAACCGCATTCCCAATGTCATCATGCTCGTGGGCCTTCAGGGCTCCGGTAAAACCACGGCAGCTGTAAAGCTGGCCTACCTGCTCAAGAAGCAGGGCCGCTCGCCGCTGCTCGCCGCGTGCGACGTCTACCGTCCCGCCGCCGCCGACCAGCTGGCCACGCTCGGTGGAGAGATCGGCGTACCGGTCTTCCGTGGTGACGGCGAGCACCCGGTTGATATCGCCAAGGGCGCCATTCAGGAGGCCGTCGACCACCTGCGCGACGTGGTCATCGTCGATACCGCCGGTCGTCTGCAGATCGACGAGCAGATGATGCAGGAGGCCGTGGACATCAAGAAGGCCGTCAAGCCCGATCAGGTGCTGATGGTCGTCGATGCCATGACCGGCCAGGATATCGTCAACGTCGTCTCGACCTTCGCCGAGCGCACCGACTTTGACGGCGTGATCATCTCCAAGCTCGACGGCGATGCTCGCGGCGGCGGCGCGCTTTCCGTGCGCCAGGTGACCGGCAAGCCCATCAAGTTCGTGAGCATGGGCGAGAAGCCCGATTCGCTAGAGCCGTTTTACCCCGACCGCATGGCCAAGCGAATCTTGGGTATGGGCGATGTTGTCGGCATCATCGAGAAGGCCCAGGAGGCGGCCGATGCCGAGCAGCTCGAGGCTGCCGAGCGTATGCTGCGCGAGGGCTTTACCATGAACGACATGCTCGACCAGATGAAGGCCGTCAAGAAGATGGGCGGCATGAAGGGCATTCTGGGTATGCTCCCCGGTGGCCAGCGCGCGCTCAACCAGATGGGCGGCAATCTGGACGAGGGCATCTTCGACAAGAATGAGGCCATCATCATGTCGATGACCAAGGAGGAGCGCCTGCGTCCCTCTATTATCAACGGCCAGCGTCGCGCCCGCATCGCCAAGGGCGCCGGCGTGACCCCCACCGAGGTCAATAGCCTTATGAAGCAGTGGGGCGAGATGAACAAGATGATGGGCCGCATGCGCACGATGGCCAATCAGGCGCAGACCGGCGGCAAGAAGGGCAAAAAGGGTAAGAAGGGCAAAAAGATGCGCATGCCCAATATTCCCGGTCTGGATGCCATGGGTCTGGGCGGCATGGGCGGCCTGGGAACGGGCGGTCCTAAGTCCGATATGGATCTGCTGCGCCAGATGGAAGCGCAGATGCGCAATAAGAAATAGGACTGTAATTCCAGCTTGATATGGCAAAGGCCACTCGGAAGCTACCGGGTGGCCTTTGTTGTTGGCTTTGATTGTTGGGTTGCGTTTAGCGTCGCGCCCCGAGCTTGCGGTGCCGTGCCGCTAGTGGCAGCCGCAGCCCTCGTGCCCATCATGGCCGTGATGGCCGTGGCAGCCGCAGGACTCGCCATGCTCGTGGGCGTGCTCGTGGTCATGGCCGTGGCAGTCGCAGGTGGCCTCGCCGGTCTGCGCGAGCGTGCCGGCAATGAGTGCCTCGACGCAGGCGTCGCAGTTGCCCTGGGCGCCCGCATAGACCGTGATGCCAGCCTGGGTGAGCGCGTTGATGGCGCCGCCGCCGATACCGCCGCAGATGAGCGTGTCAACGCCACCGTTGGCAAGCAGACCCGCCAGGGCGCCGTGACCGGTGCCGTCGGTGCCTACGACCTGCTCGTTGAGCACCTTGTCATCCTGGATGTCGTAGATCTTGAACTGCTCGCTGCGGCCAAAGTGCATAAAGATGTTGCCGTTGTCGTACGTCGTTGCCACCCTCATGGTGTCGACCTCCTTTGCTGGCCATGCGGCCGTCGTCGTGGTAATGGGGGAGTACGCGATGCTGCCGCCTTCGATGCTGAGTGCCCGTCCATTGACCAGCGCGTTTGCCACCTTGCGATGTGCGCGGCTGCAGATGGCCGCCACGGTGGCACGAGCGATACCCATGTGCTGGGCGACTGCCTCCTGATTGAGGCCTTCCAGGTCGCATAACCGCAGGACTTCGAGCTCGTCGATTGTCATGTCGATGGCGTCTCCGCTGGCAAGGCCGTCGGGGGTAAAGCCGCGATATTCGGGAATGATCCCAACGCGGCGCAATTTTTCGCGTCTTCCTGCCATACGCTCTCCAAATCTGACATATGTCAACAATAGAATAGCCAACGTGCGGATTTGCGCAAGGAATTTCTGGCATATGTCAGAAAGTGAGGGCTTATGTTTGGGCTGTGGGGCCGCGTGCGCCTGGGCTACAATGAATCTCGCTTATAGGCGACTGACAGGAGGGTCAATGAGCAAGGCTGATCAACAGTTTGTAGCCATGTGCCGCGATATTTTGGACCATGGCACCACCACCGAGGGGCAAAAGGTCCGACCGGTGTGGGAGGATGGCACCCCTGCCTATACCATTAAAAACTTTGGCGTTACGGCACGTTACGACCTGCGCGAGGAGTTCCCCGCGCTCACGCTGCGTCGCACGGCGCTTAAATCTGCCATGGACGAGATCTTGTGGATCTATCAAAAGAAGTCCAATAACGTCCATGACCTCAACAGCCATATTTGGGATGAGTGGGCCGACGAGACCGGTTCCATCGGCAAGGCATACGGGTACCAGATTGGCCAGAAGAGCCATTATGCCGAGGGCGACTTTGACCAGATGGACCGTGTGCTGTACGACCTTAAGCACACGCCGTACAGCCGCCGCATCATGACCAACACGTACGTGTTTAGCGACTTGTCCGAGATGCACCTGTATCCGTGCGCGTACAGCGTGACCTATAACGTCACGCAGCGCCCGCAGGACGACAAGCCCACACTCAACATGATTCTCAACCAGCGCAGCCAGGACATTTTGGCCGCGAACAACTGGAACGTGTGCCAGTACGCCATCTTGCTGATGATGGTCGCGCAGTCGGTCGATATGATTCCCGGCGAGCTGCTGCATGTGATTGCCGATGCCCACATTTACGATCGTCATGTCGATATCGTCCGCGAGCTTATCGAGCGTCCGCAGTTTGCTGCGCCCAAGGTAACGCTTAATCCCGACGTGCACGATTTCTACGCGTTTACGACTGACGACCTGATCGTCGAGGGCTACGAGCACGGCCCGCAGGTCAAGAACATTCCCATTGCAGTGTAGGTGGCGCTCATGACGTGTAAGCTATCTGCTATCGTCGCCGTGTGTGACGACTGGGGCATTGGGTGCGAGGGCGACATGGTGGTGTCCAATCGCGCCGACATGCGCCATTTTGTGGCGTGCACCAAAGGTTGCCCGGTTATTATGGGGCGCAAGACCCTGCTGAGTTTTCCCGGCGGGCGTCCGCTCAAGAACCGTCGCAATATCGTGCTCACCCGCGACGAGAGCTTTGCTCCCGAGGGCGTCGACGTGGTGCATAGTATCGACGAGGCGCTCGCCGCGGTTGCCGATGAGCCCGTTGCCTGGGTGATCGGTGGTGGCGATGTCTATCGGCAGTTTTTGCCGTACTGCGTGGAGGCCGAGGTCACGCATAACCACTGCGTCCATCCCGTGGACACGTATTTTCCCAATTTGGACGCCGATCCTGCATGGGAAGTTTCGCAGGCTGGCGGGGTTGCCACGATTGCCGCGGGCGAGGGTGACGAGGGTCTCGATTATGAGTTCGTGACATATCGTCGCGTTGAGGCGTGAATCGCCTAGCGTGAACGGTATTATCGGGTTGATTGAATGCATGGGGCGGCGCTTCGCGTCGCCTCGTTTGGTATAGATGTGCTGTTAAGAAGGGTGCGGGCTGGCTGCTATGACTGATGCCGTTGAGGTTCTGCGAATCGATTCGCTTACGGATGAGCGGCTCGACGCCTACGTGCGACTGACCGAGCGCGAGCTTCGCTGCGTGCTGGAGCCCCAAAAGGGTATCTTTATCGCTGAGAGTGCCAAGGTTATCGAGCGCGCGGTGCGTGCCGGATACCAGCCGGTGAGCTTTCTTTTGGGCGAACGCTGGCTCGATCAGATGATGCCGCTGTTTGAGCGCCTGGTTGTGCGCGAGGGCGCAGGTCCGGTTCCTGTGTTCGTTGCCTCCATGGAGCTCATGGAGCAATTGACGGGCTTTAACGTGACGCGCGGCGCGCTCGCGGCGTTTCGTCGCCCGCGGCAGATTCCGGTTGATGAGTTTCTCGACGGCGTCGTCGAGGCGGCGGGGGGGCGTCCGGTGCGTGTGTGCGTGCTCGAGGGCATTGTCGACCATACCAATGTGGGCGCGATTTTCCGTTCGGCGGCCGCATTGAACGTTGACGGTATTTTGGTCAGCCCTACGTGCTGCGACCCGCTGTACCGTCGCTCGGCCCGCGTGAGCATGGGCACGGTGTTTCAGGTGCCGTGGACGCGCATTGGCAGCGAGGCTCGTGTGTGGCCGCACGATGGCCTGGCGGCACTGCACGAAGCCGGTTTTTCCTGTGCTGCCATGGCATTGACGGACGATTCCGTATCGCTGGACGATCCCGTGCTGCAGGAGATTGACCGCCTGGCAATCTTTATGGGTACTGAGGGTGCCGGCCTGGGTGCCAAGACTATCGCGGGCTGCGACCGGGCCGTGCGCATTCCGATGGCGCACGGGGTCGATTCGCTTAACGTGGCAGCGGCGAGTGCCGTCGCCTTTTGGCAGCTGTGCCCGCACGTGAGTAATGAGTACCACTACCAGCCGGGGCTGTATCACTAGGCAGATAGTTCGCACCGGGCTCTTATTCGGGGTGTTTCGGTCGGCGCCGGTCGGTGCTAAGCTGGTATTGGCGTTGGTCTTAATTTGCTGTTTTGTCGGTTGACGTGCGCTTTTGGGGAGGGCGTGTGGCTAAGAAATCTACGGCTATCGATGTAACGCAGGGTGTTATTTGGCAGCAGCTGCTTTCGCTGTGCGTTCCCATCTTTTTTAGTTCGTTTTTTCAGCAGGCTTACACGCTCATCGGTACCTATATCGTCGGCCAGTTTGGTGGCAAGCTCGCACTGGGTGGCATTCAAGCCACGATGGTGCTCACCGAGCTCTGCATTGGCTTTTGCGTTGGCGTCGGCGCCGGCTGCGCGGTCATTACCGGTCAGTATTTTGGCCAGCACGATGATGACCGCCTGAGCCGTTCGGTCCATACGGCCATGACGCTCGCGCTGGTGGGCGGTATCGTTTTCTCGATTCTTGGCATAGTGTTCGTTGAGCCCATGCTGGTGCTTATGAACACGCCGCATGAACTATTGGCCGAGGGCGTGGCCTATGCTCGTTGCTATTTTGCCGCCATGGTTGCGGCGCTGCTGCTCAATATGGGAACGGCACTGCTGCGCGCCGTGGGCGACACGCGCGGGCCTGCTGTGATCATCGCTTCCGGCTGCCTTGTTAATGCGGTGCTGGATGTTATCTTCGTTGCCGTGCTTCATATGGAGGCTCTTGGCTGCGGCATCGCGGTGGCGCTGACCATTTGCTCCAACGCCACGATGATCGTGATTCGTATGATGCACGCACCGGGTGCGTGGCGGCTTTCACTGTCCAAACTCGGCATTGATCCGGGCATTTGTAAGAGCATGATCTCATGCGGTCTGCCGCTTGGCTTTCAGTCTGCTGCGTATTCGATTTCCAACGTTTTGATTCAGGTGTCGGTCAACTCGTTTGGTGCCGATGTCACCACGGCGTGGGGTCTTTCGGGCCGCCTGGATGGCATTGTCTGGATGGTTACTGAGGCGCTTGGTGTGTCGATCACCACGTTCTCGGCACAGAACTTTGGCGCGCGCAACTACGAGCGCATGCGCAAGGGTTACCATACGTCGCTCGCGCTGTCCTTTATGCTCATTGGTGGCCTGTCTGCCGTGCTGCTGGTGTTCTCGGGTCCGTTGTCGCGTCTGTTTGTCGACGATGCTTCGATTTCGGCGTACACCACGACGATTCTTCATTTTATCGCGCCGTTCTACGCGATTTTCTCGATTATCGAGAACGCGTCGGGTTCCATCCGCGGCGCCGGCGTGAGCTTGCAGCCCATGCTGCTCACGATTTTTGGCACCGTCGTGCTCAGGGTGATCTGGGTGTTTGCGATTATGCCGTTCGATCCGTCGCTTGAGCACCTGCTGCTGGTTTACCCCGTAACCTGGGTAATCACCGCCATGATGTTCACCGTCTACCATCACAGCGGCAACTGGCTAGGCCGCGCCACCGCCTAGCCATTCGGGACGTCCCCAATGATTAGTATTCGATGCCTTGACGGGCTAGGAGGCCTTCGTCGAAGTAGTGTTTGACGGGGCGCATTTCGGTTACTAGGTCGGCAAGGTCGGCGAGGGGCAGCAAGCCGCGGCCGGTGAGCACGAGCTCCGTGGTGGTCGGTTTCATCGCGATCAACGCTTCGATATCTTCGCGCGTCACAAAGCCCCGCCGCATGGCTTCTCCCAGCTCATCCAAGATCAGCACGTCGACCTGGCTAATCTGCTCGCGCGCCAGCTTCATGATCTGTGCGGCACAGGCTTCGGGCGTGTCGCGATCGGCTTGTACGATCCGTAGCCCCAGGCGCGGCGCGGCTTCGTGTTCGGCGCAGTGCAGCTTCTTGGCAAACTGAAGCATGAGCACGTTAAGTCCATAGCCCGTAGCGCGCAGTGCGAGCCCCAGCGCAGCCGTCGTCTTGCCCTTGCCGTCGCCCGTATAGATTTGAACCTTGCCGACTTCCAGTGATGCCATCTCTGTCCTTTCGTGCCCGGCGTCGGTTTATCGCCGTCCGGGTTGGGTATTCTAGAAAACATTATCAACCCCAGTAGATGGAGTTCAAGCAGATGGAGATGGATGACAACAAACGTAGACGGAATATGATCCTCTACGTGCTCATCGCCTTCGTCGTCTACCTCGTGCTCTCGACCGTTCTGTTCCCCAACATCGGTCACACGCAGCAGATTACGAAGACCGATTACTCGACGTTTGTCAAAGCGCTCGATAAGAAGAGTGTCGACAAGGTCGAGTACAACACAGACGATTACACGATTTATTACACCAAGAAGGGCGAGGACGAGAACATCGCCTACAAGACGACCGGTGTGCCGAATGACGCGGGCTTTACCGATCGCGTGCTTGAATCTGGCGCCTCGCTGGAGTCGGTCGTTCCCGATAAGAACTCAGGTCTGATGACCTACTACCTGCTCACCCTCATTCTTCCCATGGCGATTTTCTTCCTGATCGGCTGGTGGCTCAACCGCCGCATGAAGAAGGCCATGGGCGATGACGGTCCGTCGATGAACTTTGGCGGCGGTGGTTTTGGCGGCGGTGGACTGGGCAAGTCCGGCGCGCGCGTGATCGCCTCCAAGGACGTGGGCGTGACCTTTAAGGATGTCGCCGGCCAGGAAGAGGCCAAAGAGTCCCTCAAGGAGGTCGTCGACTTTCTGGAGAAGCCGCAGCGCTACGAGGAGATCGGCGCCAAGCTGCCGCGCGGTGCCCTCCTTGTCGGCCCTCCGGGTACCGGTAAGACCCTGCTTGCCAAGGCTGTGGCCGGCGAAGCGGGTGTGCCGTTCTTTAGTATTTCTGGTTCTGAGTTTGTTGAGATGTTCGTCGGCCGCGGCGCCGCTAAGGTTCGCGATCTGTTTAAGCAGGCCAAGGAAAAGGCCCCGTGCATCGTCTTTATCGATGAGATCGATACCATCGGCAAAAAGCGTGACGGCGGCGGCTTTAGTGGCAATGACGAGCGCGAGCAGACGCTCAACCAGCTGCTGACCGAGATGGACGGCTTCGATAACCACAAGGGTATTGTCGTTCTCGCTGCTACCAACCGCCCCGACAGTCTTGACCCGGCCTTGCTGCGCCCCGGTCGTTTTGACCGCCGTATCCCCGTTGAGCTGCCAGACCTGACCGGCCGTAAGAACATCCTCGAGCTGCATGCCAAGAGCGTGAAGACGCAGCCGCCGATCGATTTGACCGCGATTGCCCGCGCCACGCCCGGTGCCTCGGGCGCCGACCTGGCCAACATCATCAACGAGGGCGCGCTGCGTGCCGTCCGCGAGGGTCGCAAACGCGCTACGCAGGACGACTTTGAGGAGTCGGTGGAGGTCGTCATCGCCGGTCAGCAGCGCAAGTCTACGGTGCTTTCCGACCACGAGAAGCAGGTCGTTTCCTACCATGAGATCGGCCATGCCATCGTTGCCGCTCGCCAGAAGGGCTCTGCGCCGGTCACCAAGATCACCATCGTGCCGCGCACGAGCGGTGCTCTGGGCTACACCATGCAGGTCGAGGAGGATGAGCGCTTCCTGACCACACGCCAGGAGGTCCTGGACAAGCTCGCCGTCTATTGCGGTGGCCGTGCAGCCGAGGAGCTCATCTTTGGTGAGATGACGACCGGCGCCGCCAACGATATCGAGCAGGCCACCAAGCTCGCCCGCAATATGGTGACGCGCTTTGGTATGTCCGATGAGTTTGGCATGATGGCGCTCGGTACCGTTCAGAATGCGTACCTAAACCAGGACACGTCGCTCACCTGTGCCCCCGGTACGGCCGAGCGCGTGGACGCGATTGTCGCCAAGCTGATCGAGGATGCGCACGATCGCGCCCTGCAGATTCTGAAGGAGAACAAGTTTAAGCTCCACGAGCTGGCTCGTTATCTGTACAAGAAGGAGACGATCACGGGCGAGGAGTTTATGAATCTCCTCACGCGCGAGAATCCGCTGATGCCAAAGCAGCAGTAAGGCTGGCTGCACAGCGCCGAACGCCCCATTTGAGCTTCTATCTCAAATGGGGCGTTTTGCTTGGGAGGGATATGTATGAAGATCGTGGTGAGCGCCTGCTTAATGGGCGAGAGCTGCAAGTATAACGGACTCGACAACTATCATCGCGAGCTGGTCGTGGCTTGCGAGCGCACGGGAACCGAGGTCCTCTTGGTGTGCCCTGAGGTCTTTGGCGGCCTGCCCACGCCGCGCAAGCCGTCCGAGATTGTGAACGGCGAGGTCCGTACCTGCGAGGGCATCTCGGTTGATCGCGAATTTCGCCTGGGTGCCCAACGTGCGCTCGATATGTGCGAGCAGGCAGGCGGACCGGAAGAGATAGTCGCGTGCATCCTGCAAGATCGCAGTCCCTCGTGCGGCGTCGGCCGTATCTACGACGGAACCTTCAGCGGCACGCTCACTCCGGGCAACGGTGTTTTCGTCGACCTGCTGCTGCGTCACGGGTACCGCGTGATTCCGGCTAGCGAGTTCGATCCCAGCATGTTGGAACATTGTCCACAGAACTCGAACCCAACACTTCCTCACGGGTGACCGTTTTGGCATCATCCGTGAAGTTGATATTGAGTACGACCAGGTCATCAAAGACGTAGACCGAGTTGACAGGCGCCGTACCCAGGCAGTCCCTCCCCGCGGCCCTAGCGCAGGAACGCGTACAAGGCCCTCCCGTCTCTTGCGCCCCTCCTGCCCCAAACCCTGCTAGGAGCGAGTGCAGCAAACTGGAAGTTTAAATTAGTCTTTGCAAATAACCTTTGAACCTTCACCATCAATTACAATTCCCTGA
>OKSC01000174.1_pt1 | contig 77809 bp, 74 predicted proteins | sample 1601161 | NCBI WGS metagenome assembly OKSC01 (sample SAMEA3541552, study PRJEB24748) | human gut metagenome | biome: human gut; feature: human-associated habitat; material: faeces | place: China | collected 2012 | reverse complement strand
CCGCATGGTCTAAGCCATACGGAGGATTAACTGTTTTACGGACACCCGTCTATCGGCAGGGATGTTTTTTTGAAATGAGTCAAAAAAATTCTTGCATAAATCGCCAAAGAGATGTATTATATAAAAAAAGCAAATCAGGTGATTTTATGAACGAAAAGAAAAGTAAAAAGGACATATTACAATTTATAAAGTTCGTTCTGTTCTCCGCTTCTGCGGGAATTATCCAGTTCGGCAGCTTTACATTGATGAAAGAGGTCATCATTAAGCTCGATTTCTTTCAGAATCTTATGCTTGAGCACGAGACCTTTGCGAGAATAATGAACAACGAATACGGCCCGATGTATCTCATCGCCCTTATTTTGTCCGTTATATGGAACTTTACGTTCAACCGAAAGTTTACGTTCAAATCAGCCAACAACGTTCCGATTGCTATGCTCAAGGTTTTTGCTTATTATGCTGTGTTTACGCCGATTTCTACTGTTATCGGTGTTCACTTTACAAACAAATATTCAAATTCGGAAGCTGTCGATTATATAGTGCTTATCATAACCATGCTTGCAAACATGATTACCGAATTCATCTTTGATAAGTTTGTTGTTTTCAGAAATTCCGAAGGCACTGCCGAAAAGAAAGAATAATAATTTTTACTCCCGTTATCCTCGTGATTTCGGGAGTTTTTCTCTTAAATATGGACAAAATAATTATTTAATGATATAATCGGATTAAAGGAGGTCGGTTTTATGAAAAAAACAATCAAAAGAATTTTATGCGTTGTAATGTGCTTCGTGCTCATCCTCCCCTTTGCGCTCAGTGCAGCGGCTGCGGATATCGACACAGGCTTCACTCAAGAGGATTTTCTTGTCACCAAGGGTAATAAAATCTACAATAAAAATGGTGAAGAGGTTGTTCTCCACGGAGTGAATCTCGGCTCATGGCTCATTCAGGAGGACTGGCTTTCTCCCTATGAAGAGGCGCAGGATCATCACGATATGCTCGAAACTCTCATTGACCGCTTCGGCACAGAGAGAGCCTATGCGCTGATGAATACATATCAGGACAACTGGATCACGGAATATGACCTTGATCAGATTAAAGAAAGAGGCTTCAACTGCGTCCGTGTCCCCTTCTGGTACAGAAATTTCTATTCCGACGATAACGGTACAAAGATTCTCGACAAAAACGGCGAATGGGATTTCCGTTATCTTGACTGGATAGTCGAGGAGTGCTCAAAAAGACAGATTTACGTTATACTCGATATGCACGGTGCTCCGGGCTTTCAGAGTGACGCTCCCCACAGCGGCAAGAGAGACGCCTGCCGGCTCTATGAGGATTCCGAACAGGGCGAATTTTACAGAACGCTTGCCGACGAGCTTTGGACGGCAATCGCTTCACGCTTCAAGGGTAATCCGGCGGTCGCAATGTACGACCTGCTCAATGAACCCTCATGCGAATGTGAGTACGGCGAGGTTACAAGAAGAATTAACAACACCAAGGAATACAAGCGTCTTTACAAGGCCGTAAGAGCCGTCGACGAGGATCATATCATCACGCTTGAATGTATTTGGACTGCCTTTGCACTGCCTCATAAAGCACTTGCGGGCTTCAAGAACGTTGTTTATCAGGTGCATTTCTATCAAAATTCGGATTTCATCTTCGTTCTCTTTGTAACACTGACAAAAATCTATTATATGAACACACCTCTGCTCATGGGCGAGTTCTATCCCCTCGGCAAAACAACATGGGCAAGCTGCTTCAAGTCGATGAAAAATCTCAACTACAACTGGATGCTTTGGACATATAAAGCCTCCGGCCACGGCATGTGGGATTCCGACTGGGTAATGTTCGGCGCAAAGGACGGCTTTGAGCGTGCAAAGGTTCAGACGGATTCATATGATGAAATAGCAAGAAAATGGGGTTCATGTCTGAGAACCGACGGAAACTTCCTGGACACCGGCCACTATGACCGTGATGTTGCGGCGTATGTGAAGTAAAGTAAATATTCTTAAAGGGCGGCCGACGGTCGTCCTTATTTTATTTTGCAATCGTATCAGCTGACGATTCTGTCCGATTGTTCTTCTTATCTTGGGTCGATGCAGTCATAGTCCACTGCAAAATGTGCAAATCAAACTATGCCGTTGGCTGCAAAAGCTTGATTAAAATTCTTTGCAAAAAAGCAGCACGGATATGCGACTTTCTTAACGCTCAGACCTTCTCAGGTTCAAGTCCTTGGCAAAGAAAAAAGAGCCGCAATCGGCTCTTTTTCTTTGGTCGAGGCGACAGGACTTGAACCTGCGGCATCTTGGTCCCAAACCAAGCACTCTACCAAACTGAGTTACGCCTCGTCGCTGCAAAACACAACGCTGATATTATAACACAAAAACGCCTTTTGTCAATATCTGAGAGACAAAAAGCGTTTATTGTTTTCACAAAAATATTTATACTATTTTCGCTATGATCTGACTGTCATATTTCTTGTCATGATATTCGCCTACATCGTCATTGGAGGCTTCATGAACCATCTTGTTCTTTATCGGCGATTTCTTCTTTGCTTTCATCCTGTACCATTCATATTCAACGTCAACATGGCCGATATCAACCGCCTGATACCCGAGCTTATGTAAATCATAGGCAAGGCAGGTTGCCGCAGGGCCGAGCGCAAGGAGAATAAGAACATTCTTGTCAAGCTTTTTCGCCTCATCAAGAATTTCATCATACTTTGAAAATGCCTCGCTTGAAGGTCCGAGAATACGTTTAACGGATTTTGCATTATCAAGCAAATCGTTACCCACACCGAGACGGCTCATTTCGCCCTCGATAATGACAACATCCCTGTTATCCCAAATCTTCTTGATATGCTCAAAGATTTCGCCACTCTCCTCCTTATGTCGGAGGCCGATATATTGGCGTGTCATGGAAGCGTTATAGTACGTCTTGTCCTTTAAAAGATACTTGTACCAAACACCCCTGAATCGTGCAAGATGCTTCTTCCAATGCTTATTTGTTACTTCGTCATATCTTTCGCCGTTATCAAAAATATCGGCAATACCTATCATCAGTCCGTCAACATTGCTCGACAAGACCTCACGCATTTTATCCCGTATCTTTTTTGAATTAACCTGAAACGATATGTTTTTGCCGGCCGCAAGCTTGATTTCTCCGTCGCCGAAGCGTGCGATCGACCTTTTGTTTTTGACGATTTCATCAATCGTATCATCAACTGAAGCAACCTGCGGAGCTTTGGTAACTTTTCGGTAAAAGAAGTCCCTTACTCTCCAGAATGTATCTTTGATCCTGAGCCATATCTTAACAAAAATATCAATCAGTTTTATGATAAGCTGTTTCAAGCCGTTCACTCTCCGATAGCTTACTTTTCTTCCTCGTCGTGATTCGTTGCGTCGGTATCTATCATTCCGTTATCCTCGGGAATAATAATTGCGAGCATGATGTAAATAATAACTCCCGGGAATCCGCCCGTGAAGAAAGAAACAAGAGCATAAATCACTCTTACGATCGTCGGGTCAATTCCGATGAAATCGGCAAATCCGGCACATACGCCGCTGAGCATTTTATTGTTTGTGCTTTTGTAAAGTTTCTTGTTTTTCACATTGATCATCCTTTCTGAATTTTAGCTGCCGTTATTGTATTTTGCATAAGTGTTGCTATGGTCATCGGACCGACACCGCCGGGAACGGGCGTAATATAGCTCGCCTTTTCCTTGCAAGCTTCAAAGTCAACGTCGCCGCAGAGCTTGCCGTCCTCATTTCGGTTTATGCCGACGTCAATAATGATTGCTCCGTCCTTCACCATGTCTGCCGTGACGAACTTTGCCCTGCCGACTGCGGCAACAATAACGTCCGCCTGTGAAACGATTTCCTTAAGATTCTTAGTATGCGAATGGCAGACCGTCACGGTTGCATTCTCTTTAAGCATAAGCATCGCCATAGGCTTGCCGACAATGTTGCTCCTGCCGATTATAACGCAGTGCTTACCGTCAAGGCTGATGTTTTCGTACTTGAGCATCTCCATAATTCCTGCCGGTGTGCACGGAAGAAAGCTGTAGTCGCCTATCATGATGTGACCCACGTTCTCGGGGTGGAATGCGTCAACGTCTTTTTCGGGCTTTATGAGATTAAGTACCTCCTTTTCGTTGAGGTGCTTCGGCAGCGGAAGCTGGCAGAGTATGCCGTTCACGCTCTCATCATTATTAAGCTTTTCAACAAGTGAGTTAAGCTCCTCCTGCGATGCGTCGCCGGGAAGAAGATATTCAAGTGAGCGTATCCCGCAGAATTCGCAGGCCTTTTTCTTGTTATTGACATAAACTCTTGAAGCCGGATCATCGCCGACGAGTATAACTGCGAGACAGGGTTCAATGCCGTCCTTTTTCATTTCGCTCACCTGTGCGGCAACTCTTTCTTTGACCGCAAGCGAGATTTCTTTACCGCTGATTATCTTGTACATCGCTGACCTCCGTTTTTTTCTCTTCCGCTTTGCTTTCCTTTTCCTCAGCCTGTTTTTTCAGCTCATCCTCAAGAAAATAATCAATGCCGTCAATCGGCTTCGGATGCTTCTTGAATTTGACAAGCAGACAAATGAGAATAACAAGGCATACAACGGCGAGGACAGCCGAAAGCACCTGTGAAACTCTTATCGTTGTGCCTGCGAAATAAAGACTGTCGGTTCTGAAGCCCTCGACAACCGCTCTTTCGGCACCGTACCATACGCCGTAGGTAAGGAAAATCTGACCGCTGAATTTTCTCGCCTTTCTTGTGATGATATAAAGCACGACAAATCCGAGCAAGCACCATATTGATTCATAAAGGAATGTCGGATGAACCGCCTTTTCGGGGTCCATTGTTATTCCGTTTGCGTTGAGCTTATACGAATACTCCGTTATGTAACGGGCAATCTTTTCGCTCCACATACCCCATGGCATATCCGTATTCGTGCCAAAGGCCTCCTGGTTGGCAAAGTTGCCCCAGCGGCCTATGCCCTGACCTATCAAAAGGCTCATTGACGCAATATCCATAAGATTCCAGAAATTCATCTTGCGCACCCTGCAAACAATGAATGCAGCGATTATTCCGCCGATTATTCCGCCGTAAATCGCCAGTCCGCCGTTCCAAATGTAAAGAATTTCAATAGGGTTGTCCTTGTATCTTTCCCATTCAAAGATGCAATAATAGAGTCTTGCACCGAGAATGCCGAAAATTGTCGAATAGATAAGCACGTCGAGCATCTTATCAATGCTCATTTTCCATTTATAAGCCATCCTGCCTCCGAAAAGAACGGCGAGCAGAAAACCGAAAGCAATTATAGCTCCGTACCAGCGGATTGTAATATCATGGCCGAAAACGGAGAACTGAGCAAGGATTGAGGAGACTTCGAATCCACGCTCTATGCCGTTAAAATACACCGTTGTGGTGTCCATAGAATCAACTCCGATCAGTTGGGTTTAATTACGGAAAGAACGCTGTAGTTTTCATCAAGCGTCTTTTTGAAAATATCATTTATGTCATCAAGAGTAACGGTCTTGAAAATCTCAAAATCGGTAAAAATATTCTCGCCGGCAAAGAATGAAACCGCCATATTATTTGCAAGACCCTCAACGTCGTTCATGCCCATTATCATTCTGCCGTAAAGCTTTTTCTTCGTCCTGTCAAATGCAGTTTTGTCAAAGCCGGTTTCTCTGAATTTTTTAATTTCCTTAACTATCTCCTCGGAAACTCTCTTCGGATCATTGCTTTCGCCTGCAAAAAGCACGCATGAATAGCCGAAGCCGGTAAAATATTCAAAGCCGAAGCTGCTGTTAATAAGCTTTCCGTCAAAAAGGCGTTTATAAAGCTCCGAGGATTGACCGGAAATCATATCGAGAAGAATTTCCATAGAAATTTCTTCCTTTGTCGTGCGCTCGGGAGTATCCCGGCTCTCCTTGAAACCGAACATAAACTGAGGCGTTGCAACCGAGAGCTTTTCCTCAACATAGCTGTCAAGAACCTCTTTCGGCTCATCAATAAGCTTACGCTGCGCCATTTTGCCATCAACGGGCTTGAGTGCTTTATCGGCAACCTCAATCACCTCATCAACGCTGACATTGCCGGCAACGGCAAGAACCATGTTATGAAGATTATAGAAATTATCATAGCAGCCGTAAAGCGTTTTCGCCGTGATCTGAGCGATCGACTCCTGCGTACCTGCGATATCGATTCTTACAGGAAGATTGTGATACATCGTTCTCAGGCAGTTGAACATGACCTCCCAGTCCGGAGCGTCCTTGTACATATCAATTTCCTGACCGATGATGCCCTGCTCTTTTTCAACCGTAGCCTGTGTGAAATACGGATTCTGAACAAAATCGAGAAGAATTTCAAGATTCTTTTTGAAATTTGCGGAGCATGAGAAAAGATATCCCGTTCTGTCAAAGCTCGTGTAAGCGTTTGCCGAAGCACCCGTCTTGGCAAAGCGTTCAAATGCGTCGAGATCCTCGCTCTCGAAGAGCTTGTGCTCAAGGAAATGAGCCGTACCCTCCGGAATCTCCTTGAATGTGCCGTCATCCATCTGAATCATTGTGTCGATTGAGCCGTATTTCGTCGCAAAGATAGCGTATGTGCTCGAATAATTCTCCTTGGGCATAACGAGAATTTTCAATCCCGACGGATGGTCTATATCATAGTATTTTTCATTGAGAAGCTCGTTCCTGACTTCTTTAATATTCATCATTCTGCCTCCCCGCTTGATTTAAGCATAAATATCGTATCAAGCATAATTGTCTTTGCCGCTCTGACAACCTCGGCTCTGTCAACGTTTCTGATTTCCTTTGCATAGGTCTCCGGAGCTTTCAGCTCATTGCGAAGAATCTGTGAAGCATACCACGCCGTAATCTCCTCCGGGGTGTCGGAATTGCCGAGAATGGAATCGGTCAGGCTCTTAATTGAGGAAGAAAAATCCTCATCGGTGAACTCGCCCTCGGCGGTAAGTCTTAATTGATTGATAATCTCATTCTTCGCCTTTTCCTCGTTAGTGTCCTCAATTCCGCTCTGCACCATAACGATTCCCTTTGAATTGAACAGTGCCGCCGAGCAATAATAGCAAAGGCTCATCTTTTCACGGACAACGGAGAAAAGCTTTGAGTAAGTTCCGCCGCCGAAGATGTCAACTGCGACCTTCATCGCAGGCATCATATCGTCCTCGCTTCTCATGCCGGTTCTGAAGCCCATAACGAGCTTACCCTGCTTAAGGGGCATTGATTCGGAAATATATTCCGGCTTGGGAAGTCCCGAGACAAACAGAGTTTTAATCTCAACGGGATGTCTTTCAATTTCCGAAAATTTCTCTCTAATAAGGTCAACGATCGGCTGAGGATCCATGCTTGAAACCATTGTTATCTGAACCGTGGCCTTTTCAAGCACGTCACGCCATGCGGCATAAACGACATCGGGAGTTAAAGCCTTGACGTCCTCAACAGAACCGAAACGGTTGACTCCGTAGGCTTCGTCGGCGAACATGAGCTGCTCGCATCTGAGCATAGCGTAGCGTCGCTTATCGTTCTGCTCGTTCTCGATTGCCTCAACAAGCAGTCTCTTCTCCTGTTCGATAATATCCTCGGGGAAGCTTTCGCCCTCTGTCAGCGGGTCAAAAATCATATCGGCAAGCAGCTTTGTGCACTCAAGGGCAACCTTGTCACCGTCAAGAGCAAAGCGGTCGTCAATGGCTGACATGCTGAAGGAAATAAACTGTGCCTCTCCTCTTTTGAGAACGCCGGCTGAAACTGCCGCACCGTATAGCTCATCAAGGACTCGGTTGAGCGACGTATAATCAGGATATTTTGCACATCTGCGTGAGAACATGAACGGCAGAATCGCCCTTGCCGAAGCATTCTTATCAAGCGGCATAGCCAGGCTGATATTCACACGGCAGGTCTTGAATTTATCGGTTTTGACCGAGCAAAAGCGGATACCCTCCGCAATATTTTGCATTGTCATAAGTTCACTACCCTTTTTAATATAAAAATTCAATATTTAGTATATCACATTATCGAAGAAAATAAAAGTGTTTTTTAGTATAAATAATCCATAAAGTGCGATAACAGCATCGCACCTTGAAATTTTTTCAATTTATCGTACTACCTCGATTAGCTCAATTTCTTTATCCTCTCCGTCATCAAAAAGCCTCCCCTTGATTCAACCAAGAGGAGGATTGTATAACTTTTGTATAATGCTAATCAAAACCTTATTTTCGGTAAGCTGCGGTCATAGCTTTCGGGCTGTGACTCTGTTAATTCTGCTTTTTCATTGCCCGATAAAACAAATCGGTTCAGCCAAAAAACAAACAAGTCACCCCTGAAGCAGAACACTCGGTTTTCGCTGTCCCATGAAAGCTTGTTATCCTTATCGTAAATCCATTTCGAAAACTTCTTTTCAATATTTCTAATATCATCTACTACGGACTGCGGAACCTCCGCTATATCAACATCAAATTCGCTAAATTCAATTATCAGCTTCAACCGTATCACCAACCTTTTTAAGACTGTCCGCAATCTTTTTCATATCCTCGGGCATGGGGGCTTCGAGGGTCACTCTCTCCCCTGTCACGGGGTGAACAAAGCTCACCTTGGCACAATGAAGAAGCTGATGTCCGAGGTTCATTTCGTCAGTGCCGTACATGCTGTCGCCGACAAGAGGCATTCCTGTGGAGGCGAAATGCACCCTTATCTGATGCGTTCTGCCGGTTTCAAGCCACACCCTCACAAGCGACTTTTCTCCGTCCGTTGCCAGTGTTTCCCAATGGGTAACGGCTCGGTCGCCCTGCTCACCGACAGCTCTGAGAGTTTTCATCGGGTCGGGGCGGTAAATCGGCTTGTCAATAGTACCGCATTTATCCGTTTTTCCCGAAACAACGGCAAGATATTCCTTCTCCGCCGTTTTCGGAATCTTGGCAGCACTATGCCTGTTCAAAGCACAGATAACTATTCCCGACGTACCCTTATCAAGTCTGCCGACCGCTCTGAAAACCGACTGTTTACCTTCATTTTTTAAATGATATGCGAGAGCGTTTGCCAGCGTGTCACCCTGGTGATTATGCGTCGGGTGGCAGGCAAGAAACGGCGATTTGTTGACCGCTATCAGGTCGTCGTCCTCATATATAACGTCAAGCGGAATGTTCATCGGTTCAATTTCACTGCCGGGACACGGAATTTCAATCTTCAATTCGTCGCCCGTGTGCAAAATATCAATCGTTCTTATGTGCCCGCCGTTAAGCGTAATTCCGTTCTCGATTCTTTTCAGACTTTTTAAAAGCCGAGCCGAGATTTTCGCCTCTCCTCGAAGATATGCAATAACCTTTTTGCCGTCAAATTCTTCCGGAATCGTAAATTTTATGGTTCTTTTCATTGAATCAGACAAGATAACCGAAACCTTCCTCGTCAAGCTTCTTCTTCATTTCCGCTTTTTTCTCTGCGGTAATATTTGTTATTATATAGCTTTCATCGAAGCAAGGCTTTTCCTTTTGGAAGCGTTTATTCTTTTCGATATATTCTTCCGTTGTACAAATCACCCTTGCGGGATTGCCGACGCAAACGCAGCCGTCCGGTATATCCTTTGAAACAAGCGAATTTGCGCCTACGATAACGTTATTTCCGATATGAACTCCCATCAACACAGTGGAATTTGCACCGATAAAAACATTGTCGCCGATCGTAACCGGGCCGATTTTGGTGTAGCCGGTGAATTCCTTTGTGCTGGCATCGTGAGCCAAAATATGCACCCTCGGCGCAAGGGTAACATTATCGCCGATAGTGATAAGAAAAACATGGCCAGGGTCAAGGATACAACCGTCCTTCATCTGAAAATGTTTTCCGACAGTAAGGCCGTCATCGATCGCAACTTCAAGCTGAGAACGCGGGTCAATATGAAATATTTTATTCTTAATTGATAAAAGCAAAGATGCAAAGCTCATCTCATCGCCTCCTAAACGAAATAATAATACCCTAACGTTAACAAAATGTCAATTAATTTATAATATGTCCTGCTTGCATATGGTCAGAATTATCCTGTTTTTTTGCATAATCCGTTATATTTTGTACATAATAACAAAAGTTTAAAAATTGGGTTAAAAATATAACAAACCACTTGCATATTTTGCTTTTTCGTTATAAAATATCAATGGTAAAATTTAATATAAAAGGAATTACGGCTTCGGATATTCTTTCGTTTCTTCGGAATCGGACGAGCCTCCCCTGCCGGCGTTTCCTAAAAATTTGGAGGTAATTCAAATGTCAGTAAAAGTTGCTATCAACGGATTCGGCCGTATCGGTCGTCTTGCATTCAGACAGATGTTTGGTGCAGAGGGTTACGATGTTGTTGCTATCAACGACCTCACAAAGCCCAGCATGCTTGCTCAGCTTCTCAAGTACGACACAGCTCAGGGCGGCTATTGCGGAAGAATCGGCGAAGGCCTTCACACTGTTTCTGCTGATGACGAGGCAGGCACAATCACAGTTGACGGCAAGACTCTTACAATCTATGCTAAGGCTAACGCAGCCGAGCTTCCTTGGGGCGAGATCGGCGTAGACGTTGTTCTTGAGTGCACAGGCTTCTATTGCTCAAAGGCAAAGGCTCAGGCTCATATCGATGCAGGTGCTAAGAAGGTTGTTATTTCTGCTCCGGCAGGCAACGATCTTCCGACAATCGTTTACAGCGTAAACGAGAAGACTCTTACTTCAGAGGACAAGATCATTTCCGCTGCTTCCTGCACAACAAACTGCCTTGCTCCCATGGCTAAGGCTCTTAACGACTATGCTCCTATCCAGAGCGGTATCATGTCAACGATCCACGCTTACACAGGCGATCAGATGATCCTCGACGGTCCTCACAGAAAGGGTGACCTTCGTCGTGCACGTGCAGGTGCTGCTAACATCGTTCCGAACTCAACAGGTGCTGCTAAGGCTATCGGCCTTGTTATCCCTGAGCTCAACGGCAAGCTTATCGGTTCTGCTCAGCGTGTTCCTGTTCCGACAGGTTCAACAACAATCCTTACAGCTGTTGTTAAGGGTGCAGACGTTACCGTTGACGGTATCAACGCTGCTATGAAGGCTGCTGCTTCTGAGTCCTTCGGTTACAACACCGACGCTATCGTTTCTTCAGACGTTATCGGCATGAAGTACGGTTCACTCTTCGATGCTACTCAGACAATGGTTTCCAAGATTGCCGATGATCTCTATGAGGTTCAGGTTGTTTCTTGGTACGACAACGAGAACTCTTACACAAGCCAGATGGTTCGTACAATCAAGTACTTCGCAGAGCTTGCATAAGTTTCTATCGCATAAAATTATCGGGGCAGAATTTCTGCTCCGATTTTTTCTTTTTATGATTGAATTAACCTCCCCTATGTTGTATAATAATACACGGACGCATATAATTTAAGAAAGATAAATATTTCACCGACGGAGGTTTATTATGTATATACTTGATGTTTTGAAATCCATTCTTTTCGGCATAATCGAGGGCATAACCGAATGGCTGCCGATAAGCAGCACCGGTCACATGATACTGCTTGAAAAAATCTGCAAATTCAAAGAAGTCTCGCCGAATTTCTTCGAGATGTACCTTGTTGTAATTCAGCTCGGTGCGATCATTGCCGTTGTTGTAATGTTTTGGAACAAGCTTTGGCCGTTCAAGAAAAAGCAGCTTGAGAACGGCAAAAGCAAGCTTGCCGTCAAGCCGAGAATAATCGAGCTATGGTTTAAGGTCATTGTCGGCTCGATTCCGGCCGGTATCATCGGCATACTCTTTAACGACCTGCTCGACAAGTATCTTTACAATTACATCACCGTTGCAATAACGCTTATTGTTTACGGCGTGCTCTTTGTCGCCGTTGAAATAATTAACAGAAAGCGCCGCCCGAAGGTAACAAAGCTCACCGAGGTTTCGTTCAAGAACGCTTTCTTCATCGGCTGTTTTCAGGCTCTTTCGCTCATCCCCGGAACATCACGCTCAGGCTCAACGATTCTCGGCGGTATCATGCTCGGCAATTCAAGAAGAGTTGCTTCGGAATTCACATTCTTCCTCGCTGTTCCGGCAATGCTCGGTGCATCGCTTATCAAAATAATCAAATTCGGCTTCGGCTTCACCGTGACGGAATTTGTAATTCTCTTCGTCGGAATGATAACGGCCTTTGCGGTTTCGCTTGTTGTCATCAGATTCCTGATGAATTATATCAAAAATCATACCTTCACCGCATTCGGAATTTATCGTATAGTTCTCGGTGCAATCGTTCTGATCACCTATTTCGCAACAAAATAACGGAGGCAAAATGAACACTCAAAGACGTTATATACTTGAAAACATTGAAAACTGCCGTGACCTCGGAGGCTATCCGTCAAAATACGGCTGCACAAAATTCGGTCGTTTTTTCCGTGGCGGTACGGTTGACAGGCCGACGGAAAATGATATAAAAACGCTCAGGGAATTGAACGTCACGACCGTCATTGACCTAAGAGGAGATTTTGAATTCAACAACCAGCCGAACGGCATGGAACGGTTGACCGATAACGCTATTCATGTTTCGCTCTATGAAATGAACGTTGCCGAAGAAAGGAACATGAAAACTACAATTACAGAGGTCTATGAGTACATTGTTGATAATTACAAGGAAAATATATTCAAAGCGTTAAAGGCCGTTGCGGACGCTCCCGACGGTGCAGTATTTTATCACTGCTTTCTCGGCAAGGATCGCACGGGAATACTCTCAATGCTTCTGCTTACGATAGCCGGCGTCGGCGAAGACGACATTGTTGCCGACTATCAGCTGACCTATACATATCTCGAAAATTACATGAATACCCATGCCGATACACTTTGGGACACAGACCCCGAAATGCACTATTCCCTGCCTCAGACAATGCGTTCTCTTCTCTCATACATAAAAAATAAGTACGGCTCTGTTGAGGACTACATTCGCCGAATAGGCATAAACGATGACGATATGATAAAAATAAGAAAAAGGTTCTATTGATTCAATAAAATCAAAGATTAAATTATAAGAAATATAAAAATGCCCCTTAAAGCATTCATTTTATGCTTCAAGGGGCCGATTTTTATGTTTAGCTTATTTTGTGCCGAAGATTCTGTCGCCTGCGTCGCCGAGACCGGGAACAATGTAGCAATGCTCATTGAGCTTCTCGTCGAGAGCTGCACAGTAAATGTCAACATCGGGATGAGCCTTCTGGAGAGCCGCAAGTCCCTCGGGAGCTGCAATAATGCCCATGAACTTGATTGATTTCGGGTTTCTCTCCTTGATAAGAGAAATAGCATCAATAGCCGAGCCGCCGGTTGCAAGCATCGGGTCAAGAACGATTACGTCTCGCTCTGCGATATCTACGGGGAGCTTACAATAATATTCAACAGGCTTGAGTGTCTCGGGGTCACGGTAAAGACCGATATGACCTACACGAGCTGACGGAACGAGCGAAAGAACGCCGTCAACCATGCCAAGTCCTGCTCTGAGGATCGGAACGAACGCTAACTTCTTGCCCTCAAGGTTATGAGCGATACACTTGCAGATAGGTGTTTCAATCTCAACTTCCTGAACGGGAAGGTCTCTTGTTGCCTCGTAGCACTCAAGAGTTGCAATCTCGATTACAAGCGATCTGAAATCCTTGGATGAAGTGTTCTTGTCTCTGAGGATAGAGAGCTTATGCTGGATAAGAGGATGATTGGTGATGGTTACTGTTGACATATTTATACCTCCGTAAATTAAAATGTACCGTTTTCAATCGCCGTGATCTGGTCAACACGTCTCTGATGACGTCCGCCCTCAAACTCGGTGTTGAGGAAAACATCGACCATCTCGTTGGCAAGTCCCGGACCAACAACTCTGCCGCCCATGCAAAGGATATTGGCATCGTTGTGAAGTCTTGTAAATTTTGCGCTGAAATAATCTGAACAGCAAGCCGCACGCACGCCCTTAACCTTGTTGGCAGCCATGCTGATGCCGATACCCGTGCCGCAGCAAAGAATTCCGAGAATTTTCTCATCGCTTTTTGTAACGGCATTGCCTACCTTGAATGCTATCTCGGCATAGTCAACCGAATCGGTGCTGTGAGTACCGTAATCGGTGATTTCATATCCGCCGACTTCTTCAAGGTGCTTCTTGATGGACTCCTTAAGCTCGTATCCGCCGTGATCGGCTCCGATTGCTATTTTCATTAAATCACTCGCCTTTTCTAAGTTTTTTATTTAGTTCACGCTCCGCCTGCGGAAGTCTGAGATACTCCGGTACAAGCATTGCACTCTCGATATACCTGTCCTCGGACGCATTCATTGCCTCAAAGCATACGCCGACCGCCGACTGAAAGCGGTGTGTTTGCGATGCGAGACGCACATCATCCGCATTTTTCAGATTATTATAACATATTTCTGCGCCGTCGCCAACTATAAATTTAATTTTTTTGTATTCTTTAAGCTTTTTTTCAACATTTTCAATCGAATCGGCATTATCCTCGGTCAATCTTGTGATTTTGCCGTCCGTAATGTCAAACAAAGCGTTATAGACCTGTCCGCAGCGTGCGTCCATGGCACAGCACGCAATGCAGTCGGTATCAATGAGATTATAGGCCATTGAGCCGAGCGTCGAAGCACCGTAAACCGGAATTTTGAGTACATCCGCCATTCCCTTTGCCGCCGCAACACCGATTCTTATTCCCGTGAATGAACCCGGACCTTTGTTGACGGCTATCAGGTCGATATCGTCAAGCTTGACGTTTGCGTTTTTCAAAAGGCTCTCAATCATCGGCATAAGAGTCTGCGAATGTGTCAGCCCTGTATTGGTATAGAAGCAGCCGAGAACCTTCTCTCCGTCCGTTATTGCTGCGGAAGCCGATCTTGCAGAGCTGTCGATTCCGAGTATTTTCATGAAAGATCAACCCCCTCAATTTGAATTATTCGTTCGTTTTCATTCTCGCCGGGCTTGAAGGTGACTCTGATACTGTTATCGGGCAGAGCATTCTCAATATTTTCGCTCCATTCAACGGCAAGCACGCCGCCGTAATCAAGATAATCAAAGAAACCGGTTGAATAAAGGTCATCCCAGCTTTCGATTCGATACATATCGAAGTGATAAAGCGTGTTATCTTTTCCTCGGTATTCATGAACAAGGGCAAATGTCGGACTGCTGACCTCTTTTTCGTTAATTCCGAGACCTGTGGCAAGGCCGTGAGTAAAGGTTGTTTTGCCCATACCCATTCCGCCGAAATAAGCGACGACATCTCCGCTCCTTAATTTCGAGCCAAGCTTCTCCCCTATTCTGTGAGTTTCCTCAACATTATGGCTGTAATAAACACACAAAAATATCACCTCCGTGATATTATAACACATTTTTTTGCGTTGTAAATATCCGAAGATGATATTAACTTGTCAGAAGCGAAAATCTCGTCTGTTCGAGGACTTAATAGCCTCAATATTCTGACGTGCGATCTCTCTGACCTTTTCTTTTGGAATTTTTTCAAGCTCACGGTCAATCATTTCAAAGCCTATCTTCTTCGTTTCCTCCGAAGCGTAGTCAATGAGATATTCCGTAAGAGTCATCAAAGCGTTCGGGTGGCAGCAGTTGAGAATTTGGCCGTTTTTGCAAAGGCTCATGAATCTGTCGCCTGTTCTGCCCTCACGGTAGCAAGCCGTGCAGAACGAAGGGATATGGTCCTTTTCCATAAGCCAGCGAACAACCTCATCAAGGGTTCTCTGGTCGGAAACATCAAACTGCTCCGAATCGTGGGGACGCTCCTTCTCGCAATAGCCGCCGACAGATGTTCTCGATGCGCCGCTGATCTGCGAAATGCCGTAATCAAGAACCTTTCCTCTGACAGCTTCGCTCTCACGGGTGGAAATAATCATTCCGGTGTAGGGAACGGCGATACGGATACATGCGATAATCTTAGCAAACATATCGTCGGCAAGGCTGTTGTCGAAAACATCGGGGTCGATATCGTCCGCATGCTTAACTCTCGGAACGCTTATCGTGTGAGGACCTACGCCGTGAACGGCTTCAAGATGCTCAGCGTGCATAAGAAGTCCCGCAAATTCATATTTATAGCCCTCAAGACCGAAGAGAACGCCGAGACCGACATCGTCAATGCCGCCCTCCATGGCTCTGTCCATTGCCTCGGTATGGTAATCGTAATCATGCTTCGGTCCCTTCGGATGAAGCTCAAGATAGCTCTTTTTGTTGTAGGTTTCCTGGAAAAGAATATACGTGCCGATGCCCGCTTCCTTAAGCTTTCTGTAATTCTCGACCGTTGTTGCGGCGATATTTACATTGACACGGCGGATATCACCGTTCTTATGGTGAACTGAATAAATTGTCTTAATGCACTCAAGAATGTACTCAATAGGATTATTGACGGGATCTTCGCCCGCTTCAATGGCAAGTCGCTTATGACCCATATCCTGGAGGGCTATAACCTCGTTCTTGACCTCCTCCTGAGTGAGCTTCTTTCTTGCGATATGCTTGTTCTTATAATGATAAGGGCAATAAACGCAGCCGTTTACGCAATAGTTGGAAAGATAAAGCGGAGCAAACATAACGATTCTGTTGCCGTAAAAGGCGAGCTTTATCTCGTTAGCGAGCTTGTACATCTCCTCAACCTTTTCGGGGATATCGCAGGCAAGAAGAACGGAAGCCTCTCTGTGTGTAAGACCGGCACAGGTAACGCCGTGGTCATTCTTCTTCGGGCGAGCCTTTTCAAGCAATGAATCGATAAGCTCAACGTTGTGCTTATTTTTTTCTGCATATTCGATTGTTGCGAGGATTTCTTCATCATTGATGAATTCCTCGGCTTTGAGTGATTTCGGGTTGTAAACTGCCATAATGATTTCCTTTCCTTAAAGTCAGATTAACTTTCTTTCAGATATTTTGTCGTTTCCGTAAATATGGGGTGCATTTTCTGCTTTACAGCAAACTAAACAGCCTTCCCCTTGAGGGAAAGCCAAATAAGATGTCCCCAAATTTCCGTAAAAAACAAATTTTTCCAAAATAAAACCGCATTCATAAGGAATACGGCAAAATCGCACAAAACGTTTCTTTCGCCTTAAAAAATTCAGCGTCAGGGCGTTTCGCAATATTCGATTTATTTAATCTAATTATAACACTTAAAAATAAAAAGTCAAATAAAAACTTGAAAAACAGTGCAATAACATATATAATAATATGAGTATCCTCGGGAGGTGAAAAAATGGGAAAAATTATATATTGGATAAAGGACTTTGTCAAGGGAACGGACAAGATTCTTTTAGGTCTTTGTATGATCCTTTCTGCGATAGGAACGGTCATGGTTTACAGCGCAACGAGGGTTAACCTAACCGAGAATCAAGTCATTTCGAGAGACGCAAAAACAATGTTTCTCGCCGTTGTGATGGGCATATGCGTTTCCCTTGTTATATCATATTTCGACTATGAAGCGGTCGCAAGGCTGTGGCCGATAATCGCAATAATCTGTTTGGGATTGATGCTTTCGCTTTTTGTAATAGGAAGCTCGCCCGAGGGTCGTGACGACGCTATTTCATGGATTAAGCTCGGCAGCTTTTATTTTCAGCCGTCAGAGCTTCTGAAAATCGGATTTATAATCACCTTTTCGGTTCATCTCGAAAACGTCGGCAGTGAGATTAACAAGCTCAAAAACGTTATTTTACTTGCAATTCATGCCATGATCGCCGTCGGACTTGTTGTTCTCACCGGTGACATGGGCTCGGCACTTGTTTTCATGTTCATCACGATCGGTATGCTTTTCATGGCCGGCTTGCAGCTTCGATACTTCCTTTTCGGCATAGGTGCGGTCGCCCTGCTTGCTCCGATAGCGTGGTTTGAGGTTCTTTCCGACTTTCAAAAGCAAAGATTTATGGCAATCTATGCTCCGAAGAGCCTGACCGAAGCGACATATAACGAGGTCATTTTCCAGCAGGAGCGAGGAATGAATGCCGTCAGCTCCGGCGGAATATTCGGCACGGGACTTTTCAACGGAACATACACTCAGAACGGGCTTGTTCCCGAGAGTGAAAATGATATGATATTCACCGTTGTCGGCGAGGAGCTTGGATTTATCGGCTGCATTGTCGTTCTCGGCCTTTTGCTTGCGATTGCGATAAAAATCCTTGTTGTCGGCAAAAAGGCAATTTCGGTCACAGGCAAACTCATTTGCTGTGCCGTTGCGGTCATGATTATAACTCAGGTTGTCGTCAACGTCGGCATGGTGCTTAAGCTTCTCCCCGTTGTCGGAATCACACTTCCGTTCATGAGTGCCGGCGGCTCGTCCAACCTGTGTATTTATATTGCCATAGGCATGGTGCTGAGCGTTTACCGCTCGTCACAGTTCCGTGAACCGGTCGAATTCAAGTACGGCAAGCTGTTCACACCGTTTTCCGACACATATTGATTTGATATAAAGAAAGAGTCGATGCAATGCACGGCTCTTTTTTTGTTGTCCTCTCTTGCCTCCCCTGCATGGGAGGATAAAGAAAAAATAACAAATTAAGCAGAAATCTTTTTGGTGCGATGTGGTCATCGCACCCTACGATTTGCTATGACAATGACACTTTCCGTAGGGGTCGATATCCTACGACAAAGTTCGAGAAAAGTACATTTCGTAGGGGTCGATGCCCACATCGACCCAAGATAAGAACGTAAATTCCATAATTCGATCATAAAGTCAGCAGAAATTATCCAAGCCTCCCCTTGAAGCAAGGTAGCGAAGCGGCGCGACGGTAGTGAATGAACGTCCGGTGGACGTTCAGAGCCGGAGCGTGACCGAGCCGCAGCGAGACGGTGACGTCCTTGACGACGGAGGGGATAAAAAAGGCGTATTTAAGAATATTTTTAAGGTCGGTAAATTTCAATGTGCGATGTGGTCATCGCACCCTACGATTTGTTAAAATAAATGCACATTTCGTAGAGTTTGATGTGGTCATCAACCTCTGCCGGATACAACTTTATAGAACATTGTCGTCGGTTGCATCCTCCGTGTTTCAAAAATTATTTATTGTTTTACGATAAATTTCTATTGACATTCGCATATACTAATGCTATAATGCAGTCAACAAAACTTTCGGAGGTAAATTATGTCAAAGAAAATTTCTCTCAAAACGATTGCGGGCAGTCTTAAATTTATTATAATCGCAATGGGACTTTGCGCCTTTGCGATTCAGAGCGTAATTTCACTCATGCTCATCATTTCCGATGCGGATAATATCGACAAGCTCAGAGCACCTTGGATGGCTTTTCTCTGGTCAACGGCGATTCCTATGATTCCGGCACTTATTTATTCATGGAAAACGGCGTCAAATATCGGCAGGAACAAGCCTTTTTGTCTCGACAATTCAAAAAATCTCAAAAATATTGCAATAAGCTCTATTTGCGACGCCGCTCTTGTGCTCGCAGGCAACATAATTTATCTTCTTCTTGACATCAGTCACCCGTCCGTTCTTCTCTTCTCATGCATAATTGTTCTTATCGGCATAGCTATTTTTATTGCGGCGATGGGACTTTCGCAGCTCATTCGCAACGCCGCCGAATTGCAGGAAGAAAACGAGCTTACGATATGAGGTGAAAGCATGATTATAGTTAACATCGACGTTATGCTTGCCAAGAGAAAAATGAGCGTTACCGAGCTTTCGGAACGTGTAGGAATAACTATGGCAAACATTTCGATTCTCAAAAACGGAAAAGCAAAAGCAATTAAAATTCAGACCCTTGACAAAATCTGCGAGGCTCTCGACTGCGAGCCTGGCGATATTCTTGAATACAGAAAGGGATAGTTCTATGCCGAAACCCGTTAAAATAATCATTACGGTTATCAGTGCCGTAACAGTAGGCTTTTTTTCGATAATCGGATTTCTTATCTTAGGGTTTGTCGGAACAGTTACCGTTTCATCACTTATTGAAGGAGAGCCCGACACTGTTCAAAGCCATGTTGAAAAATCCATGCCGGATTATAACGACCATGAGGTATATTTTTTCGGTACAATGGACGGTTATGAATATATTGAATATTATTTTGACGACAACCTCTCCCCTGCCGAGTTTGATAAATCGGAATACTTCAAAAAGGTCACTCCGAATGATATTGAAGAAATAAACAAATATGTTGACAAATTTGAGGACGGCATTGAGGTAACATACGACGATTTTCTGCTCGGTGACGACATTAAAAAGGTCTATACCTTCAACAAAAGCATGGTTGACACGGACGATTATTTTTACACATTCAACGTTGATAATTTCAGAAGTTATACGCTCTTTTATTTCGATTCCGAACGTAAAACAGCATTTGAACTGAGGGCGAAAAGATAATGTCATTCACATGTATTCTTGTAATTATATATTTATTTTTGCTTTTAACAGACATCTCGGCATTGATTTTAGGAATTCAATGCCGCGAGTGGGCATTGTTTGTCGGCGTAACGGCATTTATAATTTTCGGAACAGCCGTCCTCGCCTATTTCTGGATAAGATGTCCGATGTAATTTTTCTGAGAAGGCACAATTCGTAGGTGTCGATGACCACATCGACCCACGGTCAGAAGAAAAATATCTTGAACGCTTTCGGATGAACTATTGGCGCAATTGGTCGGAATAACAGGATATTATTTTATTTTTTGATTGGTGATAAAAATGAAAAAAATTTTAAAAGCAGTTTTAATTATTCTTCTTTCTCTGACATTTTTGGTAACAGCATTTTTTGTAGGTATAAGGGTATTTGTATTAATTGCAGACAAAGAAAATAACAAGCTTGTTGAAGAATATGAGAATAAAACAATAGAAATATCAGATATTGAAAAGCTTGATAATTTTTTTACTTTTGATGATGAACTGAAAACATCAATTAAAAGCTGTAAAGCATATTTCACGCCCACTGCCATTATTTTTACATCAGTTCAATGTTATTACGGTTCAGGAAAGCTGACTGTTACAGAAAATTATTATAATAAGCTGTTAAATAAATATGATGATTTGAAGCTTATGTCAGGATTCCCGTCAAGAAATTATTTAGGGTATTTTGAAGAGAATATTGCTGATCGTGCCGATAATGATTTTTTAACGTTTATCAGAAACAAAGAATACTATTATTCCGAAAATTTATCCGATTCTGAGGGTATGCTTATACTTCTTTCACAGGAAAAGGGAGAAATATACTTTTTTATAAACAACTTTTAAGGCTGATTATTTTCCGCACCGAAAGTGATTTTATCAAACTTTTTGGGTCAATACCCACTTCAACACAGGGCCAGAAGAAAGATAAGACAGAAATGGGGAATTAATGATGAAAAAAGCAATTACTCTCTCATGTATTGACGGAATTCTGAGATTTCTCACGCTGTTTTTGATAATTGATCTTTCTGTCTCCGTCTACACCGATAGCATTTTCTCGATTGTCGCAGCATTATTATTCATAGCCGTTTACTATGTTATTTCGCATTTTATTGCTAAAAAGATAACATCGAAAAAACGCCCTGTGTTTTTGATTACAAGCCTCGTCGCATTTATTTTGTTGCTTATTATTTGGGGAATTGCGGTCAAAATCAGCGTTGCGGAAATACATATTTTCCCCCGAGGAGCTTGGGACACAGGTGCAGGCTGGGCGGCAATCATGCTTTGTACCGTACTTGTCATAGCATCGGTAATTGAAAGAATCATTTTGACACTTATATCGGTTTACAGGAGGAGAAAAAATGACAGTTAAAATAAAAAAGAACCGTTTAATTTATCTCGGCATATTCGTTTTGCTTTTTATATGCGAATTACTAATCGCAAGGTTTTATTTTTCCGATTTCGTCAGGTCATATCTCGGTGACGTACTTGTGGTTATTCTTCTGTGGAGTTTAGTAAGAATATTCGCTCCCGAAAAAATACGGCTTCTTCCGCTGTGGGTGTTCATCTTTGCCTGTCTGATTGAAACGGGTCAGTATTTCAACTATACCGAGCTTCTCGGTGTGAGCGAATATCCCCTGCTCTGCACGCTGATGGGCACGTCATTCGCTTGGGGCGATATTCTCTCCTACCTCGCCGGATGTATTTTTTGCGGAGCGGTTGAAGCAGTCAGGTATAAAAGAAACAGGAAATAAAATATTTTAATAAAATCAGTATGAAAGCGATTTCATTAAATTATTTTGGTGCGATGTGGGCATCGCACCCTACGATTTGTTAAAATAAATGACATTTCGTAGGGGTCGATGACCACATCGACCCAGAGTCGGAAGAAAATTTATTTTATCGTAGGCTGCCCTGCATGGGCGGCGAGAAAGTACATATTAACAAAAAAGCTGTGGCGAACAATTACAATTCGTCACAGCCTTGTCTTATTCGATTATTTCCGTATCGGGGGTTTCCTTGACCTCGTCAACATTCGGGAGAGTTTCCGGCTCATCGGTGTTCTCATGAAGCTCACCATTCATGAGCTTAGCAAACTTTTCGCCGTCAATCTTTTCGTACTTGATGAGGTACTGTGCAAGCTCATGGAGCTTATCCATATGATCCGTAAGGATCTTCTCCGTGCGGTCATAGCCGTTATGGATAATCGCACTAATCTCCTCGTCAATCTCCTGTGCAAAGGCTTCCGAATAGTCCTTGGCGTGGCCGTAATCCCTGCCGAGGAAAACCTCGCCGCTGCCCGAAGAATAGGAAACAGGGCCGATCCTGTCGCTCATGCCGTACTCGGTAACCATGCTCTTTGCAAGCTTGGTCGCACGTTCGATATCGTTTGACGCACCCGTTGAAATATCGCCGAGCACAAGCTTTTCGGCAACTCGTCCGCCGAGAAGAACAACGATATCGTCAAGCATGCCGTTCTTGGTCTTATATGACTTATCCTCGGTCGGTACGGACATTGTATAGCCGCCTGCCGAGCCTCTCGGAATGATTGAAACCTGGCGAACAGGGTCCTGCGTTTCAAGATAGTAGGTCGAGATAGCATGACCTGCCTCATGGTAAGCCGTGAGCTTCTTCTCCTTGTCGCTCATCTTGTGCGACTTCTTCTCCGTGCCTACGATGACCTTAACGGTCGCTTCCTCGATTTCAGCCATTGTTATAGCCTTCTTGTTTCTCCTTGCAGCAAGCAAAGCAGCCTCATTAAGAAGATTTTCAAGGTCAGCACCGACAAAGCCGACGGTCGAATTTGCAATAACTCTGAGGTCAACGTCGGGAGCGAGCGGTTTATTCTTGGAATGAACCTTGAGGATAGCCTCTCTGCCCTTGGTGTCGGGATAGCCGACTCTAACCTGGCGGTCAAAACGGCCGGGTCTCAGGAGAGCCGGGTCAAGGATATCGGGTCGGTTTGTCGCCGCAATGACGATAACTCCCTGATTCTTCTCAAAGCCGTCCATCTCAACAAGGAGCTGGTTAAGAGTCTGCTCTCTCTCGTCGTGTCCGCCGCCCATGCCTGCACCTCTGTGACGGCCTACGGCATCAATCTCATCAATAAAGATAACCGACGGAGCGTCCTTCTTTGCCTGGTCAAAAAGGTCTCTGACTCTCGAAGCACCGACACCGACATACATCTCAACGAAATCGGAACCGGAAATTGAGAAAAACGGAACGTTCGCTTCACCGGCAACGGCTCTCGCAAGGAGGGTCTTACCTGTACCCGGAGGGCCAACAAGAAGCACGCCCTTGGGGATTCTTGCGCCGAGGGTGCTGAACTTTTCGGGGCACTTGAGGAAGTCAACCATTTCGCTTAACTCTTCCTTTTCCTCGTCTGCACCTGCGACCTGCTCAAAGGTCGTCTTTGACTTCTGATCCTGCTGCTTTTTGGCGTTGATCTTGCCGAAGTTCAGGGTCTTATTCATGTCGCCGCCCATCGTGTTCATTCGTCTCATCATAATGACAAGAAGAACGACGAGGAGCACGCCCATAATTATCGTCGGAAGAAGATTGACGAACCATGACGTCGACGAGCCTGAGATTAACTCATATTTAATCATGTCGTCATCGCTCTTGGCATTCTTGTTATGCTCCCTGACGGTCTCGTTAACGTCGTCAACGAAAACCGACACATTCGGCACCTTATACTGCCATTTCGTGTCGTCGCCCTTGAGCTTATATTTCAGCGTGCCGCTCGTGAGGTTGAGCGTAAATTCGCTGACCTGATCCTTATCGAAATACTGAATGATTTGATAATACTTAGCCTCGGCGGAACGGTTGCCCGACTGCTGAGATGCGATTGCTATACCGATAACCATCATCAGCGGAATAAGGATATACGGCAAAATTGCGAAAACCTTATTTTTCTTAGGTCTCGGCGTCTGATTAGGACTGTTGTTCAAATAATTCACTCCCTGTTAATCCGCATATATTTCCGGCTTAAGAACACCTATATACGGAAGATTTCTGTACTTTTCCGCAAAGTCAAGACCGTAGCCGACTACGAATTCATCGGGAACGAAGGTTCCGTAATAATCCGCCTTGATGTCCGCCTCACGTCTCTCCGGCTTGTCAAGAAGCGTGCAAATCTTAATGCTTGCCGGGTTTCTCGTCTTGAGCACCTGCGATATATAATAAAGAGTCTTTCCGCTGTCGAGAATATCCTCAACGAGAAGAAGATCCTTACCTTCAAGATTGATGTCAAGGTCCTTGATTATCTTGACCGTGCCGGAGGATTTTGTTCCGCTGCCGTAGCTGGAAACGCACATGAAGTCTATCTCACACGGTACCGTTATTTCACGCATAAGGTCAGCCATGAAGATAACAGAGCCTTTGAGTATGCTGACAAGCGTAAGGTTTTTACCCTCGTAATCCTTGCTTATCTGCGCCCCGAGCCTTTTAACGATCTCGTGCAGTTCCTCCTTGCTGAAATATACTTCCTTAATGTCATTCTCAATCATTTTGTTTGTCCTCTCCGATAATTAAGATTTTATCTGTTTCGGGTTTTATTTTACACCTGTCGGCACAGCCCAGTCCCTGAACCCAGCATATGCCGGCCTCGTCCGCAAGAACAGCTGCGCAATTTCGGTTTTCAACATGCTTTTCGTTGAAAAGTTTTTTTAAAGTCTTGGTGCAGGAGCTGCCTGCAAGCTTCATTTTATCGCCCGGCCGCCTGTTGCGAAGCACAGAATGACCTACGATACTGTCATAGTCTAACACTTTATTATGAACAGACTGTTTCAGCGATAAATTATTTCTATGAATTATTTCAAATTTTAAACCAACCAAAACAGAGTTGGTTTCCAATACATTGAAATCAAACTCCCAGTCCGCAATTTCTTCCTTTTGGGGATTGATTTTCATAACTCCGTTTTTGACCTCGACCACCGTATCTCCGATAATCTCGGTTCTGCCGCCCTGTAAGATTTTATCAACCTGCTCAACGTGCACCGCTTCGGGAGCAATGCCCGTCTCGGTGTTTATTATTTCAAAGATAACACGCTTTCTCACGGCCGGATGCTCATCATTCAAGAGCCTTGCATTGTAGCCGTTTTTTAGCTTCACTTTTCCGAGTATTTCCCGGGAAAAGCCGTTCATAAAATCGTTCTCCTCCTCGGCGTTGGAAATCAGGCGCATAAACGCCCTCTCAAGCGAGGGATTGAGCTTTTTCAGCTCGGGGATAACGTTTAATCTTATTCTGTTTCTGGAATAAATATCCTCAAAATTCGTCTCATCTGTGACAAATTCTATTGAGTTATCACTGCAATACTTCTCGATCTCCGCCCTCGTACAGTCAATGAGCGGCCTGACGATATTGTCCCTAACGGCCGGAATGGAGCAAAGCCCCTTGACCGACGCTCCTCTTGCAATATTCAGAAGCAGGGTTTCACTGCGGTCGCTGAGCGTGTGAGCCGTTGCGATAATAACATCGTCGGCAACGGAATTGAAAAAATCATATCTGATTCTCCGTCCGCACTCCTCAACGCCGAGGTGCATTTTTTTAGCTGTTCCGGGAACATCCGCCCTGAGAATACGAACATCTACACCGAGCCTTTTGCAGGCTTCGACGACAAATTTTTCGTCTCTGTCCGCCGTCTCGCCCCTTATTCCGTGGTTGACGTGGCAGGCAATGATATTCATGGCGAATTCGTCCTTCAGCTCAAGAAGAACATGCAGCAAAGCCATTGAATCCGCACCGCCGGATACTCCGACGGCAACCGTCCTGCCGAAGAGCGGCATATTATATCTCATAACGGCATTTTTGACCTTACATATCATTTCTTATCTTCTCCGCAGAAATAAAGAGTGTGTGGTCGGCGTCCCAAATCATCTCAACCGTGTCGGTCGGGCCGTGACGGTTCTTTGCGACAATGATTTCCGCCTTGTTAGCCATTTGCTGCGTCTCATCATTCTCGTCCTCATCGTCGTTGTTGCTGTAGTAATCAGGACGGTAGAGCATGAGAACAATATCGGCGTCCTGCTCGATTGAGCCTGATTCACGAAGGTCGGCAAGCTGAGGTCTGTGCGAACCTCCCCTGCCCTCCGTGCCTCTGGAAAGCTGGGCGCAGACAATAACCGGAATCGCAAGATCCTTTGCCATAAGCTTCAATTCTCTTGTAATCTCGCTGACCGCCTGAACACGGTTTTCAACTCTGCCTGCCGGACGGATAAGTCCGAGGTAGTCTATTATAACACATTCAACATCACGAAGACGTCGAATTCTCGCTTTCATTTCGGGAACGGTTATTGAGCTTGTATCATCAAAGTAAAGCTCAACATTTGAAAGTGCGTTTGTCGCAATTCCGAGCCTCTGCCAGTCCTCGCCGTCCAGCTCGCCCGTTCTCATCTTTGCCGAATTAACTCTCGCCTCGGTTGAAAGAACTCTCATTGCAAGCTGTTCTTTTGTCATTTCGAGAGAGAACATCAGCGTTTTTCTCTTGCCGATAACGGCAACATTTCTTGCAAGGTTCAAGGCAAAGCTCGTTTTACCCATTGCAGGACGTGCGCCGATAAGAATAAGGTCGGACTTGTGCAAGCCGGTGAGCACCCTGTCAAGGTCTGAATAGCCTGTCGGATAGCCCTTATATAAATCCTTTTCTGGTGATGTCAAATGCTGGAGGGTCGTATAAACCTCGCCGACGATGATATCGCCTATCTTCGACGGAGCATTTGTCTTTTTGCCCTGGCGGATATTGTATATCTTCTGTTCGGCAGCCTCAAGCAGATCGTCAGCCGTCTGATCCTGTGATGAAGCGTCCTCGATAATCTCCTTGGAAGCGTTTATCAAAGAGCGTATGTAGAATTTTTCCTTAACGATCTTTGCATAGGATTCAACATTTGCCGTTGACGGAACGCACTGCGAGAGCTGGAAAAGATAGTTCTTTCCTGCCGCCGAGTCATAGACCTTATCCTTGATAAGACTGTCAAGAACGATAAGCGGGTCAATCTTTCCGCCCGAGGCTTCAATCGTCGCTATGGCGGTGTAGATAGCCCTATGCTGCGGCAAATAGAAATCGTCGGCACTCAGATAGACCTGAACCTGCGGCATGCAGGCAGGGTCCATCAGTATTGAGCCGAGAACCGCCTGTTCCGCTTCAAGGCTGAAAACCGATTCACTTGAATAATTTGTATTATCCATTGTTTTATCTCCGATTTATGTTTATGCCTCAGATACCATTACGCTGAATTCTGCCGTAACGCCCTGGTAGAGTTTTACCGTTGCGGGATAAGTGCCGAAGGCCTTGATATCGTCAACGGTGATTTTTCTCTTGTCAATATCAATGCCGAGCTGAGTTTTCATAACTGCGGCAATTTCCTTGGCCGTAACAGAGCCGAAAAGACGTCCGCCCTGACCAGCCTTGGCCGTAACCTTTATCGTTTTGCCGTTGATTTTGGCCGCCGAAGCCTTGGCCTCCTGAGTTTCAACGTCAATCCTGTGCTTCTTTGAATTCTCACGGTTTTTAAGCTCCGTCATGGCCTGTGAATTGGCCTCTGCGGCAAGATTTCTCGGGAAAAGGAAGTTGCGTGCGTATCCGTCGGAAGCGTTGACAAGCTCACCCTTTTTGCCGAGACCCTTAACGTCCTGAGTAAGAATTACCTTCATAAATTATACCTCGCTTTTATTTAATGATTCGTTGTAGCGGTCGATGCTGCGCATTACCTGCTCGGTGACCTCTGCAACTGTTGAATTTTTAACCTGTACGGCTGCCATCGTCTGATGACCGCCGCCGTTCATGTATTCCATAACGACCTGCACGTTGACCGCACCGAAGGAACGGGCGGAAACGCAAACGGCATCGCCGAGATTAAAGATGACAAACGAGGCGTCAACTCCGCTGATGCTCAAAAGCTCGTCGGCCGCCTGTGCGCTTATAAGCCTGATATCCTTTGACTCAACGTCGGCAACGGCTATTGCGCAATTCTTATATTTCTTCGCCGAATCGACGATCTGATTTCTCTCGTGGTAGTTTTCGATATCGTTCGAGAACAGTCTCTTGACTCTTACCGGGTCCGCACCGAGATCCTTGAGTCTCGCCGCCGCCTCGAATGTACCCACGCCGACACGAAGAATAAAATTCTTTGTGTCAAGCATAATTCCGGAAAGAAGTGCGTCGGCAACGAAGCTGCCTGTTTCGTCAACGGCCGGGATGTACTCGATAAGCTCCGTCACCATCTCCGAGGCCGAGGATGCGCTCGGGTCGTGGAAAAAGATAACCGCATCGTCGATATAGTCAACCGCCTTTCTGTGGTGGTCGATAACGATAGTCATTCTTGACATCGCAAGAAGTTCGGGACATTCGACAAAGTTCTTGATGTGAGTGTCGACAACAATAAGCAGGTTTTTCTTGCTTTTGGCAAATTCAAGCTTCGCCGTCCGAGTCGGCATAACAACGCCCGGGAACTCCGTTTCCGCTCTTTCGATAAGCGGCTTTGCCATTCCGTTATCCTTATCCGTGACAAGGAATGCGTTCTTGCCGAGCTTTTTGGCAATACAAACCACGCCGAATGCCGAACCTGTCGCATCAAAATCGGGGAATCTGTGACCCATGACATAAACATTTTCGCAGCCCTGAATCAGCTCGGAAAGTGCGGATGCGACGACCCTTGACTTGACCTTGCTGCCTGTCTCGACGCTCTTTGAAACGCCGCCGAAGAAATCGTATTTATCCTTATTCTTGATTACAACCTGATCGCCGCCTCTGCCCAATGCCATATCCAATGAGAGCTTAGCGTTCTTCTCGCATTCGGCAACGTCTGCGCCCGTACCGACGCCTACGGAGAGCGTTACGCCGACATATTTGCCGTCGTAGGTGTAATTTCTTATCTTATCGAGGATATCGAATTTTCTCGATATCATGTCGTCAATATCCTGCTTCTCGGCAACAACATAGAAGCTGTTGTCGCTTATCTTGCTGATAAGGCAGGGATACTTTGAAAGCCATGTTTCAATATTCTTCTCAACGCCGTTTCTGATGGCGGAGCAGTCGCTCTCCCTGTGATCCTGCTGAATCTCGGACATATTGTCGATCGTCATAATCGCAAGAGCCGGACGGCAGCGAAAATAGTCGTTGGCGATACTTCTGTACTTCGTGATATCGACAAGGTACATAACCACGTATTCACTCTCGCCGACCTGAACACGGTGAGAGAAAACATTGAAGCTCTTGTCGTCGCAGTCAATAACAACGCCTTTGACCGAAGCGTCGAGAATCGAATCTATTCCGACATTCTCAAACAATGAGCTTAATTCGCCGTAGCCCGAGGAATGAGGACCCATGGCCTGCTCAAAGCGTTCGTTGAACCACTCTATCTTTCCGTCGGGTGAGCAGATGATGATCGGCAGCGGAAAGCTGTCGGAAATATTTTTAACATACTGGTCAAGCTCGGAAGATATATGAGTAATCATTTTCTGCTTCCTGATGCTCATCAAATCATAGTTCACAATCAGATAAACCACAACGGCTATATCGGCTGCAAGCTCAACTATCGCCAGCCACAGCGGGCCGAGAATAAATGTCAGCACGGTGAACAGCAACGCTGCCGCCGAAGCGCCGCAGATAACGGGAAAGCTGCGTATCAATGATTTGATCTTGTCCTTCATAAATTAAACCTCCATGATAATCGAAAGGATCATCGGGCTTCTCTTTGTCTTTTCATACATGAGGTACGAAACCTCATCTCTGACCTTGGATTTAATAGTGCTCCAGTCACGGATATTATTATAAATGCAGTTTTCTATTGCATATCTTGCAATGTCTCTTGCTTCGTCAATAAGCTCTTCGGATTCCCTGACATAGACGAAGCCTCTTGTCATGATATCCGGGCCTGCCAAAATTTCACCCGTATATGAATCCATTGTTGCGACAACGATAACCAAGCCGTCCTCGGCAAGACGTTTTCTGTCTCTGAGAACAACATTGCCGACGTCGCCGACACCCGAACCGTCAACAAATACCTGACCTGCCGGAATATTTTCAAGCTGCTTGATTCCGTTCTCGGAAATCTCTAAGCATACGCCGTTATCGGGAATGAAAATATCATTCTTCGGAATTCCCATGTTTATCGCAAGCTGTGCATGCTTTCTCAGATGCTTCTGCTCGCCGTGAACGGGAATGAAGAACTTCGGTTTGATGATTCCCATCATCAATTTAAGCTCCTCCTGGCATGCGTGTCCCGAAACGTGAACGCCGTAGCTTTTTTCGTAGATAACGTCCGCACCGAGCTTCATCAGCTCATTGATAACGTTTCCGACGGTCTTTTCATTGCCCGGAATGGGATTTGCTGAAATAATAATACAGTCATTCGGGCCGATAGAAACCTTTTTGTGACCCGAAAAAGCCATTCTCGAAAGTGCAGACATGGGCTCGCCCTGACTTCCGGTTGTGATGATAACCATCTTGTCGTCGGGGTATTTGTTGATCATGTCAATGCTGACCAGCTCGCCCTCCCTAACATTGAGATAGCCGAGCCTTGAACCGATTTCAACAACGTTTTCAAGGCTTCTGCCCGAAAGAGCAACCTTACGTCCGAGCGACTCCGCCTGGTCAATAATCTGCTGAACACGGTGAACGTTTGAAGCGAAGGTCGCGATTATAATACGTCTCTTGCCCGCCTGCTCAAAAAGTGTTCTCAGCGATGCGCCGACGGCACGCTCCGATTCCGTATAGCCCTTTCTTTCGGCATTCGTCGAATCGGAAAGCATACAGAGAACTCCCTCGCTGCCAAGCTCCGCAAAGCGGTTGATATCAATCATTCCGCCGTCTATCGGTGTGCTGTCAATCTTGAAGTCGCCCATCTGAACTATAACTCCGGCCTCGCATTTTATCGCAAACGCAAGAGCATCGGGGATTGAATGGTTAACGTGAATCGCTTCAATGTCGAATTTGCCGAGCTTTATTGTGTCGCCGGGCTTGATAACATTGAGCTTTGCACCATCAAGCAGCTTATGCTCCTCGAGCTTTCCCTCAACAAGACCCATGGTCAGCCTTGTGCCGTAAACGGGAATGTTGATTTTCTGAAGAAGATAGGCAAGTGCTCCGATGTGATCCTCATGACCGTGGGTTATAACTATACCCTTGATTTTCTCACGGTTCTCCTCAAGATAGGTGAAATCGGGAATAACAAGGTCAACGCCGAGCATATCCGCCTCAGGGAATGCAAGACCGCAGTCAACGATTACTATGTCATTTTCAAACTCATAAACGGTGATGTTCTTTCCGATCTCGTTGAGTCCGCCGAGGAATCCGATTTTAACGGATTTAACGGGTTTCTTCTTTGTTTGCTTCTTTTTTGAATTTGCTCCGAAATTTTTCTTACTGCTTGTTCTTTTTTGATTTGTCCTTCTCTTTTCGGCCTGTTGAGCGTTTTTCGTATTCGATTTGGCAGTTTTCGTTTTTTCGCTCTTCGCCGATTTGGTTTTCGGCGTTTTTGCAGTCTTTGAAGTCTGCTTCACGCCACGTTTTGCCTGCTTATTTTTTGTCGCAGGCTTCTGACTCTTGTCAGTTTTTTCATTTTTCGGCATTAAATAAACTAACTCCTATTCTTAAAAATTTTTATGTAAACCGCATTATAGACAAAGAATAAATAAAGGATAAAAATAGAAATAACATAATTACCCAATATAACTAATTTATAATACTATTTTTTGCGTCAAAAGTCAATGATTTACGCTAATTATTATGGGTTAAAGCTTAATTTCATAAACAACTTTGAAAGAACAAATAAATATTGTTTTTTTATCTGCCTTATGGTAGAATAATTCACATGAGGTGAAATGATGAAGCAGGTTGAAATTTTTACTGACGGCGCATGCTCGGGCAATCCCGGTCCCGGCGGCTGGGGTGCAATCCTGAGATATAAGGACACGGAGAAAGAAATCAGCGGCGGCGAACGAAACACGACCAACAATCGAATGGAGCTGACGGGCGTAATTGAAGCCTTGAAGCTTCTCAAAGAGCCGTGCGAGGTCACGCTGACGACCGATTCAAAATACGTTGCCGACGGCCTTTCCAAGGGCTGGGCAAAGGGCTGGAAAGCAAGAGGCTGGAAAAAGAGCGACAACAAGCCCGCACTCAATCCCGACCTCTGGTATGAGCTTTTAAGGCTCTGCGATATCCACAAGGTCAACGTCGTATGGGTCAAGGGTCACGCCTCCCACCCCGAAAATGAACGCTGCGACCAATTAGCGGTCGGCGAATGGAAAAAATTGCAATAAAACAGTAAGAACGAGGGTCAATAAAGGCTTTCGTTCTTTTTTTCGCTATATGAAAGCGAAAAAATCACTTTCATCACTCTCATGACGAATCAATTTTCTTTTCATAAACGGGCAGTCTCTCACCTCTGGCGATAAAAAAAGAGATTATTCGACAAACGATGTTGATTTCGGTGCAAAATTTCGTGGCCGCCCTCTTGAGCAATGTCATTAACTTAAAGCTTTTTGCAAAAATTCTTGGGTCGATGTGGGCATCGACCCCTACGGATTGTGCTCTTATCGTTTCTCTATGTAGTGTTGATTTTCATACTTATCGTATGGTGAAATTCCCGTATCACACCGAGAAAATCTTATGTAATTTTTTTGATGCTTTTGCGGCGAAAAATCACCGATTTTTTTCTCCCTTAACTCAAAAAAACTGCCTCCCCTTTAATCGGGAAAGGCAGAAAATTTTATATCGCCGAATCAAATGCCGCTCTGATTGTCCTTGCAGGGACAATTTCAACGAGCGATCTAATATTCGAATTCAGATTTTTATAGTTGTGATAAGGCACAATACAGCGGTTGAAGCCAAGCCTTGCCGCTTCCTTGATTCGCTGTTCGCAGCTGCCGATAGAGCGTATTTCACCGCCGAGACCGATCTCGCCGAATGCGATAACATCATCCCGAATCGGAGTGTCCTTAAGGCTCGAAATTAGCGCAAGCGCAACCGAAAGGTCGGACGCAGGCTCGTCCAGCTTCAATCCGCCGACAACGTTGATATAAATATCGCAGTTGCTCAGGAAAAATCCCGCTCTTTTTTCAAGCACGGCGGCGAGCATCGCAAGTCTGTTATAGTCAAAGCCGTTTGTCATTCGTCTCGGATTTCCGTAGCCGGACGCACTGACAAGTGCCTGAACCTCTGCAAGAATCGGACGTGAACCTTCCATAAGACAAGCAACGCATGAACCCGAGGTGTTCTTCGGCCTGCCGGAAATCATCATCTCGGAAGGGTTTTCAACCTCACTCAGGCCGTTGTCCTTCATCTCAAAAACGCCGATTTCGTTCGTTGAACCGTATCTGTTCTTGACTGCCCTGAGAATTCTGTATGAAAGATGTCTTTCTCCCTCAAAATAGAGCACTGCGTCAACAATATGTTCAAGCACCTTCGGTCCTGCAATATTGCCGTCCTTGTTGACATGGCCGACAACTATCGTCGGAATATTCAGACTTTTTGAGGTCTGCATGAGGCAATTTGTGCACTCCCTGACCTGTGCAACGCTTCCGAGAGAGGAATTCAACTCCGATACATTCATCGTCTGAATCGAGTCGATAATAACAAGATCAGGCCTCGACGCTCTCATATGCTCCGCCACTATCTGAACGTCGGTCTCGCAGAGAACAAAAAGATTCTCCGTATCGACGCCGAGCCTGTCCGCTCTGAGCTTGATCTGATGTGCCGACTCCTCGCCCGAAACATAAAGGATTTTAAGCGTTCTGCCGAGATATTGACAAATCTGCAAAAGAAGCGTCGATTTACCTATACCGGGGTCACCGCTGAGAAGCACGAGCGAACCCTTGACTATTCCTCCGCCGAGAACTCGGTCAAGCTCTTCAAGACCCGTCTTATGGCGAACCTCGCCGTCGCAGCTTATGTCGTTTATCATCTGAACATTTGAAGTAAGGCCGGCCGGAGCGTTTCTTCCTGCGGCCTTTGTTTTTTCGGGAGCTTTGAACACCTCTTCCATAGTGTTCCACTCGCCGCAGCCCGGGCAGCAGCCGTACCATTTGGCACACTCGTGTCCGCAGGACGAGCATACATATAAAGTTTTGGCTTTCTGTGCCATTTTATCACCTCATTGGCAACTGCCGATTCAATCAACAATTACGCAGATATTTTAAAAGTCCGTCTGCAATCAATATTGCAAGCTTCATTCTGTAGCTTTCATCTTTAAGCTTTTTCACCTCGTCGGGATTAGAAATAAATCCGCACTCAACGAGCACGGCGGGGATCTCAGCATGATAGAGAAGATAAATTCCCGAGCCCGATTTTTTCACGACCCTGCCGTTCTCGGGCTGTACGGCCGATGTTATCGAGGTCTGAATCGCCTCGGCAAGCACCTTGCTTTTTTCGTTATTGCCCGAGTAAAAGACCTGAGTGCCGTGCTGAGACGTGTCCTCAAATTTATTCTGATGTACGCTTATGAAAACTGCGTCGGGATTCTTCCGCATCAGGTCAAAGCGGTTGTGAATATCCGAAACCTTTCTTTTTCTCAGTGAATCCAGTCCGTCGTCGCAGGTCATAACGTCCTGAGTCCTTGTCATTATAACATTAAAACCGTAAAATTTCAAAATTTTTTCGAGCTTCAACGCAACATCAAGATTGATATCCTTTTCGACAGTTCCGTCAATTCCTATTGCTCCGCCGTCGTCACCGCCATGTCCTGCGTCAACGATTATCGTTTTTTGCATAAACGGATTTGAGGAAGTCTCCGCAGCGGAAGAATTAGCCATGAATGTAAGATAAAGCATGGCGGATAATATAATAAGAAACGCAGTTATAATTGCGATAACAATCTTTATCCCGATTTTCACATTATCACCCCATACATAAAAAATATGCAGTCGGTGAATGAACTATGAAAAAAATACTGAATCCAGTGCTCGGAATTCTGACGGGCGTTGTAAATATTTTAATCGGCTCGTGCGGCGGGATCGTTGCCGTTGAAGCGTTGAAGCTTCGAGGAACGGATCAGACTAAGTCGCACGCCACGGCGATAGCGATAATTCTTCCGCTTACGATAATAAGCGCCGTCGGCTATCTTATAAAGGGTCAGGTCAGGCTCAGCGACAGCTTTATTTTCCTAATCCCGGGTCTTGTCGGCTCGGCGATAGGTTCGTTTTTGCTTCCGAAAATACCGAAAAATGTGCTGAGCAAGGTGTTTTCAATCTTTATAATCTACGCAGGAATCAGGATGCTGATGAAATGATACTTGATATTATTGCCGGAATCGTCTCGGGAATTCTCGGTGCAATGGGCTTCGGCGGAGGCGGAATACTCATTCTCTACCTCACGCTTTATAAAGACTTGCCACAGACGGTTTCGCAGGGAATCAACCTTTTGTTTTTCATTCCCTCGGCCATATTGGCAATTATTTTCCATATTAAAAACAAGCTGATAGACAAAAAAGCCGCATTAACATATATCGGCTGCGGCCTTATCGGCGTTGTGCTCGGATTCCTCCTGCTCGACCGCCTTGAGGACAAAACATTGAGAATAATTTTCGCAGTAATTCTCATTCTCGTCGGTGCAAAGGATTTGCTTCTGCCGAAAAAGAAGTAAAAATGTATATTTTACAAAAAACAATTCGTATGGTACGGAAAAATTATTTTAGGAAGAGGTATGGCCGGAGCATAATTCGTAGAGTGCGATACCAAAGAAAAGAAAATCATCGTTTCAAAGCAAAAACCTTATCGAACAAAATCTTCAGCAAAACTCCGATATAGAATCCGATAACATTGAGAATAACGTCGTCGATATCGGGATGACCCATGCCAAAATAATACTGCGAAATCTCTATTGCCGTGCTGAGGACAAACGGCAGAAGAACAAGAAAAATCCTCAATACTCCCCTGTTGAGCCTGTGGCAGAGCAAAAATCCGAGCGGAACAAAAATCGCAATATTGCCTAAGAAAAGAACAAGCCGTTCATAGTCCAAAGCTTCCGAGAAGAATGTCACTTTGAAAACGTCAAGCGGGTCAAGATTCGGCTCAACACGCTCTCCGCCGGGAATCCTACAAATAAAGAAGCAGTAAATAAGAACAGCAATATAGAATAAAGTAAAAGCAACAGAAACGACCGAATAGAATTTATCATACTGCTCGGTTATTTCTGCGTCTTTTTTTATAAATGCTTTAATTCGCTGATATGCCGTCACAACAATAAGCACGATAAAGACCATGCCGATACTGTCGTAATAGAACATATAGTGCCACGCCGAAACGAAAATAAAAAATGTGCCTTTAACAACCATCTGAGCTGCGATGGCATATACGACCCAAAATGCGGCGGATATGCTTGCCGAAACAGCAAGTACGGACATTTTTATTTTAGCAAGATCGGCAACGGCCGTAAAAATCAGTGAGAGAGAAAATGTCAATATAATCTGAAATGCGAGCTTTCCCGTGAATTGCATACCGGCATAAGCACAAATCAGCATGTATCCGACCGAGAAAATTCCCGATAAAACTGTTTTGACTATATTGTCAGATTTTGCTTGCATTTTTATTTCTCCTGTAATCAAGATAGTCCTGCAAAATTATAACGGCGGCAACCGCATCGACAACATTTTTGCGTTTCTTTCCTCTGACGTTATTGTCGCTTAAATACATATGGGCGGAAACGGTCGTAAGCCTTTCATCCCAAAGGTCGGTTTCGACACCGGTTATTTCCGTGATTTTCTTTGCAAAATCTGCACATTTCCGAGCACGCTCACCTGCCGAAGAATCCATGTTCTTCGGATAGCCGACAACGATAAGCTCCGGCTTGTGAATTTCGGTAAGTGCAGCTATTCTTTCGAGAAGCTTCGGCTCATAGCTTTGCTTAATAACCTCAACGGGGTGCGCCAAACTTTCAAGGCGGTCGCATAGTGCTATGCCCGTCCTCGCATCACCGTAATCGACAGACATAATAACCATGCAACCGCCTCCGTGTTATAATTTATTATTCTTCGCCACCGTTATTACCCGCTGCAGCGGCAGAGGTTGACGGCGGACTTGATTGAGTCGGCTTTTTCTCTTCCTCTTCCTCGTCATCGTCATCGGAAGACGACGAATAGTAATGACCCGTGCAATATTCGGGAACATTGTCCTTTTTATACCAGCCGTATGCCGTTGAATAACAGCTTGATGAAGCAAGCTTGCCTGTATCCGTGCAATATTCCTTCTGAACCGCTCCGTCAAGGTCTTCAAAATCCTTGTCGGGAAGATCCTCATGAATTGCGTCAAACACCGTCTTGTGAACAGCACCTGCCGGGTTGCCCCATGTGCTGATGTATTCGGGAATATCATAGCCGTACCAAACAGCGGCAACGTAATAGGGCGTTCCGCCGACGAACCACTTATCGTTGTTATCATCGGTTGTACCTGTCTTTGCAAAGGTGTCAAAGCCGCTTGTTTTGTAGCTCGAACCTGTACCGTAGGAGCTGGTAGTAACGGTCATAAGAAGATGTCGCATAACCTCGGCCGTGCCTGTGGAAAGAATCTGCTCACCCTTATTCTCTCTGTTGTCAATGAGAACCTTGCCGTTGGCATCCTCAATATAGTAGAAAGAATAAGGCTTGTAATAGTAACCGCCATTTCCGAAAGCAGCGTATGCTGCAGTCATTTCAAGCGATGTGGTACCATATGTCATTGAACCGATGGAAAGCGGAGCGGCACTCTTATCCGAGGCCTCCACAGCCGTTGTGATATGGTACTTGTTTACAAGATAATTATAGGATTCGTTAATGCCGATCATGTTAATAACGATTCTTGCCGGGATTGTATTGAGTGATCTTGCAAGAGCGTTTTGAACGGTAACGTTATAGCCCGAGCCAAAGCCGCCGTCGGCATTTCGTGTTCTCCATCCGCCGTAGCTGACGGCAGAATCAAGAAGATATGATGACCATGTGATCTCGTTCATCTCAATCGCCGGGCTGTAGGAAGTGAGCGGCTTAATTGAAGAACCAGGCGATCTCGGCGAAGAACTTGCTCTGTTGAGAACTCGGTTGCCCTCCTTGACGCCTGCCTGACCGACAATGGCAACAACTCTGCCCTTATAGTCCATAATTGTGATAGCGGACTGAGCGTTTTTCTTATCCTCAAAGCCCTTGCGGTTCACATAAATATCCTCGGTTGTTTTCTGAATATCAAGATCAACAGCCGTATAAATTCTCAGACCGCCGCCGTAGATAGCGTCACGAGCCTCGTTGTATGAATAGCCGAGGTCGCTTTGAAGTCTTGCGATAACGTCGTCGATAACATAATCGACATAGAAGCTCTGAAATTCAGAAGAAGCCTTTGCATTCTTCTCGTTCTCGCGTCTTTCAAGCTCAGCCTTACTCGGAACATAATCGTCGTCCGTTGTATATATAAGGTCGAATGCAACGGCGTCGTCATATTCCTGCTTGGTTATCTTGCCCTGATCAAGCATTTCGTCAAGGCAATATATTTGTCTTTTCCTGTTGTTCTCGGGATTGTTTATCGGGTCATATGAATACGGCATCTGCGTGATTGAAGCGATAACGGCACATTCGGCAACGTTAAGCTCATCAACGGATTTTCCGAAATAGGTTTCGGCCGCTGTTTCAACGCCGTAGCAGCCCTGTCCGAGATAAATCGTGTTGAGATAAGCCTCAAGAATTTCATCCTTGTTGAAATTCTTTTCAAGGTTCAGTGCCGAAAGGATCTCGTTATATTTACGGACATATGTTACCTGGTTGTTACCTGTAACGTTCTTAACAAGCTGCTGGGTGATAGTCGAACCGCCCTGATCATTCTGCTTGATAAAAACGCCGATTGTACGAATCCAGTCAACGCCGTGGTGACTGTTGAACCGTTTATCCTCGAGGGCAACAAATGCGTCCTTCATCTGCTTCGGGATCTTGTCAAAATCAACCCAGATACGGTTTTCCTCGCCGTGCAGACGCAAAACCTCGATCTGCTTTCCGTTTGAATCCTTTGCATAAAGGAATGAGGTCTGATTTTGATTGTTCCTTGCGCTTTTAAGATTGATAACGGGGTCGCCTGCAACAACCGTAACAGCGTTGATGAAAACATATCCAACGCATATTACGAGAGTAAAGCAGAAGATAGCGAGCAGCGAAATGAAGAAAGCTCCTGCGTTTGACAAATCGTTCAGTCTCTTCCTTTTCTTTTTTGCTGCGCCCGATCCTTTTTGCGGCATATAACTACCTCCTTGAATTTTCACTGAAAACAGGATTTAATTCTTTTTAAAATTAATATATTTTTTTACTTCTTCAAGATCGGAATAAGGAACTTTTCCGTCCTTCAGCTTCATGAAGGTCTCGTTTCCTTTTCCGGCAAGAATAAGTATATCTCCCTTTTGCATGTGGGAAAGAGCATAGCGTATAGCCTCTTTCCTATCCTTTATCATAATATATTTTCCGCCGACCTGACGGATATAATATGCAATATCCTCTGCAATTTTCATCGGATCCTCTTTGCCGGGGTCATCTGTCGTCAATATCGAAAGATCCGCTTCCTTGCCGGCAACAAGACCCAGTTCCTTACGCCGAATCTGGTTCTTCTCGCCGATTGAGCCGAAAAGTGCAACAATTCTGTTGTGCGGATACGCCTTAAAAGTGGAAATTATATTGTGCATACTCAGGCCGTTATGAGCAAAATCTATTATAACGTCAAAATCATCGCTGACATGAACCAGCTCCGACCTGCCATCAACTTTGAAATCGTGCAAAATCTCCGACGGATTCTTTATTTCAATGCCGAGAGACTTGCAAATTCCGATTGCGGCAAGGACATTATAAACATTGAAATATCCCGGAATGGGAGCTTCGACCCGGATTTTTTCACCTTTCTCAATGCAGTCAAACGAAATGCCCAATATATCGTTGCTTCTTAAAAGCTCAACGTTTTGTGCCCTGATATCCGCATCGCCGAGACCGAAGCCGATAACATCATCGGCCGAGGAGCCGTCGAGCATATCCTCGTAAGCAGGGTCGTCGACATTGACAACGACATGCCTGCACATCGAAAAAAGAAGCTTTTTGCTGTTTTTGTAATCCTCAAAGGTCGGATGCTCAATCGTTCCGATATGGTCGGGAGCAAGATTCATAAAAACGCCGACCTCAAAAGGAATTCCGTCCGTTCTGTGCATTTTAAGTCCGAGCGACGAGGCTTCAATAACGCAATATTTGCAGCCTGCGTCAACCATTCTTCGGAAAAACTTCTGAAGTTCATAGCTTTCGGGCGTTGTGTTCTGCGTTTCTTCGTGAACATCACCGAAAGAAGCACCGTTTGTTCCGACAATTCCGCACTTTACTCCCGAAGCCTCAATAAGACGTCTTGCGATGTGCGCCGTCGTTGTTTTGCCCTTCGTTCCCGTTATTCCGACAACCTTAAGCTTATCGCACGGGCGGCCGAAATAATTTACCGAGGCAAGTGCCAGGGCATGACGTGTATCTTCCGTAATTATCTGAACGCAGTCCTCGGGAAGCTCAAGCTTATGCTCGGCAAAAATGCATCTGCATCCGCCGTCATAAGCACTCATGGCATACTTGTGTCCGTCCGTCAGGGTTCCTGTCAGGCAGAAGAAGCATTTACCCTCGCCTGCTTTTCTCGAATCGTATGTAATGTCTTTTATATCAAAATCGGCAAAATTATCACATGAATAGTCAATACCGTTGAGAATATCGCTTAAAAGCATAGAAGCCTCCGAAAAAATGATTAGACAGCCTTTCTTAACAAAGCGTCTGCCGGGATATCCTTTTCACATTCAAAGCTGACCGTCATCATCGGATGCGGCGCTTTCTCTATTTTCTCTCCGCTTTCGTCTCTCAGGTCGGTGACCGTAACCTCGTAAGGCTCAACCCCACGCTGAAGCACTTCAAGAATTTCACCTTCAAAAAACCTGTTTCTTTGGCGGCAGAACACACGTCCGTTCTCGGAATAAAGAACCTCCGCCATAACGCTCCAGTCTCTTTTGTATCCGCCGTCGTAATAAATCTGAGCATTCTCCCTCGGGTGACCGAAATAGAAGCCTGTGCAATACTCACGGCTGCTAATCTTGTACATCTCGTCAACGACCCATTTTTCGGGCTTGTAATCATCCGTCGGATTCCTGAGATATCCGTCGATCGCCTGACGGTATGCGTTGGTTATAACCGAGGTATAGTATGCCGACTTGGCTCTGCCCTCTATCTTAAAGCTTGATATTCCGGCCTTAACCATCTCCGGAATATGCTCTATCATACACATATCCTTGGAATTGAATATATATGTGCCGTTCTCGTCCTCGTCAATCGGGAAATACTCACCCTCACGGGTCTTTTCCATCAGGCTGTACTGCCAGCGGCAGGGCTGGGCACACTCTCCCCTGTTGGAATCACGGTTGACAAGATAGTTCGACAAAAGGCATCTTCCGGAGAACGAAACGCACATCGCTCCGTGAACGAAGCACTCTATCTCAAGCTCCTTCGGGGTTTTTGCTCTGAGCGTCGCAATGTCCTCCATCGAAAGCTCCCTTGCCGTGACAACCCTCGTTGCGCCCATGTTGTACCACTCGTTGGCGGAAGCGTAGTTGGTGATTCCGGCCTGGGTCGAAATATGGATATCAACATTCGGCGTGTATTTCTTTGCGAGCGTCATAACGCCGAGGTCGGAAATAATGAAAGCGTCAACGCCTGTTTCGGCGGATTCCATAAGGAAATCCGGAAGTCTGTCAATCTCATCGTTTCTCGGCACGGTGTTACAGGTCTGATAAACCTTAACGCCCTTTTTATGTGCGGCATCAACCGCCGCCTTAAGCTCCTCTGCCGTGAAATTGGCAGGTGCGGCTCGCATGGAAAAAGCAGAACCGCCGACATAGATTGCGTCTGCGCCGAAATAAAGCGCACGCTGAAATCTTTCCATATCTCCTGCCGGAGAGAGAAGCTCGGGAAAAACTGTTTTAATATTACTCATAATTTCTCTCAGTCTGTTGAGCTGTTCGCCTTGATAATAAGAACAAGGTTATTCTTGTGCTCCTTAAATGTTGAAGCGGTGTAAATGTTGCCCGCCTTATCGTGAGCGAAGAAATAATAATCCGTATCCGACGGATAAAGCGCTGCTCTGATAGCGTCAATACCGGGGTTGCATATCGGTCCGGGAGGAAGTCCCTTGATTGCCGATGTGTCATATGCACTGTAATAAATCGAACCCTGTGCCTCGCCGACCGTCGGCGTTACATAATTGCTTATATAAAGAGCCGTACTGTCGCAGCCGAGTGTCGGATAATCCGCCTGATGGTTGAGTCTGTTATGGATTACGGAGGAAATAACCTTCATCTGATCCGAATTGGCGGCTTCCTTCTGGATAATCGAAGCGATGGTTATAATCTCATCTCTTGAAAGGCCAAGCTCGGCAGCACGCTTATCGTACTCATCCTCCCACTTGGAATTGAAGTTGTCAAGGAACTTTGTGATAACATAGTTCGGGTCCGCATCAACATAGAAATCGTAGGTATCCGGGAAAAGATAGCCCTCAAGCTTGAGGAATCTGTTCTTATTATCCGTGATATCATTAAGGAAATCATAATTAAATTTACCCGTTCTCATAGCTGTGAGAACCTTTGCGGAGTTGCAAACATCATTTTTTTCGAGCTTTTCGAGGATCTGAGTTGCAGTCAAGCCCTCGGGGAAGCTCAGCGAAATTGATTCCGCCGTCACGGGAGCTGCCATGATATCCTTGAGCATGCCCTCAACACCCATCTTGCTGTTGAGATAGTACTGGCCGCTAAGATATTTTCCTTCATCAAAGCCTCTGAACTTTGTAAACATCTTGCAAAAGCCCTTGCGCTTGATGAGCTTGTTATCCTTGAGAATATCTATAATCTGGCTGTATGTTGCATCGGCCGGGATATCAACGGTAACATTCTCGTCGCTTCTGTTGATTGCAAGCATATCACCTAAGCACGTGATTCCGACATATGAAAGCAATATAGTCGAAATAAGAATGAACGCAAGAAATCCGACGGCAGCCTTACCGCCGACTTTTTCGATTCCGTCCTTAACTTTTCTTACGGCGTCCTCATGTGAGGCGTGCTCGTGCTTCGCAGCATTTTTCTTCATATTGCCCTTGTGCTCCGCAGCATGAGGCTCCTGCACACGGGAGATGCTGTGATGCTTGGGATAATTCGAGAAATATATTCCGCCGGACTGCGGCTTCGGTTCAACGCTCTGCGGTGAATCAATCAGTGATTCATCGATGTGAACAACGAACTTTTTCTTTTCCTTGGGCGGTTGTGAAACCTGCTCCGGCTCATCGTTCCGATTGATATGCGAATACTCTTCGATGAGCTTGTCAATATCGTAATCGGAATACTCTCTGCCGTTCTCGTCCTTCATACTCGTCCTCCTTCTTCAATCAATAGGGACATTGAAGAGATTCTTTTATCTTCTTCGCTTTGTTTTCGTTTATAAGACATGCCGTGATTTTTTCCGAGAAATCAATCGCAGCACCCATACCCTTGGCTGTAATAAACTTTCCGTCGCAGCAAACATAATCCCTGCCGACGTCTGCACCCTCAAGCTCGTTTTCAAAGCCGGGGAAGCAGCACGCTTTCTTGCCCTTGAGCAGACCCATGTGGCCGAGGATTGACGGTGCGGCGCAAATAGCGCAAACAAGCCTGTCGTTATCGGCGCAGTAATTGACTGTCTTCTTCACAGTCTCCGACTTTTCGAGATTGAGCGTGCCGGGCATACCTCCCGGGAGAACAACCGCTCTCAGCTCATCGTCAAGTCTGACCTCGGATTCGTCAAGGTCGCAGAAAACGGGAATATTGTGCGCTCCCGTGATGAGCTTTCCGCCGACGCCGACCGTGCACACGTCAAGCTCCGCTCTTCTGAGGAAGTCGACAACCGTCAGACCCTCGATCTCTTCAAATCCGTTTGCAAGAAAAACGTAAATCATTTAATTACCTCTCAATCAAGATACATTCCGGAATAGAATATATCCTCATCATTGATATAATCATTTGCTTTCTTTGTAATCGGGTAAAGCATACCACATTTAGTACCTTTGCACCCAATATCTGTATTATTATACACTAAAGGAGCATGAATGTAAACATTTTCCGCCCCTAAATTTTTAAATAAATCCAAAATAATTGTAAAATTATTGTCAAAATCGGCCAAAAGCTCCTTGACGACCGGATTTTTTCCGTCCTTGACCGTGAAAGCGAGAAAACCGTTTTCGCCGTCTTTTGAGTATATTTCACCGCCTGTGTAAAGAAATTCCGCCACGGTATACTCCGTCGTTTCGAGGTCAAACGCAAACCGTTTCATCGAAGAAAGAAGCTCCGTTCGCCTTTTTGCAACAGCCTTTATATCCGTCGTTTTCGTTGCATCGAAGTCTCCCGAACCGCCCTTTAAAGCAATTTCGGCTCTGTGCATTTTGGATAGAAAGCCGAATCTCGAATAATAGCCGTAAAGGCTCTCCTCCGCCGGAACAAGAAAAATAAAATCAATTCCGTTCTCGGCACAATAATGCTTTGAGCAGTCGATAAGCTCCGCCATAAGCCCTCTGCTGCGGAATTCATGAGCCGTGCATGCGGCATAGATGTACTTTGCCGGGAATCCGTCGACCTCACCGTTCAGGAGAAAAAGCATCGAAACGAGCCTGTTGTTTTCAAAGCAGCCGAGACAAAGCTTATTCGGACACCTGTCCAAAAAGAATTCGATATATTCCGCCTCGTCGCCGAAGCACTCATACCACAGGGAGATTATATCATTTCTGTATTTTTTGATATCAACAATTCTTTTCATGACATCAACAAGCCTTTCATTTTGCGACTGCCGAATATTTTTCAACCAAAAACTCGGGGTGATACGAAAGCTTTGCGCTTCTCAGCCCCTCCGAGCCAACGTCGTCCTCACGGTTGACAAGCTCATAATCCGAAAGCATTGTCTGTGCAAAAAGCTGATTTATCATCGGATAAGCTCCTCTGATATCGGAATACGCCTTTTCAAAATGCGTTACGAACGTGTTCTCGTTGAGCCTTTCGCCGAAGGTAAAAGCAACTACCTCACCGTCGATTCTGAGCACACCGCCCACTCCGCCGATTTCCTCAAAATGGGCAAAATTAAGACGAAGAACCTCTCGTTCGTCCTCAATCCCCTCCCTGTCCTTTTCGACATTGAGGGTATACCATTTCTCGTTCATGGCAATACATTCGTCAATATTACTGCGGTTCAGCTCATCGAAGCTCCAGTTAAACGTCTTTTCAAAATATGAAATATGATTACGCTTTCCGTGATATTTCTTGCCGCTGAGCGTTGCGAGCTTCTCACGGGAATAAACATAGTCAAAACTGTCCCGTTCCTCGATAAATTCATATTTCCCCGGGAAGAGTCTTTCGAGAATTTCAGTCTCATGCTTCTCAAGAAAAGAAAATTTCGGAGAATTAAAATCATTTACAATGGCCTTGACGGCGGATTCGCAGTTTTTCCCCTTGGGGAAGCAGAACGAATCGTCCTTATAAAGCCTTGAGACCAGACAATTTTCAACGTCGCCGACCTGTCCGTCATAGAATTTGCTCCATCCGAGCAGATTACCCACCGAAAATTCACAGCACTGCGGCTGACTTTCTTTAAGCTTTTGCTTCATCCATTTAATATCATCAAAGGCGGGTTTGTGAAAGGAATAAGTCATAAAACCTCCGTGGAAATTATGGAGAATATTTCATCTCCGATTGATTCAATGCTTCTCGGCCGGTCACCGTCGCTGCATTTAACGACATACCAGCCCATTTTCTCTGCGGCGTCGAGTGCCGCATCTCTGCATTTATATAAGTAATCGAGATTGCTCTCGTGAATATCCTTTTTTGTTTCGTCGCCGTGATATCTCTCGGACATCATCTTCTGCGAAATTTCAATCGGCATATCAAGATAAATCACCGCATCCGGCTTCGGCACACCGATAAGACCGTATTCAAAGTCCTCAAGCCATTTAAAGAAATCGGCTCTTTCGCCTTTGTCGATCTTCGTTGCCTGATGATATGCGTTGGAGGTCGTGTATCTGTCGGAAATAATTATGTCTCCGCTGTCGTAAAAAGACTTCCACTTCATCTTATAATTTGCGAAGCGGTCAACCGCATAGAATGCCGAAGCGGCATAAGCGTTGACATCGCCGGGGTCTTTTCCGAAATCGCCCCTGAGATACATTTTAACAAGCGCACTCGATTCGCTGTCGTAGTCCGGCAGCTTAATCTGATGAACATTTTTTCCGTTCAGCTTACTTTTGAGATACTCGATCTGAGTGGACTTTCCGCTTCCGTCCAGTCCTTCTATAACGATAAGCTTTCCTTTCATTGTTAACTCACCTCCGAAATATTATAACAAGTTTTAGAAATAAATCAATTACAAATTGTTACAAAGCAGGTTAAGAGGACTTTTTTACCGATTGCGGAAAATTCCTTTTCCTTATTTTTCATATCGTGCGATGACCACGAAATGTGCATTATTTTAACAAATCGTAGGGTGCGATGCCCACATCGCACCTTGAAATTTACCGACCTTTAAATCTTCTTTAATCTACTATTTCTTTATCCCCTCTGTCGTCAAGGACGAAGTTTTAGTTTGATAAAATTTCACTCCCTCAGTCAGCTTCGCTGACAGCTCCCCCGGAGGAGGAGCCCATTAACACTTTCGCCGACAGCGTCTCGCTGCGGTTCGGTCTAAGTTTTCTTCTAACCTTGGGTCGATGTGGGCATCGACCCCTACGAAATGTGCCTTTATCGAACTTCATCGTAGGGTGCGACCTTTACGAAATGTGCGTATCCGCTCCCCTGCACAACAAAAAAACGGGGCGAAATAATCCGCCCCATAAACATTTTATTATTATTAGAATATACCCTGCTGCATCATTGCATCGGCGACCTTAAGGAAGCCTGCGATGTTTGCGCCTGCAACAAGATTGTAGCCGCAGCCGTATTCCTCGGCGGCAGTGACCGAATTGGTGTAGATGTTCTTCATGATCTCTCTGAGCTTCTCGTCAACCTCTTCGGCAGACCAGCTGTAACGCATTGAGTCCTGGCTCATTTCAAGAGCGGAAACCGCAACACCGCCGGCGTTAACTGCCTTTGACGGAGCAACAACTGCGTTCTCCTGGAGATATTCAAGAGCGTCATTTGTTGTCGGCATGTTGGAAACCTCAACGTAATACTTTGTGCCGTTCTTGATTATCTTCATTGCCTCTTCAAGGTCAACCTCGTTCTGAGTTGCGCAAGGCATTACAATATCGGCCTTAACTCCCCACGGCTTCTCGCCCGGGAAATACTCTGCACCGAACTTGTCGGCATAATCCTTGACCTTGCCAGTGCCGTGTGCTCTCATTTCAAGAAGATATTCAATCTTCTCGTCCGTCGAAACGCCGTCCTTATCGTAAACATAGCCGTCGGGACCCGAAATCGTTACTACCTTTGCACCGAGCTGAGCTGCCTTCTTTGCAACGCCCCATGCAACATTGCCGAAGCCGGAGATAGCAATGGTCTTGTCCTCGATCTTCTCGCCGAAGTGAGCAAGAACCTCCTCGGCATAATAAACCGCACCGTAGCCCGTAGCCTCGGGACGAATGTTTGAACCGCCGTAGCTCTGGCCCTTGCCTGTGAGAACGCCGTTTTCAAAAACGCCCTTAATGTGTCTGTACTGGCCGTAGAGATAACCGATCTCACGTCCGCCGACGCCGATATCACCTGCCGGAACGTCGATATCCGGACCGATAAATCTGTAAAGATTGTTCATGAATGCCTGGCAGAAGCGCATGATTTCTCCGTCCGACTTGCCGTTGGGGTCAAAATCGGAACCGCCCTTTGCACCGCCGATAGGAAGTCCCGTAAGGCTGTTTTTGAAAATCTGCTCAAAGCCGAGGAACTTAACAATACCCGAATATACGCTCGGATGGAAACGAAGTCCGCCCTTATAAGGTCCGATAGAACCGTTGAACTGGCAGCGATAGCCTTTGTTTACCTGCACCTTGCCGTTATCGTCAACCCATGCAATACGGAACGAGAACATACGCTCAGGCTCAACAAGTCTTTCAAGAAGACCGCTTTTCTCATATTCCGGATGTCTTTCAACAACCGGCTCGATTGACTTGAACACTTCCTCAACCGTCTGAACGAATTCAGGCTCGGACGCATTCTTTTTTCTTACCGAAGCAAGAACTCTGTTAATATATTCACTCATGTGTATCACCCTTTCATTTTGTATGTAAATACAACTGTAAATACAACAATATTATAATTATTCTCCGTTATATTGTCAAGATTCGATGCGACAAAATAAACAACCTGACACGCTTCTTTTTGTACATTGTGACATCTTACATATTAGATTGTTAAAATTTTATCACAGATTTTTTACTAATTTTATTGACCTGAACGTTTGTTCGGGTTATAATATAGATGTTAGCTTTTAGATGTGATAAACATCAAATGCTTTTTATATAATCTGTCAACATCTAAAATCCGGCATCTAATGCCTGAAATCTATATTCGGAGGTGTTGCCGATGGCGTACAAGGCTTACATTGCAATAGACCTTAAATCTTTCTATGCTTCTGTCGAGTGTGTTGACAGAGGCCTTGACCCGTTGGACGCAAATCTTGTTGTTGCCGACCCGACAAGAACCGAGAAAACCATCTGTCTCGCCGTCTCCCCTTCCCTCAAATCCTACGGCATACCCGGCAGAGCGAGGCTCTTTGAGGCTATACAAAAGGTGCGTGAAATAAACACCCAACGCAGATATAAAGCACCCAAGCATAGCTTTACCCATGAATCGCATTTTCATTCCGAATTAAAAAGTGACCCGTCGGCGGAGCTTGCATTCATCACCGCACCGCCGAGAATGGCGCATTATATGGAGGTCAGCACCCGTATATACAATGTTTATCTCAAATATATCGCTCCAGAGGACATCCACGTTTATTCAATCGACGAGGTTTTCATTGATGCGACCGACTATCTCAAGACCTACGGCATGACGCCCCGTGAACTTGCGATGAAAATGGTGCTCGACGTGCTTGAAACAACCGGCATAACCGCCACGGCAGGCATAGGCACAAATCTTTATCTTTGCAAAATTGCAATGGACATCTACGCAAAGCACTGCGAACCTGACAAAAACGGCGTGCGAATTGCCGAGCTTGACGAAATGAGCTATCGAAAAATACTTTGGGATCACCGTCCGCTGACCGATTTTTGGCGTGTCGGCAGAGGAATTTCAAAAAAGCTTGAACAGCACGGCTTGTACACAATGGGCGACGTTGCCCGCTGTTCTGTCGGCAGGGAAAGCGACTATTACAACGAGGATTTGCTATATAAGCTTTTCGGCGTCAATGCCGAGCTACTTATCGACCACGCATGGGGCTGGGAACCGACCGAGATTTCAGACATCAAGTCCTACCGTCCGGAGAGCAGCAGCCTCAGCTCGGGTCAGGTGCTTCAAGAGCCGTATGAATGTTCAAAGGCAAGGCTTGTGCTCAAAGAAATGGCCGACTTATTGTCCTTGGAGCTTGTCTCAAAAAGAATTGTCACCGACCAAATCGTTCTGACCGTCGGTTATGACATTGAAAGCCTGAATAAAAGCTACTCGGGTGCGGTTGAGACCGACCGCTACGGCAGAAAAATTCCGAAAACCGCCCATTCAAGTGAGAACATCGGACGCTACACCTCCTCGACAAAGCTCATTTGCGAAACGGCGATGAACCTTTTTGACAGAATCGTCGATAAAAATCTTCTCGTGCGCCGAATGTATATCGTCGCTAATCATATTATAACCGAGAAGGACGCCGAAAAAGAGAGCGAGTACGTCCAGCTTGATCTTTTTTCGGACACAAAAAAGCAGGAAGCCGAAGAAAACGAGCTGAAGAAAGAGAAGGACATGCAAAGGGCGATTCTCAAAATCAAGAGCAAATACGGCAAGAACTCCATAATCAAGGGCATGAACCTCAAGGATGGTGCAACTGCACTTGAAAGAAACAGACAGATCGGAGGTCACAAGGCATGAGCGGAAAATACGACGATATAATCAACCTCCCTCACCATGTTTCGGCAAAAAGGCCTCAGATGTCACGTTCGGCACGGGCAGCGCAGTTTGCTCCGTTTGCCGCATTGGTCGGACTTGACGATGAGATGGAGGAAACGGCAAGACTGACGGACGCTAAGCCCGAGCTTGAGGAAGCCGAAAAAGAAAAAATCAACCGTGTTCTTCTTGAAATCCGTAATAATCCGCAAAAAGAAACGGCCGTTGAGCTGACGTTTTTCCGCCCCGACGGCAGAAAGGACGGCGGTGCGATAATCACCCGCCCCTGCACGGTCAGGAGAATTGACGAAATTGAACGTAAGCTCATTTTAAGCGACAGAAGCGAGATTGAATTTGACAATATTTTATCAATAAAAATCAGTAAATAAGCTTTAGAATTTGTTCATTTTGCTTGACTTGTCGCATAAATATGTTATAATCATACGGTAACCCGATGAGCCGAAGATATTCGGCAGCAAGTGGTGGAGTCTGTCATAGAACGTCATGTTCTATTTGTTTCGGGTTATATTGACCTAATTGAGCTTTGGTCTTTTCAGGCAGGATCCGTAGAGATTCTGCCTTTATTTTTTTTGGCAATACCGCTTGCCTTGGATTCCGCCCGAAATAATTTTAGGAGTGTCAAACCATGAACCCAATCACGATCACAGCCCTGATTCTGTTCGCCGTCACTTACATACTGATGATGGCTTTTCAGAAGATCAGACCCTATGTTGCGATAGGCTCGGCGTTAATCTTCATTGCCCTTGGCGTTATCGCATCAGCTTCACCCGACATTTTCGGCAGCGGATTCTTCAACGTCGGCGATTCAACATATTCCTACGGCGTCGCACAGGCTCTCGGAGAAATCGACTGGAACGTACTGATGATGATAGCCGGCACAATGGGAACCGTCTATCTTTTCATCGAATCAAAAATGCCGCAGCTCATGTCGGACATTTTGATTTCCAAAATGCCGAACGTCAAATGGGCGATCGTTTGTCTTTCGCTTTTCGCAGGTATTGTTTCTGCATTCGTTGACAACGTTGCGACGGTGCTCATGATTGCGCCGGTTGCCCTTGCCTTCTGCAAAAAGGTCAACATCTCCCCTGTTCCGTCAATCATTTGCATTGCGGTATCCTCGAATCTCCAGGGTGCGGCAACGCTCGTCGGCGACACAACTTCGATTCTTCTCGCAAAATCGGCTAACCTCGACTTCTCGGACTTCTTCGTTGACAGCGGAAAGCCCGGTATGTTCTGGGTCGTTGAGGCAGGAGCAATCGTCAGCGCACTCATTATTCTTTTTATGTTCCGCAAGGACAATGCAAAAATCGAATTTAACGCAAGAACCAAGGTTGAGGATAAATTCCCGACTTTTCTCCTCGTCGGAACAATCGTGCTTCTCATCGCCGCTTCGTTCATTCCCTACAAGGACGGGGCAGCCGAGGGTCAGTTCTACAAGCCCGATATCACCAACGGCCTTATCTGCATAGGCTTCTTCATAATCGGCGTTATCCGTGAGGTTTTCTTCAACAAGAATTACAAGATAGTCAAGGACACCTTCAAGGAGATCGACTACTACACGATTGCCCTTCTCACCGGACTTTTCGTCATAATCGGCGGAATCAAGAGTGCAGGCGTTATTGACGTCATCGGAAACGGAATCGCAAAACTCGGCTCCGGCTCCGAGTTCATCATATACACGATTATCGTTTGGATTTCCGTTATTCTCTCGGCGTTTATCGACAATATTCCCTACACGGCAACGATGCTCACCATTGTTCCCGTTATCGCCGCCGACATGAGCATGGAGCCTAAGCTTCTTTACTACGGACTTCTCTGCGGCGCAACCCTCGGCGGGAATCTCACCCCGATCGGTGCAAGCGCAAATATTGCCGGCATCGGAATCCTCAAAAAAGAGGGATATGAGGTCAAGGCGACAACCTTCATGAAATACGGCATACCCTTTACACTCTCCGCCGTGCTGACCGGCTACTTACTTATCTGGTTCATTTGGAGATAAAAAGATAAAAATAAAAAAACAAGGCATTCCGATATGGTTTGCCTTGTTTTTTTATTGACTGTTCACCGTTAGTTTTGTATGTTATTCAACCGTTCCGATTACAAAAGCTCCGTTCGGTGAGTCCGAGCCGCCGACATTGGAGAAGCGGACAAATGCACCGTATTTTGAAACATCATCAATTCTGATATGGATATTGTCACCGGATTTCAGGTCAATAATTGCCGTGAAATATTCCGTCCTGCCCGGTAGGAGCTTGCTTATATCCTGTTTGGTTTCAACCTCTTTGTCCTCCGTTCCGATGTAAACGGCAGGATCGGCATAAATCGGAGCAACACCGAGATTCTTAACTCCGACCCTGACGTAAGCCTTGCCGAAAAGCTTTTTCACCTGAACCTTTTCGACGTAGAAATCATAGCCGAGCTTTGCCGAAGCCTCATTCGCCGTCTTGATTTGCTTTTCAGTCAGATTGCCTGTGAAAGCTCCCGTCATCATCAGCCATGAGCAGTGCGTCTTGTTTACGCATTCATCATAGTCCTGAAAATCGTCCGTCACCTGTCCGTTGAGGAAATTCTCCTGACCTTCGGGGCGGAACTCGCCGCCGATCGGCCGGTTTTTCCAAACGTTGGTTTTCAGCGCACGTTTGAGCTGAGTATAAAAGAAATAATCCTTGTCCGGATTTATTGTATTGTAGGTAAACGAATCGTCATGGAATCCGATTTTGCCGTTGTTTGAACCGGGTGTTCCGGGATAGCGGGTAAGAATATTTGTATGCTTAAATTTAGTCTCAAACGCATGAATGATCTGTCTTTTTTGCCTGTCGGAAGGCATTGCCTGCTTGATTTCACTGCAAACGTGCCACTCTCCCCAGTGTCCGATAAGCCCCGTCGTTATATAGGCAATTCGTTTGTCGCCGTCATAATTAAGAGCAAATTGGTCGATAAAATCAAGCAGAAAATCAATCAATCTCTGATCGCTGTAATCCGGGCTGATTCCTCCGCCGTACTCGGAGTATTCGTATTTTTTAACGCCCATATCCCATATGTACTGCGGAACGGCGCACTCCTTGTCGGGATAATCGAGATACACTCTCATTGCAGCCTGGTGACCCCTGCGTGCAATTTTATCAAGCTTTTCTTCAAGTCCATCTCTGAGCGTAAATGTGCCGTCGTCGGCAACAAGATCGGTCATCGGAATATAGAGCCATTCCATGCTGTAAGGCACAGAAGAATCTGCTCCGTCCTCGCTGTAGAACGGCATAAAGCCTTTCATGGGATTACCGTAAGCCGTTTCATATTTAAGCTCCGTTGCGGCGAATCCTGGATAATTTCCGCAGATCATCGCAAGGCAGAGCGTTATCACGTTGAGAAACGAAAGTATTTTATAAATCAAATTCATACACATCCTCCTTTTTCTACTATAATACATTCTTTTGAGCGTCGGGTCAATATACAAATTTCATAAAATTCGCATTCTTTTCTTGGAGCGACCATCGTTCGTCCTTTTCAATATCTGCTGAATTTAGAGGACAAGCATGCCCCTGCTGATTCTATCTGAATTTCTGACCTCCGGGTCGATGTGGTCATCGACCCCTACGGAATGTGCCTTTATCGAACTCTGTCGTAGGTCATTGACCCCTGCACAATGCACCTCTCCCGAACCTTAAGCAAATCTAACCCTGTATTTTCTCAGCCAATAATCGAACTGGATGAAGTATGCTATCGTCTGCGGTGTTGTCATCAGCTGGCCGTACCACGGCTGACTTTTGTTTTCGGTCAAAAGCTCTGTCAATTTATCTTTCTTTATAAAATCAAGCAGCGGCGAAGTGCCCTCATCGATTATCGCCTGCAAGCGTGACGAAACGGCGGCAAGGTAATTCGGATTATGCGTTTTGGGATAAGGACTTTTCTTTCGCCAAAGCACTTCATCGGGCAGATATCCACGCATTGCCTCACGGAGAAGTCCCTTTTCATAGCCGTTGTGATCCTTCATCTTCCATGGAACATTGTAAAGATACTCGACTATTCTGTGGTCGCAGAACGGAACTCTTACCTCAAGCGACGAATACATACTCATTCTGTCCTTACGGTCAAGCAGGGTTTGCATGAACCAGTCAAGGTTCAGCTTCATCATTTGCGCCGTTTTCAAGTCGTCCTCGTTCATGTCGTTATAAAGAGGCGCACTGTCGGCTGTCAGCCTGTATCTGGCATAAACATATTCCGAACCGTCAATTTTATTTGAGAATTCATCTTTCAAGAACGAGATTCTGTAGTCTGTCGATTGTGCCCAAGGGAAGCCCTCGGAGGAACGTATCGTTTTGTCTCTGTACCACGGATAACCGCCGAAAATCTCATCGGCACACTCGCCCGAAAGTGCAACGGTGCCGAATTCCTTTATCACCTTGCACAATAGCAGCATCGAAGCATCAACATCAGCCATTCCGGGCAGGTCACGTGCATCGACGGCGGAATAAAGTGCATCAACAAGCTCATCCGTATCAATAACGATCCAATGGTGTGCTCCGCCGAGATATTTCTCCATAACACGAATAAACTCCGGGTCGGAATTCGGTTGAAATCTTGATTTTTTGAAATACTTGTCATTGTCCTTATAATCGACGGAAAAGGTGTGCAGAACCTCTCCCTTTTTCCTGAATTCCTCGTTTGTAACCGAGGATATCAGGCTTGAATCAAGTCCGCCGGATAGAAAAGTGCAAAGAGGAACATCCGAAACAAGCTGACGCTTTATTGAATCGGTTACAAGAAATCTTACTTTTTCTACCGTTTGCTCAAAGCTGTCCGTGTGCTCATGCGCTTCAACATTCCAATAACGGTAAATCGTCAGTCCCGCTTCATCATAAATCGCATAATGTGCGGGTCTTAACTCATTTATATCCTTAAAAACGCCGCATCCGGGTGTTCTTCCCGGACCGATAAGCATAATTTCCAACAACGAACGGCTATCCATAATCGGCTCAATTTCCAGATGCTCAAGCAAGGCCTTTATCTCCGAGCCAAAAACGAATCCACTCTTGCATATGGAATAAAAGAGCGGCTTAACGCCCATTCGATCCCTTGCAACAAACAGCTTCTTTGTCTCATGCTCCCAAACGGCGAAAGCAAAAATTCCGTTAAACAATTCAACGCATTTTTCACGGTATTCGACATAGGCTTTCAACACGACCTCGGTATCCGAGTGACTGAAAAAGTTATATCCTCTGCTCTCAAGCGTGTTTCTTATCTCGTCCGTATTGTAAAGCTCGCCGTTATAGCAGAGAGTGAAAACCGCACCGTCAACGGCGTAGGTCATCGGCTGTTTACCCTTTTCGATATCAACAACGGCCAAACGTCTGTGCATCAGCACCGCATCGGGAGAGAAAAACTCGCCGTGCTGATCGGGTCCGCGTGAAAAAAGCTTGTTTTGCATGTTATAAAACTGACTTTCGTATTTTGACAAATCCGTTGTGAAGGAAACCTGTCCGCATATTCCGCACATAAAATCACCTCATTTTGCTGCCTTTATATTTTTCTCTTGTGGCAATTCCGCCTCTGATATGTCGCTGTGCCTTGTTAATATCAAGTATTTCCCTGACCTCACGGCTTAAACCGGGATCAATCTCCTCCAATTTTTGCGTAACATCGGTATGTACCGTCGATTTGGAAATTCCGAACACCTTTGCGGCTGCTCTTACGGTCGACTTGTTTTTTACGATATATTCGCCGAGTTCAACCGAACGAATTCGTGCTGTTTCATTCAAAAGAAAAACCTCCCGGATTTACATATCAGTAATTGATATGTCCGAGAGGTTAAAAATATTCAGATTTTTCAGCAAATTAAAAACACGGAAAATATTAAATAAGTTATTTTTTCCCCGAAGAAATCTTTGCCGAAGCCTTTTTCATCATTGATTTTTTATATAGAGCAAGCAATCCGCTGCAACCTCGGCAGCTTATCAATTGCCGACTTTGCATCAATCAGCGAGATTATAAAATAACAAAATCCGACATTGTTGAAGAAAACCGGAAGATAAAGGAAATTGACAGGTTAGCAAGATGTTAAAAATTTACTTGCTGTATTTTTTTATCATTCAATCATATCAATATCGTACGGAGTTGTCTGATATACGAAATAGTTCAGCCAGTTGGAGAAAAGCAGATTTGCGTGAGCTCTCCACGAGACGATAGGCTCCTTGGACGGGTCGTCGTTCGGGAAATAATTCTTCGGAACGGCGATATCAAGCCCCTTTTCCTTGTCCCTGAGATATTCGTTTTTCAACGTGTCACGTTCGTATTCGGAATGTCCGGTTATGAAAATCTGCTTACCCTTATTTGTAGAGATGGCATAAACTCCGGTTTCAGGCGACGACGCAAGGATTTTCAGCTCCTTGACCTTTTTAATATCCTCGGTCAGCACCGTTGTATGCCTCGACTGCGGCACCATAAAAGTCTCATCGAAGCCACGGAAAAGAATAGATTTTTTGTAGTTGACCTTGTGCGGATAAACGCCGAAATATTTCTGCGGCAAGTGAATCTTCGGAATTCCGAAATGATAGTAGAGACCGGCCTGAGCACCCCAGCAGATGTGAAAGGTGCTGGTGACGTGGGTTTTGCTCCATTCCATGATTTTGCAAAGCTCATCCCAGTATTCGACCTCTTCAAAATCCATGTTTTCAACCGGTGCGCCGGTGATAATCATGCCGTCGTACTTGTTGTGCTTGATCTCTTCAAAGGTCTTGTAAAAAGCGAGCAGATGTCCCTCGGAGGTGTTCTTCGACTTGTGAGAGGTCGTATACATCATTTCCATCTCGACCTGAAGCGGAGTATTTCCGAGCAGTCTCGCAAACTGAGTTTCCGTTTCGATTTTCTTGGGCATAAGGTTGAGAAGCAGAATTTTCAGCGGTCTGATATCCTGCTTAACCGCCCTTTTTTCCGTCATTACAAATATATTTTCATCATGGAGAACCTTGACGGCAGGCAGTCCGTTCGGTATTTTAATTGGCATTAGCTATCACTCTTCAATCAGATTTTCTCAAGTGCCTGCGCAATATCCTCAATAAGATCCTGTGCATTTTCAAGTCCGCAGGAGAAGCGAACAAGGTTAGCCGGCACGCCTGCGGCGGCAAGCTCGGCGTCGTTCATCTGGCGGTGAGTTGCGCTCGCCGGATGGAGACAGCAGGTTCTTGCGTCGGCAACATGTGTCTCAATTGCCGCAATCTTAAGATTTTTCATGAATTTCTCAGCCGCAGCTCTGCCGCCCTTTATGCCGAAGCTGACAACGCCGCATGAGCCGTTCGGGAGATACTTCCTTGCAAGCTCATAATACTTATTGCCCTCAAGCGACGGATAGTTGACCCATTCGATTTTATCATGAGAATCAAGAAATTTTGCAACGGCAAGTCCGTTTTCGCAATGTCTTGCAATTCTGACATGAAGACTTTCAAGTCCGAGATTAAGAATAAATGCGTTCTGCGGAGACTGAATCGAACCGAAGTCACGCATGAGCTGAGCGGTCGCCTTTGTAATAAATGCTCCGCCCATTCCGAAACGCTCGGCATAAACAATGCCGTGGTAGCTGTCGTCGGGAGTGCAAAGTCCGGGGAACTTATCGGCATGAGCCATCCAGTCAAACTTACCCGAATCAACAATGCAGCCGCCGACTCCCGCACCGTGACCGTCCATATATTTTGTTGTTGAATGGGTAACGATATCTGCGCCCCACTCGAACGGTCGGCAGTTGATAGGAGTTGCGAATGTATTGTCAACTATAAGCGGAACACCGTGTGCATGAGCGGCGTCGGCAAATCTTTCGATATCAAAAACAGTCAGGGCCGGGTTGGCGATGGTTTCGCCGAAAACAAGCTTCGTATTCGGCTTGAATGCGGCTTCAAGCTCCTCATCCGAGCAATCAGGCTCTACAAATGTGAAGTCAATACCCATCTTCTTCATCGTAACGGCAAAGAGATTGTATGTTCCGCCGTAAATCATCGATGAAGCTACAACATGATCGCCGCAGTTTGCGATATTGAAAACTGCATAGAACGATGCAGCCTGACCCGATGAGGTAAGCATTGCGGCTGAGCCGCCCTCAAGCTCACAAATCTTTTTTGCTACCATGTCATTGGTCGGATTCTGAAGTCTTGTGTAGAAATAGCCCTCGGCCTCAAGGTCAAACAGCTTGCCCATGTCCTCGCTTGTGTTGTATTTATAAGTCGTGCTCTGGATAATGGGAATTTGTCTCGGCTCTCCGTTACCGGGAGTATAGCCGCCCTGCACGCACTTTGTTTCAATTCTTTTTTCGCTCATCATATCAAGTCCTTTATACTAATTTCTTCAAATATTCCAAGCCCTTCGGAACTGCCGTCAACGGTGTTTCACGGCCCTCATATTCGAGAGTAACCCAGCCGTCATAGCCGGATTTTTTTATAAGCTCCATGCATTCTTTAACCGGAACAATTCCGTCGCCGAGAATCGAACCGCAGAGATGATTTCCGTCTCTTGTGTCAAAATATCCCTCGGGCGTCGGAACGCTCTTATCGGCGAAGTAGAAATCCTTAACGTGTGCATAAATGATATGCTTCACACCGACCTTAACAGCCTCAAGCGGCGTTTCATCGGCACAAAGGAAATTGCCTATATCAACAAGCCAGCCGAAATTATCGTCATTGACCGCATTGACAAGTGCCTCTACCCTGTCGCTCTGCTGACAGTAAAAGCCGTGATTCTCAACTGAGGTTTTGATGCCCTTGGTCTTTGCATATTCCGTAACGGCCTTGCAGCCCTTCGCAAGCACCGGAAGATACTTTTCAAAGCCAGTCTTTGAGAATCTTTCTGCCTCCGGACCTATCGTTGCGTCATGACGCATGGTCTTTACACCGAGAATTTCGGCAATATCGACCTCACCCTTGAGCCGTTCAATTTCCGAATCAACGTCTCTGTTGATGAAATCGGCACCGATGGCATAATTGGAAATCTCAACGCCTTTTTTATCGGCATAGGCACGAAGCTCCTTTGCATATTCGATTTTATCCTTATCTCCGGGATTGATTTCGGCAAATTCAATGCCCTCAAATCCCATTTCCCCGGCAAGGTCGATTCTTTCAAAATCGCTGTTGCCGAGCTGAGAATAGCTGTAGCTGCTAACAGAAATTTTCATTTTAAGCACCCATTTTACCGTTGAGGAATTCAACGGCCTTTCTGATGTCCTTTTCCGGGTCGTCGCCGACCTCTCTTTCAATTGTGAGGAAGCCCTTATAGCCGATATCCTCCAGTGCTTTGAGATATTCATCCCAGTTAACGCTACCCTCGCCGAGCGGGACTTCGATAAAGCTGTCCGCCGTCACGATATGGGATTCAACCATGCCGTAGATAATGTCGGGATCAACATAGTAGTTCTGCTTGCCGTCCTTGGCATGAGTATGCACGATATAATCTTTAAGGTTATGTACAGCCCCGGCCGGATCGTCGCCCGTAACCATAACCAGGTTAGCCGGGTCAAGATTGACGCCTACGCCGGTTGAGCCGAGCGAATCAAGAAATTTTTTAAGTGTCGCAGATTTCTCGGGACCTGTCTCAATCGCAAAATGAGCGCCGATATCGTCCGCATAGCGGCTCAGCTCAAAGCAGGCCTCCTGCATAATTTTAAATCTGTCCGCATTCACATCCTCGGGGACAACGCCGATATGAGTTGTAACAACGTCGGTTCCAAGCTCCTTGGCAAGGTCAAGTATTCTCTTGGATTTTTCAATCTTCCAAACGTTGTTTTCGGGATTTGTGAATCCGCCTCCGCCGAGATCGCCGCAAAGAGCCGAGATAACAAGGCCGTTATCGGCAACAAGGTTTCGGAAATCCGCTCTTTTCTGTCCGACAAGGTTTTCGGGAGCCATCTCGCCGCTTGTGGAGTAAACCTGAATACCGTTCGCTCCGACCTCTGCAGCCTTTTTGACCGCCGACTTTATATCAACTCTGAAGCTGTCAATAATTACACCAATCGGGAATCTGTACATAAAATACACTCCTTACAAAATGTTACTTTAAATTATACATACAATTTATAAATAAATCAATACGAAAATGAGATTATTTATTAAACAAATAAAACAGAAAAAGCCGCAAACCAAAAGGTTTGCGGCCTGGTGACTCATCGGGGATTCGAACCCCGGACACCTTGATTAAAAGTCAAGTGCTCTGCCAACTGAGCTAATGAATCGTGGTGCGTATTTAACGCTTGAATATAATACATCAAACAAGATGAAAAGTCAAGCATTTTTTTGAAATAATCCGATTATTTTCATGTTTTTTATTTGCAACACTTATAATGGGGATTTTACTCTTGATTTATTCCTCTCGCCGATATAAAATATAATAAAATAATAAACCGGAGGAACGAGATGACCGAGGACGAGCTTCTCTACGCCGTGCTGAACGATAAGATGAGGGAATGCGAAAACAACAACTATATTTCCAACACGAACTTTCTCGACATTTATCAGCAGAGCAAGGCTATTCAATATCTTCAAAAATTTCATATTAAGCATGAGCTTTACGGAGGTTTTGAGGATTCCGAGCGAAGGATAGTTATCTTCCTCCCCGATTATGCCGACGAAAATTTTCTTTCCGAGTGCGACGACATGCCGATCGTTCCGCTTAGAATCGATAAGGACAATTTTTCCACGCTTTCCCACCGTGACTATCTCGGAGCGATAATGGGCCTCGGCATCAAGCGTGAAATGCTCGGCGACATTCTCATTGACGACAAGGGCTGCACGACTGCGGCAGTCAAAAGCGTTGCAAAATATCTTTGCGAAAATCTCATTTCCGTCGGCAGAGGAACGGTTCATACCCACATTTCCAAAAGCTTCGACACTGTTAAAATCGAAGAGAAATTCGAGACTAAACGCTGCTTTGTTTCCTCAATGCGCAGCGATTCGGTGGTGTCTTCCTGCTTCTCTTTTTCACGCAGCGAAGCGGTTCGACGAATTTCAGCCGGCGAGGTTTATATTAACGGAGTGCAAATAACAAAAATTGATTTCAAAGTGCCTTTCAGCTCAAAAATTGTCGTCAGGGGCAAGGGCAAGGTTCTCATCACCGAGGACGACGGAATTACAAAGAAGGGCCGACAGGCTTTCACGATTAAAAAATACATCTGAGGAGGATTTTTATGTTAAATTTCGGACACAGAGGCTTCAGCGGAAAATATCCCGAGAACACAATGCTCGCATTCAAAAAGGCTGTTGAAGCAGGCGCAGACGGAATCGAGCTTGACGTTCATTTTTCCAAGGACGGACAGCTTGTCGTTATCCATGACGAAAAAATCGACAGAACATGCGATTCAACAGGCTTTGTCAGAGACTACACTCTTGCCGAGCTTCAGTCTTTTGACGCTTCTGCCGGCTTCAGGGGCGTTTACGGAATAAACAGAATTCCCACCCTGCGTGAATATTTTGAATTCATCAAACCGATTGACGGATTCATTACAAATATTGAGCTTAAAACAGGCGTTTATGAGTACCCCGGTATTGAAAAAGCCGTCAACGATATGATAGTTGAATTCGGACTTGAGAAAAGAATCATTATTTCCAGCTTTAACCATTACAGCGTTATGCGCTTCAAGGAAATTAACCCGAAAATAAAGTGCGGATTTCTTGAAGAAAGCTGGATTCTCGAATTCGGCAAATACACAAAGGCTCACGGCATTGAATGTATTCACCCTATGCATTGGACATTGACCGAAGAGACCGTCGGCGAAATGAAAGCGAACGGAATCGAAATTAACACATGGACGGTCAACGATGAGGACAGCGTTACAAGGCTTTATAAGCTCGGAGTTGACTCCGTAATCGGAAATTATCCCGATATGGCGAAAAAAGTCATAGATTCGATGAAATAATACTTGATTTTATTATACATTCAGTGTATTATGATAAAGGCTTAGAAAGCTAAAAAATATCAGAGGTGTTAAAATGTTTACAGGTAAAGCAGAAGAGTTCAGAGGCGTATATGCCCTTCTTCTCACTCCGTTTAATGAAGACAGATCCATCAACTATGATACATATGCACAGTACGTCGAGTTCCAGGCAGCAAGAGGCGCGCATCACCTTTTCTCGGTATGCGGCAGCTCGGAAATGACATGCCTCACTCTCGACGAAAGAATTAAGTGCGCCGAGACAGCCGTTAAACATTCAAACGGCGTTGAAATCGTTGCAACAGCCAACCTTGAGCCGACCTGGAAAGAGCAGATTGAAGAGGTTAAACGCATGGAGCAAACCGGCGTTGACGGTCTTGTTTTTGTTACGAGGGATTACGGTAACTGCGATAAAAGAATAGTTGAAAATCTTTCCGAGCTTGCAGGATATACAAAGCTTCCGATTATCCTTTACGAGTTCCCAGGATTTGACCATTGCCATATGTCAGGCAAGGCATACGGCGAGCTTGTTAAAACCGGCAGATTCCACGGAATAAAGGATACCACTTGTTCTATGGACGGTATTAAGGACAAAATTGCCGTTCAAGGCGATTCGGCTGTTCTTCAGGCTAATATTCCCCTTCTTCTTGACGCTTATGATGCAGGTGCAAGAGGCGTTTGTGCAACTCCTACCTCATGCGGCGTAAATCTTTTCCGCAAAATGTATGACGAGTATTTCGTAGAGAAGGATATGAAGAAGGCAAGAGAAACCTTCAACGAGATCATACTCCTTGACTGTGCTATCGACAGCGGCTTCAATGCAAGCGCAAAGTTCCTTGTTCAGCTCCAGGGTATTCCTTTCACAACGGTTACAAGAGCAGGCGCAACGCTTAACGCGCCGAGAATCAGAAGCCTCCAGTCCTTCTATGAGTATGCAAAGGCACACGAGCTTCTTTAATTAAAGAAAACAATAAAATGCTCACAAGGCTTTCGGGCTTTGCGGGCATATTTTTTTGCATATAAAAGGCCATGACGAAATCAATTCATCACAGCCTTTAATTTTTAAAACTTCAACGGAGCAATGCTTCTGTCGAGGATTCCGTTCATCTGAGCGATTGCAACGCCGTAATTGACTATTTTGACACCCTCCTGAACGGCGTGGGCAATTCTGTATTTCATCTCCGTTTCGTTGAGCATACAGCCGCCGCAGTGAACAACAAGGGCATATTTACTCAGATCATCCGGAAATTCCGTACCCGATGTAAATTCAAAATTCAGCTTTTTACCCGAATACTTTTGAATCCAACCGGGCAGCTTAACCGTGCCGATATCGTTGCACTGCCTGTGGTGAGTGCAACCCTCGGAAATGAGAATTGTATCACCGTCATTAAGCTCTTTAAGCTTCCTTGCACCGTCGATGAGCTGCTTCAAATCACCTTTGTATCGTGCAAAAAGGATAGAAAACGAGGTAAGTCCGATATCCTCCGGAACGATTGCGGAAACCTGCTCAAACGCCTGTGAATCGGTGATAACAAGCTTCGGCTTTCCGACGAGGTTTTTAATCGTTGCGTCAAGCTCCGATACCTGACAGCAGACCGCCGTACAGTTGTTATCAAGCAAATCTCTGAGCACCTGCTGCTGAGGAAGAATGACCCTGCCCTTGGGAGCGGACTCGTCAATCGGAATTACAAGAATGACCGTGTCACCCTTTTCAAGAACATCGGCAACAATGTCTTTGCCTAACTGCTTAACCTTGCAGAACGAAGCAATTTTTTCTTTCAGCTCGTAAACGTTTCTGTCGTCCTTTGCGCTGACATAAATCTCATTTTTGGCAGCATCGGGAACATTATTGAGCAAATCCGATTTATTGTAAGCTATGATGAAAGGAATCTTTTTGTCCTTGAAAAAGTCAATCATCATATTGTCGAATCTGCCGAGCCCCTTGGTCGAATCGACAACCAAAACGGCAATATCCGTCTTTGTAAGCACCTGCTTCGCCTTTTGAACTCGCTTTTCGCCCAGCTCGCCCTCGTCGTCAATGCCCGGCGTGTCGATTATCACAACAGGTCCGAGCGGAAGAATCTCCATCGCCTTGCGAACGGGGTCGGTCGTTGTACCCTTCACATCGGAAACAACGGCAAGCTCCTGCCCCGTGACCGCATTGACAAGGCTCGATTTGCCTGCATTTCTCATTCCGAAGAAGCTGATATGCACCCTCTCCGCCGAAACTGTGTCGTTAAGTCCCATATTTATCACCTCATAGAAAGCTGCCGCATATGGTCTCTGCTTTTTTACATGGTCATTATTAGCTTACTAAGGTTTCTAAAGAAACTAACCAAGGATTCCCCTTGAGGGGAAGGCTGTTAAATGACATTTACAATTGAGGTTCTTTCCTTTACCTCAATAAAAAGCTATTTGCCTTATACGACAGCTAAAATTATAATTTTTAAACCTTAGCGTCAGATAAAGCTTTCGTTCAGGTTATTTTTTACATAAACATGATTGTTTAAGATAATTAATACCTCTTTAAGAATAGTTTAAAATTCAAAATCAACGACCGCTCTGTCGGTGATTACCGAATGAACGAATTCCTTGACCTTAAGATGATCCGGGTGTACCTGATAGCCGTCAAGCGAAGCCTTGTCCTTAAAAATCGAATAGAGAGCAAGATCATAGCCCTTTTCATTGAAATTAAAACCGACCTCTGCACTGATAAGACCGTCAACCTTGCCGACAAGTGCAGTCAGACGCTTTTTCATCTCTTCCATGTTGTGCTTCTTCTGATCGTCATTTCTGACATTCCAAAAAACAATGTGCTTAACCATAGGTATAACCTCCCGTATAATATTATTTTAATTATATCAAACATTTGGAATTAGTCAATAATCATTCACATTATTTTTGAATAAAGACACGTTATTGTGTTAAAAATTATAAAAGAGTAATCAATGATTACAAAACAAAAAGGAGGAACACTCAATGAAAAAAATCATTGCCTGTTTAACTGCCGCCGTGCTTCTGTTTACCGTTTCGGCATGCGGCAAAAAGAGCGAAACGGACATGAACAATGCAAAGGCGGACAATACGGTCTATTTCTTAAATTTCAAGCCCGAAATTGCGGATATCTACAAGGAAATAGCTAAGAAATACGAGGCGGAAAAGGGCGTCAAGGTTAAGGTTGTAACAGCCGCCAGCAATACCTATGAAACAACGCTTAAATCGGAGATTGCAAAGTCCGACGCTCCGACGATTTTCCAGATCAACGGCCCCGTCGGCTATCAGTCGTGGGCAAAATACTGCAAGGATTTAAAGGACACAAAGCTATACGACTACCTCTCGAATAAGTCTCTTGCAATCAAAAACGGTGACGGAGTTTTCGGAATTCCTTACGTCGTTGAGGGTTACGGAATCATTTATAACAATGCGATTATGGAGAAATACTTTGCTCTAAAAGATAAGGCCGTAAGCATCTCAAAGGCTGAGGAAATCACAAGCTTCAAGCTTCTCAAAGAGGTTGCCGAGGACATGACGAAGCACAAAAAGGAGCTTGGCATTGACGGCGTTTTCGCCTCGACCTCAATGTCCGGCGGTGAGCAATGGCGCTGGACGACCCACCTTTTGAACATGCCCGTCTATTACGAAATGAAGGATAAAAGCGATGATTCGGCAATAACCGCAGCATATAACGCAAAAACGATTGACTTCAAATATTCCGATAATTTCAGGAACATTTTCGATTTATATATAAACAATTCAACAACCGAAAAGGGCTTGCTCTCGGGCAAATCGGTTGAAAACTCAATGTCAGAATTTGCGCTCGGCAAGGCAGCGATGGTTCAGAACGGCAACTGGGCGTGGGATCAGATTTCAAAGGTCAGCGGCAACACCGTCAAGGCTGACGATATCAAATATCTCCCGATTTATATCGGTGTTGACGGCGAGGAAAAGCAGGGACTTTGCATCGGAACGGAAAATTACCTTGCAATCAACAAGAATGCTTCCGAGGAAAAGCAGAAAGCATCGGTTAAGTTCCTTGAATGGCTCTTTTCAAGCGACACGGGCAAGGATTATGTCGTCAACAAGCTCAAATTTATTTCACCGTTCAACACCTTTAAAGATAACGAAAAGCCGGACGATCCGCTTGCAAGAGAGATCCTCAAGTGGATGGAGAGCGACAAAACGACGGTCGAATGGGTGTTCAGCTCGTTCCCGGGCCTTGATTTCAAGGACAGCGTCGGCAGTGTACTGCTCGAATACGTCCAGGGTTCAAAAACCTGGGACGACGTAAAGAAAACAACCGTTGACAGCTGGGCGGCTGCGAAATCATAAATGAGGAGAGGATAACATGGCACTGAAAAAATGGTTTCCGATATTCGTTTTACCGACTCTTGCGGCATTCACGATTGTTTTTGCCGTGCCGTTTATCCTCGGTCTCGGCCTTTCATTCACCGAATTCACGACCGTGCTTGACGCCAAATGGGTCGCCTTCGCAAACTATATCAAGGCCTTTTCCAACAGGGATTTTCTCAACGCCTTATGGTTCACCGTTAAGTTCACGGTCGTGTCGGTCATCACGATAAACGTTATTTCCTTCGGTCTCGCAGCTCTTTTGACAAAGGGCTTCAAGGGCACAAATATTTTCAGGACAGTTTTCTTCATGCCTAATCTAATCGGCGGAATCGTGCTCGGCTATATATGGCAGCTTATTATCAACGGAATTCTTCAAAACATCGGCGTAACAATCACCTACGACGCAAAATACGGCTTTTGGGGTCTCGTCCTCATGATGAACTGGCAGCTTATCGGCTACATGATGATAATTTATATCGCCGGAATCCAAAACATTCCATCGGATTTGCAGGACGCATCAAAGGTTGACGGTGCGAACAGACGTCAGACTCTCAGGCACGTCACACTGCCGCTCGTCATGCCGTCGATTACAATTTGCTTTTTCCTGACAATTACGAATTCTTTCAAGCTTTTTGATCAGAACTTGGCCCTTACGGCGGGGGCACCCTCGAAACAGACGGCTATGCTCGCATTGGATATTTACAACACCTTCTACGGAAAAATCGGCCGGGAGGGTGTCGGTCAGGCAAAGGCGGTAATATTCTTCATCATTGTTGCGGCAATTTCGTTTGCTCAGCTTATTTACACAAGAAATAAAGAGGTGGAGCAATGAACGGGATAACGGCAAAAAAATCAGGCAGAGTTCTTTTATATATCTTCCTTATCGCAACAGGTGCAGCGTTCCTCGCTCCGATAATAATTGTTCTTTACAACTCATTTAAGGGCAAGCTTTATATAAGCGACGACCCGTTTGCGCTTCCGAACGCCGAAACCTTTTCGGGAATAGAAAACTACATCGGCGGAATTGAAAAAACGGGCTTTCCGTCCGCTTTCGGCTGGTCGCTGTTTATAACCGTATTCTCGGTTGCGGCGATAGTTCTTTTCACGTCCATGACGGCGTGGTACATTGTCAGGGTGAAGAATAAATTCACAAAGGCACTTTATTATATCTTTGTTTTTTCAATGATAGTGCCGTTCCAGATGGTAATGTTCACAATGACGAAAACCGTCGCCGACCTCGGTCTTGATAAGCCTTGGGGACTTATAATCGTCTACCTCGGCTTCGGTGCGGGACTGGCGGTGTTCATGTTCTGCGGCTTTGTGAAATCCGTTCCGCTTGAGATTGAGGAGGCAGCAATGATTGACGGGTGCAGTCCGCTGCAAACCTTCTTTTACGTTGTGTTCCCTATAATGAAACCGACGGCGATAACGGTAGCGATTCTCGACGCAATGTGGATTTGGAACGATTACCTGCTCCCCTATCTTTTAATCGGCAGCGAATACAAAACCGTTCCGATCGCCGTTCAATATCTCAGGGGCGGCTACGGCTCGGTCGATATGGGCGCAATGATGGCAATGCTTGTGCTTTCAATCATACCGATTGTCGTCTTCTATCTCTCGTGTCAAAAATATATTATAAAGGGCATCGTTGCGGGAGCCGTGAAAGGATAAACTATGTCAAGTATCAGTTTGAAAAATGTATATAAAATATTCGATGACGGCACAACGGCAGTCAATGATTTCAGTCTTGAAATCGCCGATAAAGAGTTCATCATTCTTGTCGGCCCGTCGGGCTGCGGAAAATCAACAACTCTTAGAATGATTGCCGGTCTTGAGCACATCACAAAGGGCGAGCTGAAAATCGGCGACCGCATTGTGAATGATGTTGCACCGAAGGACAGAGATATCGCAATGGTATTCCAAAGCTACGCCCTCTATCCGCACATGACGGTCTATAAAAACATGGCATTCGGCCTTGAATTAAGAAAAATGTCCAAAGATGAAATAGACAAACGTGTTCGTGAAGCGGCAAGGGTGCTTGATATCGAGCACCTGCTCAAAAGAAAACCGAAGGCACTTTCGGGCGGTCAGCGGCAGCGTGTTGCACTCGGCAGAGCAATGGTTCGATCCCCGTCGGTTTTTCTTCTCGACGAGCCGCTCTCCAATCTTGACGCAAAGCTGAGAACAAACATGAGAACGGAGATAAAAAAGCTTCACCAACGCTTGGGAACAACGTTTATTTACGTCACCCACGACCAGACGGAGGCGATGACCATGGGCGACCGAATCGTCGTCATGAAGGACGGAGTTATTCAGCAGGTCGATTCGCCGCAGAATCTTTATAAGCATCCGCAGAATATGTTTGTTGCAGGCTTTATCGGCTCGCCGCAGATGAATTTTCTCGACGCCGAGGTGAAATCAAAAAACGAAAAAATATTTCTTTCACTCGCCGAAAACGAGCTTGATGTCACCGATTCTTTCGCAAAAACAAATGAAATAAAAGAGTATTTCAATAAATCCGTCAAGGTCGGAATCCGACCGGAGGACGTTACCGTTGACAATGAATTTATCGTAAAAAATCCGGACAAGGTTTTGACGGCAAAATTAGAGGTCAGCGAGCTTATGGGAAGCGAAAGCTATCTCTATCTTGACTATTCCGGTCAGAAGCTCACGGCGAGAGTTGCCGCCGATTCTCCGGCAAACGAGTCCGTTGAGCTCGGAATACTTACGGACAGAATACATCTTTTTGACCCAAATTCAACTTCTAATATAATCAAAAATTGAAACGACCGTCTGTTTGGTTTTCCCGAGCAGACGGCCGTTTTTATAATAGCTTTTGTTTCATATATCTCAAAATCTGCTTTTCCCTCCTGCTGACCTGTACCTGCGTCATTCCAAGCGACTGAGCGGTCTGAGTCTGCGTTTTTCCGGCAAAATACCTTTGCTTAATAATCTCACGGTCTTTTTCCTCAAGCCGTTCCATGACCTGATGCACGGCAAGGTTCATTGAAACGCTCTCCTCATGGTTTGGAACGGGAATATCAAGCTGCGAATCGGATTCATCATCGTTCATTGTCAGGCTGATGACGGGCATTGAAGCCGCTATCGCCTGTGCCGTTTCAAATTCATTATAACCGAGTATTCCGCTCAGCTCACCGACCGTCGGCTCACGGTCGTATTTTTTTATAAATTTTTCCCGTTCATATGCGATTTTTCTGCCCTTTTCCTTGATTGAGCGGCTGACACTAACGGTTCCGCCGTCACGAAAAAGACGTTTTATCTCGCCGAGAATAACCGGTACGGCATAGGTTGAAAAGGAAAATCCAAGCTCCTCCCTGAAGTTGTCGACAGCCTTAATAAGTCCTATACATCCGGCCTGAAAAAGATCATCGTATTCAACACCCTTGCCGCTGAATTTATGCGCACAGGAATGAACCAGACCCATATTACTTTCGATCATTTCATCTCTTTTGTTTTTTGAAAGGATCATTTGTCCTCACGCCCGCTGATTTTTTTGAGCATTGTAACCGTTGTTCCGCTGCCCACCTTTGACCGGACCGTTATCTTATCCATAAAGCTTTCCATAACCGCAAAGCCGAGACCGGCACGCTCACCGCCGAGAGTTGTGAAAAGCGGCTCCATTGCCTTTTTTACATCAGGGATACCGACTCCCCTGTCCCTGATTGAAATTTTGACGGAGTTGTCCTCATACACGGCAGCGTATATGTAAATTTTTCCCACACTGTCGGGATAAGCGTGAACAATGCAGTTTGTGACCGCCTCGCTCACCGCCGTTTTTATGTCGGTTATCTCGTCAACCGTCGGGTCAAGCTGGGCGGCAAAAGCCGCAACACTCGACCGTGAAAAAGCCTCGTTGATTGACCTGGAATCAATCGTCATTCTGAAATCATTTTTTGCCTTCATCGGAAACATCCTCCCTTTTGCTGATTTTTGCAATTTTCTCAAGCCCTGCCAGCTGCATAACCCTGTAGGTCTGCGGAGAAAGATTCGAAACGATTATTCTTCCTCCGAACGGCGACATTGTTCTGACTCGACCCATGACAAGGCCGACTCCCGACGAGTCCATGAATGTCACATCGCCGTAGTCGAGCTTCAGAACCTTCGGCTTGTAGGTCTGAATAGCGTCGTCAATCTCCATTCTGAGCGTTGATGCCGTATGGTGGTCGATTTCTCCCTCAAGGAAAGCCGTCACTCTCTGCTCCGTCGCTATAATTTTTACAGGCATAAAATACCCCCTTGTTTATTGCTTATGTTTTAATTTTATTAAAAATTTTCATCAATTTTTCGAAGATTTGGGAATCTCACTTCATCTTTTGCTTTAACCATTCCGCCGCAAATGCTCCTCAGATCACTGCCGTGTTGAAACTTCGCAGCACCTGAATCAATCAAGGGGCGAGCTAAGAAGCTTCTGCTTCAATGTAATCTTACAGATTTCATCTATATAAAAAACAATCCCTTACCCAATAGGATAAAGGATTGTCCGAAAATATTTTGTTGAAGCGTGGTTAAGAAAATGATTTCTTTTTGTAATGTGATGTCATTTAATGAATTTTTTAACATCCGAAGCAAGATAAAGCGAACCGCAGACCAAAACAACATCGTCGTCCTTGGCCTTTTTCAAAGCCTTGTTATATGCTTTTTCGGGATTCGGTTCGGGTCGAACCTTCTTGCAATATTGCTTTGCCTCTTTGGCAAGCGACTTTGCATCAAGCGTTCTCGGATTCGATGCTTCGGTCGTATAAATTCTCTCGCAGAGCGGAGCAAGCTTTTTAACGGCATAGCCGTAGTCCTTGTCCTTCATCATTCCGAAAACGGCGATAATCTTTCTGTTTGCACAGAACTTAACGAGCGTATTGCAAAGAGCGTCAACACCCTCGGCGTTATGTCCGCCGTCGATTATCGTCAGCGGTGAACGAGAAACAATTTCCGTTCTCGCAGGAACTTTGACCTTAGAAATGCCGTCGATCAAACTCTTATATGTGACGTTCCATCCGTTCTGCTTGAGTACGTTGATTGCAGCAACCGCAGTTGCAAAATTATAAAGCTGATGCTTGCCCGTCAGCGGGATTTTAAAAGTACAGCCGGCGTAGATTATCGTCGAACCGTCAATTTCCTCACGAACAAGTCGGATTTTGCTCAATTCATGCGGATAATACTTGCAATTCTTCTCCTTGGCCTTATCCTTAATGAAGCGTTCAACGGCAAAATCAGGCTGAGGATAACCTACAACATTTCCGCCCTCTTTGAATATGCCGCACTTCTGCTCGGCAATTTTCAGAAGCGTATCACCGAGAATATTCGTATGATCGAGCGAAATCGAAGTTATAACGCTGACCTCGGATTTTTTAATGATATTTGTTGAATCGAGAAGACCGCCGAGACCGACCTCAAGCACAACGATATCACAATTCTGCCTGAGAAAATAAAGAAAAGCCGTGATAGTGATAATCTCAAACTCCGTCGGCTCAATTCCCTGCTTTGAAAGCTTTTCGACAACAGGCTTGACCTCGGAAATAATCTCGGCCAAATCGGACTGCGGGATCATCACGCCGTTGATTTGGATTCTTTCACGAAAATCGACAACGAACGGAGACGTGAAAAGTCCGACCTTATATCCGCTCTCCGAGAGGACTGAGGCTATCATATGGCAGGTTGAGCCCTTGCCGTTTGTTCCCGCAACATGAACGTATTTCAGCTTATCCTGCGGATTGTCAAAGGCATTGCACAAAGCCTCAATTCGTTCCATGCCGGGACGGCTTCCGAACCTGTCCCTCGAATGTATAAAATTCAATGCTTCGTTATAATTCATGGTATCACTCTTTTATTATAATCTTGCCTCTTCTGCAGAGGCGTTGAGAAAGTTTCTAATAACTACGAATGCTAAATAGAATAGACAGCTAAATCATTACCTCCCCAAAATAAAAATGAGGAGGTTGATTTTAATTTTTACTTTTGAAATTTCTCGATGCTCTCGTCGATCATGGCGATCTTGTCACGGAGCTTCTGAGCAGCTTCACGCTGACCGTCAACAACCGTCTTCGGTGCTTTCGCAACAAAATTTTCGTTGTTGAGCTTCTTGTCAATAAATTCAAGGTCTTTAAGAACCTTTTCCTTTTCCTTATTGAGTCTTGCGATTTCCTTTTCAAAATCAACAAGCTCACCGAGAGGAATATAAATCTTAGCGTCGGTCGTAACGATACAAACGGCGTCGTCAATCTCAAAGCTGTCACCTATCTCGGCTTCCGAGCAGGAAGCAAGTCTCTGCATGAAGATACCGGCCTTTTCAAACGTATCCTTATGAGCCGTTGCGATATAATACTTAGCCTTCTTTGACGGCGGAACATTCATTTCCGCTCTACGGTTACGGATAGCACGAACAGCTTCCATGATTCTGTCCATTTCCTGCTCTTCAACGCTGAAGTTGTGCTCGTCCTTATAAACAGGCCACTCTGAAATCATAATTGACTCACCGTCGTGAGGCAAGGTCTGCCAGATTTCCTCTGTGATAAACGGCATGAACGGGTGAAGAAGCTTAAGTGTGTTCGACATGATGTAAACGAGCATGTCTCTTGCCGTCTGAGCGGCTTTCTCGTCGCCCGAATTAAGTCTTATCTTTGAAATCTCGATATACCAATCGCAGAATACATCCCAAATGAAATCGTAAAGCTTCTGAACGGCAATACCAAGCTCAAACTTGTCAAGGTTATCCGTAACCTCCTTTGTGAGCTTGTTGAACAGGCTGAGAATCCACTTGTCCTCAAGTGCAAGTTCATCGGGAATATGCGGGGCTTTTTCGTCCTCGCCGAGATTCATGAGAATAAATCTTGCCGCATTCCAAAGCTTGTTTGCAAAGTTACGGCTTGCGCCGACCTTTTCGTCCGAGAAACGCATATCATTTCCGGGGCTGTTGCCCGTTGCGAGAGTAAATCGAAGTGCGTCTGCGCCGTACTCGTCAATAACAATAAGCGGATCAATACCGTTGCCGAGTGACTTGGACATCTTTCTGCCCTGTGCGTCACGGACAATACCGTGAATGAATACAGTGTCAAACGGTCTTTCATGCATATTCTCAACAGACGAGAAAATCATTCTTGCAACCCAGAAGAATATAATATCATAGCCCGTAACAAGTGTGCTTGTCGGGAAATAATGAGCAAGCTCGGGGGTCTTGTCCGGCCAGCCGAGAGTTGAGAACGGCCAAAGGGCGGATGAGAACCATGTATCGAGCGTATCGGGATCCTGTGTGAGATGAGTACAGCCGCACTTCGGGCAAACCGTCGGTGTCTCCTTTGAAACAACAACCTCGCCGCAGTCGTCACAATACCATGCCGGAATTCTGTGACCCCACCAAAGCTGACGTGAAATACACCAGTCCTTGATGTTCTCCATCCAGTGATAATATGTCTTGTCAAAACGCTCGGGAACGAACTTGACCTCGCCGTTCTTTACGCAGTCGATAGCCGGCTTTGCGAGCGGCTCCATCTTAACGAACCACTGCTTTGAAACCTTCGGCTCAATTGAGCTGTGACAACGGTAGCAAACGCCGACGTTATGCGAATAGTCCTCAATTTTAACGATAGCTCCCTCTTTTTCGAGGTCCTCAACGATCGCCTTACGAGCTTCCATTCTGTCCATTCCGGCATACTTGCCCCATTCGGGCTTGATGTGTGCGTCGTCTGTAAATGTATCAATTACCTCAAGGTTATGTCTGAGGCCAACCTCAAAGTCGTTAGGGTCATGAGCCGGTGTGATCTTAACGCAGCCTGTTCCGAAATCCATTTCAACATAGTCATCGGCAATGACCGGGATCTCTCTGTGAACGATAGGAAGAATAAGCGTTTTGCCGACAATATCCTTGTATCTTTCATCGTTCGGGTTAACTGCAACTGCGGTATCGCCGAGCATTGTCTCGGGTCTTGTCGTTGCAAGCTCAAGATAGCCGCTTCCGTCCTTAAACGGATAGCGAAGATGCCAGAAGTGACCTGCCTGATCCTCATATTCAACCTCGGCGTCCGAAATTGAAGTAAGGCAATGCGGACACCAGTTGACTATACGCTCGCCACGATAGATAAGCCCCTTATTGTAAAGATTGACGAAAACCTCTTTAACAGCCTTGCTGCAGCCCTCGTCCATTGTGAAACGCTCTCTGTCCCAGTCGCAGGAGGAGCCCATTTTCTTGAGCTGTTCGATGATTCTGCCACCGAACTTTTCTTTCCACTCCCATGCTCTTTTGAGAAAGCCCTCACGTCCGATATCTTCCTTTGTGATACCCTCTTTACGCATGGCTTCAACGATTTTAGCCTCGGTTGCGATAGATGCGTGATCCGTTCCGGGAAGCCACAAAGCGTCATAGCCCTGCATTCTTCTGTAACGGATAAGAATATCCTGAAGTGTGTTGTCAAGCGCATGACCCATGTGAAGCTGGCCGGTGATGTTCGGCGGCGGTATAACTATAGTATACGGCTTCTTCTCCGGATCGCACTTTGCGTGAAAGTACTTTCCGTCGAGCCAGAATTTATATATTCTGTCCTCAACGTCCTTGGGATCGTACTGTTTAGCAAGATCTTTTGCCATTAAATTTTCCTCCTTATATCAATACACTTATTTAACAAAATAAAAAAACTCGCCTCAGGGAAAACCCTTGAGACGAGATAAAACCCGCGGTACCACTCAATTTGTATTCAAAGAATACCACTCAAATCCTTAACGCAGAATAACGGGAGGGTTCTACGGCAAAAGCTTTCTTCCCTCCGGCTCGGGAGCTACAATCCGAATAACGGCTGACGTCTTTCACCTGCCGACGCCTCTCTGAAAACCGAACAACTCGAAAACTCTCCGTCTTTGCCTGTATTTATTGAATTTATTTTATCATCACAGAGGTTTTTTGTCAATAGAATTTGACTTTTTTTCGTTAGCGGCACGAACAATGGCCGCTTCGATATTTCCAGAAACGGTTATGTTGAGCAAATGCATAAACTCCCGGCTCGACATCCGTGCAGCACCGTTAGTTTTGAGCCAGCTCTGCATCATTCCGCCGAAAGCTATTGCATAGAAATTTGAAATAAAATTTTTATAGTATTCGTCAACATCAAGATTTTTAGATTGAAGGTCGACAAAACGTTTTATGCTTGAACTCAAGCCCTCATAAACAAAGTTTGAGAAATAGACCATTGCTCTTGAATTTATAACACTGAGAATCTCGTTGCGATGCTCCTCTATGTATTTGAACAAAGCTTCGATTATGCTCTCCCAGTCGTCTCTTGTACCAACCTCACCGAGAAGAAACGATTTGTTGTTTCTCTCGATAAGCTCAACCGCATCATGATGGTACATCCACTCGACAAGAGCATAAATATCCTGAAAATGATAATAAAATGTCTGTCTGTTTACCCCGCAGGCATCAACTATCTCATGGATTTTGATCTTATCAAGAGGTTTTTTCCGCATCAGATTTCTTAACGATTCTGCAAGCATCAGTTTTGTTTTATCACCCGAACGCTGACTTGCCATTTTATCACTTCCTATCTAAAATATTGTTAAAATTATAACACGTTATTATACAATTATCAAGACATATTGTTATACAGCTGTTTATACATTTTTTCAGTTTTGTATGATTATAAGAGAAAAGCCTGCTCTAAAGGCAGGCAGAAGCTTATAAATACGGCCTTATTTCGGCAGTAAAATCACTTTCGATTTTAATCAGTCATTTTGTCAGTTCCTTTGACGATTCATCGGCGGCTTTATACTGATTCAGATATCGGCTGAGAGATTTCACGCCCATATTGCAGCCGTCGGTCATCAAATCGGCAATGGTTTCATCGGATTTTTCGGCAGCCATTTTAAAATTTGTTTTAAGCTGTGACATCCCCTTAATAAATGGATTGGGGTTTTTGCCGTCATCGTGATACTTGCCGAGCAGTTTTTGGATATCGCCGTTGAGCTGCTGATGGTCGTCCTTCAAATCTATTAGCTTTGCTTTGAACCGCTCATTTTCAACATCGGAAAGCACCTCGTCTATCGCCGCAACGCCCATTTTTACTCCGGCGTCGCATTCCCTCAGAAGTCGAATCGTATCCTGTTCAATCATTTTCTTCACCTCTCCCCTATTATTTACCGAAATAAAAAATATATTCATAATTGTAACATAGATAATGTTTTTAATCGTGCAGCAAATCCGCATTTCTCCGGAACAGTAAACAAAGCGGACAAATCAAAAGCTTTATGAAGAAAAAATAATGCTTATTTATTCATTATCTGCATTAATAAACGATTTTTTAAACTTTTTATAAGTTTATTCAAACAAAGCCTTGACATTTCTAAAATCTGTGGTAAAATAATTCAGGTATCCGGGTGTAGCGCAGGTGGTAGCGCGCTTGAATGGGGTTCAAGAGGCCGTGAGTTCGAGTCTCGCCACTCGGACCAAAGATCGCAAACCGCTATAAATAAGGGTTTGCGGTCTTTTTTTATGTCAAAAACGGGTGTCTTTATTTTTCTTATAATAAATTATAATCGTCGTTTTTATCCCCATTTTGTAATAAATGTCAGTCAAAATGTCAGTCAAAAATCAGTAATCATAAAACAAAAAATCCCCGAACCATCATTGCGATAGCTCGGGGATAAATTTTAGTTTTAAATTTTAACTTCGATTTTTAAAACTTTTTAAAAGTTTGCAAAAAGATTGAAATACTTTTAAATTCAACCCCGACACGGTACACATTGTAAAGAGGCGTGTCGGGGTCTGTCTCATCTTGTCTGCAAGTTACCGGCAAGTTAGATCACTTCGCTGCCAGCACATAGCACGCACGGATGGTTTGTGCTCCGGCAAGACCGTCAACGGTGATGCCTGCGGCTTTCTGTACCTGCATTGTTGCTGTTCGAGTACCTGCGCCGAAGATGTTGTTATTGTCAACGCCCTTGATATGCTCCCCATAGAGTAGACACTCGAAAAAACAAAAATTCGAGACTACACTATGGGGAGTATTAAAAAATGAGGAAGATTTTTTTGAATTTAGTGACGTATGACACATTTTCCCCGTCTATTAGGGTGAAAGGCCTTAATACAAAGGAAAGGAGGAGAAGACTATGGATGATAAGCAGATATTAGATTTATATTGGGAGCGCTCCGAAGCTGCTAT
>OKSC01000173.1_pt1 | contig 78482 bp, 94 predicted proteins | sample 1601161 | NCBI WGS metagenome assembly OKSC01 (sample SAMEA3541552, study PRJEB24748) | human gut metagenome | biome: human gut; feature: human-associated habitat; material: faeces | place: China | collected 2012 | reverse complement strand
TAAAGTATATAAATCTATTGGTTTTAAGAAAAAGTAACTTATTTCCATAATCTTGGATAAACACCAGGTTTCATATAAACACTGGAAGTTTCAACAACAAAACCAGATTGAGACTCTAAAATCTCATTACTGCTAGCTAATGCATTACCACTAGCTATCAATTCTCCTTTTAAAGATTCAATAACAACAAGAGAATTCTTTTGAATGTTGTCAGATAACTTAGAAACACCACCACTAGCTAAATCAGCACCATGACAAATTGCATCAACAGCAGAATCTTTAACAATAATTTTAGGTAAATGATCTGCAACTACTTCCATTGGCATTAGTGTTTCTCTTAAAAAGGATTCATCACCATCTTCTTTATAGAAATAATATGCATCAGTTAAATCCTGAAGTGTAACAAGATTATTTTTTTCATTAAAAGAACCTGCTTGAGTTCTTCTTAACTCAGCCATATGAGCTCCAACAACTAAAGCTTCACCAATATTGTGACAGTAAGTTCTAACATAGGTTCCAGATTCACATCCAATCCTAAAGAGAACATCTCTACCATTAATTTCATAAATAGTGGAATAATAAATATTACGAGCTCTTAATTCTCTTTTAACTGCAGACTTAACAGGTGGAAGCTGATATATTTTACCAGTAAATTCATTAAACACTCTTCTAATATCCTCTTCAGGAACTTCCTTATGTAAGTTCATTAAACAAACATATTCCTTTGGTGCACTTAACAAGAGTTGAATAGCACGAGTTGCATTATCAATCCCAACAGGTAAAACACCAGTAACCTTAGGATCTAAAGTTCCACTATGACCAGTTTTCTCACAATGCAAAATACGTTTTACCCATGCATCAATTTCATGAGAAGTTGGTCCAGAAGTTTTATCTAAATTAATAACAGCATTAGAAATATATTCTTCAATATGTCTTTCCTCTGGTTTACAACCAAAATCTGGATTAGTAAAACTTAAAGATTTAGTTAAAAGAGTTGATTTCATAAAATCCCTAAAAATAAAGTAATGATGAAAAAATAAGTCAAAAAATAGTATAAAAAGAATAATTAAAAGTTAATTATTCAATTATAAATCAGCTAAAGCAGCTTTAATAGAATCAATATCACCAGAAACATCAACAGAATCAGCTGTTGGTTCTAAGTGAGCAATATTACATCTTCTGTTTTTTACAGATTCTCCAACTACTTCAACAAAGTTTTCATCAATAATTTCAACGATTGCACATTTTTCTCCTGCTTCTCTACCAGCAGTTTTTACACATACTCTTCCTACTTCAATAGATGCCATTTAAATCACCTTTAATGTTGTTAAAATAATCTCAGCTATTTCATCAGGTGCAAAGCTACCTGTGTTTATAACTAAATCATAGATATCTAAATCAGTGATATCTATATTATGAATATCTAAATATCTTAAAGCTTCACTTTTTTCACGTATTTCAATTTCGTGTTTAGCTAAATCAACAGTTTTTGATTCTCTATCTGCAATCCTTTCAGCACGAACATCGAATGGTGTAAATAACCATATTCTTAAATCAGCCTTAACAAAGTAAGCTGAAAGTCTTCCTTCAATAATAAGATTTTCTGAAGATTCAGCAAGATCAGCTTGTCTTTTATCAATTTCCTTATCGATGTCAGTATTATTTTCAGCAAACTCACTAAACTCAAGAACAGACATTCCTCTTTCTTTAGCCATGTCTCTAAAAATGGAACCTGCAGAAACAAAAGGAACATCTAATTTTTCAGATAATACTTTGGCAGCTGTTGTTGTACCAGTTCCAGCTAACCCACCGATAGTTATAATCATTATTTCCTAGCCTCATCTTTAAAATGTTTACGAGCACATTTAGGACATAAATATCCACCAAATGGACGGTTAGGTCTTTTTTGGGTTTTGGATAATTTTCCAATTTCATATGGACGTCCACGAGGAACACCATGTAAAACAGCACCACATTCAGCACATACATGCTTAGATGGTTTTTTCTTTTTGTACCTTAATACATTTTTTCCACCAGGAGTTTTTTTATTAACTCTTTTGTATGATCTTGATCTATATCTCATTGCAGGCATTTAATCACCTTAAATAATAATTTGATAATTGTGTAATAGCGAATTCAAAATAGAATAATATAATATATTGAACTCATCATTAATAAATGTTATATAAAAAGGGTTAAATTAGAACCCTTGTTTGAAACCTAAGAATTTTCTTAATATTTGACTCATAGCAAAAGTACAAATCATATACCATAACAACCAACCTATGGCAAATGGAATTGTTGCATCCCCACCATATAAGAAATGGCCGAAAAAGTGCCACATTGGTGTTAATGTAATGTAATATACAGATGGTGGTAAAGTAACAATTAAACCACTAATAACAGAAGCTCTCATCCACCAAAAGATTAATAAAATTGGAACTAAAGTAACAATCATAGGTTTGAATGAGTTACCCATCATCTGAGTTTGTTTTTGCATCATTTCTTGTTGTCTTGATTGAAGTTCAACTAATTTTTTCCCATCCCCTGCTTTTTGAGCTTCACGAATTTCTTTTTGGAATGCTTTCATTTCTGCTTGAATTTCATTCATTTGGTCTTGGTCAACTAATAATTTATTAGCAACAGTAGAAATTAATGAAACAATAAAAGCAACAACAAGAACTGTAAGAATAGGGTTGCTTGGATTAGGATCCAAAGCTACTAATGGACCAAAAATTCCATTTAATACTTCAAAGATTATATCTGCCATAGTAAACCTCAGTTAAAAACTATTTTAAAAGATCAACCATTTTTGAAACAGTACTATCTAAATGATTATCATGATTTTCAATGATTTTTACAGTTGCACCAGTTAAGGTTGCATATGCCATAGAAGCTGCTCTATTCATTTCTTGATGTAATTTAATATTTTTTGCTTTTTCAATATCTCTTGAACGAGTATCATCAGATAATCTTCTGTATATAATTTCATCAGGATTTGCTTCAACTAAAATAAATAAATCTGGTTGTAACTCTCTGAGAACCCATTCAGGAAGACCTGGTAAGAAACCAGCAGGAGTACTAATAGTACAATGAGTGTCAACAATTACATTTTCAGTTTCAGATTGTTCTTTAATTTTTTTTGCAGCTTTTTCTTGAATGACTTTTTGAGTTTCAGCAGGTAATTTACGTAACTCATCTCTATCGTTTACAATTTTTTCTTCGATAGCAATTTCAGTCATAATATCTCCATAATTTAAATGAAGATAATCTACTTCTTCTAAAGTTTTATTAAGTATTGTGGTACTACCAGAACCAGGAATACCAGTTAATACGACTAATTTCATTATAATCCCTCTTTATATAATAAAATAAATTAGGAGATTTAATCTCCTAAAACTTTTCTAAGTACTGGATTCATAGACATAAGTTGTTCTTCAGCAAGCTCTTCATAAAGCCTGTGAACAATACCAACAGTAAGCAATACACCAGTACCTCCACCTAATGCACCAGTTAAATCAGCACCAAATGCAATAATACCTACAAAGAAACCACTTATAATTGTAAGTGCAGGAATATATTTTTTCAATATTTTATAAAGTTGACGTTTACTACTTCTAAATCCAGGAATTTGTATACCTGAATCATAAAGTTGTTTGGATATTTTTTTAGCATTTAATCCACTAATTTCAACCCATAGGTATGAGAACACTATACAACATAGCAAGAAGAATATTGCATAAATTAACACATGAAGTGGATCAGACACAATCATACTAATATCATTTGGTGTTGATAAGTAATATGCAATACCACTAACTGCTTTACCATTTTCAATTTCCCCAAGAATTGGCATACCAATTTTTTGGAATACACTTGCCATAAGTGAAACATTAACAAGTAAAGCACTTGTAAGAATTACTGGCATGTTACTAGCATAGATAAATTTTAATGGGTATTTACCTACAGATCCTCTAATTCTTCCATGACCTTTTACAGCACCATGAGAAATTGGAATTTCAACTCTCATTGATTCACCATAAACAACAACAAAGAATACAATGATTGTTGCAATTAATGGAATTAACAATGCGAAATCAGGACCAGTAGAAGCCCAGAATGATTGAATAAATCCTGGAATAATACCTGGAAGTGTACCATCAGCAGTTGGTAAGAAGTTAAATGAACCAACCATAATAGCTTCACATACACCAGCAGCAATGAATAATCCAATACCACTACCAAATCCCCATTTGGATACTACTTCATCAAGATAAATTACTAGTATAGCACCAATAACCAATTGAAGGAATAATATACCAATATAAGAATTGTCGATTGGGATTAAACTACCAGTTAATACTAAAACACCTGCTTCAAATATTGTGAAAACAATAGATAAAACTTTTTGTGTTGCTTGGTAAAGAGATTTATCCTTGTGAGAAGACAAATCCAGTTTTAACAGTCTTGCACCAATTAATAATTGTAAAACAATAGATGCAGTTACAATAGGACCTATCCCTAAAGTAAGAATTGATCCGAAACTTCCAGCCATAACAGCCCTTAATTGTGCAAATTGGTCAACTGCATTAGGACTTAACCCAAATAAAGGTATTTGAGTTAAAATAAAGTATAAAACTAAAATTAAAGCCGTCCATTTAAGCTTTTCGTTAAAATCTTCCCTATGAACTGGAGATTTTACTTCAGGAATAAACCTAAATAACGGCTCTAATATTTCCAAAGATGACATGTACTTCTCCAGATAATAAAAATGGAAAAAGCTATAATTCTATAGCTTCTCCTCCTAATTCTTCAATTTTTTCAACTGCAGAAGCAGAGAATTTTGGTGAAGAGATAATGAAAGTTTTAGAAATTTTACCTTTTGCTAAAACTTTATCAAAACCTAATTCAGTTACATCAATGACAATGGAATCTCCATCTTTAGATGCTTTTCCACTTTCAATTAATTCATCTGCTTTTTCTTCTAAGTAACTTAAATTAACAGGATTTACTTTTTTAATCATTTTTTGAGGTCTTTTGAATCCATGTTTACCGTAGTGGTCAGGATCGAATTTTGCAGTCCAGGTCCAATGTTGTTTTGAAGCACCTGCGTTACCTTTACCACCTTTGTTACCTGCACCTCTACGTTTTTTAGTACAGCCACCACCGACGGATCTAGAACCTCTTTGTTTGTTGATTTTACGTTTTGTTCTAATCATTTAATCCACCTTAAAGCATTCTTTTTGCAAGCTCAACAATATTTTCTCCTCTGTAACCTAAAGATCCACCTTCTTGGATAGAAAGACGGATATCTTCATATCCTTTTCTAGGAGGATGTAAACGGAACACTGGTTTAATATTTAAATCAGCTAATTTTACTTCAGATTTGATAATAGCTTCAGCTAATTCATCGATATTTTTATAATCAGAGTTTTCAGCTACATATTCATCAGTAACTTTTTCTCCACCAACGATTCTTCCTCTTTTAGCGATGACTTGAGATAAGAATTCAGCGTCAATTTCACCCCAAGTGATATAATCCTTAGCTTTTTGAAGCATACCTTTGTAACTAGGGTTTTCTTCAACAACAACTGCATGACTAATTCTATTAAGTCTTAACATATCCAAAGTATCAGCAATGTCTTGAATAACTCCTGTAGTTCCTCTAACTCTTATAACCAAAAACATGATATCACCGATTAGTAGTTAACTCCCATTTTTTTGAGATCAGCTTCAGTTGCTTTAACATTACTTAATTGTTTTAAAGCTTCAAATACTGCATTAGCAAAGTTTACAGTAGTTTGTGTTTGACCAAAAGTTTGTGACCATACATCTTTAATACCTGCAAGTTTTAAGATAGTTTTACCAACATCTCCAACTACTAAACCTACACCAGCTGGAGCAGGCATTAAAGTTACATTTACACTACTGGTTTTACCATTGACTTTGAAAGGTACGGTGTGTTCTCTACCACAAACACAACCCCAGTCTCCACAACCTCTTCTAACTTTAATAAGGTTGTATTTTGCATTGTCAACAGCTTTTCTAATAGCAGGTCCTACCTCTTTAGCTTTACCTTGACCTAATCCAACGTAACCATCTTTGTTACCTACAGCAACGATTACTCTGAAATTAACTTTTCTACCAGATTTGTGCATCCTTTGTACTAAATTAACATCCATTACTTCTTCTTCTAAATCTGGAACTAAGGCATCAACTATTTCTAATTCCATAATTGGAAGACCTTTTTCAAAGATTTCATCGATATCAGTAATGGTTCCATCTTTAACTAATTGACCCATTTTGGTTTTAGGTTCCCATTCATCCATATTAAAACTCATAGTTATACCTCTGCCTCATCAATATTCTTTTTAGCTTCATCAAAGTTTTCAGGTAAATCTACAGGTTGAAGACCTCTTTCTAAGTATTGAGAGAATAATTCTGCTACTTTGTCATCATCTAAAGATTCTGCATATTCAGCAATGTGTTCTCCTCTAATACGTTCATCTGCAGGGAAAACAAAGTCACCATGAGGAATTTCTAAACCTGCATCAACAGCACCTTTAAGAGCTGCGAAGATTTTAGAACCTTTAATAGGAGATTTTAAACCAATATCTAAAATTGCACTATCAATACCTTTAGCTAAAGCTCTTTTAGCACAGAGATAAGCGGTTAAGTAAACAGCAGAAATGTTAGAAGTTCCACCTAAGTAACCATATTTGACTAATTCTTTACTTACAGCAGCTGCTAAAGTTACATCTCCTTCAGGAGCGTAATCAATAACTTGAACAGTTGCATGAGCATTAGAAAGTCTTACAACTAAACGAGATTTATCGTAGTCGATTAATTTAATCCTTGCGCCGTAATCAGTTTTTCCTTCTCTTCTCCTTCTGAATGGTATTTTATAATTTGATCCTTGTGCCACTTTAACTCCTCCTATTTAATTAAGTCATGGTCACGAGCATATGTTTTCATGTAAGATTTACTTCTGAAAGCACCACCCTTAGCCATTTTGTATAGTTTACGGTATGTAGTAGCATCAATTTCGTCTGCATCACGCATTTCTTTAAGATCTTTTCTTAAAGCTCTAATGGTTTTCATCCATTGTTGTTTTTTAGGAGTACGAGCGTATTTAGCTCCTTTTATACTACCTCTACCTTTTCTTTTTCCTTTACTTTTTTGTTCTGCTATTTTTTTAGATCTGTAGCTACTAATTCCTTTTTTAGGTTTAGCTTTAATAGCTCCATTATTAATTAGCTGCTTTACACCTTCTCTTGTAATAGCCCTTGATACTTCTTCAATTTGTTCAGGATCAATCCATACACGGTTAAGCCCTACTTTAAGTATACTAGCAGCTAATCTTTTTTGAGTTGTAAGATTCATATATATAATCCTCCATATACAGCATAGCTGATTAATTTAGATAAAATCTAAATTTCCCTTAAATTTTTTATTATAATAATTTATTAATCAGAAGAATCAATTCAAATAAAACCCCGGAATTGACTCAACTTTAATAAATGTGAATTAATTTATTTATTTAAAACTTTAATACCAAGTTCTGATGCTTTATCTAACATCAAAGCTTTTTTCCTTTTACCAATAGAAGCACTAATTCTTGCAGCTTCAACAGCTGGATCAATAGCTTCTAATTCTTCCATATTATGAACAAGAACATCTTTAAATCCGGAAGGATGTAAGTCCCTTATAGCCCTAGGAGTTCTGTAACCAATAGCAGGCATATCAGGTTTTCCTGCTTCGTATCTTCTCATTTTACTGGTTTTTCCTCTAGGTCTTCTCCATTTGATTCCAAGTTTTTTATAACGAGCATATTCTTGTCTTTTAAATCTTTTATTAGCCATTTAATCACCAATTTTTAAAATCCCTTATTCTTTGCTAATTAAATATATTCCATCTTGGAATACTCTAGGATCTCTTCCCTTAATTTTAGTTGCTTGTTCTAAGTTAGCCATGGTTTGACCAACATGTTCTTTATTAATACCAGTGATAGTTACTTCATCACCTTTTACAGATACTTTGGAATCCCCTACGACTTTTGCGTATCTTGGATGTCTTTCCCCGAGGAAGTTATCAATAACAACTTTGTCCCCGTTTACTTTTACAGTCATTGGAAAGTGAGCAAATACAATTTTCATATTGTATTGGAAACCATCAGTAACACCAGTAATCATATTTGAAATATGTGCTTTGGTTGTTCCAATCATTGCTTTATCTTCTTTTTTAGGGAATGAAGTATTTAATACAACATTATCATCCATTTTTTCAATATCCACATTAGGATAAGTGAATTTTCTGGAATCTTCACCTTTTGGTCCTTTTACAGAAACCAAATTATTTTCAATTATAACTTCAACGCCTTCAGGGATTTCAATTTCTTCCCTTATAGCTGCAGCTACTACCATTTTATCACCTTAATACATGTAAGCCAACAAACGTCCACCAATTCCTCTTTCTTTAGCTTCGTTGTGAGTCATAATTCCTTCAGGAGTAGTGACGATTAATATACCGAAATTTTTTGCTGGCAAATATCTTTTTTCAAATTTCTCAAATTCATCTTTTTTAACAGCATGACGAGGTTTAATAACACCACATTTGTTGATGTTACCTTCTAATTCTACAATGAATTTACCTGCCCTGTTATCATCTACATATTCAAAATTACCAATATAATTCTCTTTTTGCATGGTGCTTAAAACTTGTCCAATTAATTTGGAAGCAGGAGAAATAACACAAGAATCGTTTACTTGTAATTCATTATTCCTAATATTAGTTAAAGCATCAGCAAGAGGATCCATAAGACTCATATTAAACTACCTCTAATTATATTTTTTAAAACCTATTTTAGGAGCAATTTCCCTAAAACATTGTCTGCATAAGTTGAGTCCATATCTACTAATCATTGCAGAATGGTCCCCACATCTACTACATTTTTTTGCAGCTTTTCCGTATTTTCTTGGCAAAATATCACCTATAATCTTATTCAGTAACGTAATTTACATTAAAGTTTTCTTCCATAAATTTCATAGTTTCTTCTTTAGAAATTCTATGTTTTGCAGGAACTTTCTTTTGTTGGATTTTTCTTTTAGCTATTCTATAACCAGGTTTTTCAAAAGTTACAGAAAGGTTCATACCAAAAATACCAATATCAGGGTTATATTTCATACCAGGAATATCAATGTGTTCTCTGATACCAAATGAAAGGTTACCTTGAGCATCAAATTGAGTAGGTCTGATATTTCTGTTAATACCTTCTAAAACCATATCAATAGCTTTGTCAGCTTTTTCTCCACGTAAAGTTACTTTACATGCAATTGGTTGACGTTTTCTAATACCAAATTCAGGGTTAGTAACTTTTGAGAAAGTTTTAACAGCAGTTTGGTCAAACATTTCTTCTAAAAGATTAATAGCACGGGATAATTTTTCACCTGCTTCACCAACACCAATGTTAATAGTTACTTTTTCAATTTGAACTTCATTCATTGGGTTCATTTATTAACCTCCAATAAGCTAATAGCTGGAGTATCATTTCCAACAACAAATGCATAATCTTTTAAAGTTAAGAAATTATCTTTAGAACTATTTTCAATTACAATAGTATTTGGATTTGAAGATTCGTTTACAATAATTTCAGATACAGTACCGAGTTCACCAGTGTGTTTACCACCAGTAACAAGTACAGTTGCACCTTCTTCTAATTTGAAGGATTCTGCAATTTCTTGTTCAGGTACTTTTAAGTTAATTACATCTCCAACTTTGTAAGTGTCTTCTTCAACGATTACATTTTTACCATCATGGAGATTTAATTGAGTATTTCCACCTTTAATAGTGGATTTGTTAACGATTTTACATAATTTAAAGTCGTTATCTTCAATTGGATTTAATTGTAATCTTCCTTTATTATCTAAAAGCACTCTGTAAACATCACCAGTTTTTGGAATTTCAATAATATCCATAAATCCTACTGGGAATTTGTAATCTTTAACTACTCTACCATCAACGAGAACATTACCAGAGTTAATGATCCTTTTTGCTTCTCTAGAATTATCAGCTAATCCTAAAATATCTCTGATAACTAAGGTTAAAGATAAAGCTTCATCAATAGAATGGGAACCTGCTGAAGGTTTTACAGTCCAGGTTTCTTCTTTAGGATGAATAGGCCAGGTTTTAGGTGCTTTAAATCTTTTAAGATGTTTTCTTGATCCCATATTAGCCATTTTAATTATCTCCTTTTACGTTTTTAACTCTTCTTTTATCATCTAACTCTGCTTTAATAATCATTAAATTAGATGGGTCAACAGGAATAAAAACTGAAGTTCCATCAGCTTTAGCTAAGGTTACTTCTTCAACAGTGACCTTATAATTATTATAATCTACTTCAAGAACTTTTCCTTCATGTCCTTTAAAATCTCCACGAAGAACTCTTACTTTATCTCCAGTTCTTAAAGGTAAAGCTCTAGTTCCAATGTCAGCTCTTAAATCTTTACTTAAAGTAGCACTTAAGTGTTTACCACGAGCATGAGCAGGAGCATTATAAAGGGCTTTTCTTTGTTTTCTTGGTTGTTTTGACATTTTTTCACCTATACTAAAATACTTGCTGCACTACCTACACTAGGCCATCTGTCAGCTGCTTCTTTAGCAACAGGACCTCTAATTTCAGATCCTTTTAAAATTCCTTCAGGAGTAATGATAACTGCTGCATTATCTTCAAATTTAACACGAAGTCCGTCAGCACGTCTGTATTCTTTTTTCTGTCTTACAACAACAGCGTTGACGATTTCTCTTCTCATATCTGCAGTTCCTTTTTTAACAGAAGCAACAACTAAATCTCCTACACCAGCAACGTCAATTCTCCTACGGACACCTTTGAACCCTTTAACAGAAATAATTTCAATTTCACGAGCTCCAGTATTGTCAACACATTGGAGAGTTGCACCAATTGGTAATGCTTTAGTTACATTTGATGTTAATGGTTTCATAAACTTATTCTCCTTTTACTTCAACTAAAACAAAATGTTTAGTTTTACTTAAAGGTCTGCATTCTGCGATTTTTACAGAATCGCCTACTTTTACATCTAAACAATCAGGTTTGTGAACATTGATTTTAGATTTTCTCTTTTCATACCTTTCATATTTCTTAATGAATTTGTAGTAACTACGTTCAACAGTGATTGTCCTTTCAGCTTTGTCACTTACAACGATTCCTTCAAGAACTTGACCTCTTACAGATAAAGTTCCATGAAATGGGCAGTTAGGATCATCACATGTAGTTTCTGGTTCTTGAACATTAAGCCCAACCATATTATCACCATTTATATTTTTTTAAATCTTTTTTTTATTCTATCTTCAGGACGAATTGACAAAATATTACCATTAATTTCAACTATTTCTCCACTTGGAATTTCAAATTGAAACATTGAATTTCTTTTTGGAATTAATTTCTCAACATATATCCCATTTCCCTTATTTACTTCAATTTTAATGGTATTTTTTGTCTCATCTATAACAATTCCATTTAAATTGAGAGATTTATCAGTTAAGCTAGTAACATTAACTTTTAATCCGATAAATTCATGATGAACTAAGTTTTTTGCAGTTATCATACTCATCTCTCATAAATGAAATTATTTCTATAATAATTCATGCAGAAAAATTACAAAAAATTATTGAATTACATTATCAAAAGATGAGAACTTATCTCCTTCTTTTATTGTTTTTCTTAGATTCACGAATTTCAATTGTATCAGAGGAAAAACCCATGTCAGATAAAACTTCTTTAACTTTAACTTTGTGATCTCCTTGAAGTTCTATTTGACTGTTTTTAGAAGTACCTCCGCAAGCACATTTTGCTTTTAGAGTTTTAGTAAGTTCTTTGATATCAATATCGTGCTCATCTATACCTTCGATAATAGTCATGAGTTTTCCGAATCTTCTTCTAACAGTATAAACTTTAACAGTTTGAACTTCACGTGCTATTTCTTCACATACGCAAAGTTCTTCGGGAAGCCCACATACTTCACAGATTTTTGACATTTAATTCTCCTTCTGTTTTTCATTCAATATTGTAAGAACACGAGCAATTGTTCTTTTCAATTCTCTAATTTTTCCAGGGTTTTCGTTAACACCTGCAGCTGCACTTTTAGAAATATTTTTGGATAATTCAGCTTTGAGTTCAACTAATTTTTCTTGAATCTCATCAACTTCCATGTCCCAAATTTCTTTACTTCTTAAAATCGCCATTGTTCCATCTCGCGTATGAAATAATTAAATTTTAAAAAACAATATTTAATTATCCTCATTTTCTTCAAGATCTTCTTCAACTTCTTCAAGATCTTCAATTTCTTCTAATTCATCAAGATCCTCAACTTCTTCCACAATTTCATCTTCGATGATTTCTTCATCTTCAGCGAGTTCTTCACTTTCGACTACTTCACCATCTTCGATTACTTCCATTTTAGGTGGGAGAATTTCAACAGAATCAGGTAATACAGTTTCTGGAGGCATAATTCTTACATAAATACCTAAAACACCAGGTTTTAATTGAACTGTAGCAAATCCTTCTTCTACAAATCTGATGGATGGTTCACCACATTTTTTGATGTAACCTTCAACAAATTTAGCTACAGCAGATCTAGAACCTCTAATTTTACCAGAGATAGTTACTTCTACACCTTGTGCTCCAGCACCCATAATTCTACGGATAGTTGAATAAGCTACTCTTCTGAAATGCATACCCCTTTGTAACATGTTAGCTATTTTGTAAGCCATGATTTTAGGGTTAAGTTCAGGTACATCAACCTCTTTAACTTCAATTTGAGGATTATCTAATCCGAATTCATTTTTAAGAGTGTTGGTGATAGCTCTTACGTTTTTTCCACCTCTACCAATAACCATACCCGGTCTTTCTGCGTAAACAACAACCATGGTACCTAAAGGTGTAATTTGTACATCCATACCACCGTATCCAGCTCTTTCGAGTTCTTTTTCTAAGTATTCGTCAATTCTGGTTCTTCTAAGGCCTTCAGTGACAAAATCTTTTTCTATCATTAGTTAGCCTCCTGTACGACTATTTGAATATGGGTAGTTGGTGTGTTGAAAGGAGTAACTCTACCAAATGCTCTTGGGATAGCTCCTCTAATTACAACTCCTCTATGACTTGAGATATGTTCAATAACAAGTTTTTCAGTGTCCATACCTTTGTATTCAGCATTAGCTTCAGCATTTACTAAAACTTTTAATACTTCAGCTGCTGCTTTTACAGGGTATCTTCCACTAGGCCAACCTTTTTGTCCTTTTCTGTGACCAACTTTTTTGTTGTGTCTTTTGAAAGGAACTGATTGTTTCATATCAATTACATCTTCTAAGTATGCTTTTGCTTTAGAAACATCCATTCCTCTAATTGCATTACAAATTTCAACACAGTGTTTAGGAGAAATCTTAAGAGATTTAGCCATAGCACGTGCTGTTTTTGCTTCATTTCCTTCTTTATTATAAGCATATTTATTAGCCATGATCTAATCTCCTTATTTAAGTGGTACAAACATAGATGATCTAGTTGCTCCCATACCTGGGTCTCCATGTTGAACCATTTTTCTGGTTGGTGCAAATTCACCAAAGTAACAACCAATCATTTCTGGTTCAATAGTTACTTCAACAAAGTTTTGACCATCGTAAATACCGAAAGTGGTACCGACCATTTCAGGTAATACAATCATGTCTCTACAATGAGTTTTGATTACAACAGGTCTACCATCTTTACTTCCTTCTTTTTTCATTTTTCTCATTTTATCCAAAACAATTTGTTGTCTTGGTAAGAATCCTCTTTTTAAAGATCTTCTTTGTCTTGCAGGGAATAATTTCATTAATTCCTCTAAAGACATATCTTGTAATTCTTCAAGAGTATAACCTTTATATTTAAATATTTTTCTTGCCAATGAAACACCTTCTATCTATCTTTTTAACCCTGTTCTTCTAGCTGCAATAGAACCAACTTTTCTTCCTGCTGGAGCGTGTCTTGAAATAGTAGTAGGACGTCCAGGATGTTGTCTGTTACCTCCTCCATGAGGGTGGTCTACAGCGTTCATTGCTACTCCTCTAACAGTCATGAATTTCTTACCTTTAGCTTTGTAAGCATGCCATTTGTTACCAGCTTTAAGGAATGGTTTTTCTTTTCTTCCTCCTCCAGCTACAACACCAATACTTGCACGGCATTTAGGATTTAAGTATTTTAATTCACCAGATGGTAATTCAACAACAGATTGATTTGCATCGTGAGTAATTAAAGAAGCGTAAGTTCCGGAAGATCTTACAAAACGACCTCCATCCCCTGGAGTGTTTTCAATATCATAGATAGGAGTTCCTTCTGGAATTTCAGCAAGTGGTAAAGTGTTACCAAATTTAATAGGAGCAGAAATACCACATTCAATTTCATCATCAATTTGAATGCTTTCAGGTGCTAATATAAATTTCTTTTCACCATTTTCGAATTTAACTTCAGCAATAGGAGCAGTCCTAGCAGGATCGTGTACAATATCAGTTACAATACCTTTGATACTGCCTTCTTTTTCTAATGCATCATAAGATCTGTATCTAATCTTATCTTTGAAACGATGAGAAGCAACACGATGAGTAGGAGTTCCTCTACCTCTTCTTTGAATTATTAATCGTTTTCCCATTCAAATTCCTCCTTAGAATACACCTATTTTGACAGCTACTTCTTCTGCCATTTCTGGTTCAACAAGTTTAATGTATGCTACTTTTTCACCACGAGGAGTAATATGAGTGTTTACTCTTTCGACTTTTTCTTCGTATAAATCTTCGAAAGCAGCTTTAATTGAATTTTTGTTTGCTTTACGGCTTACAACAAAAGCAATTTCATTGTTTTGATCAATTAAATTCATGGTTTTTTCAGTAACATGAGGTTTAATAATAATTGAGTATGAATCCATAATAATCACCTATTTTCCAAATTATTGGAATAAACCTCCTAATTTTTCAACTGCTGATTTAGTAAAGATAGTGAGTCTTCCTGGGTGAGTACCTGGTGCTAATAATTCAGCATTCAAGTTTTCAACACATACAACATCGACACCAGCGTGGTTTCTTGCACCTAAGCTAATACCGTTATCTTCATCTACAACTAAAAGAGGTCCTTTACCTTTTTTGTATTTACGTCCTCTGGTTTTTCCTCTTCCTGCTCTGATTTTTTTACTAGCTTTTGCACGTTCAATATCATCATAAACTCCTAAGTTTTGGAATATTTCACGAGTTTGTTTAGTAGTTTTAACAGAAGAGATTTCATCATCAACAATAATTGGTAATTGTTCGATGTCACCAGTTACATGTCCTCTTTTTTCTACAAGTTCTTTGTTAGTAGTAGCTGCAACAGCAGATCTGATAGCAAATCTTCTTTCTTTTATGTTGATTTTTTCATGATGGTTTTTTTCTGCTCTTGTTGGGTGAGCTTGTCTACCACCAATAGCCATTGGTACAAATGCAGCTCTGGAACCGTTTTTAATCCTAGGTACTCTAGCAGTTCCTCTACCTGAACCCCAACCTTTTGCTGAAGTTCTTTTACCTGCCATAGGATCATTACCCCATGGTTGTACTCTTGCAGTTTGAGAAGAAATAACAGCTCTTTTAATTAAATCAGGTCTGTATTCTTCATTAAAAATAGCTGGAAGTTCCATTTCCTCTTTAACTTCCCCTTCCATAGAATAAACGTTTACCTTCATGATTATACCCCTTGTTTAGATTTTGTACTTATATAGTTGATTTGAGGTACATCCTCAGCCTTATTATTAGGTCTAATAGGTTGTCTAAGAATAACTAACCTTTTAGATGGACCTGGAAGTGAACCTTTAACTAAAACATAGTCGTTTTTAACAAGACCATATTTAACAAATCCACCATCTGGATTTATTTGATCTACTTCATCTTTAGATGCTATTTTTAAAATCCTTTTATTGAATTCAGTTCTTTTATGGTATCCCATTTGACCTGCTTGTGCTACAGTCCACATGGTTCTTCTAGGAGTCCATGGACCAATAGAACCAACGTGTCTAGCTTTACTACTTCTAGCAGCTTTACCATATTGAATTCTAATTCCCCATCTTTTAACTACACCTTGGAATCCTTTTCCTTTAGTAGTTGCAATTGCATCTACATATTCCCCTTCGTTAAAGATTTCGCTTGCACTTACTTCATTACCTAATAATTCTAATGCAGTATTTAATTTATCTTCAGGAGTAGCTCCTCCAATACCACATTCAAATATGTCTGGTTTTTTCTTAGGTACGCTAGTTACTTTAGGATTAGTGTGAACTAAAACTTTAATATCAGCTGTGTTATCTAAAACACCTTTAATTTTTGCAATAGCTTCAGATTGATCATACTCTTTAGGAAGAGAAATTTTCCTTGAGAGTTCTTTATCTAAATTGTCTGCAAGAACTTCGGTGATAACTTTCATTCCACGTGAAGTTTTTTCGTATGCTCTAATACCCATTACTACGACCGGCGGTACTTCCAATACGGTAACTGGAGTAAATACATCCATACCACTAGTTGGAGAGTTTTTATCAGTATCAGTCACTAAAGTGTGAGTCATACCGACTTTATAACCTGCAAGGCCTAATAATTTTGGTTCATCAGATTGTGGCCAAGATTTGATTCTTGGAGTTTCTTTTGCTACTCTTTTCCTTGGACTAAAAGCAACAGAACCTTTTCTTGGCTGGTGATGTCTTACCATTAATTAACCTCCTAATTATATTTAAATTTCCTTTATTTTTTTTGTAAATAATTATTTTAATTAATTATTTTTTAAGTTTAATAGCTAATAATAGCTATTTTGGATTTTAACAAATTTATAATAGATTATAAACTTATTAAGTAATAAATAGCTGCGATATTCATCACAACTAGATAAACATTAAATTTAATATATTCTACGTATGAGTTAAATTTAATTAAAGCGCTCAGAAGAGTCTTTTCAATGTATAAATCATTCTGCATCGCATAATTTTGAGAAGAGCCTCAAAAATTATCAATGTATAAAAAGTCGAGCAAATTAGCTAATTTATAGTGGAATATAAATTAGAAATAATAATCTAAATTAAAATCTCATAAAGTTAAACAAAGAAAGTGTAGCAACAACTGCTTCCTCGGTTCTGACAGTCTCAGTTCCTTGATCTGGAATTGTATTAAGCTTAATACTTTCCCAATTAGAACTTGAAACATCATCCTCGATAGAAGAATATGGGCCACCAAACAAAATAGCAATATTTCTATATTCTTCAACTTTAGATCTTAATTCGTCAAAAATAGAATTAATAGAATCTCCATATCTTGTAGTTTCAACAACAAAATCTGGATTTATCAATTTTAAGCTATTTTTAAGACTCTTATTAGAGAGTATAACATTATACCCCCAGTAAATGTCATCTGGTTCATCAGGTGTGACTATTACTTCTTTCTTAGCGATTTTAGTAATCTTAAAGCTAAATATTTTATTAACTGTAAGTTGCTCTTTGCAGAAAGCTAGTTTATCCATACCAATATCCACAAAGGTTCCTTTATTATTACGTTTTACAGTAAAACCATATCTGAAATCATCAACCTTCGGATTTTTATCAGTTGGGTGATGAGGAGTCCTTAATGGAGGAAGAATACCTACATGCTTTAATTCTGGTTTTATAGGGAATGCTCTTTTTCTCAAATATTGAGGAGTATTCATATAATTCAAAACTTCAGCAATAAATTCAGCATCCTCTTTTCCTTCATTTTCAGGTAATTTATTATCGTTATAAATAACAACATTATTTACCTGATAGACAGCTAAAGCTCTACCAATAATTCCTACCTTGTAGGTACGAACCTTGATATCTTTAGATTCAGATAAAAAGGAATTTGGAATAAATACAGAAAACTCATCTTTATACATTAGAATAACTTTTGTTAAAAAACATATATAAAGATTGTGCTATTTTACATAGCTACCACTAATTCGACTCATACATTTGAAAATATTATATCAATTATAATATCCGTAGCTTTAATTTAAACTACAAAATTTTATACTCATAGAATATATTACTATAATCTATAGTTTGCATAGTATATAAATATATTGATTTTCAAAGGAAATTAGCTAAATATTTTCTGCACGTATGACAATAACATCCACTTCTTTTGATTCTTTAGTGTGGAAATCATAAATTTTAGGTAAAATAAATTTGTATCTGAAAATATGAGTAACTACAAAACCTGATTTCTCAAAATAATCAATTATAAACTTTTCAGTTGAAGCCATATGAAAAGAATAAATAACTCCTGGTGAGCATTCTTTTGCCTTATCAATAAATTTTAAATCTGCACCTCTTTCAGATTTTTTTTGAGATCCAAATGGAGGATTTTGAATAACAACATCACAATTATCAAAGTGATTAAAATCTGAAATATCACAACAAACAAATTCAATATTTAGATTTTCACTATTCAATCTTGCAATAGCTAATGATTCTTCATCAATATCAACACCAGTAACCTTTTTTGCCCCCAATAAAAGAGAACCTATAGAAAGTATACCAGTACCACACCCCAAATCTATAATTTCTGAATTCTCAATATCTCCTAATGAATAAGCATTCCACAATAAATCAGCAGCAATAATAGCCGGTGTAGAATACTGTTCCAACTCAACTTTTGGATTTGGATGTGGTGGAATAGATTGAATAGCCATTTCGAGCTGTTTCTTCTTTCTTATTTTTTTCATAAAATCAACAACATTTAATATATTAATAATAATATATACTAATGTTAAATAAAAATTTTTTATCGAGGTTTTAGATGTTTAATAAAATACTGATTGCAAACAGAGGAGAAATAGCTATCAGAATTATGCGTGCATGTCGTGAATTAGATGTGGAAAGTGTAGCTATATATTCTGATGCTGATGCGACCTCTCTATATACAAAATATGCTGATGAAAGTTATCCATTAGGTAATCCTTCCCCAGCTAAATCTTATTTAAATATAGATAAAATTATAGATATTGCTCTTGAATCTGGAGCTGATGCAATTCACCCAGGTTATGGATTTTTAGCTGAAAATCCTAAATTAGGTGAAGAATGTGAGAAAAATGGAATAAAACTTATTGGACCAAGTGGTAAAGTTATCCATGAAATGGGAGATAAAATTACTTCTAAAAATCTCATGAAAAAAGCAGGAGTGCCTGTAATTGAAGGTACACCTGAAGGAGTCAGCGATATTGAAGAAGCTAAAGAAATAGCTAGACAAATTGGTTATCCAGTAATTGTAAAAGCTTCTGCAGGTGGTGGAGGTATTGGTATGCGTGCAGTTTATGAAGAAAATGAACTTGTACGTGCTATTGAATCAACTCAATCTGTTGCTTCTACAAACTTTGGAGATTCTACTGTTTTTATTGAAAAATACCTTGAAAAACCTCGCCATATTGAATTCCAAATTTTAGCAGATGAACATGGAAATGTAATTCATGCTGCAGATAGGGAATGTTCTATCCAAAGAAGACATCAAAAATTATTAGAAGAAGCTCCATCTCCAATTATGACTGAAGAACTTAGAGCAAGAATGGGTGAAAGTGCTGTTAAAGCAGCAGAATACATCGGATATACAAGTGCTGGTACTATTGAGTTCTTATATGATGATGGAAATTATTACTTCCTTGAAATGAACACCCGTATTCAAGTAGAACATCCAATTACTGAAGTTGTCACTAACCTTGATTTAATTAAAGAGCAAATAAAAATAGCTGATGGACAAGAGCTCCAATATGACCAAAGTGACATTAAAGTTTCAGGTCATGCTATTGAATGTCGTATTAATGCTGAAAATCCACTTAATGACTTTGCACCAAACCCTGGTAAAATTACAGGTTACAGATCCCCGGGAGGACCTGGTGTACGTTTAGACAGTGGAGTATATATGAATTATACTATTCCAACATTCTATGATTCAATGATTTCTAAATTAATCACATGGGGAGCAACAAGGAATGATGCAATAGCTAGAATGAGAAGAGCATTAAGTGAATATATTATTCTTGGTGTTAAAACAACAATACCATTCCATAAAGCAATTCTCAGAAATCCTAACTTTATCAAAGGAGATTTAAACACTCACTTCATTGATATGTATAAAAAAGGAATTGATGAAGAGATGGAAAAAGTAATTGCAAGAGATTTAGAAATTGAAAATAAACTTAAATCAACATTCATGCCTGCTAAAAAAATAGCTGCAATTTCAAGTGCTGTTGGTTCCTACTTAAATAGTGCTAAAAATCAACAAATGGCTAAAAAATAATCTGGAGATATTCCAATGCGCGATGAAATAAGTAAACTTTTAGAAAAAGAAGGAATATTATCTAAAGAATCTTTAAAAGAATTATCCCAATTGGATATTCATAAATTCTTTGATAATGTTAAAGAATTAGGTGAAGAAAAAACCGAACATATCCAAAAAGAAAAAATCACTAAAGATTTAAATACTTCTTTTATTGGAAAAGAGATATACATTTTCAAAGAAGTAATGTCAACTAACACAGTAGCTAAATTCTTTGCTGAAAATAAAGTCTCTGATGGTACTGTTATAATTTCTGAAAAACAGACAAATGCAAAAGGAAGATCTGGAAAACCATGGGATTCACCACTTGGAGGAGTTTGGTTATCTATCATTTTAAATCCACGCATAGATTACTCAAAACTCCCAATGATTACCTTAGCTACTGGTGTAGCTGTTGCAAAAACCTTGGAAAGATTAGGTATTGAAGATGTTGAAATTAAATGGCCAAATGATGTTTTAATTAATGGTGAAAAAGTATCTGGTATTTTAACCGAAGCTATTGCTAAATTCAACACTATTGAAAGTATTATTGTTGGTGTAGGTCTTGATGTTAACTTGGATTTAAGTGATTTCTCTGATGACCTTCAAGGAAAAATAACTTCCCTCAAAGTAATCACTGGAAAAGAATTCGATGAAAATGACATTATAAGAACATTTTTAGAAGAATTTGAAAAAATATGCAAACTTTTCATTGATGGAGAATACGAAAATGTATTAAATCAATGGAGAAAACGTTCCTATACCATTGGTAAAATTGTTGAAGTTAGAAAACCATATAATAAAACCTACGACGGATATGTTACAGGTATAAACAAAGAAGGCGCATTAATAGTTGAAAAAATAGATGGAACATTAGAAAAAGTAGTATCAGGAGAATGTATTATTAAAAATTAATTAAATACAATCTCTTTACACTTTTCTTTATTTTTTATTACTTCTTTTAGCATATTAAAAGAAGAATTTATTTTATTAATTAGTTGATTTAATTCTAATTTTACTGCATCTTGAGTAGATAAATCAAATCTGATAGTTGCAGAAGCTCCAGGCATAGACACAGCAGGAATAGTAATAATTCCTTCTTCTTTTAAAAGAATCATTGATAAAATAAATGATAAATCAGAACCACATAAATCGGTATCAAAATAACTTGCTAATTTTTCAGGACTTAACATTACTCCATTAGGAGTTTTTTCAAAAATATCATAATCCCTACTTAACAAACCATAAAGCTCATCTTTTCTAGAAAAGCTATCAATTAATGCATCACCATTAAATGCTTTTAAACCATTGAGCATAGCTAGTACAGAAGGAGGTTGAGCTTCCAAACCAAATTGATTAGCTTTAGCCTTAATTTTATTAACTAAATCTTCACGACCTGCCATTAATCCCCCTCTAGGACCTGGCATTAATTTATCAGTACTGGTAATTGCAATATCTGCACCTAAATCACAAGCCTTTTTCTGATTAAAAATAACAGTTCTAAGACGAGCTCCAGAAGCATCATCAACAAGAACTGGTATATTCTGACTATGAGCCTCATCAATAACTTTTTTGAATTTTTCTTCATCAATAACCTGAAGATCCATAGTAGAACCAGTAACTACGACTAATGAAGTGTTTTCAGGTATATAAAACTCTTCAAAATCATCAAATTCCAAATAGTTTGCATTAACTAAATTACAACTTCTAGGAATTGATGGGTGAGCAGGTAACTTTGGAAGATAATGAACAACATAACTATCTTCATCCACCAAAGCTAAAATAGTAGCTAGAATACCTGAAGAAGTTCTGTTAAGTGGAAATATTTTTTCTCCACCCATATGTTCAATACCTGCTTTTTGTAAATCCTCTTCAAAAACTGCTGGACCAATGTATGTTTCAAGAAGACTTAATTCATCTTTGGAAGCAATAAATCCACCAGCAAGTCCAGTTAAATCAAATAAATGGTCACGGCCTTTATTTTCAACGATACCTTTAATAACTGATAAAGCATTTTCTCTTTTCTTAACTTCATCTAAAGAATTATTTACTATCATAGTTATTCATCTAACTCTAATTTAAAGTCTTTAAATGCTTCAACAAATGCTTTTAAATCTTTTACATCAACTGGAACTTGAGCAAATTTTTCATTTTCAGGTTCTTCATAAGAGAATTCTGCATCTACAATTTTACCTTCAGGAGTAGTCCAAAAGATTAAGCTATCACTAACTTCTTCAGGTTTTCTATTAGGCATGTAAATTTCAACAGAAACACCTAATTGATCAAAGAATTTTACTTTTTCTTCTTCACTTTTGTTAACTTTTTTAATTTTTCTTACTCTTGATTTTAATTTTTTAGCAGCAACTTCATTAATATCATCTGCCATCAATAACACTTCCCGAATAATTTTCTAAAATAGAAAATGAATTATAAAAATAATTATTTTATGTATACTATATAAAATAATCCATTTGATTTGAAAAGAATACTAGTTAAAAACTGGATTTAATCATATAAACTATTACCATGACTATCCATAGCTACTATTAAAGGTCCAAATGAGTCAACTTTAAGATTCCACATAGCTTCAGGCATTCCTAAGTCTAACCAGTCCACACTTTCAATTTTCTCAACTGCATCAACATATAATGCTGCACAACCCCCAGTAGCCACAACATAGATTGCATTATGTTCTTTTAAAGCTTCTCTTACAGTATCATCCATACCCCCTTTTCCAATGACAATTTTAGGGCCAAGAGCTATTACATCTTTTTGATAAGGATTCATTCTCATAGATGTTGTTGGACCTACTGCAACAATTTCATATTCAGGGTCATCTTCGCTTCCTTTATTAGTTATAATAGGACCTGCATGAAAAATAGCTGCTCCTTCAATATCACAAGGAGCACCTTGCTCAAGAATCCTTTTATGAGCTTGATCTCTTGCAGTTAATATATTACCAGTTAAACTAATTACATCCCCTGCTTTCAACTTAGTTAAATCCATATCTTTAACAGGAACTTCTAAATTTATCATAAATTCACCTATTAAATATTTATTAATACTTATATTAATATAAACTCTAAATAAAATTAATATAATAAAATATAAAATTCTAAAGAATTAAAATTATATTATATTATTAGAATTTATAGATTTAATAAATTTAATGGCTAAATTTTAAAGAGGATTAAAAATGTCAAGTATGAGCAGTGTAGCAGGGTTATCTAAATATATAACAACCCTACCTAAAACAAAAAACTCCATTTTAACTATCATATTCATAAGTTTCATAAGTGGAGCATTGATTTTTCTCATTGGAAATGAATACCCTTATGGAATAATAGAAAAAATATTATATGGTGGTTCTTTTGGATTTGGAGTTCTTGGAATTAGTTCAATAATAAGTGGGGGAATTGATCAACGTGGAATTGATTCATTACATGGGATTAACCTTAAAACAAAACATTCAATGTTTCTTTCACTACTTTCAATGACATTTATTTCCGCTATACTAATCATAGGTACTTTAATTGGAGCACTATTCCATGCTAATGTATTCATAAACTGTTTACTTTTTGGATGTGTTTTAATTTTTGGATTAAACACATTAATACTTTGGAGTGTTACAAAAATAAGTTTTAGAAGATCTGCAATGATTGGTACTATCCAGCCATTGTTAATTTTAGCTATGTATGTTTTAGTGTCTTATTTTTCATCATACAGTCCAATTATAGATTCCAGTTTAGGTTCAATGATACTAAAAGTAATTGTAGGAAGCGTAATCTTTATTTTAGCTATTTACTCATTTATTACAGTAGTAGAATCTCCAATGAAGAAAAATTTAGGAATTGGAATTCTTGATTTATTAAGCTTATTTATTGCACATATGAATGAAGGATCAAAATCTTTAGAATCCTTATTTGACAATATGGGAGAACCAATTAGTACTGTTGTAACCTTTATAAGTTTTAGAACTAAAAAAGGAATAAAATCCTTATTTGTTAGTCCTTCAGTACATCCAGGTCCTTTAGGAGACATTGGTGGTTCAAACATGCCTACAATATTAGCAGAACGTTTTAATCACTTTACAATGATAGCGCATGGTCCATCAACACATGATTTTAATCCAGTTGCTACCCGTGAACTTGATAAAATTGAAAGTGCAATAAAAACCGGCCTTGAAAAAGTGGAATACTCACCTAAAGCAACTTTATTCAAAAGATACAGAGAAGAAAAAGCAAATATTGGTGTTCAATTCTTTAATAAGGGAATGGTAATCCTATCTACTTTTGCACCTGAGGGAAGTGATGACATTGAATTTGGTGTTGGTCTTACAATGATGACTCAAAGTAAAAGTAGATGTAAGGTTCAGGATTCTATAATTGTTGATTGCCATAATTCATTTACTCCAGAAAGTGGGGGAGTTTTACCTGGAAATGACGAAGTATTCGAGATAATTACAGCTATTGATAAGATAGATCTTGAAAATGAATACTATGACATAAAAGTAGGATGTTATGAAAATCCAATGAATGATTTGGGTAAAAATGAAGGTGTTGGAGAAAGTGGAATAAAAACCATGGTTATAGAAGTTGCAAATCAAAAAACTGCATATATCCTATTTGATTCAAATAATATGGAAATAGGATTTAGAGCAGAAATAATAGATACTGTAAAAGAGTTAGGTATTGATGAAGTAGAAGTAATGACTACAGATACTCATTCAGTAAATACTATTTCAAGAGGATACAATCCAATTGGTTTAACAAAAAGACCTGAAATCACTGAATATATAAAAGAAAGTGTAATAAAAGCTATTGATGATTTAGAAGAAGTAGAAGTTGGAACAGGAACTGAAAAAATAGAGAACTTAAAGACTTTTGGTCCAACCAATTCAACAGAATTAATTTCAACCATTAGTTCAATAGTTGCTGTTAGTAAAATTATAGCTCCTGTACTTTTTATATCTGCAATAATAATTGTAATAATTTGGATTTTTTATACTTAAATAAAATAAGTTAATTAAAATGGAATGTAATTATAAAGAACAGTGAATGCAATAATCCACATGAATCCAAATGGTAAAATTCCATCCCATAACCATTGGGAGAATCCACTTACTTCATCACCAAATAATTTTTGAGTAAATTGGCCTACAAAGTATAAAATTATAAAAGGCAAAATTCCTGCAAAAACATCATTTTTAAACCCAATCCAACCAGTGGAAAAGATAAATGAAATAGCTGCAGCCACAATACCAAATATTACATGAATGCTTGTAACTTTAACAGTAGTGTCCATTAAAATCCTCCAAAGTTAATTAAAAAAATGTATTCAATAAAACTATATTAAGATAATAGTATTTAAATTTATTAGTAAGATAGGTGTTAGAATGAAATCAATGTCCAATGTAGATGTTTTCACAATAAGCGATGAATTAAATAAATTATTAACAGGTGCTAGGGTAGATAAATCTTTTCAACCTACCAATGATATTGTTGTTATGAGATTCCATGTTGCTGGAAAAGGAAGGGTAGATTTAGTAATGCAATGTGGAAAACGTATACATACAAGCCAATACCCCTTAGAAAATCCTACTAATCCTCCAACTTTCCCAATGCTTCTAAGAAAAAGATTAAAAGGAGCAAATGTTGTAAGTGTAACTCAACATAATTTTGATCGTGTTGTTGAAATTAAAGTGAAAAAAGATAAATTTTACACAATAATTGTCGAATTATTTGATAAAGGTAATATAATCCTTTTAGATGATGAAAATAATATTATTCTACCATTAAAAAGGAAACACTGGAGTACAAGAGATATTAGCTCTAAAAGAGAGTACATATTTCCAAGTGAAAGAGGAATCAACCCAATTACAATTACTGAGGATGAATTAAACGAATTATTTGCAAATTCAGATAGTGATATAGTACGTACACTAGCTACTAATGGTCTTGGAAGTTTATATGCTGAAGAAATTATTTTAAGGGCAAATGAATTTGAGGATATTGATAAAAATACACCTGCAAATGAATTAAATGAAAAAGAAGTTAACAGTTTATACAAGGGACTAAAATCTATTTTTGATGAATTAACAAATGAAAATTACACACCTCAAATTGTTAAAGGTGAAAAAGAAGATGTTGTACCTATCAATTTAATCCAATACCAAGATTTTGAAAAGAAAACTTATGAAACCTTTGATGAAGCTTGTGATGAATTTTACTCTAAAAAAGTAAACAGTGATATTAAAAACATCAAAGAAGCAGCCTGGAATAAAAAAGTAAATAAGTTTGAAAAAAGATTACATTTACAAGAAGAAACAGTTGCTAATTTTGAAGAGACAATTGAAACATGTCAAAATAAAGGAGAAATAATCTATTCTAATTACACAATAATTGAAAACTTAGTAAATGTTGTAAACCAAGCAAGAAGTAAGGACTACTCTTTTAAAGAAATTGGTAAAACTTTGAAAAAAGCTAAAAAAGATGGGTTAAAAGAAGCAGAAACCTATGAATCAATTGACAAATTAGGTAATTTAACCTTAAAAATAGATGACACAAACATCAATATAAATCCAAAGTTAACAATTCCTGAAAATGCTGAAAAATACTATGAAAAAGCTAAAAAAGCTAAAAGAAAAATAAAAGGTGCATTAATAGCTATTGAAAATACTAAAAAACAGCTTGAAAAGATTAAAGCTAAAAAGGACATTGCAATGGAAAATATTTCAGTCCCTAAAAAGAGAGTTAAAAAGAATTTAAAATGGTATGAAAAATTAAGATGGTTCATATCCTCAGATAATGTTCTTGTAATTGGAGGGCGTGATGCAAACACAAATGAAAGTGTTGTAAAAAAATATTTAGATAATAATGATATTTATTTACATGCTGATATACATGGTGCAACATCAATTGCTATTAAACTAGAAGGTAATGAAGTAAATGAAAATACTTTAAAAGAATCAGCTAGTTTTGCAGCATCATTTTCATCTGCTTGGTCAAAAGGTTTCTCAACACAAGATGTGTTTTGGGTCCATCCAGAGCAAGTATCAAAAACTCCAGAAGCAGGAGAATTTTTACCAAAAGGATCTTTTGTAATAAGAGGAAATCGCCATTACATAAGAAGTGCAAAAGTCCAAATAGCTATTGGAATTGTAGACTATGAAGGAAAAAGAATAATGGCAGGACCAGTAGATGCTTTAGAAGCACATTGCAAAAATTATGTTGTTTTAAAACCAGGATATACAAAAAAAGAAGCAATAGCTAAAAAAGTATTACATAAAATAAATGAAAATGACTTATTAACATTAGATGATGTAATAAGGGTTTTACCTTCTGGAAAATGTGATATTGACACAGAATATCATCAAAGAAAAAAATATGAGAATTAATCTTTATAATTCTCATTTTCATATTTAAAATATTCATCAGGATTTAAAATTACCACATCAATATTAGGATTTAATTGACTTACAAAATTAGCAAATATTGATGGGTCTTGTTCTATTGGTGGGAATGTATTATAATGCATTGGTATAACAACTTTAGGATTCATCCATCTTGTTGCAAGAGCTGCTTCAAAAGGACCCATAGTAAATTTATCACCAATTGGCACTAAAACAATATCCGGCTTGTAAATTTCACCAATAATAGTTTTCATATCACCAAATAATGCAGTATCTCCAGCATGATAAATTTTAGTTCCATCACTAAGAGTTATTAAAAATCCGCAAGCAACACCACCAGGTGCAGTTTCCTCAACAATATCAATATCTGCAGAGTGTTTTGCTTCTAACATTGTGAATTTAATATCTCTAAATATGAAAGAACCCCCTAAATTAAGAGAAACATTTCTAATTCCTTGTTTTGATAAAAATAAAGATAATTCATGAGTTCCAGCTATTGAAGCTTGAGTTAAATTAGAAATTTCCATTGCATCCCCAAGATGATCTGCATGTCCATGAGTAACAAGAATAATATCTGGTTTTAACTCTTCAACAGGCACAGGACAAGCAGGATTGTTACTAATAAAGGGGTCAATCAATATTTTAACATTTTCATCAGTTATAATCTCAAAAGCTGAATGACCTAACCATCTAATCTCCATTTAAACACCTTCTCTATTTAAATAACTCAAAATAACATTTTCATCAAGATCATTAGCAAATGCCCATATTTTATCAAATGTTGATCTAATCTGAGAAACACCATTTCTATCAGAGTAAAGAGCACCATACTGTACATTTGAACCATCAGAAACAATTAAAGCATTAGAATCATCTACAATTAAATTAATACTATTAACTTTAGGAATAGTCTTAATATGAACTCCTTGTTTAAGAAGGGATGAAATCAATATAATGTAAGATATATCAGAAACATCAACATCTTCAATTAAAACTCTAGAGTAAATAGTTGGAATATGAGATAAAACCCTATCAGACAATTTGTTTAAACTAGGAATTTGAAGAATAACCTCCTTATTAACATTTGAAATTAAATGTTCAAATGCATCCTCAACAGTAATAATTCCATTATTTGAAACAATGAAACTTTGTAAAGATTTAGGAATTGGAAGAGATTCAGGATTATTAATATCAATTTTAATATCCCTAGATAAAGATGGAGCAGGTTTAGAGACTTCCTGTGATAATGGCTCATAAACTGGAGAATCATCAACTTCTAAAGCCTTTTTAATCTCTTCAGATTTGTCTTGAGAATAATAAAAAGACAATGGAATTTCATCCATCATCTGATTAGCACGTTTTTTAGGTTTTCTAGTAATTTTTAAAGGTTTATCATAGTTAGGAGTGAATTTAAGTTTATTATCAAACTCAGATTTTGTACTGAACAAATCTTCACCATAGCTATCCTCTGAAGTCTCGAAATAATTACTGTTTAAATCTATTTCTTCACCATAATCCTCATTAAAGTCATTGTAGTCATTAAATTCCTGACGGACTTTTAAAGGTTTTGATGGATCATCTTCAGATTTGTTATCTTTTCTGTAATCCTGAGATTTGTCAATGATTTCTTTGATTACACGACCAGTTTTATCTGCAGAATTATCAATAAAATAATTTAAAATCAATAAAATACCACAAATTGCTAAAATAAATCCTATAACCAATAAGAAGTCTTGTAAATGATATAAATTTGCTTCATATACAAGAACTACACCTAGTATAAATAATACAAACCCTGAAATTAATTTAACCATTTTCTCCACAAAAATTCACCCTTTAATTTTTTAAATTTAAATTAAAATAACTATTATATAATATTAACTAATTTACTTTATAAATATAGTGTTTTTTTAGAAGATATTCCCTGTATTTTCAAAAATAAAACTAAAAAGAAGAATAAAGAAAAAATTAAAGTAATAACTTTAAATAAAATCGTAATATTAATATTTTATAAAAAATAAGTATTACTATAGGTGATATCATGAACATCAAAAACATACAAAACATAGACAATTCAGGACAAGGTGCCGCAGAATATATCCTATTATTTGGAGGAGTAATTGTAATAGCTATTTTTGCATTATTAATTTATAGACATTATATGGAAAGAAGTGAGAATAGTTTAACCGCAGGTGATGACATAATGGATGTTAGAACATCAGTAGATAATAATAGAACTAAATGGGGAGAATAATGGATAATTCCGGACAAGGAAGTGCAGAATTAATACTTATAATCGGCGGACTTCTGATAATTATCCTATTAATAGGTAATTATATTGCAACTATCCAAGAAACGGTACAAGAAAGTTTAAAAAAAGTATTAACAAAAGAAAGGGATTTCATTATAAATAAAATATAAATCAAGGAGTGTAAAATTCCTTGATTTTTTTAACTTATTTTCCAATTAAATTACCTAAAGAATCTTTCCAAGCTTCAGAATTAATATTAATTAATTTCATGGAAGTTCTTTCTAATTCTCTTATATTTTGAGGGCAAGCAGTTACACATGCTCCACATAAATTACAGAAAGTTGAATTAGTAACTGATTTATTATCTTCAATAGTAACCGCATTACAAGGACAAACATCTTGACATGCATGACAAGAATCACCTTTACATTGAGCTTCATCAGTTTCAACTAAAGAAAGAGAACCTTCAAATGGTTTTATAATAGAAACTGCATCTACAGGACAAATCTCTTTACACCATGAACAACTTACACAATCATCTTCAACAATAAAGACATTTCCTTTAATAGAAGGAACTTTAATGTTATCTGCCTCCATACAAGTAGTACATACTGCTTTAATAGCTTTTTCAGGACAAACTCTAGAACATATTTTACAATAAACACATTTAGATTCATCTAATTTAATACTACTGCTGTTTCCTTTAATATCTACATCAACTGAAATAGCACCTGCAGGACATACATCTCCACAGAAACCACAGTAAATACATTCTTCCTCATCAATAGAAATTTCTCCCCTTACAAGATCCTCTCTCTTAGGAAGATTTCTTTCATAAAGAATTGCATCATTTGGACATACAGAATAACATCTACCACAAAACATACATTCCTCTTCGTTGATAGAAGATTCAACATCCCATTTAGGATAGTTTTCTAACTCGTTAATTTCATCTCCATCAAGAGTAAGAGATAATGAGTCAAATGGGCATGCAATTGAACATAAACCGCATAAAACACAGGTATTTGAATTAATTGAAAGATAATCCATTTCAATAAGGCCACGAGCTATTGGAACAACAGGACCTAATCTTAAGGAAGTTGTAGGACATACATTAGTACAAATACCACAAGCAACACAGTTATCGTCTTTATAAGTTAGAACACGAGTTTCATCCCCAGTTCTTTTGACGGTAAACATGTTACAACACCTATGCTCTGCTTATTGCTTGATTAGGACAATTTTGAATGCAAAGATCGCAATCATCGCATTTTTCAGGAATAATCTTTACATCATTATCTTCTTCAACCAATGCACCTTGTTCACATAATTTAACACATAATCCTTGTACAGGACAATTTTCGATATGACCACATTTATCAGCGTCGATTTTTACTGCCATATAACTACCTCCAATTATAATATTTACATTCATTACTTTAATATATTTCCTTTTTTATTTATTTCGCCACACCTAATCCTAGTAGAAGATATAGGAACCCCATCTTCTGCTAAAACAAAGTGAACAACGATGATATCTAATGGTAACATCCCTTTATTTTTTCTTATTTCATTAATTTCAATAGCTGTTGGCTTAGTTTCTTCACTAACAACAATTGCATCAAATTCCTTATCAAATACAGTTGTACCATAAGGATCATTTAAAGGAGTTACAGAAAAATTAGATTTATCATTAAAAAAAGATTTTAAATTAGCCATTCTTTCTTTACAAGAATCAATATCTCCTTTACGGCCACCAAACTCATTAGAAGTAACTCCAATCTCAATTTCATTACCAATCTCAAAAGCAGTTTCTAAAAGTTTTTTATGACCATCATGAAATTTATCAAAAGTGCCCCCAACGGCAACCTTCTTATATTTTTTAGTATTCATAATAATAGTCGTCCTTAACTAGTTTCCTTAATAGATACTATGTTAAAACTATTATAAAAATAAATATGTTATATTAAAAAAAGAAAAAAAGAAAAATAAAAGGAATAATTAGAATGGTAAAGTAGCATAATAACCATTCAAAGTGTATCCATAATTATTCCAGTTATTTACATCTCCAAGACTGTTTCTAGAACTGGTAGGGTCTGCAACAACCCATGTGTCACCAATTAATACTTGAACCCAAACATGCCCATAGGTACTACCACTAGTAAAGGAACATACTCCATGAACATATCTAGTAGCAAATCCAGCAGCTCTAAGAAGAGCTGAAAGTAAATGAGCTTGATCACAACAGTTTCCTATTTTTCTATCTAAAGTACCTTTTGCACCATAAGCAGTATCCCAATATGATGCGTACTTAATGTTATCTCTAACATAATTATAGATTGCAGTTGCTTTTTCAAGTTCACCAGTAATACCCTCAGTAAGACTTTGAGCAAGGCTTTGAATTGCAGGATCATTTACCTGACAATTGGTAGTAGCACCTTTGTATGGATCTAAATCAGTAATAGTATTTTGACTATTTAATGGACTATCTGGAACATCAATTGTACTGACTGATTTAATTGCAACATAATTCGGCATTACTCCATTATTACCGTAGTAAGCCACTACTCTAGCAAAGGCATAGATTAAATTTTCATAACCAATATCCCCTAAGTTAGAGTTAATGGAATTTGGAGCTTTACCATTTTGATTAATAAAATCAACAATAGCTTGAGCAACAGATGCATAATCATATAAGTTTCCAAGAGAACCGGAACTTACAGGACTATCTGGACTGTTCACATCAATAGCAAAAATATTATCAAAATTACCTTGATCCATATTAATAGTAGCTACTGCAAGTAAATATAAGAATTCAGACATGGTATAAGTAAAAGAACCTACAACAACAGTTTCAGGTAATACATGATTATTTTCAATGTACTCTTTAACAGTTTCAGCTGCAGAAATCATATCATCAATAGAAATTGAACCTACAACATGAACAGAATTCATACCGCTTTGTTTAAAAGCGTTTTCAACATCATAGAAATATGATATATAATAATCTCCAATAGGCAAGTCACTTAAACTAATTCTAGCAATACCATTGCCATCAGTAACTGCATATAATGTTTCACCAGTGCTAATAACGAAACGAATAGTAGCACCAACAATAGGTCTTCCATAAGCATCAGTTATTTTAACAGTAAAGTAACTATCAGAACCAAAATTGACAGAAGTCTCATTAGAGGTCATAATGGATCCATTAACTAATATCTTATTAGAACCGTTATTAGATGAATATAAGTCATCATTTACAGTATAGTATACATCATAATAACCAACACCAAGATTAATTTTTAATCTTGCAATACCATTTTCATCAGTATACCTTGAATAAGTAACACCATTAACAATAATATCAACAGCAACATTACTTAAAGGAGTTCCATCTTTAGAAGTCACTAAAACTTCAAAGTAAGAACCATCACCAGGTAAAAGAACAATATCTTCACCAGAGATGTCAACAGTTTGTTTAGTGACAGTAATAGTACTTGAAAGATTATTATAATCAGGCTGTCCTTTTGTTGAATAGGAATAAGTAATATTGTGTGTACCTGGAGTTAGATTTCTACAATCAAAACTTGCTTTACCATTTGCATCAGTAACCACTTTATAAGTTACACCATTAATTTGGAATACAACAGTTTCACCAACTAATGGGTTACCATTTATATCAGTTAAATAAACATCAAAAGTTGAACCATCTTGATATTCAATAACAATATCTTCACCATCTAAGATAGTAGTGGAATTAATTAAAAGAAGGTTACTTGAAGCATTTGCAGAATTAAATCTGAAATCACCAGCAAATACGATCTCAATAACATATTCACCTAAAGGCAAACTAGAAAGATCTAAAGTTGCTTCACCTAACTCATTAGTTACAACTACATATCTATTATTATTTATGTAGAAATAAACTTCTGCTGAAGATACAGGAGAACCATCTACAGTTTTTAAGGTAACAGTATATTTTTTGTCATTTCCCACAAGAACAGTTGTATTAGAAGTAATAACAACATTAGCAGGAATAACTACAATATTATTTGATATCATTTGTCCATTTGGATGGATAGCAGTAATAATATAATTACCCGGATTTAAATTAATATTAAGTTTTGCAATACCATTTTCATCAGTGACTCTATTATAGAAAACACCATTGATATTGAAAGTAACATTAACACCAACTAAAGGATTACCATTACCATCCACAACAGTGACCTGATATTGAGTTCCATTAATAAACTCTTTAATAATATCTTCACCCACAACTGTGGAAAGTACAGTAATATTATTAGAAATCATCATACCATCTGGATGGATAGCAGTAATAATATAATTACCCGGATTTAAATTAATACTAAGCATAGCTATACCTTCTTCATTAGTAACCCTAGTATACATAACACCATTAATATTAAAAGTAACATTAACACCAACTAAAGGATTACCATTACCATCCAAAGCAACAGCATAATACTGAGTACCATTCTTATAATACTTAACAACATCACTACCAGAAATAGTAGGAAGTACAGTAATATTATTAGAAATCATCAAACCATTCGGATGGATAGCAGTAATAATATAATTACCCGGATTTAAATTAATACTAAGCATAGCTATACCTTCTTCATTAGTAACCCTAGTATACATAACACCATTAATATTAAAAGTAACATTAACACCAACTAAAGGATTACCATTACCATCCAAAGCAACAGCATAATACTGAGTACCATTCTTATAATACTTAACAACATCACTACCAGAAATAGTAGGAAGTACAGTAATATTATTAGTTACATTTGTACCAGCATATAACCCAGTACCATTATAAATTGAAGTAATTGAATAGTTACCTGGGTTTAAATTAATATTCAAATAAGCATTACCAAATTCATCAGTAACACGATTATAAATTCCACCATTTATAATAAAAGAAATATTTTGATTAGCAAGAGGATTACCATTACTATCATATAAGGTTATAATCCACTGTGTACCATTTTTATAATACATTATAACATTGTCTGAATCAAAATAAGTCTGATTAGTAGAATTTGAATCATTGTTTGTAGAGTTTGTATCCTCAGAAATAATTTGTGTATTTTGAGCATCTTCTACATCAATATGATAATCCTCATCTACATAAACAGGATCATCATTATTAACATTTTCTTCATAGCTTTCGCTAGAACTAGAAGAATTCTCAATTAAATTATCATTATGAGAATCGATTAAATTATTTTCTGAGATAGAATTATTACTAGAAACTTCTAAATTATATGAAGATAACATAGAGTCATCTTGAATTAAATTTGAATTATCCATAGTAACATTATCTACATCTGATGCATAAACTGCGCCTAAAGAAATAAAGAACACAATTAAAACAGATGTGATAAACGTTTTATATTTTAAAGAAATATTTCCACCTCTATTTCTCATTACGAAAATTTTTAATAAAAATACAATATATATCTAATACTATCTATTCATAATGAGTAGAGTAATTTATATTTTAATTATATATAAATGTTTTTGTGCCTTTAATTCCAAAAAACGGTTAAAAAAAGACCATATTAATAAAAAAAGGCAAAATTTATTTATAAACTCGATTCAAAGAAAAAATAAAAGTAAAATTACTGAATAAAGGATGAAAATAAATGAAACATAAACCATTTATTAGACAATTAGATAAAGCCACAATCTAGAAAAAGAACATAAATAAATAATAATTAAAAATATTTAAAAAGACATACCCAAGTTATACTAAAAAATAAGCTTTAAAATGTGAAATAAAAATCAAATCAATTATTATTTAAAAAATAAATGGAAATTAACAAAAAACAGAAAATACTTATAAAAACACTATTTTTACAAATAAAAAAAACACAAGTGATGATATTGATATTTGAAAAAAATGTAATTCAAAAAAATCTTAAAGATATTAATTTAAGAATAGGGTTATGTTATCCCAATATTTATAGAACAGCTATGTCATCACTTGGATATGAAATATTATATAATATGATTAATGATAGAAAGGATAACTACTGTGAACGTATAATTTATCCTAACACAAGGTCAATTGAAACTAACAGTCCATTAAAAGATTTTGATATTATAAGTTTTACAATGCAATACGAAGAGGATTATTTTAATATAGTTAAAATGTTACAAGACTCTGAAATACCTCTAAGAAGTAAAGATAGAGGAGATAATGATCCTTTAATAATAGCTGGAGGACCATGTGCTACTGCAAATCCAATGCCCATGGCCGATTTTATTGATTTATTTGTAATTGGGGAAGGTGAAAAAGTAATTGATCCTCTCTTAGACTGTTACCTTCAAAATCCAGGAAAAGATGTAAATAATTATTTAGATATTCCTGGAGTTTATATCCCAAAATTAGACAATACTGCAAAAATAGCTATTGTGGAAGATATGAATGAAGCATATCATGTTACATGCCCCATAATAAGTGAAACAGATGAAGAAAAATTTGAACTTGCTTTTAAAGATTCAATTATGCTAAATGTATCCAGAGGATGTACAAGAGGATGTAGATTCTGTATGTCCAGTTATCTTTATAGGCCAATGAGGGAAACAGAACTAAAGAAGTTAATTGAAATAGCTGAACTAACCCGTGAAAAAACAGAATTAAATAAAATTGTTTTAATAGGTGCCGCAGTTTCTGATTATTCTCACATTACCGAATTAATAAAAGAACTTAAAAAAAGAGATTTTCAAATTGCTACTCCATCACTTAGAATTGAATCTATTGATGAAAATCATCTTAAAATGTTAAAAGAAAGTGGACTTAAAACATTAACAATAGCTCCAGAATCTATTTCAAAATTAAGAAGCAAAATTAATAAGAATATTCCTGATGAAAAAATATTCGAAGTTGTGAAAACTGCTTTCGAACTAAATTTTAACATTAAATTATATTTTTTAATTGGTCTTCCAACTGAAACATTAGATGACATAAAAGAATTATCTAAGTTTATGAAAAAAATTGCTAAATATAATATTAATAATAATACTGTAAAATTTAGTGTTAATCCAGTAATTCCAAAACCACATACACCACTACAATGGGAACAATATAATTTAAAGGATATTAAAAAGAAAATGAGACTTCTTAAAAAAGAAATGAAAGGATATAACATAAAGTTCGAAAGTCCTAAAAAAGGTATGATACAATATATATTATCTTGTGGAAATAGGACAGTTTCTCACATTATTGAAAAATCATTAACTAGAAACATTACCCTAAAAGAATGGAAAGAATATCTCCCTAATTATAATATACTTGAACCATTACCATGGGAAAATATTGATATTGGAATAAAAAAGAAATTTCTAGTAAATGAATATAAACGGATTGAAAGTGGAAAAGAAACTCCATGGTGTGAAAAAGGAGCATGTTATAATTGTGGAGCCTGTAATGATTAAATACATCATTAATATTATTTTTCTATATTATTAAAGACAAAATTTTAGATTAAACTAAAAAACTAATTTTTAAATGATTTAAAATTTAATATAACCTAAAATAAGTAAACTTAATGTATTACAAGGTTCAAGATAGTAATGAGGAATTAAAATGTTAAGTCCAGCTATGAGAACAAAAAAAGTTGAATTATCACAAATAAGAAAAATGTTTGAAGTAACTAATCCAAATGCTATAAATTTAGGTATTGGTGAACCTGATTTTGATATTCCAGAAAATATTAAAAGAGCAATGAATAATGCTATTGAAAATAATTATAGTCATTATACTCCAAACAAAGGATATGAAGAATTAAGAGAAGAAATTGTTAAAAAACTTAAAAATGACAACAATATTGATACTAATATAGATAATATTATTGTTACTACTGGAGGTAGTGAAGCAATATACATGTGCGCCCAAGCCTTTTTTGATAAAGGAGATGAAATATTACTTCCAGATCCAAGTTTCTTATCTTATCCTGCATGTATCGACCTTTGTGAATCAAAAACTGTAGCTGTAGACTGTAAAATGGAAAATGATTTAAAATTAAAAGTAGAAGATGTTCAAGAAAAAATCACTGACAAAACAAAAGCAATAATCTTAAATTCACCATGTAATCCTACTGGTGCAGTTATGGATAAAGAAGATATAAAAGGAATAGCTGAACTAGCTGAAGATTATGATTTTCTAGTAATTTCTGATGAAATCTATGAAAAGATAATATATGGAAAAAAACATTATTCCCCAGGTGCATTCAGTGATAATGTAATTACTCTCAATGGATTTTCAAAAGCATATGCTATGACTGGTATTAGAATCGGTTATATAAATGCCAGTGAAAGATTCAATGAAGAACTTTTAAAAATACATCAATATTGTACTGCATGTGCTAATTCAATTGGACAAATGGGTGCTTTAGAAGCATTAAGAGGACCTCAAGATTCTGTAAACAATATGGTAAAAGAATTTGAAAAAAGAAGAAATCTTATTGTTAAACGTTTAAAAGAAATGGGTTACACCTGTTCAAAACCAGAAGGTGCCTTTTATGTTTATCCAGAAATTGAAAAACCATTAGAATTTGTATCAAAAGCAGCAAAAGCAGGAGTTATAACTGTACCTGGACTTCCATTTGGAGCTAATGGTGAAAAACACATTAGAATGTCTTATGCTAATTCCTATGAAAATATATCTAAAGCAATGGATATCTTAGAAGAGGTATAAATAATGGATGAAGTCAGAGGTAAAGAAGGTAATAAAGCAGCAATTGTAGGTGTATGTGCCAATACTTTTTTAACTATTTTTAACATAACTGTTGGAGTAATATCTGGAAGTTATGCATTAATATCTGAAGGAGCACATACACTTTCAGATATTGCAACAACAATCATAGCTTATGCAGGATTCAGAATAGGTCAAAAACCTGCAGATAAAGAACATCCATTAGGCCATGGACGTGCAGAAGCTATTTCCGGCCTTATAATCGTTATTTTTTTAACAATGGTTGGATATGAAATTATAACTGGAGCTCTTGATAAAATTGTTAACCATTCTGTTATTACAAGCCCTGACTCTATTGCTGCAATAATGGCAGTCATTGGAATCATCATAAATTCTGCAGTAAGCAGTTACCTTATATCACTTGGTAAAAAAATAAATAGTCCAGCTATTATCGCAGATGGTCAACATCAAAGAGTAGATGTTTTTTCATCCATTGCAATTTTAATTGGAATTGTTATTTCTAGTGCAGGTTTTCCAATTTTAGACCCCATAATAGGATTGTTTATTGGAATTATGATTCTTAAGACAGCTTATTCCGTTGGAAGAGATAACCTTAATATTATTATGGGAAAAATTCCATCCGCAGATTTATATGAAAAAATAGAAAAAGTAGCAACTAACACAAAAGAAGTTTATGGAGCTCACAATGTTCAAATCGATTATTTAGGAGCTTATGCAATAGCTAGTTTACATATTGAATTAGATCCTAACATGTCTTTAGATGATTCACATAAAATAGCTCACATAGTTCAAGAAAACATATTAAATGATGTGGATATTGTAAAATCAGTTACTGTGCATGCTTGCCCTTATGGATTGGAATATGACCATAGACAAGAAATTAATAAATAAAAATAATAAAAGCGCCGGGAACGGGATTTGAACCCGCGTGATCGTAAGATCATCGGATTAGCAGTCCGACGCCGTACCAGGCTGGGCCATCCCGACATTATAAAAAACAGTATACTAAATAATATGTAGAAACTTACATATAAACTTATTGAAAAAGGCATGTCCAAAAGTGGACTAAAATCCAGAATATAAGTGATCTAAAAAACACAACTCCACCCCGTTAATCTACAAGCATTAGTTGTTATTAGTAGAGCTGCTCCCTCCCGGGCCTGACACATTCCTAAATTAAAGAGAAATAAGTTTTACCCTACAGTAAAACCCAACTCACCAATAATCCTGTAGGACGAAGTTTCTATGTTGGTTTTAAAGGCTGATATCCCTTCAAAAAGCCGCCTCTTGGACTTCAACTGCACCAAAGGGGGTGTGTGCTTACAGAGGACCCCTAACCCTCCAGTCTAGCCATAACTATATTTAATATTATAAGTATATAAATCTTTTTAAAATAACTAAAAAATAGAAAAAATATTCCTTAAAAATGAAAAAATAAAAAAAAAGTCTGATTAAAAAGAGAATAAAAAAAGTTAAATTAAGAAATAACCTTAATGATATCTCCATCAGATATAATGCCTACTAAATCGCCATTATCATCAATAACTGGTAATTGATTAAGAATTCCTGATCCTTGAACACTAGTATTCATAGTTTCAACAACAGAAGCTATTGTATCCTCCGGAGAAACAGAAACAACATCTTTCACCATGATTTCTTCAACTTGAGTACCTAACTCATACTTGTCTAAAATTAAATTATGACCCAAATCTGTAGCAGTTATAATTCCAACCATTTTACCATCAGAAACAACAGGCATTGCACTAATTTTATGTTCCATTAATTTTTCAAATGCATAAACTACATCAATGTCTGGAGTAATGGTAATCAAATCTGTAGTCATAATCTCCTTTACTTTTTTATCTAACATCATTTTATCCCACCATATTTATCAATAATATCATCCATCATCATATCAATTGTAGCTGTAACATCTACATTATCAATGATATAAGAATCTGATAATTTTGCTTGGTTAACTATAAAATCTTGGGTTTCTCTAATTGAATTAAAGTTATCTAAATAAGATTGAAGAGATCTTTTAACCCATGGCTGTCTACACCTTGAATAAAATCTGCTTTTATGTATTTCAGGATCAGATATTGTTAATGTAAAAACAACAATATTATATTTCTCAATTAACTCTTCATTAATAAAACCAGGAACAATATGGACTCCTTCAATAATAGTACTAATTCCTTCTTTAATAGATCTTTCAATAATTGCTTCTACACCAACACTTACAACTTCAACTTGATTTCTAAACCCTTCAACAACTGGATTTGATGCTAACTTAGGTATTCTAATACTTTCATAAGCATTAAAACTGGATTTATGAATAACTGGACTTAAATCTTTAGAAACAATTTTACGCATAACTTCCCTAATCATATCTGTACTTATTAAATTCTTTAAACCTAAACGGTTAGCTAATTCAAAAGCCATAGAAGAAGTTCCAACTCCAGAAGCCCCACCAATTAAAATAATTAGAGGACCATTAGCTTTTCTAAGTGTTCTCCATTTAAGATATTTTTCTGCAATAGCGGGGTCTTCATTACTTAAATAATCAGCAACAAATTCTGATAATTCTGTAATTGATATCACATTAATGTTATTTTCAATTAATTTTAATTCAATTTCAGTGGCTGCTTCATAAGCTTTTTTAGAACCCATATCCGCAGTAGTTAATGAACGTGCCAAGATACCTTTAGAAAAAGGCTCCTGATATTCTTTACCATCCACTTTACCTTTAACCATAATCATAGGAATCACTCAGATTACATTTATATATTAATACCTATGATAGATACTTTTAAATTTCTGTTAAATAAAATTTGTTATTTAAGTTTTACAGTAATAAAAAATAACTTAATACAAAACAGATTAAAACAAGTTAAACACTGAAAAAATATCTAGAAAAATAGCTATTACTTAAAACAACTTACAAAAAAAGAAAAAGAGAGTTATGAGGATAAATCAATAATATCAACAGAATAATTTTTTCCATTTTCAATATTAATTAAGATAGCCCCATTATCTTTAAGCATACCTGGATTTGCAACAATAGTGTTATCTCCTAATTTACTAATGGATTTTGCCTCATGGATATGACCACAAATACTAATTTCTGGTTTAAATTCATGAATAGATTTTTGAATACCCTGACTTCCAACATGATCTCCACCATCAGTTAAATCAGCATCAGTATTGAAAGGAGGAGCATGAGTAAGTAAAATTCTAACTTTAGGAACTTTATCATTAGCTAAATAATCATATTCAGCTAGTAACTCATATACATCCCCATAAATCTTATTATCTTGAATTTCACCAGGAGTATCAAAAGGAGTTGGATTAGAACCTCCATAACCAAAAATAACTGCATCCCCATATGCTATAATATTATTGTGTAAGCATAATGCTCCACTTTCAGTGATGGAATTACAAATACCTGAAGGGTCACAGTTTCCAGGAATAGCTACTACATCACAATCACAGTCAAAAAGATTATCCATAAATTGACCAACAAACTCTAAAGGACCGAAATCAGTAATATCTCCTGCAACAAGAACTAAATCAATATCATTTTCTTTAACATACCTATATAAATTCTCATTTTCTTTGCCGTGAATATCACTAATTGCTAAAAATTTCATCTTTAACACCATAATTACTTTTTAATTTCATTCTGAAAAGAAAGGACCCATCTCTTTCAAACCATGCTGAACTTTATCTTTATCTCCATAAAGTGCAACAGTACAATCATCATCAAATTCAATAATAAGGCCGTTCCACTCAGCTATTTCATTGACTCTTTCTTCTGCTAAAGGATTTTTTAAGGTAATTCTACCACTGGACATTCCAGGAGGAGTGTTAATTAAGAATTTAGATCTTGATTGAGGCATTTCAAATACTGTTTCACCTTTAGTAGCTCTTTTTAGATAATCAAGCCATTTATCAAGATATTCTTCTCCTTCTTCTTCAGCCATTGTAATTAAAGATTCTTGAATCCTGTTAAGAGTCATATCTGCATTAGCTAATGCATTAATCATCTCTGGATGGGTTGGATCCCTTTTATAAGTATTAATTGAAGACCTTGCTAAAGCTAAATCAGAATTAAATTCATGAGGAATTTCGTGATTTTTCTTTTTTAAATCAGTGAGCAATTTAACAAGAACTAACCAAATTTGCTCAGAAGGCAAGTTCATAAATGGCCACCTATGATTTTTAAAGTAGTGTGATTGATTTTTGCATCTGCATCTTTTAATTCTTTTTGAATTTCCATAATGTCATTATAAGAATCCAAGAACAATACATGGTGACTGTCAGTACCAGTAATTTTTAAAATAGCTATTTCATCATCATTATTGATTTTATCTCTTTTTTCAATAGTTGCTTTAAATTGTACATAAGGCCCATATTCTTCAGGCAAATCTTGATATTTGAAAATACCATCTAAAGTTGCTACGAACATAAATTTCACCTAACATAATTTTATAATATTAATATCCAATCTAATTTATAATACTTATAATATATAAACTTAATTACGAATAATTCGTATATATTGAAACTAAAAAAACATTGAAATAAAAAAGAGAGGCACTAGAAAGTACACTCTCTTTTGGTTTAATGAATAATTAAGTTGGTTGTACATAGATAAAAGAGGCCCCAATCCTATAAATTCCTTAATTATCTATGTACTAACTGCCCTAAAGAAATTGAAAAGGAAAGCAATACCTAATCAATATTTAGATTTCGAAATAAGCTAAAAACTTATTGATATTGAGCTAAAGCTTTTGCAAGAGCTGGTTGTGCATCAATAACTTGAGCACCTAAAGTTAACTCATCAGCATCTAATCCCATAGCAAGACCGTATAATTGAGCTAAGTGGAATACAGGGATGCTATAGTTAGTTCCATATTTTTCGTTAACTTCTTTTTGACCTTGATCAAATTGTAAGTGGCAGAAAGGACATACGTTTACAATTGCGTCAACGCCAGCAGCTTCCATGTTGTCTAATTTTTCTTTAGTGAAACTTAAAGTTACATCTAAATCTCTGGATCTTAATCCTCCACCAGCACCACAGCACATCATTTTTTCTTCGTAAGGAATAGATTTTGCACCGGTGATTTCAACGAGATCATCTAAAATAGATGGGTTTTCAGCGGATTCTTCAATACCAATTTCATCGGTTGGTTTTAAGAAGTGACAACCATAGTGAACAGCAACATTTAAGTCTAAAGGTTTTTCAATAAGAGAAGCTAATTTTTCGTATCCAACATCGTCTCTTAAGATTTGAGCAAAGTGTTTTACGTTAATAGTACCTTTGTATTCTCTTCCTACTTCAGATAAAACTTCGTTAATTTCTGCTCTTTTTTCTTCATCTTCTTTTAACATGTGGTTAGCTTCAAATAATGAACCGAAACATCCATTACATTCAGTCATAATGTCAGCACCCATTTCTTCTGCAATGGTTAAGTTACGTGCTGCAATAGATGCCCATGTTTTTTCATCAAAAGAACCAAATACACCAGGAGCTGGACAACAGGATGCTCCTTCCATGTCTTTTAATTCAATATCTAATGCGTCAAATAAAATTCTTGTTGCTTTTTCAATACCTGGGTAACGGTTGTTCATAATACAACCTAAGAAATATGCAATCTCCATATTATTATCTCCTAAAATTTATTTATTCTTTTAATCCGCCGGTTGCTTCGTCATAACCGATTAATTCATCAAATTCACATGCTTTACAAATAGTTTGTACTTCTTTTAAAGCTTCTGGGAATGAGTGAGTAGTTGGTGGTACTTCAGCAAGACCAATTTGTTTTCTTAAAGCTTTAGTTGCATCGTTAATAGGTACACCATGTCCAGTGTTCATTACGAATACACCAGTCATTTTGTGAGCTTTAGCCATGTAACCAGCATGAGCTGCAATGTTTCTTGCTTTTTTAATGATACCTACAATAGCTACACTTCTAGGACATCTTTCTTGACAAGTGTAACAGGTAGTACACATCCATAAAGCGTCATCGGAGATTACTTCATCTTTTAATCCAAGTAAACATTTTCTTACGATTTGTCTTACTTTATATGGAGTTCTCCTTCCTGAAGGACAAGTTCCACCACAAGTACCACATTGGAAACAATGTTTTACAGTTTCAAGACCAGCATCAATAAATTCAGCTGTGAAATCTTTGTCGATGTTTGAATCGTTTAACAATTCTGTATCATTTAATAAAGTCATATTATCTCTCTTTTTATTATTTTTTGAATCGTTGTTTTCAGCTTCTTTCTCAATTTCTTCAGACCCAGCAGATTCAAGTTCTACTGACTCAGCTGTAGACTTTTCAGATTCATCTGAATTTTCCATAGTTTTTACTTCTTTAAGCTCAGATTCAACTTCTTTTTCATTATTAGAAGTTGTTTTAGAAGTAGAATTAGAAGATTCATCCTCTTTTAATGATATGTCTTTTTTAGTTTCAGGTGCTTTTTCTTTGTTCATTTTTGAAATAGATTCAGAAGTTTTGGTTTCAGAAACATCATCCTCATTTTCTGAAGACTTAACATTAACGCGTACTTTTTTTTCCACGTTTGATTCTTTTTCAGAATTTTTGCCTGTTAATATGTCTTTAAGACGTTTTAAAATAGACATTGAAAACACACCATTTTTTGGATAATCATAGGATTGGATTTCCTCAAATCCTAATAATAATTAAGAAAAGAAGCATATATAAAGGTTACTAAAATTTTCACTCGTGTAACCTAAAAGGTTACAGTATTTTGATAAATTTAAAATAAAAAGAATTAACATAATAAGTAATTGATAATAAAATAAATGAGAGTATATAAATGAATAGCAAATTCGAAATTAAATCACATGATGGACCTGGAAGAATTGGAAAACTTGAAGATATACAAACACCCTGCATATTTCATGAAAAATCACTTAAAATAGCACCAAGTGAAGGATCTGCTTATAATGTTGACTATGAAATAGCTAAATGGAATGTTGAACTTACCCTTAAAAAAGCAGAAGAATACAAGGATTCATGCAATATCGCAACAATACAAGGTTCCAAATATATTGATTTAAGAGTAGAATGTGGAAAAAAATTAGAAGAAATCGGATATAATGGTTTTTTAATTGCAAATTCCGATGATTTACTCTTACATCCAAGAGATCTTGTTGATTTAATAGTTACTCTTAAAAAAGAATTAAAACCTACTAGCTATTTAATATTTACTTTTGCTGAACCTTCTTTTATGCCACTTCTCTCATATATGGGAATTGATGGCTTTTTATCTAATTCAAGTGAATATTACAGCTATTTAAATGTTTTATTAACACCAACAAAAACTTATGAACTTGATACTTACCCTATTTATGAGGACATAAGTAGAGAAGAATTGGAAAAATATAATTTAGACACATTAGAATTTGTTATAAAAGAAATTCAAACACACATGAAAAATAAGTCTCTTAGAAATTTAGTTGAAGAAAGATCAAATACTAATCCTCAAAATATTTCAGCATTAAAAATTTTAGATAAAAAATATATGGATTATCTCTTAGAATATACTCAATTATATTAAATTGAGAAATATTCTAAATCCAAATTAATTAAATTAAACTAAAGATATAAGTAAAACCACCTAAAAAGACACAAGTCAATATAAAAATAGATGCTTCAATGAAGTATTTTTTGTGTTCTTTAACATAATCTCTTAAATTTTCTATATATCCATTAGTTGTATATGATTTCATTATTGTTTACCTCATTTTAAAAAAATAAAATTTTCTCCATTATTTATTTTTCATTAAAGGAATAATAAAAAAGATATCTAAAAAATAACTAAAAATTACAAGTTTTACACTATTTAAAAGACAACAATTTAATTCATCTTTTTTTATCCCTCATAGAATATTTTTTTACTTTTATATATAGTATTATATTATACGAACTATATAAATATTGTCTTTTATTATTATAAAAATATTCTAAAACAATACAAAATTAAAATAAAAAATTAAAAGTTATAACAATCTTACTAATTTAAAATTGAACAAAAGTATAATTTTAATTAAAGTAACTTAAATAAACTAAAAGAATTTTATAACAATTATTAACAAACCCTGAAAAAAATAGTGAAAAAAAAATTAGATAATTTCAAAAGAATTGATAAGATTATCATACTCTTTTAAAACATCATCAGATCCATCTACAGTTCTAAGTTCAAAAATGTAAATATTGTTTTCTTCAATAAACACATATGTATAGATATCAAAATTAATTTGAGGAGTGTACATTACTGCATGAAGTTCAATAGCTTCTTTATTTGCTTTTAGGACAAAATCCGAGCTGATAATAACTCCACCATCATCAGTGATTAAATCTTCCATCAAAGGTTTAAATTCTTCAATATCTGCCCTAGTTGGAAATTCAACAACATTTAAAAGATTTTCTTCACCTTTAGAAATAGTAGCTATGCAATCAGGATTATTGGAAATATTAGCTTTCTCAACTTCCCAAGTAACAGGATATTTAAAAGAAACTTTACTGCTTTTAAAAGTTCTGAATTCTATTTTAATCACCTTTTTTATTTACATCAATAACCTCTTCAATATCAGCTTCTTCAAGAGTGTCAATATATTTTGAAAATGGTTCTGGAAGTTTAGGCATTACTTCTTTTAAAATTTCAGCGGCATCAAGTTCTAAAGCTTGTCCTGATAACAACTGATTAGTATCAATATCAAACTCAAAAGGTTTCAATAAATCATTAGTAGGTACTCTTAAATTGATTTTATTTTTATTAAGAAGCATTTTAATCATACTAGTAGCACGAATTTCTTCATTGATTTCATCAACAGTACTATTTATTTCAAATGCTATAGCTTTATTCTTTTCATTTACATCATGTTTGGCTTGTTCAATGGATTTATCAAGATGTTCAACAAGTTTTTTATTTCTTTGATTAATATTATCTCTTGCCTCATCAATAACAACATTAATAGCTTTTAAAATGGATTTATTTAACTCAACATTATAAGCTAAAATCATCTTATTTTTATAATCAAGTTCTTTAAAAATAGCTATTCTTTCATCATTAACCTTAACAAGTTTTTTATTTAATTTATCAATTTCATCTTTAGCTTTTAATAATTCTTCTTTTTCATCTAATTGATCTTTAAATGAAGCAATATCATCAAAAAATGAAGATTTTAAAGTAGATAATTGATTATTTAAATGTGCAATTTCATTATCTTTTTCAGTGATAATATCTTCAAAGTCTTTACGATTATTTGCAAGCAAATCTTTATATTCTTTTTCTTTTAAGACAACAACTAATTCATTGTCTTCAAAAGGATCATCTTTTTTCAAACTAACCTGTTTCTGCTTAGATTCCTTTTCAATAACATTTCCATCTTTATCTTTACTAGAATACTTTTTAGTATAGACTCTGACAGTTCGTAAATTACTTTCTTCCATTTGAACACCATTTAAAAAAAATTTAGGTTTATAATTTATAATAAACCTATTTATAATATAAAAATTTAATGTTTTAAGTGGTATTTTTTATAAAAAAGAGCAATCTTTTAAAAAACAAGTTATGAAGATTCTTCTTTTTCAATCCATAGTAACATAGCTTCTTCCATAGCTTTTGAATACCAACCTGTTTCAAATAACATTTTTGAAGAGGCTAACCGTCGAAAATTCAAATCCACTTCACTATTGACATTAATGGTAACACGCTTTACTTTTTTCATATACCATAGTAAGATTTTCTCTTACATATAGTGAGCAGTGTTTTTTTAACTAAATTTTATAGCAATCCACATTAAGAAATACATAAAATAATTTTTTTGATAAAATGGTAAAAAAACCAAAAAATCAAGAAGCAACATTTAAATAGTATAAAGTCTAATTAAATATTGATATGAATAAATATTCATATCAAGGAGAATTAACACGACAATATTAATCGACCATTTTATAATCTCCAAATATAAAATAATTCATTGATTGATAGTAAAAAAAAACTTAAAAGAGGTAGAAAATATTTTTTTTACCTCTCCCCCATTAACTCTCTTTTTTAAATCTCATTTAAGATTTCTGGATTTGCACCAGCTATCTCAACTAAATATTCTGCTTCTACAATATGTAACTTTGAAGGAATTATTATACAATGTAAAGGTTCACCAAAATCAAAATCAATTAAGTCACCAATTGAACCTGCCTTAACAACAACATCTTTTGAACCAACACGTGCAATTCCAATAGCTAAAGTCTCCTCTGTAATCAAACCCTCATGATCCAAATCATTTTTAATATTCATTAAATATTCCAATCCTTCATTAACAGACATGTATCTTTCTTTATGTGCCTGAATATCCAATAAAACTAAAGTGTGCATATCCATACGCAAATTCTCTTCAATAGCTTCATAAGGAGACTTTGGATAAAAATTATAATCTGGAAATGGAATTGTTGTTACTTTACCAAATTTATAAGCTTGAAGACCAGAAATAGCTGGAGCAGAAGACAATATTGATGAACCATGAATAACTTCATATTCAATGCCTTTTTTAGCGCACTGAACTAAAAAATCACTATGAGTAGTTGCAATTAAAGGATCACCACCAGTAATCAAAGCAACATCATTATCCTTAGCTTCTTCAATGAATTTACTTTCTTCTTCAACTTCACCCCTAACAAGAACCTCAATCTCTTTTCCAATTAGGTTTTCAATAGCCCCAAAAGAAGAACCAAATAATCTTGAAGTAAAAAATTCAGCATAGATTTTATCAACATTTTTTAAACATTCCAAACCTTTCAAACTAATATCTTTCTCATCAAATAATCCTAATCCAACTAAATAAAACATGATAAAACACACTTACTATTTAATAAAATAAAAACCATATAATAATATAAAAACTGAAATATAAAAAGTTTAGGAAAAATTACAATATCAAATAAAGAGGATACTATGAAAGCCGTGAAAGTTCCATTAAAATCATTAAATGATACACGTAAAGCATTAATGGAAAAAAAATTAATGAATTTAGATTATAAAATTAAAACTAAAGATAACTATGGTTTTATTCCAATAAATACTGATGAAATGCCTGAAGAATATGAAATAGTTGATATTGACTTAGAAACTCTAAAAAGATATCCTAAAAATTTTACAGAGCTATTAAAAGACGTGTTAACAATAGATGAAATTGAAGAGTTAAAAACATCCTTTGATATAATAGGAGATATTGTAATTGTTGAAATTCCAGAAGAGCTAAAATCTAAGAAAAAAGAAATAGGTAAAGCTACTTTAGAATTTACAAAAAGAAAATCAGTCTTTATGAAAAAAAGCGCAATACATGGCACCATAAGGATTAGAGACCTTGAGTTAATAGCTGGAGAAGACAATGCTGTTACAATTCATAAAGAACATGGAACTAGGCTTAAATTAAATGTTAAAGAAGTTTATTTCTCACCACGTCTTGCAACAGAACGTAAAAGAATCGCAGATAATGTGAAGGATGGTGAAAAAATCCTTGATATGTTCTGTGGTATTGGACCATTCCCTATAGTAATAGCTAAAAATAAAAATGCAGATATAACTGCTGTTGATATTAACAATGATGCTATTAAATATTTAGATGAAAATATAAAGTTAAATAAATTAAAAGGAGCAATAATGCCCCTCTGCGGAGATATTAGGGAAGTAGCTAAAGAAAACTTTGAAAATGAAAAATTTGACAGAATTATTATGAATCTCCCTGGCCTCGCATTTGAATTTTTAGATTTGGCTGTTGATTTAATTGCAGATAAGGGAGTGATAAATTACTATGAATTTTCAGACTCTTTTAGTCAGGGAATAGAACGTCTACAAAAAGCAGCACATAAAAAGAATAAAAAAGTAGAGATTTTAAACACTAGAAAAGTAAAATCGTCAAGCCCAGGAATGTGGCATGTTTCAATAGATGGAAAAATAATTGATTCTAATTAAAATAGAATCAATAATAAAAACTTTTTTTAAATAGGATCAATAATACCTTTTTCAGTTATGATTCCAGTGACTAATTCTTTAGGAACAATATCAAAAGCAGGATTAATAACTTCAGTTCCTTCAGGACATATTCTTGCCCCACCATAATAAATCACTTCATCAGCACTTCTTTCTTCAATTTCAGTATCAAATACAGATGCTTCAAAATCAAAGGTAGACAATGGTGCTGCAACATAAAAAGGCACATTAAAATGATTAGCAGCCAATGCAACCATTAAAGAACCAATTTTATTAACAACTCCCCCTTTTGCAATTCTATCTGCACCAATAACAACTTTATCAATTTTATTTTGAGACATTAAAAAACCAGAAGCTACATCAGGAATAAGTTTTACAGGAATATTTTCTTGCTGCATTTCCCAAACACTTAAACTAGCTCCCTGCCCACGAGGACGGGTTTCATCACAGATTACATTAATGTTTTTTCCTTCATTAAATGCTGCACGAATAACCCCTAATGCTGTTCCATAATCAACACAAGCTAAAGCTCCAGCATTACAGTGAGTTAAAATAGTGTCTCCATCATCAATGACTTCAGAACCATATTTTCCAATAGCCAAATTAGTTTCAATATCCTCATCAAACATTTTTAAAGCTTCATCTAGAGGGTTTTCACTTTTAGCAACCCTATCAACAGCCCAAAATAGATTAATAGCAGTAGGTCTTGCTGCCTTAATTTCAGATGCAACTTTTTCCATATCTTCACCTGCAAGGTAACCTAAGGCCATTCCAAAAGCAGCAGCCACACCAATAGCCGGAGCTCCTCTAACAACCATATCTTTAATAGCTATAATCACATCTTCATAATTTTCACAATAAACATAAGTTAATTCATCTGGAAGTTTAGTTTGATCAATAAGTTTTAATTTGTTGTTTTCCCATTCAAGAGTTCTCATAATTTTACAACCTAAAAAAAAGATTAAAAAAAAAGAAAAGAGTAGAAGAGCATAAATAGTTAGTTTCTAATTTATAATTCTACAATAATGTAGATTTTTTTATTTATTATGCCTTCTCTTCCTAATGATAAATAATCAAATGATTATCTATTATCAAAGATGTAAAAATACATCTGTTATTATATATTCTATTTAAAGTTATATAAATTTAATTATTCATTATTATACACAGTTTAATAAAAAAGATTTATAATTGAACCAAAAAATTACCATGATTAGATTAGAATGTTAAATAAAAGTGCTTTATTAAGCACTTAAAAGACACATTTAATATAAATTATTTAACTGCATTAATTACAGTTTTACCATTCATATATGGAACTAATACTTCTGGAACTTTAATACTACCATCTTCTTGCTGATAGTTCTCAAGTAAACAGCAGATAGTTCTTTCAGTAGCTATTGCAGTACTGTTTAAAGTATGTAATATTTGTGCATCTCCAGAACCTGCTTTACCATAACGAGTGTTGGTTTTCCTTGCTTGATAATCTTTACAGTTAGTACATGAAACTAATTCTCTGTAAGTGTTTGAACCTGGGAACCATGCTTCAAGATCATATTTAATAGCTGCATTATCATTAAGAGCAGATGATACAATAGCCACTATTCTATATGTTAATCCTAATTTTTGATACAACTCTTCAGTAACTTCCAATAACTGTTTATGAGCTTCTTTTGATTGTTCAGGAGTAGTATAAACAAATTGTTCAATTTTTTCAAATTGATGAACCCTAAATATTCCTAATGTATCTTTACCATGAGATCCTGCTTCTTTTCTGAAACAAGTTGATAAAGCACAGTATTTAATTGGTAATTCTTCAGGAGCAATGATTTCATTTCTATGAATTGCAGCTAATGTTTGTTCTGCAGTAGCAATTAAATATAAATCTTCATTTTCCACTTTGTATAAAGTTTCTTCAAATTCACCTAATTCTGAGGTTTCTGCAGCAACTTCACCTTTAACAAAGAAAGGAGTTTGAAGTGGAATGTAATTTTTAGCTTCTAATTCACTTAAAGCAAACCTAATTAAAGCTAAGTTAAGATGTAAGATATCTCTTTTTAAATAATAGAATCTAGCTCCGGATACTGATGCTGCTGTTTGTAAATCTGCCCCATCAATTTTTTCAATTAAATCAACATGGTTTAATGGTTCAAAATCAAATTCAGGAATCTCACCATAGGTTTTTACAATAACATTATCATCTTCAGTATCAGATATAGGTACATCCTCATCAATAATATTACCTACTTTATACCTATTATCCTCACGTAATTTCATATATTCTTCAATTTTCGGACTTAATTCCTTAATTTCATTTGCAACACTTTTAGATTGAGCTATTACTTCATCAATAGTCCCATCAGCTTTAGCCTGTTTAAATGATTTGGATAATCTATTTTTTTCAGAACGTAAAAAATTTAATCTTTTTTCACCTTCCCTCCATAAATTATCATATTCAATAACTTTTTCAGCTGTTTCAGTATCCTTAAATCTTTTTTTCTCTGAATCAAAAATTACTTCTGGGTTTTTCCTGAACAATTGTATATCTAACATAATGGTACCCTCAATTTAATAAAGTTCATCTAATAACATTTTATAAATTAAATTAGCAGTAAATGATTTATTTTAATTTTTAATAAATGATAGCTAATTAAATAAAATAAATTCACTTATTATAAGCTCAAATAACGATTATTATGAATTCTATAAACAAATAAATTAGCTTTTAAATTAAAAATTAGTTAAATCTCATAAGTTTTATTATAATTATTAAAGTATTTATAAGTATATGAAATAGCTGCAATAAAATGCAATAATTGTTAAAATAAGTGAAAATAAAATAAGAAAAAAAAGAAAAAATTAGTAATGACTTTGAGGAGCCATTCCTAAGTGATGGTCATGTCCTTTTTTACCAGGAATACCATATGCATCTGCTCTACATTGAGTACATGCTCTAAATACAGGAATTATTTCTTCAACTTCATCTCTAACTTTTTCCATCATAGCACAGTCTGGACGTGATAAATCTTTCATTTTACCTAATGGAATTAATGGTAAAACATTCATAAGAGCTGCTCCACGACTCTTAACTTCTTTAGCTATTTCTACAATGTGTTCATCATTAACACCTGGAATTAAAACAGTATTGACTTTAACTACAATTCCATTTTCAGCAGCTTTCTGAACACCTTCAAGTTGATTTTTAATTAGTATTTTAACTGCTTCAATTCCTTTTATAACTTTTCCATCATATTTAATGAAAGAATAAATATCCTTAGCTATTTCTGGATCAACTGCATTAATAGTAACAGTTACAGAATTTACTCCAAGTTCTGCCAATTCATCAGCATATTTTGGAAGTAAAAGACCATTAGTACTCATACATTTAATTAAATCTGGATGAGCTTTAGCTAATTTCTTAAAGAATTCAAAAGTTTCTTCATTAGCAAGAGAATCACCAGGTCCAGCCACTCCAACAACTGAAATAGGACCTTCAGAGGTAATATCATCAATATGAGCAATAGCATCATCAGGTTTCATTACGCATGAAGCCACTCCAGGCCTAATTTCCTCATTGTTTAAATCACGAGTACAGAAATTGCAGAAAATATTGCATTTTGGTGCAATAGGTACATGAGCTCTTCCTACCTTATCATGCATTTTTTCATTGAAACATGGATGAGCTTTTGTAATGTGTGCAAATTTAGAACCATTATGTTCATTCATATTAATCACCACTCTCAATTATGTTTGTATATGTTCGAACAATATATAAAGTTTTCTATAATTCATCCATGTATTCATGAGCTTTCTCAATCCACTGATCTTGAATTAATTCATCAGTAGCGACAACAGAAATTATATCTCCTTTAGATAAATCTTTAATTATTTTAAAGCCTTCAGGTAATATTCTAAAGATTGCATCATAAATTCTTCTTTGTAAATTAGATTGAGGATTATCTACAACCATATCATGAAGATCTAATTGATTTCCCTGAAGTTCAATATTATATCTTGTTGGCTGATAGATATCTTCCCTTGAATACATAAACCAAAGCTTTTTCAATATATTTGGAAGGAAATTCTCATTTTCAACAAATATATCAGTTACATCTTCCTCTTTTTTATAGGAAAGCTTTGCAACATCTTCAAGTTTTGTAACACTAGAAGTTTTTTTCATTTTAATTACTAAAACGAAAACAGGGCCATCAGGATTAATAAATGCTCTTAAATCTTGAACAGAAGGTCCTAAAACTAAATCCTGAAATATTTGTTTAATAATCATTTCATATACTTCAGCACCTTTTTCATCATAGCATTCAACTAACATAAAAATCATCCCAGTTTATCTATTATCTTGTCTATGACCCATTCCAGAAACTAATAAAGCTGCTCCAACAGCACCAATATGTTGAGAATATTCTGGAACAATAACATCAATTCCACCTAACATTTCACTTACAGCTTCAACAAGTCCAGAGATTAAAGAAGTACCACCTACTTGTATAAGAGGCTCTCTTAAATCAATTTCTTGAAGTTGTTGTTCATAAACTTGTTCAGCTACAGAGTGACATGCAGCAGCTGCAGCATCAGCTTTAGAACCACCCGCTGCAAGAGTAGTAACTAAATCTTGAATACCAAATACAATACAGTAACTGTTTAATAAAGCATTACGGTAATTACCTTGTAAAGCTAAAGGACCAAGTTCTTCAATACTTACATCTAAACGACGGGAAGTCATATCTAAAAATCTTCCTGAAGCACCTGCACAGATACCACCCATAGTAAAGTTATCAGGAATACCATTGTTAACAGTGATGACCTTGTTATCCATACCACCAATATCTAAAACAGTAGCTTCTCCTTTTTGATGACCTGCTAAGTAAACAGCACCTTTTGCATTAACAGACAACTCTTCTTGGATAAGTTCTGCATTTAATTGTTTACCAATGTTTATACGACCATAACCAGTAGTACCAATACCATCAACATCATCAATAGTGTACTCGGTTTCAGAAAATGCTTCATCAGCAGCTTTAAATACAGATTCCATAATATCCTTAGTATCAGTCCAACCAGTACCAATAACCTTATTATTTTCCATAGCTACAACTTTGGTAGTTGTAGAACCTGAATCAATACCTAAAGTTAAACCTTCTTGTTTTTCACGAGCAAGAATGTTTCTACGTGTTACAGTAGTAGCTAATGCTTCCATACGGATGAATAATTCATCAGCTTTTGTTCTTTCAGTAAATGAATAAGTAACAACAGGAATACGGGTGTTGTCTTGGATAAATTTACGAACAGCATTTCTTACAAGTGCACCTTCTGCACATCTAAAACAAGTAGCAATGAAAACAGCATCTGCTTTACTTTTACCTTCAACAATGGACATTGCCCTTGCAATCATTAATCTTAAACTTGAACTTTGAGCAGAAAAACCAAATTTAGCACAAGCTTCCTCAATATAATCTAAATCAATTTCAGGAAGAATAATTTCAGCTCCAAAAGTAAGAGCAGCCTTTTCAATCTCCTTTTGAATACCACTATATTCTGTTCCACATGAAACTAAAGCAATTTTTACCATTTTTATTCCTCCTCACTTTCATCAAGATTATCTAAGAAATCATTAATTTGATTAACCATTAAGAATGTTTCATCCCTATCTGTAGGATATTTTACCTCTAATTTAGGTATTTTTCTTTCTCTAAGTAAAAATGTTGATAATTCATTAGTCCTAGCACAACCAACACAACCAAATCCAAAAGGAGCATCTTTAACAATAATAGCTGCTTCTGCTTCATCTATAAGTGGTCCTATTATAGACATTCTTCCACGAACTCCAGAAGGAACTTCAATAGCTGCATATTTAAGTCCTTTAATTGGATCTTCTTCAGTAATATTCATTGGGGGAGAATCTATTTCTGGGTCTTTAATTTTTTGTCTAATCTGTTTTTGAAGTGCTAAAGGAGTATGACCTTTTCTTTCAATTAAATCTGCTAAAATTAATGAATTTGGAGGATAAATAGCTACTTTAACCATATAATCACCTATTATTTAATCAATCTCATCTAAAATACTTTTAAATTCTTCAACCTTAATTGGTTTTTTCTCTTCAACTTCTACATCCCTACGTTGGCTTAATGCATCAGCAACATCACCAAGAATCCTGTACTCATCTTCCATTTGATGGTAACCTTCCCTAGGTCCAAATCTTTGACCTCTACATCTTCTTGGGTCACCTGGAGCAAAGCCCCTATCTTTTGTGAATATATGATATTCATCTAATTTTCTAATCTCTTTAAGAGCTTTAAATACATCTTCTTTTTTACCACTAACCATAGCACCATAACAAGTATTTTTAATTGTAAGAGGTAAATCAAGCATATGCATTTCACTTACAATCTCTTGTTCACTTACATGGGCTCCCGGTGCTAAAATAATCATACGAGTTACAACATCAGGATCCCAATCTTCCTTACCTAATGTAGGGCTAGGACATAGATTCTGTGACATATAAAATCTCTCCTTCTTTAAGTTTTTCAATAATTTCAAAGTTGCTACAAACTAAGCCAACAATATTAGTTGCACTAAATGACTCTGCAGTAGGTCCAAATTCATGGTTATCTTCAGATCTGATACCAATTAAACCCATATTTTTAGCAGACATATTTGTAATACCAATTTCTCCTGCTTTAACAACAGTTTCAGGAGTTTTTTCAGGCACTAAACCTTTAGCATTCTTTTTATCTCCTTCAAATATTGTAAGTTTCATTCCAGGAACTGCAAAATGAACTTTAAGTTCACCAATTGGATTTTCAAGAAGACCAGTCAACTTTCTAAAGTACCAAGTAGACCTGTAAGCTTCAGGATATAATTGAATAGAACATAATTTATCCTTAGGAATACCTTTAGTAACAAGTTTGCCCTCTTTAAGAACATCTACAGTGAATTTAGGAGTCTGTTCAACAATAATTGCATCATCATCCACTGCCCCTTCTCTAACATGTTCTATTCCCATAGATTCTAATAATTTTGAAGTTTCAGCTTGAGTAGTGTTTAAAGTCATTATTCTTTGTTGTTCAGAGACAATAGTAATAAAATCATTTTCTTTAGCTATATCAATTATCTCCATACCATCTCTAATTTTACCAACAGTTGTATGATTTGGAGTTAAAACCCTGTTTTCCCTATAAATATATAATTTACCAACACCTTTTCCAGAGTTTCTAACAGTGACGGTACCTCTTGCTCTAGGAGTTGTATCTTCTTTAGGTTTTTCTAATCCTTCCAACTCATAAAATCCTAAAAAAGAATCAGAATCATAAGAAACTTTAATTCTGCCATCTTTTATTATACTAAACAAATGTTCATCACAAATTGGTGACTTTTCATTAATATCTAATGAAACATAAGTGTATAATTCATTACCTTCTTTAAGTTCTATTGATAAATCACTGACAGAAGCAGTATCTGTTGTAGTGCTTCTCTCAACAATTGGTTCAATAGCTGTAACCTTATCATCATCATTTAACTTATCTAAAGTTTTTTTACCACCAATAATTTTTGCAAAAACCCCTTTATTATATGGCGGAACACTGTAAACATTAGTTACATTCTCTTTAATTAAAATTAAATGTGTAGATTCATTACTAAAACTAGATAAACTTAAAACCACATCATTTTCATAATAATCATATTCATCAGCAGTAGGTTCTAAATCTGTAACAACTGGACCAATAGCTACTTCATTAGAGGTAGACCAACGAATATTCAAACCATTAAACTTTTCATAAGATTCTTTCCAAAAGTCAATTAATTCTTTTGCATCAGAGTCTTCGACTAATTGTAAAATAATGGATCCTTTAGTGGTTTTAATCTTATATTTATTAATATTCTTTTCTAATTCTTTTTTACCCTTAATTAAACAGAGTATACTTCCAGGAGTATATGGAGCACTGGTTTTATCAATTACTTCTTGAATTGTAGAACCTTCAGCTACCTCAACTTCCTCCCCATTCACTTTTATTAACATAGAATCTCCTAACTATTTTAACTAATAATATATAATTAAGTAAATATTAATTAATCATTCGCTTTTTTAAAAACAGGATTTACATTTTGGTTGAAAACTTCCAGTTTTTCATCACCATTAACCAGATAAAGAGATTTATCAGAAGTAACTTCTCCTACAACATTAGATTCAATAGAAAAATCTTTTAAATAGTTAATAATATCATCACATTTATCTTCACTAGCTGTAAAAACAAAACCAGAACCAGGATAAGATTTTAACCAGTTTTCCCAAGATACATCCTCATTTCTAGGAATATCTTCCAAATTAACAATAGCTCCTTTTTCAGATGCTTCTAAAAGCATTTCCAAAGTTCCAATGATTCCAGGGTTACTAATATCCTTACCTGATTTAACATAATCATTTTCAGCCAAATATTGAATTGCAGTAATTTGAGCACGAACTAACTCTGGATCCTTATCATAGGTAGTGTCCCAATTTAGTGCAAACTCTTCATGAGGTTTTCCATCTAAATCAATAGCTACAATAATTTTATCGCCAACTTCAGCACCAAAACTTGTAATAATCTTATCTTTCTGGGCAATACCTGCAATAGCTACTCCAATAGAGTCAACTTCACCATCAGGATGTAAATGACCTCCAACCATTGGAACACCAAATTTTAAACAGCCATCTTTAATTCCGGCAAGTAACTGTTCATAAATTTCATCATTAGAAATAGACATTATGTTAACCATTGCAAGGGGTTTTCCACCCATCGCCGCAATATCATTAACATTAACTAAAACAGAGCAATATCCTGCCCAATAAGGATTAATATTCATTAACTGACCCCAGATACCATCTGCAGCCATTAAAATTACTTGATTATTGCCAATGTCAATAGCTGAAGCATCGTCACCAATATCAATAACTACATCTCCAGAGACATTATATGCCTCATTTAATAAAGATATAACATTATCAATTGAATTTTTACGTGTTACACCTTCAAACTCTTGTATAGCTTTAACAAGTTCTTTAAAATCCAAAAAATACACCGTCACAATTTTGTTATATATCTTTTATATTATATTTACAATTAATATTATTTAATATTTCAATTATGCTTTTTTTAATATCTGATATATTGCTTTTAGACTTTGGAAGTTCTAAAATAAAATTTCCTTTAAAAATTTTATTAAAAATCTCACCACCAACAATATCATCATGGCCAGATTCAAGTTCAAATATCACAGATTTATCAGCTTTAAATCCCTCTTCAACAACCTTATCCAAATCCCCATCAGTAATGCCTATAATTGGAATATTAAACCTATATAATATATCTGAGGAAATTAAAGTAGTGTCATCACCTATTGTGACAACTGCATCCACATCTTTATATTTATATACATCTTCACCCGCATGGTCTAGAAAAGCTATTTTAAATAAATCAGAAGAATGTTCTGTATTAATTACCCTTGGGGTAACCTTAGCTTTTCTAAGAAGCCCTGTTTTAATAATGGCTTTATCCAAGTCGATTTTACCAAGTTTTTCAAGCCCGTGTTCTTTTAAAACTCCTCCTTTAATATCAACAATATAACCATTTTCAGCTATTAATGTAAGTTTATCAGAGTTTGATTTACCTATGACTACACTATTAACCATAATATTTTCATCAGGACTTACTCCATGAACTATCCTCTCTTTTTTAACATTATTCACATTATCCTGTTTGAAGTGTTCATTATAGATTTCCTCAGGAGTGACTATTTTTAAGTTAAGTTTGCTTGCAATTTCTGAAGTTAAATCAGTGAAATTTCCAGCCCATAAAATAACACTCCCATCTTCCTCCCCAGGCCTTTCAATTTGAATTATTGGTGTTGGTGAATCTTCAATCTTATTTAAAAAATGATTAACTACTTTATATCCAAATACTTGACCAGTAACATGAGATTTACCATAATTTAAAAGAAATATCACATCAACATTACCATCATGGAATAATTTAATAGAATCACTTGGGACTAATTTACGAGAAATATCAATAGTATCTTCTAAAAAATTATCAATAACTGCAGTTCTCCCCATAGTTCCCCCTAAACGGCAGGAAACATCTCCAAACTCTTTTAATAAATCAATAATTTTAACAACATAACCAGAATCAATTATATTGGGACCATGTACTACAACACCAATTCTCATTAAAACACCTTATAATTTAATCCTTTTTTTAAATAAATTAGATCCACAGATTTCACAATCATCAAAAGGATAATCATCAGGATATTCTTTTTTACAACCTTCACATACCTTTTTCCAATTATAAACACCTTTTATACCATCAGTTATAACACCAGAATAAGGAATCCCTATTATTTTTAAAACATTCTGTATAGAATAATCATCAGAAATTACTTTAATAGATTTATTTTCATCTTTAAGCATTAAAGCCAAAGCTATTAATTTTTTATCAGGACCAGATAATCTTAAACTATCACCAGACTTAGAAATAATTTTATTGAGCTCTTTAATATATTTAGATTCAACATCTTGAATAACTAACCTATCATCTTCAATAGCAGCATCAAATTTTAATCTTGATTCAAAATCTTTAATTTCTGCAGTTATTTCGGGAACTGTAAGGTTATTTTTTGATTCTAACTGAAATCCATTAATAAAAGCAGAAGCATCCAAAATATAATAAGTTTCCATAAAATTACTATGTCTTATAAAATTTATAAATTTAGCCATTTAGTGTTTAAAATGGTAGAATTTCAATAGAAATTCCATGGAAATTCGATGGAATTTCGAATAAAGTATTTAAATAGACATAAATAATATTCTAATTAGTCAAGAGTTATATTATAAATAAAAAACTCTGTTTAAAAGCATAATCAAAATATAAAGAATAAATCGAGGTTCTTAAAATGATAAATCAAACTAAAGAGAACTACTCAACATTACTTAAGATTGAAGAAGATATGAAATTTTTAACTAAATCTGAAATAAGGCTTAAAATATTAAGATGCCTAAACTTCTCGCCAACCTCTATCAAAGAAATTGTTAAAAAAACAGGACTAACTTATAGCTCTGTTTCAAGCAACATCAACAAGCTACAAAAAAAGAAAAAAATTGTAAAAAAAGACAATAAATTCCAATTAAGCCATATTACACAGATCAACCTTGAAAATATACTTGATTTCCATAAAACTCTTGAATTAATAGAAAACTATGAAAAATTTTGGAATAAACATAACATCGACTTTATAAATCATAATGCCCAACAAAACCTAACCGATTTATATTCTGCTCAATTAATCGAGTCTACATCAATTGACATCTACAAAACACATAACACCATTAAAAAATATTTGCTTAACTCTAAAAAGATAAAAGCTATTTTTCCATACCTTCATCCAGATTATCCGAAGATAATTGAAAGTATTTTAGAGAATAATGGTGAAATTGAGTTGATAATCAATGATACAATCTATAACAATTTAATTTTAAAAATTAAAGAAGAAACAAGACAGAAAGCAATGAAAAATAATAAATTAATTGTACATTCCATTAAAAAACCAGTTAACATTTATTTAACTAGCTGTGAAACACATATGAGCTTAGGATTGTTTAAAAACGATGGCAGTTTTGATCAAAACAGAATATTATTCTCATCTAATGAACGCTCAATAAAATGGGGAGACCAACTTTTCCAAGATATAAAAAATAAATTAGTAAGGTGAAAAAAATGTCAAAAAATGAAAATCATGAATTTAAAAACATAAAATATATTTTAACTTCCACAATGAGGACAAAATTAATAATAAGCATTTATGAAAAAGAAAAGAATCTTGAAGAACTACGTAATGAACTTAAAAAACCTTCAGCAACAATATTACATGGATTAAAAGAACTTGAAAATTTAAATTTTGTTAAAAAAATAAATAAAAATTATTCCCTTACATCAAATGGCTATTTATTGGCCGTGAACATGTTAAAATTAATTGAAAACTGGTATTCTATAAACAAAAATGAAATATTTTGGAACAGACATGACTTAAAATGTATTCCTAAAGATTTATTGAAAAAATTATACCAACTTAAAAATTCTTACTGTATAAACTCAACAAATGATGATTTATCTAAAGCACTGACAACATATATTGAACTTCTAAGAGAGTCTAAAAATCTAAAAATAATTTTACCTATATTTTCAGAAATACATATTGAAAACTTACTTAATTTAGTTGAAAAAGGAATTATAAATAATTTAAGCTTAATAACACGCGAAGAAATCATAAAATCAATAAATGAACACCCAAAATTTAAAGAAATCCTAAATTTAAACAATGTTAAAGTTACTACACTTAATTTGCCAATCAATATATTTTTAACCTGTAGTGATGAATTCATTAGTTTAACACTCTTCTTTAAAGATGGCCATTATGATGATTCGCAGTTATTAATAGATCGAAGTGAAGAAGGTGCAACATGGGGTGAATCATTATTCGAATATTATATGGGGAAAGAATATGATAAAGAAAAAATGATTGTAGAATAGGGCCATGACAACATCAAATACCATAATACAAAAAAATAAAGTAAAAAAGAACCAGGAAACATTAAACACAATTATACTTGGTAAAAAAGGTGCTGAAACTACTGTAAGGATAATTGATTTGCTATTTAAAAGACCTCTTAATGTCAATCAAATAGCTGAGCAATTAGGAATGCATTATAATACAGCAAGTTACCATGTGAATTTGCTTTTAGAAAGTAAATTAATTAAGAAAGAAGGAGGAAATTATGGGGCAATCTATCTACCGGCAAAACTTTTAAAAGAGAATATACATACTTACAATAAATTAAAAGCAGAACTGCTTAAAAAATAAGGTATGTGAAAATAATGAAAAGTGAAACTACAGAAGCTCATGAAAAATTATCAACAGATAAAATTATCGGAGGCGTCATAACATTAAGTGATTCAATTACTGATGTTAATGAGGATATCTCTGGAAAAATACTAGCTGATGCAATTGAAACAAAATATACACTTGCATCTAGAAAACTAATCCCTGATGATGGAAATGATTTAACACAAGCTATTGAAGAAATGCTAGAAGATGTAGATTTCATTATTACAACAGGAGGAACTGGTTTAAATGAAAGAGATATTACTGTAGAAACTGTTGAAAAACTTTTTGATAAAAAAATGGAAGGTTTTGGAGAACTTTACAGACAAGAATCATATAAAGAAATAGGATTATCTTCAATATTATCAAGAGCTACAGCGGGAGTCTATAAAAAAACATTAATCTTTTCACTTCCAGGATCTCCAAATGCTGTAAAAACCGGATTGAAGATAATAATAGATGAACTTCCCCACATAGTATTTCATGCCAAAGGATAAAAAAATGAAGAAAAATTATTCTTCATCAAAAAATTCATTAACTGAAATTAAAGGTTCTAAAGTAATTCCTTCTTTTTCAAATGCTTCTTTAGCACCTTCTTCTCTATCAACAACAACAAAAGCTCTCTTTACTTTACCACCATTATCTTCAATAGCTTTAATAGCTTTAAGTAAAGATCCACCAGTAGTTGTAACATCTTCAACAACAATTACCTCATCATCAGGATTTAATTCTCCTTCAATAAGCTTTGAAGTTCCATAGCCTTTTTTCTCTTTTCTTATCATTAATAAAGGAAGTTTTGATTCCAAAGATACAGCTGTAGCAATAGGAACTGCACCTAAAGCAGGGCCTGCAACTTTATCAATTGAATCATTAGAAATAGCTTCAGTAATTAATTTAGCTATTTCAGACAATATTACTGGAAATGTAATAGCTTTTTTCATATTAACATAATAATTACTTTTTTTACCAGAAGCTAAAACAAAATCCCCTTCTAAAAAAACTTCATTTTCTTTTAATAAATCAATTAAGTAACCATTATCAACCATCTAATCAACCAAACCTTTTTAAATATCATCAACAGATTTAAGAATAATTTTATCTCCAATCACTCTAACAAAATCCATAGGAACAACATTTTCCCCATTAAATTTCATAGATTCTGAAATACCAGTTTTTTTAATAACTAAATCAGTAACTTCAAAGGTGTCTTTATCAATTTTTACATCCATAACTTTACCAATAATCTTCATATCAGAATCAATTACTTCTTTTTTTATAATATCCGCTAATATCCTCAATTAAAAAACCTCCACTAAACTGTCTATTGAAAAATATATATCTTAATACCTATTTATTAAAACTTTCTAAAAAATTAAAAAATAATTCAATATTATTTATTTAAAAAGCAAATACTTTCATCCTTTGCCATATCATGGAGAAATTCAAGAGAATCCTTAGAAAAGTCAATAACTCTAATTATATTAAAAATATCCTCATTATAATCAGGATTGATTTCTCTTAATTTATTTTCATAATTATCAAATAAAGACTTATTGAATTCTAATCTGTTTTCATCCTCAAATATTGCACCATAGTAAATATCTGCTTCAACTAAATCCTGAAACATGTGACTTCCAAAGGATAACTCAGGCATATAACCTACTTCACTATAAGATTCCTCCAAAATAGCTGAAAACTGACTAATATCTGCAAATACTACAGGCACACCCAATTCTGGTGAAGAAGTACCAATCCTTCCAGGAACAATTAACATGGATTTTTTATCATGAAGTTTACAATAGCTGTTAATTTCACCAATTACTTTAGCTATTGAACTTTTTTTAGCATATGGATATTCATAATATTTATGAGGATCTACATAAACCAGAATATCAATTTTTTCTTTACGTGACCTTCCCATTGAGGACTGTTTAATATGGAAATATACATTATTTTCAACATCAGGAATTTCAATATCTTCTTTATTTATTGAAACTTGAAGCGGTCTGCATTGCAATAAATTAACAACAAATGAATTATCTTGACCTACATTAACTGTATACTCAATATCAACAGGATAATCATAGGCATCCTCTAAACTTTTAAGCAGTTCTTTCATTATATAAATAAATTTATCATTGTTTACTAAACCATTACAATTGACAAAAACAACCTCTCTTTTTTGGCCACGTTCCCTAAACCGTGCTTCAGTTTCTCTATCATGTTCAACAACAACTTTTTTTGCATATCTTGGAAGCACCTCAAGACCTTCATAAATAGAAATCTCATTAACCCTTATTTCATTTAAATCAATAACATCAAGTGAATGCTGAGAATATTTGTGTCTTTCAGTAATATTTGGCATTGTAATAGCTCTAGGCCTATCCAAATTAACAATACGAGGATAATCATTTTTAGTACGGTCAACAGCTTTAGTTCCAAGACCCATTACAAGTCTTAACATTCCTGCATGATTATCCATTCCTGGAATAGGACAATAAGGACTATATGAAAATCCTACACCTGCAGCTGTTGGGAAAAAATAATCATCATAATAAGAACCAGATACTCTCTGAACAAGCAAACCCATCTGTTCATCAGTATCATCCAAATCATTTAAAGAACGATACTCTAAAGCAGAAATATTCATAGTACTTGCATAAACTGTTTTAACCGCATCTTCAAATGATTTTAATCTTTCTTCAATAGAACCTCTATTTACACAGAATACAGATTCATATTTACCTGCAAAGGCATTACCAAAACCATCTTCAAGAAAACTACTTGACCTAACAATAATTGGATTTTGACCAAAATACTCTAAAACTCTCCTAAATTTCTCTTTAATATCATCTGGAAAAGTACCCTCAAGTAAAGCATTTTCAAGTTTTTTACCAGCTTTATAATAACCTTCTTTAGTCCTCTGCTCAACACGCATATCCCATAAATCATTAGCAACAATATATGTATAAAATAAATCAGAACCAATATAAAAGGAGTCATCAGGTTCAAAATAAGCATATAAATCTGGCCTATCCTTTTCTATAATCTTACGAGCAAGCAGCATACCACAAGCTTTACCTCCAATCATTCCACTACCAACCATACGATTATATATTGTAAAATAATCTTCAGGAGTGAAATAATCTTTAACTTTACAGGCAAGATTTGCATCTTTGGTCATCATAACATCACACATAAAATCACATTTATCAGAGATATCAAGACCATTTGAATGTTCTAATTTAGCTAGTGAAACAAATCTTTCCCAACTATCAATATTCTGTTCATTATGATAATTTTTAGATACATTAATCACTTTATAAAAATTACTTACATCAAGCCCATCAGTTAATGTCTTGAGCTCACCTGTCTCTAAATCATATTTATGGCCTAGAAACATATTTTGAGAATATCTGTTCCATACTTTTAATGGATGAACATAAACATCTTCCCCATTCGAATATAAATCCAAAAATAGCTGTGTTGTTTCCCTAATTTTAGCTATTGCACTGAAAGAATGTTTACCTCTAATAAGTGGGAAATAAGCAACAGTATCAAGAGAAAATAGATAAGGACAAGTAACTCTAAAGAAATTACCCATCATCAAATCAGTAGACCAAACAGTTTGAAGATCAGATAAACAATCAAAAACATAAAAAGCATCAAAGCCCTCATGAGTAATGATATTGTGAACTTCCAATGTAAAAGACTCAAACTGGTCATTAGGATCCACTTGATAAATTTTAATACCATCACGTTCAATCATTGCAAATTCAGAAGTTGAATCCTTCCTTTTATACTCTAATTCTTTAAAATCATCTTCAGTCATATTAATTAATGGATCATGCAATCCAAAATTAATATAAATCAAATTTCGACCATCTTTTAATGCCTGTTTAACAAAAGGTTCAACAAAATAAGAAAATTCTTTTAAATTAGACACATGCCATACAACATTGTCACCTAAACGAATATTATCTAAAGTTTCATCTAGTTGATGAATACCAGATTTTATTCTTTCAAAAGCAGTCATTTAAACATCCCCTAAAAATATTCAATTTTTAAGCGATACTCTCTCATATTTTGTAGATATGTTCAATCAACTATTAAAAGTTAATGAAAAAAATAATGAAAAATAAAAAATTAAGCTAAAAATTTAAAACTTTTAGCTATTAAAACAGTGTCTTCTGGAGTTGGAGTTGATATTTGGGCCTGCATATTTTTACCAGAATCTTCAATCAATGTAATAAACCTAGCATCACCAACATGCTCTCCAACATTAGCAGTGGAGTTGTAAATAAGAATACCATCAACATAATAAGATGGACAATCTTGAACAGCTTCATTAGCTAGTGATAAACCCTCTTCATAACTGAAACTTGTCTGTGAGAAATCCCATACTTTAACTGAATAAGAATCAGATTGATCTTGGTAGCTTACAAAACCTTCACCAGTCCCATATAAAGAAAAATTCAAATCATCATTGCAGCTAAAACTAGCTACATCAATATCTACTGTTTTTAAATGCTCAGCAAAAAATAATTCATAACAAATAAATCCTGCTACAGCAACAATAAGAATTAATACTGCTACAATAACCATTTTCCTTTTATTAGTTGACTTCTCTTTAGAATTATTAACCTTTTTAACTCTTAATGATTTACCACATTTATCACAAAATTTGGCATCTTCCCTTTTTATTTCAGCCCCACATTTAGGACAATATTTTACCATAAATTTCACCTAAAAGCAATAACTAAAAAAATGCTACTTAACACTACTTTTTAAATCAAGATGTAAAAATTTAACTATAACCTAAAAAATCAGCAAAATAACATTTTATAAAAATAAAAAAAAGAAGAGAATAAAAGATTATTCATCTTTATTCCAATAAACAATACCATATACAATGCATAAAAGGGTTGAAAGTATAATTAATACATAAACTCCCCAAATCCAAGGGTCTTCAATACCTAAAACCATCATTGTGTACCACTACCTTTATTATTGTCAATATCTTCAAATGATTTATCAATAACCTCTTGTGCAGGAGGTTTTGTAAGTAATGAAACAACAATAGTGAAAATAGCTGAAATTGGAACTGCTATTAACATAACATCAATATATGGCCATGGTGCTGCTGGAAGTAATGTTGAAATTCCAAATAAGTATTGGCAAAGACCTAAACCTGCAGCAGTTTTTTCAAATACAAAGAGTAACCAGAATAAACTAACAAAGGTTCCAGATAAAATTCCTGCAATTGCTCCGGCTTTTGTAGTTCTTTTCCAATATAATGCGCCTAAAAATACTGGTAAGAATGCAGCTGCACAAATTTCAAAGAATAAACTTGTTCCAAGTGCAATTACACTTCCTGGAAGTGAATAAGCCAACACAAGAGCAAGAATAATAGCTATAAGAATACCAATTCTTGTAATTGTAATTTCATCAATGATTTTTTTACTTTTTTTAACAATGGAATCACAAATATCAATACCAAATGCAGTACCTTGTGTATGAAGTTGTGAACTTATTGTAGACATAGCTGCAGCAACTAAAGACAATAAGAATAGATATACAAACCATTCTGGTAATGCCATATTAATAAATACAGGGATAATTCTATCAATATTGTTTCCAACAACATCAACTGCTATTTTACCTAATTCATCAAAGAAATAGACATTAGATAATGCTCCAGTAATGTAAGCAGTTGTAGGCATTATAGCAATAAATATTCCACCAATTAATACAGATCTGTTTAACTCTTTATCAGATTTAACAGTCATGAATCTTACTACTAATTGCGGTTGAGCTAATACACCAATACCAACACCAATAAGAGTAGATGAAACTAAATTCCACCAGAATGGAGAACCTGCAGTTGGGAATGTTGTCCAACCTGTACCACCACCAGCTATTGCACTGGCTGGATATAAATCAACCATATTGGTTAGTGCTGAATTTGCAGGAGTTATACCGCCAAACATCCAATAAACAAATGCTAAAAGGAATACCATTGCAGCAACCATAATTACAGCCTGTAATGCATCAGTATACATTACTCCTTTAATACCACCAAAGAATACATATAATGTGATAATTACTGCTAAAATAAATAATGAAATACCGAAATCCAACATTAATGAAGATTCTAAAAATCTTGCTGCTCCAATAAGAACTACTGCAGCATAAAGCGGCATAGCACAGAAAATAATTAATCCAGAAGCATGTTGAATAAACTTACTATTAAAACGTTTTCCTAAAAAGTCAGGAAATGTTAAAGAGCCTAAACTGTGCCCCATTCTACGAGTTCTCTTACCTAAAAATACAAATGCTATGAATATCCCAACAATAATGTTTAAAAACGCTAACCATAGAACACTCATCCCATATTCACCAGCAACTCCTCCAAAACCCACAATAGCTGCCGTGGATATAAATGTAGCACCATAACTTAATGCCATAATAGCAGGATGTGTATCCTTACCAGCTATCATGAAGTCTTCTGAGGAATTAGTCTTTTTCCATGCGTAATAACCTACAGCGACTAACATGAAGATGTAGATTATAAACACAATAGCTAAAATCATAATATCCATATAAAAACCTCAAATAATATACAAAAATATAGATAATATTTATAATAAAGAAATTATATAAAGTTTTATATTAATAAATGAACAAAATTATATGTGTTATAAATAAAAAGAAATAAGGGATATTATGGTGTGGAACAAAGAAGCCGAATGTATGAACAAAGAAGCAAAAAAAGAACTACAATTAAAAAGATTGCAAGAAACTGTAAAATTAGCTTATGAAAATGTACCATTTTACACAAAAAAATTAGACGATGCTGGAGTTAAGCCTGAAGACATCAAAACATTAGAAGATATTGAAAAAATACCATTTACAACTAAAGATGACTTAAGAGCAGCATACCCATTTGGATTATTTGCAGTTCCTGACGACGAAATTGTAGAAATACATTCTTCCTCTGGAACAACAGGAAAACCAACAGTATCTGGATACACCAAACATGATTTAGATGTATGGGCTGAAATAACTGCACGTGGATTAGACATGGCTGGTGCTAAAAAGAATTACATAATTCAAAATGCTTACGGATATGGTTTATTTACTGGTGGATTTGGTATACACCATGGAGGATATAAATTTGGAGCAACTGTAGTGCCAATTTCTGCAGGAAATACTGCTAGACAACTTCAAATTATGAAAGATTTCCAATGTGATATTTTAACATGTACCCCTTCTTATGCAATGTATCTTGGTGAAAGCTTAGAAAAAGCAGGTATCAGTATAGATGAAATTAATTTAAAAGCAGGTATCTTTGGAGCTGAGATGTGGACTGAAGAAATGAGACAAAAAATTGAAGCTAGTTTAGGCATTAAAGCATTAAATATCTATGGATTAACTGAAATTATGGGTCCTGGAGTAGCTCAAGAATGTATGGAACAAGATGGTATCCACCTATCTGATGATCATTTCTATCCTGAAATTATTAATCCGAAAACTGGTGAAACCTTAGGATATGATGAAAAAGGAGAACTTGTTTTAACTACTTTAACTAGAGAAGGAATGCCAATTTTAAGATTTAGAACTAAAGATATTACTTCTTTAATGTCTGGTGATTGTGCATGTGGAAGAACAACTGTTAGAATGAGAAGAATCACTGGTAGAAGTGACGATATGCTTAAAATCAGAGGAGTTATGGTTTTCCCATCTCAAATTGAAAAAGCATTACTTACAGTTGAAGGTATAAGTCCAAACTATCTTATTATTGTAACAAGACCTGAAATTTTAGATGAAGTTGAAGTTAAAGTAGAAGCTTCAAGAGAATTATTCTCTGATGAAATGAAAGAAATGGAAAAAGTAGAAAAAAGAATTGTAGATGCAATTAGAGGTGAAACTGGTTTAAGAGTTGATGTAACATTATGTGAACCAGAATCATTACCAAGAAGTGAAGGTAAAGCTGTTAGAGTTATAGATGAAAGGAATTTTGACTAGGGTGTAAAAATGGCTATTAAACAAATATCAATTTTTATTGAAAACAAAGAAGGAAGAATTAAAAAAGCAATAAGCATATTAGGTGAAAAGGACATCAACATTCGTGCTCTTTCAATAGCTGATACAACAAAATATGGAATTTTAAGATTAATTGTATCTGATAATGTAAAAGCAATGATTGCTCTTGAAGAAAAAGGATTTGTTGTTCGTGAAAACGATGTTGTTATTGTTTCCGTACCAGACAAACCAAATGGATTAAATTCTGTCTTAGAAGTTTTAGACGAAAAAGAAATTAATCTCGAATACATGTATGCATTCATCAGTAATAAAACAGATGAAGCTATTGTAGTAATGAGATTCGAAAACATGGAAGAAGCTGTTGAGCTTCTTAAAGATAGTGATGTAAATATCTTAGAAAAAGAAGATATTGAAAAATTATAAATAAATAAAACAAGAGTGTGTACTTCTCACATTCTTTATCTTTTTTTAATAAAAATATAGATTAAATAAAAAAAAAAAGGAATTGAAGATTAAATTAAATCTTCCTCAATAACAATAACATCAATAGATTCTTCATTGAAATAGTGAGAATCACCAACTTCTTTTAAAGTTTTTATAACATTGAACAATTCCCCAGTTTCAAATAAATGCATAAAATCATTTATAAAAACAATCCAATCATCCTGATCATCACTATCACAATATTCACTATTGAATTTAATATCTGCAGGATTATCAATCCAGTCTACACCATCATAGAATTCTTGCGATTCGATATTGCCATCTTCATCATAATCAACAGCCATTAAAAGTTCAAATTTCTTTGCCCCTAACTCTTTTGTTAATTTGAAATCTGGCATATTACGAACCCCCTAAAATTCTTTTAATAAGGTAGCAACATCCTCCTTAGAATAACCTAAATGGACAAAAAGTGTTTTTAATGATTCATCATTAGAGTAAGATTTAATTTCCCTCCATTTTTTAAAATCATTATTTAAAATACCATTTATTAAAAGTTGAATAGTGATTAAATCATCACTTCTTATTGCTACAAATGCTTCTTCATTGTCAAAAACATGACTTGGATCAATTAAAGTAATTTTTCCCTTTTTATCTTTTTTTACTATAGCATTATCAATTTTATATGCCATTGCGAACAACACCCTCTTACATTATAATTAATAATTTTACTTAAATTTTATATAAATGTTTAACCTTTAATCCATTGATAACCACTTTCAATAGCTTTAACATTTAATTCATGAAATTGTGGTTTTAAATTATTTTTCATTGCATCAATAACAGATTCTTTTGAAATTGGAAAATTATCATCCGCAGTAACAGCCCCTAAAAGAACCATATTTAATGAAACAATGTTACCAGCATCAATAGCTAACTGATTACCATCAATAGGTAAAACATGATTATAATTTTCCTCTAAAATAGAGATTAAATTATTTGTGTTTGGATAAGGTTTATCTCCTGATGAAGGAATAATCGGATGAGTATTGAAAACTAACTTAGTGTCTTTATTAGCTTTGTTTAATGCCCTTACAATTTCAATAGGTTCAAAAGAAAGTAACATGTCAGCACTATGATCAGGAAGGATAGAACCTTCAAAATCACCAATTCTTAATTCAGTAGATACAGAACCTTCTCTTTGAGACATACCGTGAATTTCACTTAAAACTACATTAAATCCTTGATTCATTGCAGCTTCACCAATAATCACAGAAGTTTTAATAATTCCTTGACCACCAACACCACAAATACACATATTATAACTATCTTTTCCTGCCATGTTATCACCTCATACCTGCATTAAGTGCCCCATACTTACAAACTTGAACACAAACGTTACATCCAACACACATTGATTGATCTAATACAATTTTACCATTATTAAGAGAAATAGCTGGACAAGCTAATTCATTTGTACATTTTAAACAATTATTACAATTAGATTCTACATATTCAACAGGAGGTTTTTTAGCATAACCTTTAATTAAAGTACATGGAGATTTAGATATAATAACTGCCACACCATCATATTCTAAAGCTTCTTTATAAGTATTAATTACTTGCTCTAAATTAAGAGGATTAATAACACGAACAAAGGAACAGCCACAGGCTAAAGCTAATTTACGAATAGAAATTTCAGGAGCTTTATCACCCATTGCATCAATAGGTATTCCAGGGTTTGGTTGACCACCAGTCATAGCTGTAATTCTGTTATCTAATACAGTTAAAACAAAATTAGCCTTATTATGAATAGCATTGATTAAAGGGGAAACACCACTATGGAAGAAAGTTGAATCACCAATAAAGCTTACAACTTTCTGATTAGTAGCTATTGAAAATCCGCATCCGTCTCCAACACTTGAACCCATAGATAAAAGATAATCTGCAGCATAATAAGGTGGGTTAATTCCTAAAGTATAACAACCAATATCAGATGCAAAGACAACATCACTGGCAGGTATATTTAATTCTTCCATTGCTTTATTAACTCCATAGTACATGGAACGGTGAGGACATCCAGAACATAAAACTGGAGCTCTGTTTGGAATTGCATCAACTAATTCCTGTAAAGAGGAACTTAATTCATATTCTTCTTTAGCACAGCAATCAAGAACTTTGTTAAATCCATCAAGAACTACATCAGGAGTGTATTCATGATATTTAGGGAATGTTCCATCTAATTTACCATGAACTACAACATCTAATTTATTTTGAGCAACAATAGCTAAAACTTCTTTTTCCATAATAGGATCTACTTCTTCAACTACAAAGACTTCATCTAATCCTTCTAAAAAGTCAGCTATTAATCTTGAAGGTGTTGGATTTGAAAAACCAAGTTTTAATATGTTTATATCAAGGCCTTTAACATCAACAACATCTTTAGCATAATTAAATGCACTACCAGATGCAATTAAACCATATTTTTTATCTTCAGTAAAGTTAATTTCACGATTAAATTCTGATTTGTTTGAAATCTTCTCAGCATTTTCCATTTTCCCAACTAAATCTACATGCATCCTTAATGCATTAGCTGGAACTGGAACATATTGAGATGGATCTTTTTTGAAGTTTCCTTTCTTCCAATGAGTTTCATCTTCAGAAGAATTATCAGAAATTTCACCAAATTCAACAATTCCACGCATATGAGAAACACGAGTAGTAGTCCTCACAATTACTGGCAATTCAAATTGTTCAGAAAGTTCAAAAGCATATTTAACCATATCTTTAACTTCCTGACAACTGGATGGTTCTAAAACTGGCAAACTAGCTAAATGACCATAATGACGACTATCCTGTTCATTTTGTGATGAGAAAATTGAAGGATCATCAGCAGTTAAAATAACCATTCCACCTTTTACTCCAGAGTAAGCAGTGGTCATAAAAGAGTCACTAGCTACATTTAAACCAACATGTTTCATAAAAGTAAAAGAACGTAATCCAGAAGCAGCAGCAGTAGCAGCAACTTCCATAGCTACTTTTTCATTAGTTGAAAATTCAAAGTATATATTTGCATCTTTTGCAAGCATGGATAAAACATTCCCAATTTCTGATGACGGTGTGCCTGGATAAGTAGCTGCAACAGAGATTCCTGCCTCTATAACCCCCCTAACAGCAGCTTCATTACCTAGTAAAAATTGTTTATCACCAGATTTGCCTGTTATTAATTCATTTAAATTCATTGTATTTCCTCAAAAAAATAATAAATATCATTAATCTATTATCAAACTTAAATTTATTAATAATGATTAAGAATAATATAATATAATAATATAATTATATATGTAAATAATATATACTTTTTTGTCTTATTTTTAATAGATAATAACTGAGGAGTGAAAATAATGATAACTGTTAATGTGTCTAGGTTTAACAAGGAAACAGACTCTGAACCTTATTTTGAGTCTTATGAAATAGAAAAGACACAAGGAATGAAACTTTTAGATGCACTTCAAGCTATTAATGAAAAATATGATGCAGATATTAGCTTTAGAAGTTCTTGTAGAGCAGGACAATGTGGTTCATGTAGTGTTAAATATAATGGTGATGGAGTGCTAGCCTGCCAGCAAGAAGTTGAAGATAACTGTAAAATAGAAGCAGCTAATTTTCCAATTATCAAAGATTTAATAGTAGATAGAAGCAGTGTTGATGAAAAAGTTCAAAATCTTCATTTATCATGCCAACAGAAAAATTCAGAGGATACATTAAATGAAACAATGCCTAACTCTCAGCTAAAAGACACCAAAAAGGTTAGAAGCTGTATTGAATGTTATTCTTGTTTATCTTCATGCCCAGTTGTTAAATATTTTGAAGATGAATTCGGAGGACCTTTCTATTTAAGATACCTCTCCAAATTCAATTTTGATCCAAGAGATATTAAAGATAGGTTATCTGAAAGTCTTGAAGAAGGATTATATAAATGTACTAGCTGTGGAAAATGCAGAGAAGTTTGTCCTAAAAATATCAATACCTTTGGAGATGCTATAGAAAAACTTAGAGCCATAGCATGTCAAGAAGGCAAAGGGCCTCTCCCAAAACATGTTGCATTTAAAGAAAACATTATAGAAACTGGCCGTTCAGTTAAAGGTGAAGGCAAAAGCTTTATTGAAGAAGCTGGAGTGGAAGGCAAATCAAAAATTGCATTATTCACTGGTTGTATGGTAGATAAAAAATTAAAACATGTGGGACATGCTTTAGTTAATGTATTAAAAAAACATGGCATTGAAATTGACATTCCTAAAGAACAAGTCTGCTGTGGTTCTCCTCTTTTAAGAACCGGTCAAATAGACATTATCCAATCATTAGTTGATAAAAACAAAGAAGTGTTTAAAGATTACGACATAGTACTTACCATATGTGCAGGCTGTGGGTCTACTTTAAAAAATAACCATCCAGAATACGGATCCAAGTTAAATGTAATGGACATTAGTGAATTCCTTGATGATAAACTTAACCTTGAAGATATGAAAGAATTAGATATGACTGTCACCTGGCATGATCCATGTCACTTATATAGAGGTCAAGGTATTGAAACAGAACCAAGGGACATCCTTAAAAAGATTAAAGGAATCAACTTTGTTGAAATGGAAAAACCTAATCAATGTTGTGGTGCTGGTGGAGGAATAAAAGCAGGCCATCCAGAAATAGCTTTAAAATTATCAACTGAAAAAGCTAAAATGATTAAAGATACTGGTGCTGAAGCTGTAATAACAATCTGCCCATTCTGCCAACATAACATCCAAGACGGTCTTAATCATGAAGGATTATCTGATGTTAAATCTATGAATATTTTAGAGTTGCTTGAAAAATCATATTCAGATTAAGGAGATGTAAAAATAGCTAAACATCCACATATTGAAGATTCACAAAAAATAGAGGAAAAAGAACATCTTAAAAATAACACTTATGTTGTTTTTATTGAATGTGAAACACCAGGAAATATAGGTTTTCTTGCAAGAACAATGGCAAACTTTGGTCTTAAGAATTTGGTTCTTATTAATCCTCCAGAACTTAAAGATGAAGCATTTTATCAAGCTATGCATGGAAAACATTTAGTTGAAAATGCTAAAATCTACAGGACTTTAGATGAATTTTACAATGATGTTTCTATTGATTTTAAAGTAGCTTCAACAGGTGTTGCTGGAGGCAGTTATAATTTATCAAGAATAGCTATTACACCAGAACAATTAGGCAAATCATTAAATCCTAAAGATAAAACAGCTATTTTATTTGGAAGAGAAGGTAATGGATTGACTAATGAAGAAATTGATAGCTGTGACATGGTTGTTAGTATTCCAACTGATGAAGAATATCCTATAATGAATATTTCACATGCTGCGGCAATCATTCTCTATGAGGTCTTCAAAAATAGAAATGAATTTGCAGCTGAAGGCCTTGAAGAAAGTACAGCTATTGAGAAAGAACTCCTTATAAAAGATATGGAAAAAATGATTGATACTCTTTCTATTCCAGAACATAAAAAGAAAAATGGTCTAAAAGCATTTAAAAATATCATCAATAGAGCATTTATTACTGGAAGAGAAGCACATACTTTAAAAGGAATCTTAAGAAGATTAAAAAATAACTTGGATTAAATATGAGAAAAATAAGCTTTGCTGACATTAGCATATTTATTGTAAATCGTATTTTCAACTGGAGATTCTGGATAGCTAGTTTAACCAAGAAATCCAAAGTTGCAAAAAAGATTATTGAAAAAATTCTTTTTGAAGATGATGACACTATAATCATACCAAATACAATAAGCATCAATCAGAAAATAGAAGGTGAAAAATCAGAATTTTTACCTACCGACATTTTAAAAGAAGTAATAAAAAAATGTGATGATATTGTAATCATGAATGACTGCTTATGCAGGACTTCCAGTGATTGTAAAGATTATCCTCAGGATATTGGATGCATATTCCTTGGCCCAACATCAAAAAAAATTCCTAGAAATATTTGCCATGAAGCAACAGTTGAAGAAGCTTTAGAACATGTTGATAAAGCTGATAAAGCTGGTTTAAGTCATTTAATTGGAAGAAATAAAATAGATTCAATATGGATGAATGTAAGACCAAGAGAAGGACTTCTCACAATTTGTCACTGCTGTCCATGTTGCTGTCTCTGGAAGGTTTTACCAAATTTAGATAGTGAAATTAGTGATAAAGTAAGTAAATTAGAAGGAG
>OKSC01000169.1_pt1 | contig 79407 bp, 58 predicted proteins | sample 1601161 | NCBI WGS metagenome assembly OKSC01 (sample SAMEA3541552, study PRJEB24748) | human gut metagenome | biome: human gut; feature: human-associated habitat; material: faeces | place: China | collected 2012 | reverse complement strand
AACCCCCGATACCGCCGTGAAAGGGCGGTGTCTTAACCGCTTGACCAACCGGCCAAATGTGGTGACCCATGTAGGCCTCGAACCTACGACACCCTGATTAAGAGTCAGGTGCTCTACCAACTGAGCTAATGGGCCGTGGTCACGTTACTTGATTATAATACTCTATATGTGGGAAAATGTCAAGTACTTTTTTCGGAAAAACTTAAAAAATCTTTGAAAGCATAAAAACAATTGACTATACATGTGGAAAAGCATACAATTAAAGTGTTATAGTAGGTCCTAAATTTTTTTGTACGGAGGATAGACTTATGGATTACGATATTGCCGTTATTGGTGGTGGTCCTGCCGGCGTATCTGCAGCGATTACTGCAGCCAGCAAGGGACGTAAGGTTGTTCTGTTTGAAGCCCACGGCTTCAGCCCCCGTCTGCGTAGTGTAGCGCAGATTACAGATTACATGGGTATCCCGGATATTTCCGGTACTGCGCTTATGGATATTTTTGTAAATCATCTCAAGCAGATGGAAGTAGATATCATTGAGGCCAAAATTATTTCTTTACGCGAAGTAGGCGAAGGCTTTATGCTGGGTACTCCGCATGGTGAATATTCTGCGGATTCCGTAGTACTGGCAACAGGTATTTCCCGCTCTACGCTTTTCCCGGGTGAAAAAGAATTTTTGGGCAAGGGCGTAAGCTACTGCGCTGTTGTTGATGCTGATAAATATAAGGGCAAGTCCGTGGCTGCTATTGCTACAGTACCTGATGCACTGGAAGAAGTGGAATATCTGGCAGACCAGTGCGAGCATGTATTCTTCTTCCCGCTGTATTCCGGTTTTGTTCCGCCCAAAAAGAAAAATATTACTGTAGTGCTGGATAAGCCTACAGAAATTACCGGTACCGACAAGGTTACCGGCTTGCGTGCAGGCGATGATTTTTACAGTGTAAAGGCTGCCTTTGTTTTCCGCGCCAGCGACCCGCTCAACAGCTTCCTGCCGGGTCTGGAAATCCGCGGACGCAGCATTTATGTTGATGATCAGGCGCAAACAAATATTGAAGGCGTATTTGCCGGCGGTGACTGCACAGGTCAGCCGTGGCAGGTAAATCGTGCTGCAGGTCAGGGACAAAAGGCTGCTCTTTCCGCCATCCGCTATCTTGCACGTCGCGATGAGGGAATTGACTATTAAAAATTGCAGTAAAATCTTTTATCCCGACGGGATTTATGCTACAATATAAGTTATGATAAATTATTTGGAGGCTATATTATGTTAGATTTAAAATTCGTCCGCGAAAATCCGAAGCTGGTCGAAGAGGCTGTAAAAAGCCGTAATGGCAGCCTTGATTTGACTGAATTCCTGGAATTGGATAAAAAACGTCGTGAAATTACCCAACAGGTAGAAGCACTGAAGAAAGAACGCAACACTGCATCTCAGGAGATTGGCAAGCTGAAAAAAGCCGGTCAGGATGCTGCTGAGCAGATGGCTGCAGTTCGTGCTCTCGGCGATAAAATTGCCGCAGATGACAAGGAACTGAAAGAGATTGAAGAAAAAATCAAAAGCATTCTGCTGACTATTCCTAACGTTCCCGCAGAAGATGTTCCCGTAGGCAAGGATGATACCTGCAACCCGGTTATCCGCACTTGGGGCGAACCGACCAAATTTGATTTTGAACCTAAGGCTCACTGGGATATCGGTGAAAACCTGGGCATTTTGGATTTCGAACGTGGCGTTAAGGTTAGCGGTGCACGTTATGTATTCTATCGTGGCATGGGCTCCCGTCTGGAACGTGCCGTTATCAACTTCTTCCTGGATGTACACACCAGAAAGCATGGTTATACCGAATTCTTCCCGCCGTTTATCGTTAATGGTGCAAGCATGCAGGGCACCGGCCAACTGCCGAAATTTGCCGAGGATATGTACAAGCTGGAAAACGGCGATATGTACCTGATTCCGACCGCAGAGGTTCCTGTAACCAACTATCATCGCGATGATATTCTGACCGGCGATGAGCTGCCGCTGAAATATACCGCATACAGCGCTTGCTTCCGTGCAGAGGCCGGTGCTGCCGGCCGTGATACCCGTGGCCTGATTCGTATGCATCAGTTCAATAAGGTTGAGCTGGTTAAATTCACTAAACCGGAAGAATCCTGGGCTGAGCTGGATAAGCTGACTAATGATGCTGAAGAAGTTCTGCAATTATTGGGCCTGCCGTACCATGTTGTACGTCTGTGCACCGGTGACCTGGGCTTTAGCTCTGCTACCACCTATGACCTCGAAGTATGGCTGCCGGCAGCAAACTGCTACCGTGAAATTTCTTCCTGCTCCAACTTCCTGGACTTCCAGGCACGCCGTGCTAACATCCGCTTCCGTCGTGATGCAAAATCCAAACCGGAATTTGTACATACTCTTAACGGCAGTGGTGTAGCTGTTGGCCGTACCGTTGCCGCTATTCTGGAAAACTATCAGCAGGCTGATGGCAGCGTAGTTGTTCCTGAGGTTCTGCGTCCTTACATGGGCTGCGATGTAATTCCCGCTCCGAAAAAATAAGCTGCGCAGATTTAGCTGAATAAAAATAAGCGTTGAAATGTCATTTAACCGACATTTCAACGCTTTTTGTTTTGTCTGCTGTATTCAGTAACTTTTTGCTAGTTTTAAATATTTTATGGCGAAATTCTCTGTATTTTACAGTTAAAAATGTGCCAATCCGTGATTATTGGAAAATTTTCCCGTTCTCCTTGAAAAAAATCAATTTTTGCCGTTTTCCTATTGTACTTTCAAATTATTGTGGTACAATCATAGAAGAAAAAATAAATGCAATAGCAAGGGGAGAGTGTTATGAGTAATAAAAAACATTTCCAAATAAGCCAACAGGCTGCAGAAAAATTGGCGGTGCGTTTCGGTACACCGTTGTTGGTACTTTCTCTTGATGAAATCAAAAAGAACTACAAGGTTTTGAAAAAATATATGCCGCGTGTCAAAATTCATTACGCGATTAAGGCTAATCCGCATCCGGAAATTTTGCGGGTGATGGCAGATATGGGCTCCTGCTTTGACGTAGCAAGCGACGGAGAAATCCGCACCCTGCATGATATGGGTGTGGATGGCGGCCGTCTGATTTACGCTAATCCGGTAAAGACAGGCGTAGGCCTGGAGGCCTGCCGCAGCTGTGGCGTACGCAATATGACCTTTGACAGCGCCAGTGAAATAGATAAAATAAAAAAACAGTGTCCGGACGCGACTGTACTGCTCAGACTGCGTATCGACAATTCCTCGGCACATGTTGATCTGAATAAAAAATTCGGTGCAGCGCGTGAAAATGCTCTGGCTTTGATGCAGCAGGCTAAGGAAGCAGGTTTGGATATGGCAGGCGTTGCTTTTCATGTAGGCAGCCAGACTGTCAGCGCTGATCCCTATCTGCATGCGCTGGATATTGCGCGTGAGCTGTTTGAGGAGGCTGAAGCAGCAGGTCTGAAGCTGCGCATTCTGGATATCGGCGGCGGCTTCCCTATTCCTGAACCGAAGGTTAAATTCAACCTGCCGGAAATACTGCGCCAGATTAACGCACGTCTGGATGAGGATTTTGCCGATGCCGAAATCTGGGCCGAACCGGGCCGTTATATCTGCGGTACGGCGGTAAATCTGATTACCAGCGTCATCGGTGTTACCGAACGCGGCGGTCAGCCATGGTACTTCCTCGATGAAGGCCTGTACGGAACCTTCTCCGGTGTGCTCTTTGACCAGTGGGATTTCAAGCTCATCAGCTTCCGTGAGGGTGATGAAAAGGTGGCAGCAACGTTCGCCGGACCGAGCTGTGATTCCTTGGATATTATGTTCCGCGGACGCTTGACAGTGCCGCTGCAGGTTGGCGATTTACTGCTGTTTCCTAGCTGCGGTGCCTATACCTCTGCCAGCGCAACTACCTTTAACGGCTTCAGCAAGGCTAAGTTTGTTATCTGGGAGCGCGTAAAGGCTGAGGTTGAGCCTGTTGTCGCTGTCGGACGTGTTGAGATGAATCAGTCTGTGGCGCAGGCTGTAAAATGAAAATATAGTTGTTACCGCATCAGCGTTTAACGTTGGTGCGGTTTTTATATTTTAGGAAAAACATGACAGATGAGGTATAAAAAATGTGGAAAAACGTTACAGAAAGCAATGATAAAATACGGAAAAACGTGACAAGATCAGGATTTTTTAGACGCAGAGAGGGAAGTCTTAACGCTCATTTTACGCAAGTATGCTTTTTCTTACATTTCTACCAGCTTTACTTCTACCTTCAGTTCGGACAGCAATGAAAGCAAATCGCCGAAAGTAAGCCAGACAGTGGCGGTGTTATCGTTCGGATGAATACCGATGATGGCGGATGGCGGTAAATTTTTACTGCTGACGAAGATAACGCTTTTGCTTGTATCGTTCAACAGGCCGAAGGGGGAAACTAAGCCTGACTGCAGTCCTAAATATTTTTTCAGACGCTCTGCCGAAGCGAAGCTGAGGCGGGAGCTTGCAAGCTTTACTGCAAGCTCTTTGAGATCAACAGGCGTATCTGCGGGAACGGTCAGAAGAAAGTGCTGCTTACCGTTATTGTTGCGCAAAAATAAATTTTTGCAGATAATGGCATCAGCAGGTATTTTCAGTGTGTCTGATTCCTCCATAGAATAAACAGGCCTGTGCTCTGTATAGGAGAATTGTATATTCTTGCTGTTTAAAAGAGCATAGATACTATTTTTGTCAAAGCTCATAGGTAATCTCCTCACGGAACGTTTTGTATGTTGATGTATTCCATTATAAAGCAGTATGGGCTTTATGACAACCTGCGTACTTTCTAAATATGGAGAAAGCTCGGCGTTCATGCTATAATAATAGCAAAGCGAAAGGCGGAAAAGATGATGAGAAAAGTTATAATATATATTTTGACGCTGCTGGCTTTGCTGGCAACGGGCTGTGGCAGTGAGCAGCCGCAGCCTAAGGAGCTGCAGCTCTGCAGCAGTATGGGCACCAAGCTGACGGAGGTTATTGCCGACAGCTACAGCAAGGCTGCAGGTGTAAAAGTAAATATAAGCTATCTACCCGGAGGCACACAGCAGGAACGCTTGGATTACCTGCGCAAGCATAGGTTTGATGTCTGGCTGGGCGGTACGAGTGAGGAGTATTTCATGGCGGATGAGCAGCACATCCTGCAGCCGTATATTGCCAAGGAATCCTACAAGGTGCCGGCAGAGCTGCGTAACCGTACAGGACAATGGACAAGCTTGTATCTGAGCTACATTGCTTTGCTGAGCAATAAAAACAATCTGCATGCCTACGGTCTGTATGCTCCGGAAACCTGGGATGAGCTTTTGGCACCGCAGCTTAAGGATGAGCTGGCGATTGCCGACTTTGATCTTGGCGGAGCAAGCTTCGGCATGATTACAAGCATTTGGCAGATGCGCGGCAAGGAGCAGGCTATGGCTTATGCAGCCAAGCTTAATGCGCAGCAGCCGGTGTATACCAAGGGCTTCGGCGAGGCGGTAGACCTTGTGTATATCGGTAAAAAAACCGTTGCTATAGTGCCTTTGGATTATGCTTTGCAGATGGAAGCACGTCACCGCCATCTGTTTGCGACAGTGGTGAAGGATGCCAACCGTACGATGCTTACCGGTGCAGCGATTATGCGCAGCGCAGAGCATCCCGATCAGGCGCGTGCCTTCTTAGACTATCTGATGAGTGACGCGGGCGTAGAGCTGTTGCCTGCTAACGGGTATCACTATATGTGGCATGTAAAAAGATATCCCTATAATGACGGCCGCAGGGAGCTTATAGGCAATGTACGTGTGCCGGTAGATGATTTAAGCTGGACTTCGGTCTATAAGAGTGAGATTATCCGTCAATGGAGAGGTGCGCTTTAAAGGCATAAAAAAATTGGCGCTTTTACAGCGCCAATCAGCATTATAAAACCTTATGCTTTACATGGTCCAGTGCTTGGTCAAACAGACTGAGCACATGGCTGTCATCCAGAGAATAAATAACCTCTTTGCCGTCCTTGGTAAATTTTACCAGGTTGGTGGCACGCAGCAGACGCAGCTGATGCGAAATAGCGGAATGCGTCATACCAAGAGCGTCGGCAATACAGGTAACGCACATTTCCTCGTGTGCTAACAGGGAGAGAATGCGGATACGTGTGGGATCGCTGAGAACTTTAAAAATATCTGCCATAGGCTGGATATATTTTTCGTCATCTTTGCCGGGGAGAGGCAAGGTATGATTGTGGATGTGTGTCATTTTTTTCACCTACTTTATTTTTTATTGTTTAAGCGCAGACCTTTATTGAAAAAGAATGCGAGTACTGCGTAATAAAAGAAGCCTCCGGTAGGAGTCTTGCTGATAAACCACGTCGGAAAAAGGAAAAAGCTTACACTGAGAAAGAGCAGCTGCGGCAAGCAGCCGAAAAAACAGCTGATGCCTTCCTCCTGCCATTTGCTTTTAATGTGCAGCGCACTGAAAACGCTGTAGCGTGAGGCAAAGGCTCCGAAGCAAATGCCACTGAAGGCATAGAGAAGGAAGTTGACAATTTCACCGAAGTCCATCTTACTTACCTTCTTTGCTACTAAGCTGTTTAAAGAAACCGGTTTTGAGCAGCAGGCAGGCAATAATGCTGCCGCCGATGGTGCTTACCAAAAACGGCGGGATAAAGAACCAGGCTACAGCCTTGCTGCCTAAAAGCAGAGTAGCCATAATCCAGGCAACGAAGCCTCCGATGATGCCGGTGCCGAAAATTTCACCGGCCATAGCTGCCGGCAAGGTTTTGTAACGGCTGTAGGCAAGTCCGGCGAGGGCTGCACCAATCATACTGCCGGGGAAAGCCAGCAGCGAGCCTGTGCCCAGCATGTTACGCAGACAGGCAATAATAAAGCCTATAGCAACGGCGTAATCAGGTCCTAAGAGAACCGCACCCATAACATTGATGGCATGCTGCACAGGGAAGCATTTGGAAACACCTGCCGGAATATAAATTAAATGTGCGCTCAGTGTGCCGATGGCAATCAGAAGCGCTGCTGATGTCAGCTTACGGGTTTGCATATAAAAACCTCCATATGAAAGTTGCGTATGGCTAACAATGATATAACTATATTATAGCATTTAAATAGGTGTTTTGTGAACATATCTGAATAAATTCATAAGAAAATTTTTCAGAATATAAAAGCTTATTAAGCAGAACAGGAGTGATAAATTTGGCTTTGCTAGAAGGTATTAAGGTTATTGATTTTTCCAAGTGGTTGCCGGGACAATATTGTGGTATGCTGTTGGGTGATTACGGTGCGGATGTTATCAAGATTGAGGATTTGCAGGGTGATGCGACACGTCGCTTTTGGCCTGAAAAAACTAAAGGTATGAGCTATTGGCATCTGATGCTGAACCGCAATAAGCGAGGCGTTTCCCTGAATCTTAAAAAGGACGGCGGACGTGATTTGCTGCTGAAGCTGCTGCAGGAGGCCGATGTTTTTCTGGAGGGCTTCCGTCCGGGATATCTGGCGCGTTATGGACTGGATTATGCAAGCGTGCAGAAAATCAATCCGCGTCTGGTGTACTGCTCGATTACCGGCTTCGGCCAGGAATCGCATAAGCCGGCACATGACCTGAATGTTGTAGGACTGGCTGGCTTAAACAATCTTGACGATATCGGCAGAGCCTGCGTATCTGAGGTGCAGGTGAGTGCTATCGGCAGTGGTTTGAATGCTTTAAGTGCGATTTCTATGGCGTTGCTGGCGCGCGAGCGTACAGGAAAAGGCCAGTGGCTGGATGTTAATTTATACGCTACAGCGCTGTCTATGCAGGTAACCGGCATCAGCGCCCTGTGGGGCTGCAGAGAAACCGGTGAAAAGCCCTTTGGCCGCATAGCGCATTACTATAATATTTATCGTACCGCTGATGGCAGATATATGACGGTAGGTACTATCGAGCCTAAGTTCTGGCAGCGTTTTTGTGATTTGATTGAATGTCCGGAGCTGGAAAAACGTCAATATGATTTTGCACATGAGGAGGAGCTGCAGCAGCTTGTGACAGCTAAAATTGCCACCAAAACACAGCAGCAATGGCTGGAGCTGATTGGCGGCGCTGAATTTTGCGTAACGCCTGTGTGCAGCCTGGAGGAAGCACTGGAAAGCGAGCTGACGGCTAAGGAGCATATCCTGCAGGAGGCAGACAGTGATCTTGGCAAATTGCAGTATATCGGCGGACCGGTGAAGTTTAGCGAAGACCAAAGCAGCATACGCATGAGAGCGCCTAAGCTCGGCGAACATACGCTGGATATTTTGCAGGAACTGGGATATAATGATAATGAAATCAGCGCTTTGCATGAAGAGGGCGCGATATAAGATTTTTTGATTATAGTGTATTTATGAAGCAGGAGGCCAATATGAGGAAGATATTAAAGCTTTTTATGACGTTTGTTTTTGCCTGCTGCCTGTTCGTAGGCGTTAATCCTGCAGAAGCAGGCTTGATCAGCAGAGAGCAGGAAATTGAAATGGGACAGCAGACAGCTAAGCAGCTGGAGGCGCAGTATGGCTTGTCGCAGGATACCGCACTGCAGGAAAGAGTTGACCGCATCGGCCAAAGATTGGCGAAGGTTTGCGGACGAGATGATATCACCTTTTCCTTTAAGGTGCTCAATAACAATGAGGTCAATGCCTTGGCCTGTCCCGGCGGCTTTGTTTATGTGTATAAGGGCCTGATTGACTATATGCCTACAGACATGGAGCTGGCAGGCGTTCTTGGTCATGAGGTGGGACACGTAGCCAAAAAGCATACGGTAAATGCGATTGAAAAGCAGATGTGGACCTCGCTGATTCTGATAGCTGCTACCCGCGGACAGGGCATGGGATTGGTGCAGGCAGCGCAGCAGGCGTTGTTTGCCGGCTACAGCCGTACAGATGAGCGCGGTGCCGATAAGGAAGGCGTAAAAAACAGTATCGCAGCAGGCTATAACCCTTACAGCATGCTGATTACCGTGTGGAAGCTGGACGATTTGTCCAAGCAGGGCGGTGGTGCCAAATACGGTCTGTTCAGCAGCCATCCCGAGCCGGAAGAGCGCGTAAAACGTGTTATGAAGCAGCTTAAGGAATACAACATTCATCCTGATGTTGTTATTAAGGATGATGACCATGCAACTGTTACCGAGGGCAGCTGGAGCTTTAATGTAAGTCAGAGCATCGGCAATACCAAGGGTAAATATCGTGCCTATATGCTTGCCGGCGGCTTGTGGAACGTGCGTCAGCGCGGACCTGTAAATCCTAATCATTTTGTAGTTTATGATAACGGCAGTACGGCGGATATTTATTATGACGATATCCAGGTTTTCCGTCTGTATACGCAGGATGCCGGTGCCTTCGGCAGTGCCGGCGCTTATGCGGCGGCCTGCGTTGATATGCTGCGTGATTGGGCACAGATAGCTAATGCTAATGATGCTAAAGCCAAGAGCAGCACAAAAAAGAAATAAACAGACTCAGAAAATAAGTAAAGCCATACCATGCTAAGCGATTTGCTTAGCGAGGTATGGCTTTTTAGTTGCTTTAAGTGTTGATTTTACAGTACCTTTTGCAGCAGGTTCAGTACGTTTTTATGGGTGATTTTTTCAACAGTGCTTGCACTGTATTTTTTAGAGAGATATTCATAAACCGCGCTGTAATCCTGAACGCCGTGCAGGTTGTAGGGCGGATGGCTGATGCCGTCAAAGTCACTGCCGAAGCCGATATGATCATCGTTGCCCATGAGGTTCAGCATATAGTCGATGTGACGGTAAATGCTTTCGATGCAGGCATCGTTGTAATCGTGCTCCAAAAATTGACCGGCAAAGGTAACACCGATGAGGCCGTCATTTTCGTTGATTGCCAAAATCTGCTTATCATCCAGATTACGCGGATGCGGGCAGAGAGCCTTGGCGTTGGAGTGAGTTGCGATAATAGGCTTGCTGCTGGCTTCGATAACGTCCCAGAAGCCTGCGGGTGCGATGTGGGAAACGTCAACTAGCATACCGAGCTTGTTCATTTCAGCAACTACCTGGCGGCCGAAAACGGTGAGACCGCCGCCGCTGCTTTCTTCGTTGACACCATCAGCAATATCGTTACGATTGCTCCAGGTGAGTGTCATTGCACGCACGCCTAAGGCGTAGAGGCAACGCAGTGCTTCCAGACTGCCGTCGATAGCGCCGCCCTCTTCAATGGCGAGCAAAGTTGCAGCCTTGTGGTTGAGCACATCGGCAGCATCCTCTTTCGTGAGCACCTGCAGCACGTCGATACCGTCTGCGTGAAGCTTCTTTACTTCCTGCAGGTATTTGTCAAGCAGCTGCAGGGTGTAGCGCAGGCCGCCGTAATAACGGAATTCGCGTGTGGGGACGAAGATGGCGCAGAATTGCAGGCCGCCGCCGAGGGCGATTTGGCGCTGAATGTCAAAATGCTGGTCATTGGCGTAAAGGCTGGTGCCTTTCTTATATAATTCGGTCAGGGTGTCGCAGTGACAGTCACAGATAAACATGAGGAAAACTCCTTTCAGAATTTATTAAACCCCCGCGTTTCCCGAACGTGGAACAGCGGGGGGCTAATTGTAAATTTTTAATTAACAGTCAGACAGCCTTGCTTCTTACCAGCCGGTGTAGTAGTAGAAGAAGGTCATACCGATAGTAACGATCATAGCGCCTGCCATGGGGATTGCAGTGCGTTTTACCAGATCAAAGGAGGAAACGCCGCCCATGCCGGAGGATACTACGATAACCGCGGTAATCGGGGAGCAACTACGCATGATGGAAGCTGCGAAGTGCATCGGCAGCAGCATCAGTACCGGGTGCAGGCCGCTGTGGGCTGCTACTGCCGGAGTGAGTGCAGCGAAAGCGAAGAAGGGTGCGTTGCCGCTGCCCATAACAATTGCGGATACACCGATGATTGCTACCATAACCAGCATCATAGCCATCGGGCCGAAGCCTAAGTTTTTACTGCCGTCGATAAGAGTAGTGATAGCACCCATAGATACGAGGCCTTTAGCAAAGGTCTGGCCTGCTACAACCAGGGTGATAACGTTAGCCATCTGCATGCCTAAGCCATCGAAGAAGGTCTGAATATCGCCCAGAACCTTATGGCCGTCACGCCAACGGGCGTATTCGCAAATAACACCGATAGTCAGGCCGATAAACATAGCCATAACGATATTCATCTTGATAGTGGTAATCCAGAGAGAACTGAAGGAAAGAATTAATGCCAGGGGAATTACCGGCAGGATAGCGTACCACATTGGTGCATTATCTGCTTCTTCTTCCATTTTTTCAACTTGCATCGGCTGCACGATATGACCGTCGCGTTTATCCATATATTTCTGAGTCATGTAATGCAAAAAACCTACAACTACGAAGGCTACAGCAACAATGGGAACCTGATAATGACTCCAGTAAACGACAGGGTCAACGCCTGCGGTTTCAGCGGAAAGGATGGTGCCGGTATCACTGGGGCTCCAGTCGAAGCAGAGGGTGGTTGCTACAGCAGCGGTTGCAGACAGACGGCTTACGCCCAAGCCCAACAGGATAGGGAACATGGTTACCATCAGCAGCATTGCCAGACCGGAGGCACTGTTGATGCACAGACCGATGAGCATACCGATAACCCAGGTGCCGCTCATTACCAGATAGGGGGATTTTAAAGCCATCAGCGGTTTGATGGTTAAACGCACTAAAGAGCGGGAAGCGCCGATTTTATCCATATATTTAGCGAAAGCGCCTACAGACATAATGTTCAGGCCAAGCTTGCCAACGTTAGAACTGAAGGTTGCGCGGATAAATTCAAAGGCATCGAAAATTACGGAGCCTGTTGTTGCCTTAGCTCCCAAAATTTGGCTGTAACCCAGCATAGCAGCGATATACATCATGATAATACCGCCCATGAAGAGCACAGGCTGTGGTTTGTACTTTTTGTAAATCAAATAGCCAACCCAAAAAGTTATGATAGCAGAAATAACAATACCCAATTTTCATCATCCCTTTCTCTATGAATTTATTGTACAAAAATTTAGGCAATTCCATTATAGCATAACTTTGTTGCATTAAGCAATAAAAAAACCTGCAATATTCCCCGCGAAGGGGACAGGATGCAGGTTTTTTTAGTTAATTATTAATAAATGTCAATCTTCTAGAGATAAAACGCGTAAAACATGTTGGATATAAATAGCCTGAATAGCTTTGGAACGGCCAAGACCACACAAGTGGCCGGTTGTTTTGATGCCCAAAGCCTCAATCTGAGTCTTCCAACTGTCTTCTTCGTCGCTGTACATATCGTTGTTGGCATGGTCGCCGGCAACAACCATTAGGGGATACATATGTACATGCTTGTATTTACGCTCCTGCAGCTTTTGCAGGACAGCTTCAAAATTAGGAGTATCCTCTTCTTCTACTGTTCCGACAATAACGGGAAATTTCATAGAATCAAAGATTTCCTGCAGCTTAACATAGGTATAGCCGTGCGCTTTATTGTTGTTGCGCGGTGTGCCGTGGCCCATCAGAACTACGCCTTCGCCCGGCGCTAAGGGAGGAACCTGAACGGCAATAGCTGCCGCTGCCAGCTTATAGTCCTCTTCGTTAACAATGAGAGGCTGGCTGATAATAATCTTTTGGAATTTAGCGGTAAATTTTTCTTTGAGGCTGAGAATTTTTTGTTCAAATTCTTCGCCATGCAGCAGATGTGTCGGCTGCAATACTACCTCTTCGTAGCCTGCGTCAACCAGCTTTTTCAGCACTGTTTCCGTATCGTCGATTTTAATACCGCGCTCAGCCAGACGTTTGCGGATAATTACGGAGGTAAAGGCACGATACTGGTCGTAGGCAGGGAAGGCTGCGGCTAAGGCCTGTTCAATGCCGCCGATATCGTGGGTTCTGGTTTCGTCGAAGGTGGAGCCGAAGCTGATAACCACCAGAGCTTTTTTGCTATCCATCTGTAGCACCTCTTCTTCCTGAATTAATTTATATTATAAAAATACTCTCCGCCCAGACAAGCGGACGGAGAGTAAAAAGGTGTGAAAGAAATGAATTACTTGGTCAGTAAATTATTTAGCTTCCAGAGCATTCCAAGAATCGTTTGCTCTTTCAACGAACAGTTTTTGTACTGCTGCGTTTTCGCCCAGGCCGTGGATATAGGTGTTAACCTTGAAGCCTTCAGCCTGCAGTTGAGATTTAAAGGAATCAGGCTCGTCACCGGCCATATCGTTATTAGCATGGTCGCCTGCAACCATCATCAGCGGCATCAGAGTTACGTTCTTAATGCCTTTAGCTTTCAGTTGCGGAGTAACGGTGTCCAGATGCGGCCAGCCTTCTACGGAGAAGATGTAAGCGTTGGTGTAGCCAAGCTCATTCAGACGGTCTTGCATTACTGCATAGTAAGCATTGGACGGATGCGGAGTACCATGAGCCATGATCAGAACAGCATCTTTTTTGCCGAGTTTCGGGAATTGAGTAGAAACTGCTTTCATGGTTTCGGTAATATCGTCAGCTTGGCCTTCCTGACCTTGCCAGTACATCAGCGGAGTACCGAAGGTCATTTTCTTGAAGTCGTTTTTGTGCAGGTTATAAACTGCATCTTTGTATGCATATTCCATGCCAGGAATAATATCCAGAGAGGTCAGAGCAACACGGGTGTAGCCTTCAGCTTTCAGTTGAGCCAAAGCTTGCTCAGGTGTCGGAATGGTGAGACCTTCATGAGCTTTGATACGGTCAATAATAATATGAGAGGTGAAAGCGGTAACTACTTTTACACCGGGATGAGCAGCTTTAATAGCGTCTACAGTTGCTTCAATAGTTTTAGCACGGCTGTCTTTAAAGGTAGTACCGAAGCTCATAACAACGATAGCGTCTTTGTCAGGCAGGTTTGCCAGAGCAGGATTTACATTGGTTTTAACGCCGATTTGGGATGCCATAAGCAGAGCCGGGGTAGCGTCTTTAACTTCGTCGTTCAGTTGGTATGCGGCATGGCTGGTAGCAGCAAAGCCTAAGAGGGCAGCGCAAGTCATAGATGCAACAGCAAATTTTTTCAGACTTTTCATTTTGAAAGCACTCCTTTGAAATTCATAATCATCAAAAATAGTAGAAGGTTATTTTATAAACCTTACTTCTCTGTATTATATCACTTATAGTTGAGATGTCAACAAAAATAATAAGAATTGCTATTATGAAGTTATAATAAAAAAACAGACTGCTGTTATCAGCAGTCTGTTGCAGGATTATTTCCTGAAGATTTTTTTAAAGCAGTCCTTTAGGGAACGATTGAGCATACCGTTCGCCGGGTCGTTTTCGTATTCGCGGTTGCGGCTGTCGCTGAAGGAGGCCACAAGCGTACCGTCAGACAAATCATAAAAGTTGTAAATCAGGCTTAGCTGCGCATACGGGTGAAAGCTTTCCGGTACCCAGCGCTGACGGACAACATCTTCCGTCCAATAGTGACGTTTGCCATCTTTATCATAGTAATAATGTCTTTCCTGAGTAGTGTAATCTTCAAAATGACCGGGAACAGCAACTACACTGTAACCGCAATAATTAACGGTAATGCGCATTTCCAAATCTCGGGGCGCAAAGGCTTTACGGCCGGTATTATTATCATTGTGATACTCAGGCAGCGGCTTTTGCGTTTCATCTGTAGCAATCAGTTTTTGTTTGCCTACAGCCTGTAAAACAGCGGCAAGTACTTTGGTTTCGACGTTTTCGTCAGATTTGAAGCTGCGTGAGGGCTCTCCTTCCAGATTATCAATCTTGGTGATATGAATTTCTTTGACTGTACGCAGATTGTAATCAGGATGCTTATATGGCTGATTTGCGAAGCAGGAAATGCTGACGCAGAGCAGCATAATGAATGTAAGCAGGGAAAAGACTGAATTTTTCATAGCGGACCTCTTGAAAACTTATAGCAAATTAATCCTTAAGCATGCCCTTAATGCCTGCAAAGGTTTCCGGGCTGATGATATGCTCGATACGGCAGGCATCCTTTTCTGCAATTTCCTCGTCTACGCCCAGAACCTCGTTGATGAAACGGGTGAGGGTTACGTGACGTTCGTAGACAGCAGCGGCTTTTTTCTGACCATCCTTGGTAAGCAGGATGCGTCCGTCCGGCTCCATAATAATATAGTTATCACGTTTAAGAATGCTCATAGCGCGGCTGACGCTGGCTTTTGTGAAATTCATTTCTTCCGCAATGTCGATAGAACGTACGCTGCCATTGCGTTTTGTCAGAACTAAGATAGTTTCCAAGTAATTTTCTCCGGATTCCAGCAGTGACATTTTTATAACCTCCATCAGTATCAGATGTAATATTTCGATTACTACTATTTTAACACATTTAATTCTTAACGTCACTAGCAGAGATAGTGTATAATAAAAAACAAACAAAATAGTCAGATGAGTAAGCTGCGGCTATCTTAAATAGATGATCAGAAACGGAAAGAGGTAGTGCTATGTTAAAATTTATGCAGGAAACACTTAGTGTATGGGAGCTTCTGCGACGGACAAAAAAGCCGATAGTGCTTTACGGAATGGGCAACGGAGCCGATAAAATTATTGACTGGTGCGAAGCAAACGGAGTGCAGGTGCAGGGCGTGTTTGCCAGTGACGAGTTCGTCCGCGGACAGCAGTTCCGCGGCTTTACGGTGGAACGCTATGATGCGCTGCGCGCACGTCTGGGCAATGACCTTTTGGTTGTTATTGCCTTTGCCAGCGAAAGACCGGAGGTGCTGGAGCGCTTTGCGCAGCTGGCTGCCGAGCAGGAGGTGGTTGCACCGCATCTGCCGCTTTTTGACGAGGAAGAAACTGTAAGCGCAGCCTGGCTGCAGCGTTACGAAGAGCAGTTGGCGTATGTTTACGACAGGTTGGCGGATGAGCAGTCGCGCAAAGTGTTTGCGGATACACTCAACTATAAGCTCAGCGGTAAGATAAGCTATCTTTTTGACTGCGAAACGCAGCGGGAGGAGGATATCAGGACGCTGCTTATGCCTACATCCGAAGAGGTGTATATGGATTTGGGTGCCTATAACGGTGACACCATCCAGGAGCTGGGACGCATGACCGGTTGGCAGTGGCGCGAGGTGCTGGCAGTAGAGCCGGATCGTCGTAACTGCCGTAAGTTGCGCCTGCTGGCTGATGAGCTGGCGGCGAAGGGACTGAACGCCGAGGTGCACGAGGCAGGCATCTGGAGCGAGCAGGGTGAGCTGGGCTTCAGCGACAGCGGCGGCAGACAGTCTACGTTTATCGGTGCCGAAAAGAAAACCGTGCCGGTGACGACGATTGATGCCGTAGCGGCGGGACGCCCGGTGACGATGATTAAGATGGATGTCGAGGGGGCTGAGGTGCAGGCTATTGCCGGCGGCAGGCAGACCATCGGCGAATGTAAGCCGAAGCTGTTTGTCGCGGCCTATCATTATGATGTTGATTTATTCCGTCTGCCGCTGCTTTTGTGGGAGCTGGTGCCGGAGTATAAGATTTATCTGCGTAAGCATCCTTATGTCCCTGCATGGGAATTGAACTTTATTTGTATCGGACGATGATGGGACGATAAATGTCCATATAGGACAAAAAACGTCAAATGTAATATGGTGGTGGAATGTCCGTTTTATAAATGTCAAAGTGACACAAAAAGTTAAATATTTACAAAAATAATGTAAAGTGTAAGCAGGTAAAAAACGGCCTGCAGCGAATTTATCAAATATGGGTGTAGAATGGAACACGCTAAAATATAATTTTCAACGACGATGCAAAAAAAGGAGTGTATGTGAATGAAAAAATCTAAATGGATGCTTGGTGCAGCAGCAATGTTGGCTTTATCTGTAGCTTTGGCAGGCTGCGGCGGTGACAAAAAAGCAGACGACAAGGCTGCAGGCGTAAAAGGCAGTCTGATGGTTTATACATCTATTTATCCCGATATTATCGACAATATGTGCAAACCTAGCGTTGCAAAGGCTTTCCCAGATATGAAGGTTAACTGGTTCCAAGGCGGTACCGAAAAAGTTATCACCAAGATTACCGGTGAAATCAAAGCTAAAAAAATTGCTGCAGACGTTTTGATGGTTGCGGATCCTTCCTACTATCTGAAACTGCAGGAGCAAGGCTTGCTGTTGCCGTATAAATCCAAAGAGGATGCTAACGTTATCAGTGAAAAGGATAAAGATGGCAACTGGTATGGCGTTCGTATCTCCAACATGATCATTGCTTATAACTCCAATAAGCTGAAAGCCGAAGAAGCTCCGAAAAACTGGACTGACCTGACCGACCCGAAATGGAAAGGCAAAATCGCTATGCCTAACCCGATGCTGTCCGGTACTGCTTATGTAGCAGTTGGCGCTCTGGCTGACAAATACGGCTGGGAATATTTCGATAAACTGAAAGCTAACGGTCTGCGCGTTGAAGAAGGCAACTCCGCTATTCAGAACAAGCTGCTGACCGGCGAATATGCAGCTGTAATGATTCTGGAAGAAAACATCCTGAAGCTGGCTAACACCAAGAAAGAGCCTCTGAAGATTGTTTACCCGGCCGACGGCGTAATCAACGTTCCTTCACCAATCGCTATTTTCAAGGAAACCAAGAATCCTGAGGGTGCAAAGGCTTTGGTTGACTGGTGGCTGTCCAAAGAAGGTCAGGAAGCAGTTGTTAAGGGTTGGATGCACTCCGTTCGTGGCGACGTAAAAGCTCCTACCGGTGCTGAAGAAACCAAGAAAATTGTTGAGGGCAGAATTAAAGTTGATTGGCAGAAGCTGGCTAACAACAATGCTCAAATCAAAGAAGAATTCCGTAAGAGAGTTATGGATAAATAATGCGTTGCTAAGTTAAATTATAGCGGAAACAGGGAGACCTTTCAGGCCATCCCTGTTTTCTGCTCAATAAAGAGGGGCCGAAAGATTGCTTTTGGTATTGCTCTGAGGTATCAAAAAAGGAGAAAGAAGCGTTCTATGTCAAGAATAAACAGTAAATTTATTGTTATCGCTATCTCCGTGCTGTTGCTTTTATACTTTGTTATCTTCCCGATGGGAATTCTGCTGTATGACAGCATCATGCTGGATGGCGCAATTAACTTGGAAAACTATCGCAATGTATATAGTCAGGATGTCAACTGGCGTGCGTTGACGAATACAATTGAGCTGTCTTTGGGCGTTATGATTGTCAGTGTGCTGATTACCTTCCCGCTGGCTTGGTTGGTTGGCCGTACTGATATGCCCGGCAAAAAAATCTACCGTACTCTGCTGGTATCCAGCTACATGATTCCGCCGTATGTAGGCGCTATTGCCTGGGTACAGCTGCTGAACCCAAGTGTAGGTTATCTGAACGAGATTCTTAAATTTGTCTTTGGTCTGGAAACAGCACCCTTTGACATTTATACTATGGCCGGCTTAGGCTGGGTACTGACTCTGTTCTACTCTCCCTTTGCTTTCATCACCATTTCCCGTGCTATGGAGAAAATGGATCCGACCTTGGAGGAGGCTGCGCGTGTCAGCGGCGCTTCTCCGATGCGTACCGTTTTTGACGTAACCCTGCCGCTGATGGCTCCGTCCATTCTGGCAGGCGGCCTGCTGGTATTTATTGCTGCCGGCAGCTGCTTCGGTATTCCTGCTATCGTAGGTATGCCGGGCAACATTGAAGTAATGACCACGCGTATCGTAACCTATATTTACATGGGCGATACTGCGGGCGTACGTGATGCTACCGCTCTGGCTGCTTCCCTGATGTTCCTTGCTAACATCCTGCTGTTCGGTATGACCTGGATGGTTGGCAAAAAGGATTACACCACTATCAGCGGTAAGAGCACCCGTCCGAACATTGTTGAACTGGGCAAATGGAAATGGCCATGCTTCTGCTTGGTTGGCGCTTACAGCATGATTTCTATTATCATTCCGCTGGGCTCCATCGTACTTACCAGCTTGATTATCACTCTTTCCAAGCCGATTGGTCTGGACAACCTGGGCTTTGATGCCTGGATTCCTGTTATCACCAGCTCCCAGTACATGGAAAGCGTTTGGAATTCCGTTGTTTACGCTGTTATTGCTGCCTGCATCGGCACACTTATTTCTATCTTTATTGCATATCTTGCGGTTAAAACCAGAATCAAAGGCCGCAGTCTGCCGGATTTGCTGGTAGTTATCGGCGGCAGTACCCCGTCCATCGTTATTGCGTTGGCTTTGATTATTACCTTCAGCGGTAATTTCGGTTTGAACCTGTATTCCACGATGTGGATTATGGTAGTTGCTTATCTGGTAAAATACATGACGATGTCTGTGCGTACCATCGCCGCTTCGCTGAGCCAGGTGCACATCTCTCTGGAGGAGGCTGCGCTGAACTCCGGCGCCAGCTGGCTGCGCTGCTGCAAGGATATCATCATGCCGCTTATTGCACCGTCCATAGTTGCCGGCTGGTTCCTGATTTTCATGCCGTCCTTCTACGAGCTGACTATGTCTCTGCTCCTGTACGGCAGTGATACCAAGACCATCGGCGTATTGCTGTATGAACTGCAGACCTATGCGGATACGCAGAACGCTTCTGTGCTTTCTGTAATCATTCTGCTGATTGTTTTGATTGGCAACCTGATTCTGAACAAGGTTTCCAAGGGTAACGTAGGTATTTAATTAAAGGAGTGTAATAAATGGCTGAGGTAAGAATTGAGCATGTATTTAAACGTTTCGGCGCTGTAACTGCCGTAAACGATTTTGATTTAGTTGTAAAGGATGGCGAATTTGTTTCCATCCTCGGTCCTTCCGGTTGCGGCAAAACCACTACTCTGCGTATGATTGCAGGCTTTGAGCGTGCTACCGAAGGTGAAATTTATATCGGCGACCACTGCGTAAGCTCTTCTGTTAAGGGCAGCTTCGCTCCGCCGGAAAAACGTGATATCGGTATGGTATTCCAGTCCTATGCTGTTTGGCCGCATATGACTGTTGCCGAAAATGTAGGCTATCCTTTGAAAATTCAAAAGGTAGATAAGAAAGAGCGTGAAGAGCGCGTACAGAAGATGCTGGAGCTGGTTCACCTTGGCGAATACAGCAAGCGTTATCCGCATCAGCTGTCTGGCGGTCAGCAACAGCGTGTAGCTTTGGCGCGTGCTCTAGTAGCACAGCCCGGACTGCTGCTTTTGGACGAGCCTTTGTCTAACCTGGATGCTAAGCTGCGTGAATCCATGCGCTTTGAAATCCTTGCTATTCAAAAAGAACTGGGCATTACTGTTGTATATGTAACCCATGATCAGGGAGAAGCAATGGCAATGAGCGACCGCGTAGTTGTTATGAGTGCCGGCGTTGTACAGCAAATCGGCGCACCGCACGAAATTTATACCAAGCCTGCCAACAAAATGGTTGCCGATTTCATCGGTCTGGTTAACTTTATTGATGGTGAGGTTAAGGGTGACAGAGTATTCATTAAGGGCAGCAACGTTTCCTTCCCGAATACTGCTAAGGTTAGCGGCGATGCTACTATTGCGGTACGTCCGGAGAATATTACCATGTCCCTCAGCGGCGGCTTGGTTGAAGGTCAGGTAACTCACCGCTTCTACTTGGGCGATGCGGTTGACTATCGTGTAAATGTTCACGGTCATGATATCCGCGTCATCGTCAAGGGTGCAGATTTGAATGCAATTCCTGATGGCTCCAAGGTATACCTGGACTTTGACAGAGTAATGGTTTTTGACAGAAACTAAGCTGAAAATACAAGACGGAGATAACGGATTTAATTCCGCTTATCTCCGTTTTTTTTTGTGTAAAAAAATATAAAAAAATGACGGTTAGCTGTTGACAACTCGTCTGAATCGTAGTATAGTGTTCTTAAACAGGAACAATAGTAAAGAAACGCGACTAAAGCGTTAAAAGGTTCCGTCGAAAAAGCTGAAGAGCTGAATGAGGGTTTTATGAATTTAATTGAAGGTCTTACTAATTTTAACTTAACAAAGCAGGAAGCAACTCTGTATGTGCTGCTGCTGAAGTCCGGTCAGATGACCGGCTACGAAGCAGCCAAGCAGACCGGCATTTCGCGCTCTAACACCTACACTGCGCTGGCAGGACTGGTGGATAAGGGAGCAGCGTATGTGCTGGAGGAGGGCAAGGTAACGCGCTATACTCCGGTGCCTGCTGCCGAGTTTTGCAGCAACAAAATCAGTTGCCTGGAGGAGATAAAAAAAGATATACTCCAGCAGCTGCCGGTGCTGAATAATGATCCTGAGGGGTATATCACCATTAAGGGTGCGCAAGAGATTATAAATAAAATGCGCAATACCGTGCGTCAGGCACAGGCAAGAATTTATCTGTCGGCTAACAGCAGAATGCTGGAGCTGCTGCTGCCGGAACTGCAGGATGCTTTGCAGCGAGGCTTGAAGGTAGTAGTTATCGGTGATAAATACTTTTCTTTGCCGGGAGCAATCTGCTACGGTACCAATAAGCAAAGCGAGCAGATTCGTCTGATTGCCGATTCGCACACTGTTTTGACAGGAGATTTACAGGATGATGAGGATTCAACCTGTTTGTATTCCTGCAAACGCAATTTAGTTGATTTATTTAAGGAAGCGCTGCAGAATGAAATTGCGCTGATTAAATTACAGAAAGGTGATATAAATGTCTAAGAAAATTCCTTTTGTTACTAAAGAACAGTTAGAAAAAATCGTATCTCAATATCCTACTCCCTTCCATCTGTATGATGAGGCCGGCATCCGTCGCACCGCGCGTCTGGTTAACAAGGCTTTTTCCTGGAACAAGGGTTTTAAAGAATATTTTGCAGTAAAGGCTACTCCTAACCCCTATCTGCTGCAGATTTTGCGCGAAGAGGGCTGCGGTGCCGACTGTTCCTCCTATACCGAGCTGCAGATGAGCGATGCCGTAGGCTTTAAGGAGAGCGAGATTATGTTCTCCTCCAATGCAACTCCGGCAGAGGACTTTAAATTGGCTCGTAAATTGAATGTAACCATCAATCTGGATGATATTACTCATATTGACTTTTTGGAGAAGGTTGCCGACATTCCGGAAACCGTCTGCTGCCGTTACAATCCCGGCGGACATTTTGCCATTGCCAACAACATTATGGATAACCCCGGCGATGCAAAATACGGTATGACTCATGAGCAGATTATTGAGGCTTATAAAATCCTCAAGAGCAAGGGCGTAAAGAATTTCGGTATTCATGCCTTCCTGGCTTCTAATACCGTTACCAACGAATACTATCCGGAGCTGGCACGTATTCTGTTCGAGCTGGCAGTTGAGCTGAAGGAACAAACCGGCGCGCATATCTCCTTTATCAACCTCAGCGGCGGTATCGGTATTGCCTATAAGCCTGAGCAGCAGGATAACGATGTACTGGCAATCGGTGAAGGTGTGCGCAAGGTGTTTGAAGAAGTGCTTGTACCCGCGGGCATGGGGGACGTTAAGCTGTTCACCGAGCTTGGCCGTTACATGCTGGCACCGAACGGCGCTCTGGTAACTACCGCTATTCACCAAAAGCATATTTATAAAGAATACATAGGCTGCGACGCATGCGCTGCTAACCTGATGCGTCCCGCAATCTATGGCTCCTATCATCATATTACCGTTATGGGCAAGGAAAACGCTCCCTGCGACCATAAGTATGATGTAACCGGCGGTCTGTGCGAGAACAACGATAAATTTGCCGTGGACAGAATGCTGCCTGAAATTAATATCGGCGATCTGCTCTTTATTCATGATGCCGGCGCACATGGCTTCTCCATGGGCTATAACTATAACGGCAAGCTGCGCAGTGCTGAGCTGCTGCTGCAGGAGGACGGCAGTGTTAAAATGATTCGTCGTGCAGAAACCCCGGCAGATTATTTTGCTACCTTCGATTTCGGCGAGTACGGACCGAAGCTGGCAGAAGAAGCAAAAATTAAAATGTAAAAAGCAAAAAGCAACGCTTAGTGACGTTGTTTATTGAGGACTGGAGCCTGAGAGCTTCAGTCCTTTTTATTGTGTGATTTAAGCACTTGCCTGAAAGCTGCTTTTGATTTAAAATATATAGTGAATTGTCGGAAGCTTTAGGCAATAATGCTTTCGGAAAAACTATCAGGCTGCGAGGGACTGCAGCCGAATTTTGGAGGATGTGCTTATGCAAAATAAATATGCTGTTTACGAGGAGGCGTTGGCGGAGGAGCTTATTCCCGCCATGGGCTGTACCGAGCCTATCGCCATTGCTTACTGTGCTGCTGTATGCCGCGAGCAATTAGGAGCTTTCCCGGAGCAAATTGAAATTTGGGTTAGCCGTAACATTATCAAAAACGTTAAGAGCGTTGTTGTTCCGAACACCAACAAAATGAAGGGCATTGAGGTTGCCTGTGCTGCCGGTGTTGTTGCTGCTCATTCCGAGCGTCAGCTGGAGGTTCTGGCTTATATCAACCAGGAACAAAAGGCTGAAATTAAGGCTTTGGCTGAATCCGGCAAGATTAATATTCACGTTTCCGAAGAACCGGATATTTTCTATATCCGTATTTTCCTGGCAGCGGGCGGCAATAATGCCGAGGTAACTATCCGCACAGACCACACTAATGTTACCTGCATCAAGAAAAACGGCGTTACTATTTTGGAAAAACCGATTGTGCCTGCCGAAGAAGAGGCAAAGAGCCTGTGGAGAATCGAAGACGTTCTGGATGCGGCCCGCAATATGCCGTTAGATAATGTTAAGCATCTGCTGCAACGCCAGATTGATTTCAATATGGCTATTTCTAAAGAAGGCTTGACTAATGATTACGGTGCCAGCATCGGCAAGATTTTGCTGCGCCGTGATCCGGACAGCCTGCGTATCCGTGCACGTGCCAGCGCTGCTGCAGGCAGCGACGCGCGTATGAACGGCTGTGAGCTTCCGGTAGTAATTACCTCCGGCAGCGGCAACCAGGGCATTACCGCTTCCGTTCCTGTTGTTGTTTATGCCCATGCACTGGCTGCAGGCGAAGAAAAAATGCTGCGTGCAGTACTGTTGAGCGACCTGGTTACCATCTACCTGAAGCAGGGTATCGGCAAGCTGTCTGCTTACTGCGGTGCTATCAGTGCCGGCTGCGGTGCAGGTGCGGCAATCGCTTTCCTGTATGACTGCACCGATGACCAGATTGAGCATGCTGTAGAAAATGCTCTGGCTATCAACAGCGGTATTATCTGCGACGGTGCTAAATCCTCCTGCGCAGCTAAAATTGCTATGGCTGTTGAAGGCGGTTTGATGGGCGTTGATATGTCCGTGGCAGAGCGTAACTTTGCCGGCGGTGACGGCATTGTCCAAAATACTGCCGATGAAACCATTGCTGCAGTCGGCAAAATTGCCAGTCAGGGCATGGTAGAAACCGATAAAGAAATTATTGATGTAATGCTTGGCCTGTAATCAAGGAAAAGATAAGAGAGTCTGCTATTTTAGCAGACTCTCTGTTTTTATGTACGGTATATAATTATTCTTCTACCATTTTGGTAAGCTCTTCAACGTGTTCGGTAGCAGTGAGCACATAGATGAAATCGCCGCTGAGCAGGCGTGTATCACCTGCCGGAATAACTTGGGATTCACCGCGCTTGACATCTACTAAGAGGGTATTGGGAGGCCAGGGAATATCCTTGATAAGCTTGCCGCTGACACTGCTGCCGCTGCAAACAACCAGCTCGATAACATTGCGCTGCTCCAGCACAGCCGGCTCCGGTGCTTTTTTGTGCAGCATGCGCTGCATCAGCTCCTCGTAGATGGGCTTGCTGTGGCACAGCTCCGCGATGACGAAGGCTACCATAGCAGCAATCGCCAGCGAAAGCAGCTGCTGGTAGCTGGCAGTCATTTCCATAATCAGTACGGTACCTGTGATAGGCGCGCGGACGGAGGAAGCAAAAAGCGCCGCCATAGCAACAACCATGATGTTGGTGGCGTAAGCAGGCTCAATCCAGCCAAGCATAATCAGAATCTGAGCACAAATGCTGCCGCAGAGAGCGCCGATAACGAGCATCGGCAGAAAGAAACCGCCGGGAACGCCGCAACCGTAGCTGATGAGCGTAAAAATCAGCTTGCCTGCAAGAAAAATCAGCAAAAGCTGCAATGATACAGGTGCTTTGGCCAAATGGTTGATAAGATCGTTGCCGCCGCCCAAAACCTCGGGCAAGAAGTAACCCAAAATACCGGCGCAGATAAGGGCAAAGGCAATCTTCTGTACAGGGCGCTTGAAGCAGGGCAGGCTGTAAAAGTGGCCGATGTTCAGCAGGCCCCAGTTAAAGATAACACCTGCCAGACCGCTGGCAAGAGCAACCAGAATGACGATGCCGTAATAGCCTATAGGAAGCAGTTGTAAGTCAGGGATATCAAAAATTGTCGCACGGCCGAAGATGGCGCGTGAAATAATAGTTGCGGTGAAGGCTGCCGCCATGGAGGGCAGCAGAACCATGATGGAAAAGTTGCGGTGCAATTCCTCCAACGCAAAGATTACACCGGCGAGCGGAGCGTTGAAGGCTGCTGCCAGACCGGCACTGGCACCGCTGGTCAGCAGATAGCGTTCCTCCATGCGGGTGCGTCCCATAAGACGGCTGACGCCCTGCGCAGCTACTGCGCCCAGCTGGATGGAAGGGCCTTCGCGTCCCAGGGAAAGACCGGCGCCGATGCCGATGATGCCGGCGGTGAGCTTAACCCAGAGAATGTGCAGCCAGCGCATTTTCATCAGGCCTAAAATTGTTCCTTTGACCTGCGGAATGCCGCTGCCTGCCGCCATAGGCTCGATGCAGTTGAGCTTGTGCAGGATAAAGGCGATGGCGATGAGCACGGCGAACCAGCAGGCGTTGATGCTCCAGTCGCTCACCCATAGGCGGTTGTAGAGCGCTCCGCGCAGGTATTCCATCTCCGAGAGGGCGAAGCGGAAGAAGCTGATGACTATGCCGGCGAAGATACCGGTGAGGATACCCTCCGCAAACAGGCGCAGGCGGAAGCGGTGCATGTCGCTGAGCGAACGGTAGGTTTTGAATTTTTGTTCTTTATCGTCCATATAGATGACTCTTTTCTTTGAAATTTTGTATATAATATTATAGCACAAAAAATAACCTTACAGATGCACAGAGTGCTCATATAAAAAAAGAAGTCGGCACAAATATACCAACTTCTTTTGCCTGGGTACTGATACCGGAAGAAATATCAGCGGTTTTGTTGGGATTTACCGCATGAGCTTCGATTTAAAATAAAAAATAAGGTGTATAATAGTTATACACCTTAATCAGTATATTCTACTCTTAAGCAAAGCTTGACCAGTTCTTCCTTCGGTTTAGATGTAGACCAAAAGTTGCGCAGCGGGAAAAGATAAATGCCTCCATGAAAGCTTAAATTATTTTGCTTGATGAATTTTATAATACGTTCTTTGATGTTTCTATCAACTACACCGTATTGGGCATTACAGTAAACACACAGGTAGAGGCCTTTTTCTTTGATGAATTTTATTGGTTTTTTATAATCTAATTTACTGTTTGCTGTAATGAATACATTGTATTGTGTTAAGGTGTTTCCGCTAAAAAATTCGCCGCTGTCATAGTGGAAGCCCATCAAATATTCCTGAAATGATTCGTAGGAAAATACAGGCAGCATATGATTGGCTAAAATCTTCATCCTTTGCTTTATCGGTTTTTGAAAGCTGATATTTTCGCTGAAATAAAGGCATTCCTCTTCCTGAATTTCCAGGAGAATCTGGTTAAGCGGCAGATTCTGAATATCGTTTAAAAAGGCGATTTTCTGCTGCATAGTTTTTTCTAAATACAGCAGCTCCTCAATCTGCTTTTTATATTCCTGCTGCTTGTTGCGATATATTTCTTTAAGCAGGTTTATATCCTTGCTTTTCAAATATGCTTTAATCTCTTTCAAAGAAACATCAAGTTTTCTTAATGAGATAATAATTTGCAGAGTAAAATACTGCGATAAAACGTAAAATCTGTAGCCGTTTTCATCGACGAATTCCGGTGAAAAAATATCGTTTTTATCATAATATAACAGCAGCTGTTTAGAAACGCCGAGCAGCTTTGCCAGCTCGCCGGGGGTGAAATAACGTGAATTCTCCATAAAAACCTCTTGACTATATAAGCGTTGTATATTGTAAGATAATACTGATAACATGGGAAAAGTTATCAAAAGCCAATATAATTATTTTACGCTATGTTATTAAAATTTTCAAGGAGTGGATGAGTGATGAGTTCAATGAGTAAGAAAATGGTAAACAGTGCTGTAGCTTTGGGTTGCATGCTGTTTGCTGCGCCGGTAATGGCACATGAAGCATTAAATGAGTATGTATTGGATCCCATGATGGTTACCGCCGCCCGTTATGAGAAAAGAGATGTAGATATTCCTGCTGCAACAGAAATTTATGATCAGCAGAAGATTGAAAAGCTGGGTGCCAATAACGTTATGGAGGTAGTAAAAAATATTCCCGGCTTTACCTTAACCGCTTCTCCGACCGGTAATACTTACATCGGCTTCAGAGGCATTGCTAAGGATAATGTTGCTATCTTAGTAAACGGAATTCCCTTGAATCAGGACGGTAACTATGACTTGGAATCCATTTCCTCTGATATTATAGACCGCATTGAGGTTGTTAAGGGCGGCGCTACTGTTCTTTACGGTTCTAATGCAAGTGCCGGTGTTATCAATATTATTACTAATAAAAAGGCAGCCAAGAATAAAGTATTGATTGGCTTTGGCGATAAAAACAAATTTAAAGGTGCTGTTAATGTAGCTACCGATAAGCTGCAATTAAGCTATTCCAGACAGCAGTCTAAGGACAGAGGCTTTGTCTATAAAAACTCCGGTGCAAGCAACTATTATACCGGTGATAAACTGGAAAAGGACAGCCTGAATCTGCAATATGCTATCAGCGATAACCTGTCCTTGCAATATATGTACAGCAAGAAGGTTTCCGACTGCTCCAAATCCGTTAATGGTGTTTACAAGCCCGGCTTCCACAGTGACATCAAATATAACTTCGGCCAGCTCAGATATGTAAATGATGATTTACAGGCTACTGTCTTCTTCAGAAACAGAGATTGGAAATTCAATACATCTACACATCAAAAGGGTCATAACTATGGTGCCGATTTGCAGGATAAATTCAAATTGGGCAATACGATGCTGACTGTTGGTGCCAACTATGAAAATGAAAATACCAAAAACAGTAACAATATAGAGGCTGCAAAACGCGACAGCGCCGCAGTATTCTTTATGACGGAAACCGAGGTATCTGATAAAACCAAAATTTTCCTTGGTGCACGTGAAGCCTATGTTGAGAAATCCGGCAGCAAGTTCTGTCCGCAATTCCAGGTAATGCATTCCTTAGGTACCGATGATAATATTTACCTGAATGTGAACCGCTCTATGCGTGCACCGCATGTCAACGAGCAATGGGGTACTTCTACTCAGCTGATGAACCCTGATTTGAAGGCAGAAAATGGCTGGAACTATGAATTCGGCTGGAAAAAGAAACTGGCTGCCGATGAACTCTTCAAGGTAAACCTGTACCATATGGATATTAATGACCGTATCTACAGCCAACGCAATTATAACGGCAGCGGCAAGAGCATGTTCCTGAATGCCAACAAGTACAGAAATACCGGCGTTGAGGTAAGCTACGAAAAAGCTGCTTCGGAAAAGTTCAGCTACAATGTAGGCGTTTCCTATGGTAATCCCGAGCAAAAGCTTGCTAAGGGCGATTGGCAGAGAGTTGACTTTAAATTAGGTCTGCATGCAGGAGTAGGTTATAACTTGGGCAAGACCAATGCCAACATTTATGCTAACTATATGGCAGAAAGAATTAACGGCGTTAAACCGATGTTAGACCTTACTTTGAACGTAAAACAGCAGATTACCAAAAATGATGCTTTAAGATTTGCTGTGTATAATCTGCTGGACCGTGATGATATCAGAACCGGTTCTTCCAGCGGCACCGGTGCTATGCTGGAGGAACGCAACTGGATGCTGTCTTACGAGCACAGCTTCTGATGAAAGGCTTGGCTGATTATGCGTAGATTAATTTTCCTTATCCTTGCTTTGCTGGCTGTTGTTTATTGCTCCGGCTGTGCCGGTACTGTAGACAAGCAGAATGATGCTGCTAAAAAGCAAAGCTATGTTGTGCAGGATGTACGCGGCAAGAAGCTGTCCTTTGAGTCTAAGCCTCAAAAAATAATCAGTTTGTATGTTTATGGTGATGAGGTGCTTTTAGGCCTTGTTGACCATAAGCGCATAGCAGGTCTGTCCAAATGGGTGCATGATGAGGATTTGGCCATGGGTGCCAAGGAGGCTAAGGATGTTACCAAAATTGCGGAAAGCAATCCGGAGGCGATTCTCGCCTTGAAGCCTGATCTGGTGCTGCTGCCGGACAGCAGTAAGCCGGAGCAGATTTCCAGCTTGGAGGATGTGGGAATTAAGGTTTTTGTTTATCCCGCCGCATCCAGACTGAGCAATATTCCCAAGACGATTAAGGCTATCGGCGGTGCTGTAGGCGAGCCGGAGCAGGCTGAAAAGCTGATTGCTGAGATGCAGAAAAAAATCAGCGCGGTTGAAGCTAAGGTTAAAAAAATGCAGCCTGAGGACAGGAAAAAAGGATTGCTCTTTCTGCGCTTTGGTGCTATCGGCGGCAAGGGAATTATTTTTAACGATATCATGACTGCTGCCGGTGTAGAGGATTGCTATGAAGCAGCACGTCATACAATTGCGGATAAGCCGGGAACGAGCCGTATTTTGAGTAAAGAAGAAGTAGTACAGGCAAATCCCGACTACATAATTATCGGCACCTGGTCTCAGGGCGGTGCTTATAAATCGGGTAATGCACAGCTAGAAGAATTGTATTCCGATCCTGCTCTGGCTACAGTAACTGCTGTAAAGAAAAAGCAGGCGATTGTAATTCCGCAAGGCTATGTAAACTGCCTGTCGCAACATGCCGCTGACAGTGTAGAGCTTCTGCATGAAGCAGTTTACGGCAAATAGAAACCAAGGTCTTTACGTGATATTAAATAACATTTTATGGGGGTGGCGGTTTTATCTGCTGCCCCTTGTTTTTTGAGGAGAAGAAATATGCTGCAAAAGAAAAACTATAGCGATGATATTTTGCATAATATCAGGCGCTTGAGCGAAGTGAATGAGCAGAGGGATATCAAGCCTTTGATGGCAACATCCTTCCCGGGAACTCATTGCCCGCTGATGGGTGTTCTGATGACCGTAAGACAGATGCCGGAGGTTGTTATGGTTATCATCGGTACAGATGAATGCACCTATTATTCCAAGCTGTTGGCGAATATGAAAATATTCGGCAGTCTTAAGGAAAGCTGTGTTTCCGTAGTAATAGATGATTATGATGTGACCTTCGGTACAATTAAGAAAACGAAAAAGGCCGTTGCTGAAACCTTTGAGACAGGTGCGCCTAAATGCATAGTTTTGGTAACAACCTGCGTTCTGGAAATCATCGGTGATGATTACGATGCGCTCGTTGATGAGCTGGAGGAAAAGTACCATATTCCGGTTCTGCTTGTGCGTACAGAGCATTTTCAGTGCAGGGACCATCTGCCGGGTATTGAAAGAACATTGACTGCCACTGTAAAGCTGATGCGGAAAATGCCGACGGAAAATGTTGTCAATATTCTTGGCAATTGCGCTCCTTTGCAAAAAAATTCTGCTTTGCTGCAGCTGCTGGAGCAGGCCGGCGTACAGTTAGGACTGCAGCTTCCTGGCAAATGCAGTCTGCAGGATTTGGCGCTTGCAGGCAGAGCGAAGCTGAATATTGTTGTTGATGAGCTGGGGCTGGAACTGGCGAAGCAGATGCAGGCAAGGCTGGCTGTGCCTTATGTTTACTTTCCGCCGATGTGTAATCCGCAAAATATATTGCAGGCCTATAAGGAGCTTGCTGTGGCCTTGGCTGTGGAATTGCCTTCTGCTGTTACAGAGACTTGGGAGAAATGTCTTGCTTTGCAGCAGCAGGTGCAGGATAAGCTGCAGGGTATTGGCTATATCTACGGCAACAGTCCGTATAATTGCTGGGAGCTGAATACTTATCTGGCAGCTTTGGGATTGAAGCCGCTGATGATACAGATGAGCACTCTGAAAAACAAGGAAGCAAAAAAAGAGCTGCTGCAATATGCGGATCCTTATATCTGCAAGAGTGCCAATCTGGCAGCGATGGAATTTATCTATGATAAATTAAAGCCTCAGCTGTATATAGGCAGAAGCTTTACCGACAGCCTGGAAAGAAAAGGGATTTTCGGTATAGACAGTATGCCGGGACAGGATGTACTGGGCTTTGCAGGCTGTTTCGGCTTGCTGAAGCGTTTACTGGATTTTACGCAGACTCAAATAGAGGAGAAGTGAATATGGCTTTGATAAGAAATTTTCCGGTGCCGTCTGACAGGATGGCAATAATCAGCACGCTGCTGAATATTGAGGATGCTGTTGTGCTGGAGTATGGTCCCGAAGGAACAACACATTTCAGCATGAATTTTTTCAATAAGCTGGGGCAGGATTACCCCAACAGACTTTTTACCACCGGTGTAGATGACAGTGATATCGTTATGGGCAGCACCGAGAATCTGGAAAGAGGTATTTTTGAGCTGGATGTGTTATATTCGCCTAAGGCTATTTTTGTGCTGACTTCTTCTGTAACCTCTATCATCGGTACGGATATCGTGGGAATTTGCGACAGCCTGCAGAGCAAGGTTCAAAGCAGGCTGATTCCTGTAAATTCCTCCGGTTTGGGCGCTGATTACAGCGCAGGCTTGCGAAAAATATACCTGCAGCTGGCCGAGCTGTTTGTACAGCCTGCTGTTGTCAAGCAAAGCAAGCGGTATAATATTTTAGGTGCTTCGCCGTTGCATTACAGAGCAGAATCCGATATTTGCGAAATAGAAAGCCTGTTGCGTGAAGCCTTTGGCTATGAGCTGCTGCATTGCTTTGCAATGAATACGACTACGGAGGCGATTGCCGAGCTTGGCAGCGCCGAGCTGAATATTATTTTGGCTGCCGAAGCGCTTCCGTGTGCGGAATATCTGCAAAGCGTTACCGGTACGCCTTATGTTTATCTGCCGCCTTACGGCTATAGTCAGACGACAGAGTTTTTAAATAGCGTTGCAGCGGTTATAGGCCAGCCGGTTAAGGAAGCTATGCTGCAGCGTTTAGCGGAAAAGAACCGCAGACTGAAAATGCTTTTAAATTCTCCGCTGCTGAGCAGAACTCCGGGTACAGTATTTTTAAAGGGCGATTATGATACAGTCAAAGGCTTGGGTGACTTTTTCAAGGAGCTCAGATTTAATATTGCTCATAGCGTGTGTATGTATAAAATAACGGGCGCTGCAGCAGAAGCAGGCATAGAGTACTTTAAGGAAGAGAAGGAATATCTGCAGCTGCTGAAGGATATTCGTCATTGTCTTGTTATGGCTGATGAGGATACTATTGCCAAGACTGATGCGACAAATCTTAAAATCTGCGTGAGCCACCCATGCTTCAGTCACAGGACTATTGCCAAGCATTTACCGTTCATGGGAGAAAGAGGAGCAGACATGCTGTTTGAGTATATTCAGCAATATGTAAATATGTAACTGGTTTTCGGTTGCTTTACGGCAGACAAAAATCCCCTTGAGCTTTAAGCTCAGGGGGATTAATAATTTTCAACCAAATTTAATTTTTAAGCTTTGGCAGGTTCTGCTTCTGCAGCTTCTTCCTTAGCGTAATCCGGGTCAAATTTCGGGTTCAGGTAGTTTTGATAAGCCCATGCCAGCAGAGCACCGGAAATATTATGCCATGCGGAGAAAACTGCACCGGGAACGGTTGCGGCAGGCAGAGCGGCAAAGTGTGCTTTTGCCAGGCCGGTTGCCAGACCGGAGTTTTGCATACCAACCTCGATGGAAAGGGCAACTGCCTTTTTCCAGCTGAGACCGGTGAAGCGGGCGATGGCAAAGCCAAGAGCGTAGCCGCAGCAGTTATGCAGGATAACTACCAGCAGAATCAGGCCGGGAGCCTTCAGAATCAGGTCGCGGCTGGCGCCGATAACACCTGCGATAATCAGAGAAATTGCAATGGAGGATACAGCAGGCAGATAGTCGGTTGCTGCTTCAGCAAGCTTGGGCAGGAAGGATTTAACAGCCAACCCTAAGCAGATAGGCAGAATAACAATTTGAACGATGCTCCAGAACATACCGACCGGGTCAAAGTTAATCTTTTCACCGATAATCATGTAGGTGATGAACGGAGTCAGAATCGGAGAAAGTACAGTGGAAACACTGGTCATGGTTACGGAAAGTGCAACGTCACCCTTGGACATAAAGGTGATTACGTTGGAGGAGGTGCCGCCGGGGCAGGTGCCTACCAGCACAACGCCGGTGGTCAGTGCCGGATCCAGATTAAAGGCAACGGACAGCAGGTATGCCAGAAAGGGCATTACGAAATACTGAGCGCAGCAGCCGATGATAATATCAAGCGGGCGTTTGAGTACCAACGCAAAATCCTTCAGGTTCAGCGTGGTGCCCATGCCGAACATTACGATACCGAGCATACAGCTCAGGACGCTGATGCCGTGCACCTTGCCTAATACCCACAAAAAGTTCTGCGGCATAGTCAGGCCGAGAACCAGAAAAACGATGGCGATGATGCCAAAGAATTTGCCGATTAAAGCACAAAATTGTTTCATATGAAGTTACCTCTTTCCCTTAATAAAAAATAAGTTTTTTGAAGAGTAGCCTTAAGACTTTCTTCTTTATCTGTAAGTGTCCATTATTATAACAAAGATGGAAGAGTAAATAAAGGATTAGCTGTAAAAAACGGTAAAAATTTTTATAAATGGTCAAAATGTGTTATAATGTTAATATAAATTGCGAAAAATACGGACGGAGGTACGCTACTTGTATACTATAAGCAGAGATTACCGCAAAGAAATAGTGATAGAAAAATCGCGCTTTATCTGCTCTCTGAAAAAGGTTCACAGCGAGGCGGAGGCGCAGGAATTTATTAAGGCTGTGAAAAAGGAGTTTTGGGATGCAACGCATAACTGCTCTGCCTATATCGTGGATGACTTGGCACAGCGCTCCAGTGACGACGGCGAGCCGAGCGGTACCGCAGGCATTCCCATGCTGGAGGTGCTGCGTAAAAACGGATTGACAGAAACGGCGGCAGTGGTGACGCGTTACTTCGGCGGTATTAAGCTGGGTGCAGGCGGACTTGTGCGAGCTTACAGCGGCAGTGTGGCAGGCGCAGTGAAGGAAGCGGGACTGGCGCAGAAGATTTTGCTGGGCTATTACAGCTTTTTATATGATGTGAACAGCGTCGGACGCATTCTGAATGTGCTTTATCAGCAGCAGCTGTTTGAGATTGCCGATGTGCAGTATGACCTGCGCGCCAAGGTTATCCTTAAAATGCGCACTGAACAAAAGGCGGAAGCCGAGGCCTGGCTGACGGAAAACCTGAATCAGCAGATAGAGCTGGAGCAGGAGGGTACAGAGTTCGCTGAGGTGGCGCTGTAGCTTTTAATAGGAAAAACTATACGAACAATCTCCCTTAGGCTATTGCTTGCGGGAGGTTGTTTTTGTTTTAGCATTGATACTGTTCAAATAAAAAGCTTTCAGCTTTGTAGCAAATAATGTATAATAATATGAATGAAAAGATTACTGACAGGAGGTAGAAGCGAGTGATTGAAGAAAGAGTGCCACCGCAAAATATAGAAGCGGAGCAGGCTGTGCTTGGCGCAATGCTGATTGATAAAGAAGCTATTGCAAAGGCGACCGAAGTGCTGTCGGCGGATGATTTTTACCGCGAAGCGCATCGCGTTATCTTTAGTGCGATGCTGGAGCTTTATAATAAAAATGAAGCAGTAGATATGGTTACTGTTACGGAAATCCTCAAGCGTGACAATAAGCTGGAGGACATCGGCGGCATTGCCTACATCACCAGTCTGGCGAACGTGGTGCTGACGGCGGCCAACGTCAAATACCATGCGGATATTGTTGCCGAAAAATCGGTCCTGCGTCAGCTTGTGCGCGTTTCTACCGAAATTGCGGCGATGGGCTATGAGGCCAATGAGGATGTCGGTACGCTGCTGGATACAGCAGAAAGCCGCATTCTGGAAATTTCCAACCGCAAGAAAAAGACGGATTTTACAGCGATTAACGATGTATTGATGGACAGCGTGCAGAGCATCGAAAGTCTGCTGCAGAACAAGGGCGGTCTTACAGGCCTGCCGGCAGGCTTTGCCGATCTGGACAAGCTGACGAGCGGCCTGCATCCTTCAGATTTTATTATTCTGGCAGCGCGTCCTTCCATGGGTAAAACTGCGCTGGCGCTGAACATTGTGCAGAATGTGGCGCTGCGTGCGCACAAAGTCATCGGCGGCGAACCGCGCAGTGTAGCCTTCTTCAGCCTGGAAATGAGCAAGGAGCAGCTGGTTAACCGTATGCTTTGCGCCGAAGCAGGCATCGACAGCCAGCGCCTGCGTGTAGGCGAGATGCATGACGAGGACTGGACGCACCTTTGGGATGCCTGCGATACGATGAGCCGTGCGAAAATCTATATTGATGATACGGCGGGCATTACGGCGATGGATATGCGCAGCCGTGCGCGCCGCCTGAAGGCAGAGCATGGTCTGGATTTGATTGTTGTCGATTACCTGCAGCTGATGCAGGGCAGCGGCAAGCGCAATTATTCCGGCGACCGTCAGCAGGAGGTTTCGGAAATTTCCCGCTCACTGAAGGCTTTGGCGCGTGAGCTGGATGTGCCGGTGCTGGCGCTGTCACAGCTGAGCCGCAGCGTAGAATCGCGTCAGGTTAAGCGTCCTATGCTCAGTGACCTGCGTGAATCCGGTTCTCTGGAGCAGGATGCGGATATCGTAGCATTCCTGTACCGCGAGGATTACTACAATCCGGAAACGGAAAACAAGCATACCGAGCTGATTATTGCTAAGCATCGTAACGGTCCGGTAGATACCGTTAATCTGTTCTTCCAAAAGCAGTTCACCAAGTTTGTCGGCTTTACGAAGCGCGAAAGCTGAGCATAAAATACAGCGACATAATAAAAGTCCCGGCATTTTAACATCTCGGGACTTTTTGAGTATTACATGGAGCATTGCCTGATGGGGGTTAAAAGCGTGAAAATTATTCTCTTGGCAAAAGATTTTTTCTGATAAGTGTAAAAAAGCTTACAAGGAAGCTGCGAAGAAAAACCGAATATTTTACCTAAAATCAACAAAAAATGTTCATAAAGCTTGCGATAAGACGCGGAAAATGATATGATATTTATGCAACAAAGTGTAGTGAAGAATCTGAAGGTAATATCTGTGGCTTTCAGATGTTTTTTCATGAATAAAATTGTCTTGGGAGGCATACAAAAATGATTGATCGTTATACTCATCCTGAAATGGGTAATATCTGGACACTCGAAAATGAATTCCGTACCATGCTGAAGGTAGAAATTCTGGCTTGCGAGGCTATGAACAAACTGGGCATTGTGCCTGACGAAGCGCTGAAGGATATTCAGACGAAGGCTGACTTCCGTCTGGACCGCATTAAGGAAATTGAAGCAGTTACCAACCATGATGTTATTGCTTTCCTGACTAATGTGGCTGAGTATGTAGGCGATGCGTCCAAATACATTCACAAAGGCCTGACCTCCAGCGACGTAAAGGATACTGCACTGTGCTACATGACTGTACAATCCGCAGACCTGATTATGCGTCATCTGGTAAACTTCCATGAAATTCTGCGCCGTCGTGCCGCTGAATTCAAATATACCGTTATGATCGGCCGTACTCACGGTATTCACGCAGAACCGATGACCTTCGGTATGAAATTCCTGCTGTGGTCCGCTGAAATCGAGCGTAACATTGAACGTCTGAAACAAGCGCGTGAAATGATGGCAGTCGGCAAGCTGTCCGGTGCTGTAGGCACTTACTCCAACATCGATCCGTTTGTAGAAAAATATGTCTGCGAAAAGCTGGAGCTCACTCCGGTACGCCTGGCAACCCAGGTTATCCAACGTGACCGTCATGCACATTTCATGACTACTTTGGCAATCATCGGTTCCTCTCTGGATAAGATGGCAACCGAAATCCGTAACCTGCAACGTACCGATATCCGTGAAGCTGAAGAATATTTTGCACCCGGCCAAAAGGGTTCTTCCGCTATGCCGCATAAACGTAATCCTATCACCTGCGAAAAGGTTTCCGGTATGGCTCGCCTGCTGCGCGGCTATGCAGTAGCAGCTCTGGAGGATGTAACCCTGTGGCATGAACGCGATATCTCCCATTCTTCTGTAGAACGCGTTATTCTGCCGGACGCAACTATTGCTCTGGACCATATGCTGCGTAAATTCTCCAACATCATCGACAAGCTGCTGGTATATCCTGATGCAATGATTGCCAACATGAACAAAACCGGCGGTCTGATTTTCAGCCAAAACCTGCTGATTGCTCTGGTTACCAAAGGCGTACTGCGTGAGGACGCTTACAAATGGGTACAACGCAACGCTATGGCACGTTGGCTGCAAGGTGCTGACTTCAAGACCAACGTTGAAGCTGACCCGGATATCAAGAAATATCTGACCGACGAAGAGGTTGAGCATTGCTTCGATCCGAAACCGATGCTGCGCCACGTTGACGAGATTTTTGCTAGATTTGGTTTATAATTTTGATAAGGAGTGACTGCTAATGTCATCTGTTGTAGTTTTAGGCGCCCAATGGGGCGATGAGGGTAAAGGTAAAATTGTTGACTATTTGGCACAAAAGGCTGACGCTGTAGTTCGTTACAGCGGCGGTTCCAATGCAGGCCATACCGTTGTAGTTAACAACATTAATTATAAGCTGCGTCTGCTGCCCTCCGGCGTACTGTTTAATGATAAGACTAACGTTCTGGGCAACGGCGTTGTAATCAATCCCGGCGTTGTGCTGGCAGAAATCGCCGGCATGAAGGAAAAGGGCATTGATTGCAGCAATCTGGTTATCTCTGACCGTGCACACGTTGTTCTGCCGTATCATCAACGTCTTGATGAGCTGCAGGAGGAAGCACTGGGCAATCACAAAATCGGCACCACCAAAGGCGGCATCGGCCCCTGCTACATGGATAAGGTTGCTCGCGTAGGCATCCGTATCTGCGATCTGATGGAGCCCGAAACCTTTGCTGATAAGCTGAAGGTTAATCTGGAAGCAAAAAATGCTATTATCACCAAAATTTATGGTGCAGAACCGTTTGACTATGATACCGTACTGAAGGAATATCTGGCTTATGCAGAAGAGCTGCGTCCGTACGTTGCCGATACCGGTGTTGTTATGGATGAGCTGTTCAGCGCCGGCAAAAACGTTCTGTTTGAAGGCGCACAGGCTACCTTCCTCGATATCGACCATGGTACCTATCCGTATGTTACCAGCTCCAACCCGACTGCAGGTAATGCCTGCACCGGCAGTGGCGTAGGTCCCCGCTTCATCGACCATGTTGTCGGCGTAGTTAAGGCTTATACCACCCGCGTTGGTGAAGGCCCCTTCATCACCGAGCTGCTGGATACCGATGGCCCTGGCAACCAAATCCGCGAAACCGGCCATGAATACGGCACCGTAACCGGTCGTCCGCGTCGCTGCGGCTGGCTGGATGCTTTCATGCTGCGTTACAGCGCACGCCTGAACAGCTTGGATTATCTGGCAATTACCCGTCTGGATATCCTCGACCAAATGCCGAAGATTAAAATGTGCGTTGGCTACAAGATTGGCGATGAGGTTCTCAAACGCATTCCTGCAAGCCTGAACGTTCTGGCTAAGGTTGAGCCGATTTTCGAAGAGTTCGACGGTTGGATGACCGATATCAGCGGCATCCGCAACTATGACGAGCTGCCGGAAAACGCTAAGAAATATCTGGCTAAAATCAGCGAGGTATCCGGTGTTGAGCTGGGTATTATCTCAGTTGGTCCTAACCGCGAGCAGACCATCGTTCTGAAAGAGCTGCTGTAAGCTTAGGCTGCTGAAAAAACAGCAAAAATATTTTAAAAAGTACTTGACTTTCCTTGTGTTAGTCTGTATACTATTAATGTTGCTAATTTATGGCGACAAATGATTCACTAGCTCAGTTGGTAGAGCACCTGACTTTTAATCAGGGTGTCCCGAGTTCGAGTCTCGGGTGGATCACCAACGAAAATATGCCGTTCTTCGAAAGAAGAACGGCTTTTTTGTATTTGCGGATACAAATTCCGGCAAAACAGAATATAGTCCTGAAAATTTCTTCCTTGCTAATCAATTCCTGCGGTAGTAATATGTAAGTGATAAGCAACGATTTTACAGACTTTTTTGGAGGTGCTTTGATGAAAATAGTAGTTATGGAGCCGTTAGGCGTAAAGATGGAACAGATAAATGCACTGGTAGCGCCGCTGCAGGCTGCAGGCCATGATTTCGTTTATTATACCGCAAAGGAAACAGACCAGGAAAAGCTGCTGGCGCGAGTGCAGCAGGCCGATATTATCATGCTGGCCAACCAGCCGCTGAGTGCGGAGATTATCAACGCCTGCCCTAATTTGAAAATGCTTTCTGTGGCCTTTACCGGCGTAGACCATATTGCGCTGGCTGCCTGCCGTGAGCGCGGAATTTTAGTGTGCAATGCCGCAGGCTATTCCACCAATGCGGTAGCAGAGCTGACCTTCGGTTTGGCTATCAGCGTTATCCGCAACATCGTTCCCTGTGATGCACGCTGCCGTCAGGCAGGAACGAAGGATGGCCTGGTAGGCTTTGAGCTGTTTGGCAAGACCTTCGGCGTAGTCGGCACCGGTGCGATTGGCAGCAGAGTGGCGAAGATTGCCGCTGCCTTCGGCTGCAGGGTGCTGGCCTACAGCCGTACCCCGAAGGCAGAGCTGCAGGCTGACGGTGTAAGCTATGTAAGTCTGGATGAGCTTTTGGCTGCCAGCGATTTTGTCAGCCTGCATGTGCCGCTGACGGATGCAACACGCGGACTGATTAATGCCGAGGCTATTGCTAAGATGAAGCCGACTGCCGTACTGCTGAATACTGCGCGCGGTTCTGTTGTGGACAGCGAGGCGCTGGCACAGGCGCTGAACGAAGGAAGATTGGCGGGCGCAGGCATTGATGTGTTTGAGGGCGAGCCGCCGATTGCACCGGAGCATCCTCTGTGCCATGCAAAGAACACCGTGCTGACACCGCACGTGGCCTTCGCCAGCGCTGAAGCACTGGCTGCACGTGCCAATATCGTTTTTGCCAACATCGAAAAATGGCTGGCAGGAGCACCGCAGAACGTAATTAAGTAAAAACACTATGAAAAGGCTCAATAATTTATATTATTCCAAGAGAATAAAAGAGCTATTGGCAGAGCTGCAGACAGCGGGAACAACGCTGGTTGTTGCTCCCATGGGCTACGGCAAAACACTGGCAGTGCAGTACTTTTTGCAGGAGCAGGAGCGCTGCGGCAAAAAGGTACTGCGCCAGAGTATTTACGGCGCCGGTGCCGAGGCCTTCTGGCAGGGAGTGTGCCACAGCTGGCAAAATACGGAGCTGGGCGCTGCGCTGCTGCAGCAGTCTTTACCTGCCGATGCCAACGCCAAAACGCTGGTACTGGAGCTGTTCCGTCAGCTGCTGCCGCAGGAGCCTGTCTATTGGTTTATAGATGATTTGCATCTGCTGGAGAGCCGCGAGGCGATTGATTTTCTCTTTGCTCTGAGCAAGGCAGGCTTTGCTGATTTGCACCTGCTGCTGGTAAGCAGAGGGCAGATTTTTGACGGCAGCCGTCTGCTGGAGCTGGGACGTAAGGTCTTTTGCCTTGATAAGCATGACCTGGCGCTGCAGCGTGACGAGTTGGCGGAATACAGCAGCAGATGTGGCCTGCAGCTTACAACGCAGCAGCTGGATGCTTTGCATGAGGCCTGCGAGGGCTGGTTTTCCGTTACCTATCTTAACTTTTTGAACTACGACAGGTATCAGCGCTTTTGCCTTGATACAGGCAGCGTTTATGAGATGATAGTCAATGTACTGCTGCGGCCGCTGCCGTCGGAGCAGCAGCGCTTGCTGCTGCTTATGGGGCAGCCGGAGGAATTTACGCCGGAGCAGGTGGCCTATGCCTACGGCGCAAGCTGCAGAGAGTCTGTAAGCAGGCTGCTGGAATGCAACGCCTTTATTATCAGGCTGGCCAACGGCAGACTGCGCTGTCATCATATGCTGAAGCAGGCAACGCGCCATGCCTTCGGTCTGCTGCCGGAGGCAGAGCAGCAAAGGTACTTCCGTCGCCTGGGACAATGGTACGCGCAGCAGAGGGAGTACGAGGAAGCGCTGGACTGGCTGTACCGCGGCCGTGATTTTGACGGTCTGTTGGCTGCAGTGCAGCAACTGCGCGACTGGTCGATGCGCCCGCAGCACAGGCAGCATCTTTTCGACTGGCTGCGCGAATGTCCGCCGGAAATTTTGTGGCAGTATCCGCAGGCGGTGCTGATAATTATGCGGCGCATGTTTTCGCTGAACATGGTGCCGGAAATGCTGCAGGTCAAGGAATGGTACGTGACGGCGCTGGAGCGCAATACTGCGCTCAGCCAGCGTGAGCGCGATAATTATTACGGCGAGCTGGAGGTTATTCTGAGCTTTTTGGCCTTCAACAGCATCACCGGTATGAGCGAGCATCACAGGCGTGCCTACAAGCTGCTGAGCGGCGCTCCGCAGACGCTCAGCAAGCAGGGCATCTGGACCTTCGGCGCGCCCAGTGTTCTGGGGCTGTATTTACGCACGGGCTGCAGTCTGCGGCAGACGGTGGAGGATATGCAGGAGTGTATGCCACCGTACTATCTGCTGAGCGGCTGGCATGGTGCCGGAGCCGCTGAGCTGACGGAGGCGGAAGCACTTTTGCTGCAGGGACGCATTGACGAAGTGGATATGCCTCTGCAGAAGGCGTATTATCAGGCGGAAAAGCATGGGCAGGAGTGCATTACTATCTGCTGTGATTTTCTGGAGATGCAGCGCGATCTTTTCCGCGGCGTTTACAGCAGTAAGGCGGAGGCCTACAGCCGCCATCAGTGGCAGCTGCAGCCCTGGAAGCAGAGCATGCTGCTGAATACTGCCGATATGTGCGCCGGCTTTTACTATGCATTGCTGGGCAAGCCGGAATATATCCCAAGCTGGCTGACGGACGGAAACGGACAGCAGCCTTCGGTGCTTTATCCTGCGCGTCCCTGCCGCAACTATATCAGCGCCCAGTGCCTGCTGGCACAAGGGCAGTATACGGAGCTTTTGGTGCGCTGGTCCGATTGGGAGCAGGAATGCCGTCCCTACAGTAATTTTTTGTGCCTGCTGTATTTGCAGGTGCAAAGGGCGGCGGCCTTTGCCGGCAGAGGCGATGTAACGAGCTGCCGCGCTTCGCTGAAGCAGGCGCTGGCAATGGCTGAGGCGGATAAGCTTGTGCTGCCGTTAGCACAGAACATAGCGCTGCTGCGTCCTTATCTGGAGCAGGAGCTGCAAGGTGAATTTTCAGCAGCGGCGGCAGCGGCGCTGCACCTGGGGCAGCAGCTGGAGGCGGGCCGGGGACAGATTATGTCCGCACGCTTTGCCAAAGCAGGCCTGCAGGAGCTGACGGAGCAGGAGCTGCAGATAGCGCAGCTGGCGGCGGCACGCCATACGAACAGGGAGATTGCGCAAAGGTTGTCGCTGTCGGAGGGGACGATTAAGCAATATCTCAACAAAATTTTTGCCAAGCTGCAGATTGATGCGGCGGCCAAAAATAAAAGACATCAGCTGGAGCGATTTTTCTCCAACTCTTAACTAAAGGTTACTTATAGTTAATATTGATCAGGTATATACTGTAAATGAAGAAGTATATGCCGGGTCTTTTTATATCCGGCGGTTAGGAGGCGGAAAAATGAAACGGCTGAAGGCAGTGCTCGGGGCGTGCCTGGCGATGCTCGTGGCTTTTACGGCATTGGCGTGGGCGGCGACGCAGTACAAAACAACTATTAAGGTAAACGGCACTAAGCTGAACGTGCAGCGCTATGTAGAGGGCAAGGGGCCTATGAAGGATAAGGCGGTGCTGCTCAACAAGGATAATAAGGTTGTTGTGCGCTGGAAGCAGCGCGAGCTGAAAAAATGGTACTATGACGGTGATAAATATTTCCGCTTTGTACCCTACAGCTATGATATGAAAAACCTGAAGCCCGGCAGATATCGCTTGGTAACGACCAGCAGCTTCGGCAAGGGCGGTGCGGTTAAAAAGACAGTCAACATCAGCTACAAGCCGCAGAGCAAGATGCAGTTCCGAGCGTCCAAGGTTATCCGTAAGGGCAACGGTGATGTTTATCAGCGCCTGTATTTCAAAAAGAATAATTCCACGGGCAAGACCTGCTATGCCCAGATTTTCAATAAAAACAACAAGCTGGTCTACAGCACGAAATATAAGGCAAGAAACGCCAATCAGGATTTTGCCTTCAGCTGGAACGGCTGGGCGAGCGGCAACAGCGGCAAAAAATGTGCTAAGGGCGTATACACTGTGAAGTATTGGATGGACGGCGTTAATCCCAAGACTGCCAAGTTCCGTCTGAGCATTTGAGGAGGGGAGCATAATGAAAGAAAAAATGATGCGTATTATCGTAGCTGTTATGCTTGCCCTGCTGCTGTGCAGCCTGACGCTGCTGGCAGGCGCCGCCTCCAAAAATGACTGGAAGAATACAGCAGGCTGCTATGTGTGGACCGAAAGCAGCCAGTATAATAACGGCGTGCTGAATATCAAGCCCTTGGGGGATGATAAATACCTTTATGAGCTGAAGGTTATGCGTGGCAGCGAGGAAGAGGACAGTGCGGAGGATTTCGTTACTGCCGGTGTTTTTGAAATTAATGAAGATGGCGACGGTATTGCCGAGGTAGATTACCAAAATAATGATACGGTAGAGCTGCGCTTTGTACTGAAGGACAAGAGCATTACTGCCTATCAGGATGGACCGCTGCCGCTTGATGTTCAGGGTGAATACAGATTTAACGAGGACAGCTTTGATGTATCCGAGGCTGCTGCCGCCGCGCTGCTTGCCGGCCTGCCGGAAAAGCAGACGGGCTTGCCGGAGGATGTTGATGATTATAAGCTGCTCTATGCGGAGGAGCCTGTGGACGGTTGGTTCTACCAGCTGACGGCACTGGATGATGAGGGCGAAGTTATTGCCAAATTTTTGGTAGCTGCCGATTTGAGCGCTGTGTACCGCAACGATAAGGAGGATGAGGTAAGCCTTATTTACGGTGACCCGATCAATATGCTGGCTGCCAAAAGAGCACCGCTTGTAGAGGAGGATGAGCTGGAAGGCCCTGCAATCGAAAGCGGCGAGCTGGAGGGTGACGAGGATGCCCCCGACCTGCCTGCAACCGCAGCTTCCGAGCTTAGTCCGTTGGTGACGGTGGCTCCGGAGGAGGCAAGCCTGAAGGTGGGCGAGCGTACACGCATAGTTGCTTCGCTGCCGGGCTGCGTAGGCTATAATGTAACGGATTTGCGTTCTTCCAATAGTGATATAGTGAAGGTGGACGGCGATGTGCAGCTTTTGGCTGTGAAGCCGGGAACTGCGACGATTAGCGGCAAGCTGCTGCTGGAAAAGGGAGAAAAGGCCTTTATGACGCAGATTACTGCCTATGAGCCGAAGCTGGAGGCTCCGAATCTGCCGGCGCACTTGGGAATAGACGAGGCGCTGAAGCTGGAGGCCTACGTTGTGGGCGAGGCTGACGGCGTGACACCGGAGTGGAGCGTGAGCGATGAAAAAATTGCCGTTATCGAAGATGGCAAGCTGATCGGCAAGGCTGACGGCGTGGTTACCGTCACGGCAGTCCACGGCGAGATGAAGAGCCAATGGCCGGTGGCTGTGGGCACTGCGGAGCTGCCTGCTGCCGAGGATGAGGAAGAAAATGAGGATGACGATGACGGCTTTGGCTGGCTGACGATTATCGGCGGCGTTATTATCATCGGTGGTGCTGCCTTCTTCTTCCTGCGCAGAAAACGCAAATGATAAGCTGATGCTGTAAAGCGTTATGCTTACCGAAAAAATAATATGAAGCATCGGAGGCTGACTTGTGTCAGCCTCCTTGGTGCGCCTGCGGCAAAGCGGAGATTTTGACCTGCAGGCGTACATTTTTTATGTGTATATAAGCGTTTTGCTGTTGTTACGTCATTTTTTGCCTGCCAGAGTGCCCTTGTCGTTTCCTGTAGGCGCGGAAAATCACACTTGTTTTACACTCTGACAATGTTTCACAAAATCTCTGTAAAAAAAGTAACAAAAAGTTTTCAGTTGGACGTTACAAATGGCGAAAAATCTAGTATAATAATATTAAAGTGTACTATACTTTACAAAATCTCTGAGATCTCAAACTGGCGCCAAATTAATCAAAGCAAAATGAGGTAGAATAGTAGAAATGTTTTTTGATTCATATGATACACCAGTCTTCAGACCTCCCAGTGAGGCACGCAGCTTTATTTTGCGCGTTACGCGCGGCTGCGCACATAATAAATGCACCTACTGCAACATGTACAGAGGTGTTCCCTTTCAGATTTTAAAGGATGAAGAAATTTCCCGTCAGATTGCACTGGCGGCACATTACGGCAAGAACAAGGTACGCCGCGTCTTTTTGGCGGACGGCGATGCTTTGGTGCTGCCTACGGCTAAGCTGCTGAAGATTCTGCAGGTACTGCGCGAGCAGTTTCCGCATCTGCAGCGCGTTGCCAGCTATGCTGCACCCAAGGATATCCTGCGCAAGAGCGAGGAGGAGCTGCGCCAGCTGAAGGAAGCAGGCCTGAAGCTTTTGTATTACGGCATGGAAACAGGCGACGATGCTACGCTGAAGGCTGTCAACAAGGGTGTTGATGCCGAGCAGGCGATTGAAGCAGGACGCAGAGTTACCGCCAGCGGCATGAAGCTTTCTATGATGATTATTCTGGGCCTGGCAGGTGCGGAGGGCAGTGAACGCCACGCACTGGCGACAGCCAAGGCGATTAACATTATCAAGCCGACGCACTTAAGCGCGCTTTGCCTGATGCTGTACCGCGGCAGCGAGCTGCTGGACCAGTACGAGGCAGGCAAATTCAATCCGCTTTCTCCGGCGGATCTGATGCGCGAGCTGAAGCTGATAATAGAAAATATAGATTTACCTGCGGACAGGCACTGCCTCTTCCGCAGCAACCATGTATCGAACTACGTTCAGCTGGCAGCAACACTGCCGCATGACAAGCAGCGTCTGCTGCGCGATATAGATTACAGTATTGCTCAGCTGAGCAAGCTGAAAAGCTGGGACGTATATAACTACAATTAATTTTTAATTTTGCATTTGAGCGGGGCTGATGAAGATGAAAAAGAAGCTGGCTTCTGTGCTGACCGTAATCATGCTGGCCTGCAGCCTGCCTTGGCAGGCACAGGCTGCAGCGCCTATTGTCAGCAACAAACCGCATAAGGCACCGGTGGCAACGCCGCCGGCCGTAAGCGAGGTGCGGCCTGTGAGGGCGGTGCCGGAGCCTGCTGCCGTCAAAGCTGATACCGCAGCCAAGCCTGCTGCCGAGGCAAAGGCGCCCAAGCAGGCGAAGCCTGAGAAAAAGGCAAAAAAAGCCGCTGCTAAAAAGTCTAAAAAAACGAAGGAAAAGCAGTCCAAGGTGCAGGTGCAGCAAAGCAACTGGCGCCTGAAGGTGGCACAGCAAAAGCTGCAGGTGCTGGGCTTCAGTGACGAACGCCCCAGCGGACGCATGACGGAGGCTACCAGCACTGCGCTGAAAAGCTTCCAAAAGCAGCACAAGCTGAAGGCGGACGGTGAGCTGAATGATGCAACCTATCATAAGCTGACATGGGAGGCCTTTGCCAAGGAGGGCATCCCCAAGGTTAAGGGCAAGGAAATCGTCAGCCGTGCTGCCAAATACAAGGGTGTTCCCTATGTGTTCGGCGGAACCACGACCAAGGGCTTTGACTGCTCCGGTTACGTGCAGTATGTGTTTAAGGACTGCAAGGCCAAGCTGCCGCGACTGGCAGACGAGCAGGCGTTACAGGGGATTTTTGTAACGCAGAAGCAGCTGCGGCCCGGCGATTTGGTATTCTTTACCACCTACGCCGCGGGCGCGTCGCATGTGGGTATTTATGCCGGTGACGGACAATTTTGGAGTGCATCCTCGTCCAAGGGTGTAAAGCTTTCGTCGTTGAAGGACGATTACTGGAAACAACGCTATTATGGAGCACGCCGGGTGTTGATTACGAACGGCGAGGTTTATAAATAAAAGTTCTGCTGACGGCAGCCGACTGTCGGACAGCGGGGGAGGGTATAAAATATGATTCGTGAGAGAAGAAATAAGGACAAGCTGGCTTCTTATTACAGAAAGTTTATGGAAGAGGGTATTGTTGACCCCAACGTGCATCCGTGGGTTGCCGACAGCTGGCAGCGTTGCCGTGCTATGCATCTGCCGCACGAAACTATGCCCAAAATCAATAAGCTGAGCCACGAAGAGATTATCGCACACCAAAAGACACATGAGTTCATTGTCAAATATGTTGACGGTCTGTATGAGCAGAGCAAGCAGCATTTCAATATCCATAATCTGAGCATGCTGCTGATTGACGAAAACGGTTATGTAATCAAAAACTACGCTATGCCGTTCTTCCAACGCATTATCGAGGATATTCAGGGGATGCGCGTTCTGGAGGAGGATGTTGGTACCTCCAGCATCAGCATTGCGCGCGAGCATAACGTACCCTTTTTGATGTTCGGTCCGGAAATGTGGATTAAGGACAGCCATTCTGGCGATGCCTGCAGTGCGCCTATTTGCGTAAACGGCAAAATCCGCTATATTATTTCCTTCTTTTCTCTGGACCAGAACGATTTGCCCTATGATTTGCTTTTGAGCCTGCTGATGACGATGAAATATTCCATCGAACAGCACCTGAACATGCTGGAGGCCTGGAGCATCAACCGTATTATGATGGAACAGCTGCCGGTAACCGTTTACTGGCTGGGCAAGGACGGCAGCGTGAAATACTGTAACGAAAACGGCCGCAAGCGTCTGGAAGGACATGAGCGCTTGGAGGACGTCTTCCTGAACTACGAGCATATTCCTATCAAAAAAGCGTTGCATGGCGTAGCAACACAGCGTCGTGAAATCACTTGGATTACCCAAGACAGAACCTTTGAGGATATTACCACCGTTATGCCTATTAAGGTAGGCAGCGAGGTAGAAAGTGCTTTGGTGCTTTCCATGTCCATTGAGGATTTGAAAACTACCATTGCCCATGCAACCGGTTACAGCAGCCGTTACAGCCTGTACAGCATGGTTGGCGAAACCAGCGAATTTTTGGCGCTGCAGCATAAGGCAAGCCGCGTTGCCCGCACCGACCACAATATCCTGCTGCAGGGCGAGCCAGGTACCGGCAAGCAGCGTTTGGCACACGGCATTCATCAGGCCAGCCCCCGCGCTGCCGCTCCGCTGATTGCGGTAAAATGCCACAACGCATCTATGGCAGAGCTGGAGGCTGAATTCTTCGGCACCAATGAGGACGGACAGCAGTCCGCAGGCAAGCTGGAGCTTGCTATCGGCGGTACACTGTTCCTGGACGAGGTAGAAAAGCTGCCGCTGGAAATGGGCGACAAGCTGGCTGATGCACTGACGCACGGTCTGCCTGCAACGGAAAAGGGCGGCAAGCCGCGTATGTTCGATGTGCGCGTAATCGCTGCCTGCGATTCCAACCTCAAGCGCTTGGCAGATAAGGGACTTTTCTCCCGTAATCTGTATGAGCTGGTGCTGGATACCACCATGCGCGTGCCGCCTCTGCGCGAGCGCGTGAAGGATATCGAGGTTATCGCTTCGCATATTCTGGTGGAAATGTCCGCACAGCACAACCTGCCGCAAAAACGCCTGTCTCCCGAGGCTGTTTCCCTGCTGCTGTCCTGCAGCTGGCCGGGCAACATCAAGCAGCTGCAGGGTGTTATCGAGCAGGCCTTCTTCCACACTCCCGGCAGCATCATCGAAGCAGAAAACATCAAGCTGCCCGGTGACAAAACCTTGGAGCGCTCCTGGAAGTATGATAAGGAAGCCTTTATTGCTGCCTGGAAATCTGCCGGCGGCAATATCAGTAAGCTGGCAACAATGCTTGATGTCAGCCGTGTAACCTTGTACCGTTATCTGAAGAAGTACGGCCTGGGACCGAAAGCAAAATAAAATTTATCATGAAATGCATACGTAACCAGTGTTGATGCAAGCAAGGGTGATTCTGTAACTAACGTAGATTATGTTAAGCAGCAGATTGCGGGCGCAGCATTGAGCGAAGGTAATGGTATTTCTATCACTGACAAGAAGATTAACGTTAAGCTGAAAGATGGCGAGGAAAACCTCGTAGTCAACAGCGACGGTCTGGCACTGAACACTGCTCTGACTGGTATTCAATCCATCACTGGCGTAGGCGACGGTAAAATCAGCTTCGCAACTGGCGGTAATGTGAACATTAACAATATCACCTTTAACAATGACGGAAGAATCCAAAATGTAGCTGACGGTAAGGATACTAAAGATGCAGTCAACGTAGGCCAGCTGAACGCTGTAAAAGAAACAGCCAATAAAGGCTGGAACCTTTCTACCGGCAAAGGCGAAGCTGTAAATGTAAAACCTGGCGAAACCGTTGACTTCAGCGGTGACGATAACATCAAAGTAAGCAACACTGGCAAAGATGTAAAGGTTGAGCTGGAGAAAGATCTGACAGGAATTGAGTCCATTAGCAACGGCGGTGTGAAACTGGCACTGAATGGTGCAGGTGGAACTGCAGGCTTAATCAACGGCAAGGGTGCATCTGTATTCCTGATGAACGATAGTACTGTTATCAATGGTGTTGTTGGTATCGATAAAAATGGTAAAATTACTAACGTAGCAGCAGGCACTGCTGCCACTGACGCAGTAAATGTAAGCCAGCTGAATAAGGTAGCAACCGAAGCAGGCAAGCATACTCAGGTTAAAGCAGGTACTAACGTAGGCGTAGTTCCCAGCGAAACCGACGGCACTAATGTTTACACCGTAAATGCCGACGGCACAACTGTAAGCGGTGACAGCAACGTAGTAGTAACTGCCGGTGCAAAGGACGCAAACAACGTAACCAACTATGGCGTTAAACTGAACAAAGATCTGAAAGGTATTGAATCCGTAAGCAACGGCGCTGCTAAGCTGACATTGAGCTCTCATCCGTTATTTGGAGCAACAGCAGAATTAACTAACGGTAAAGCATCTGTAGAACTTAAAGACAGCACTACAATCATCAATGGTAAAGTACAAGTAAGACAGGATGGCAGCATTGGCGGTGTAACTGCCGGTCGTGTTGACAACGACGCAGTAAACTTAGGCCAATTGAAAGATGTAAAAGCAGAAGCACTTAAGCATACTACTTTGTCTGACGGCAAGAATACAACAGTTGAAGCTACAGTTAAAGACGGCCAAACTGATTACAAGGTTAATGTTGCAGGCGATTTGACTGATATTACCTCCGTTATCAACGGTGGTGCTAAACTGGCACTGAATGGTGAAGCAGGAGTTGCAGGCTTGATTAACGGTAAGGGTGCATCGGTATATCTGCAAGATGGTTATACTAAAATCAATAATAAGGTTAGCATTGACCAAGACGGCAAAATCAGCGGCGTAGCAGCAGGTACTGCCGATACTGACGCAGTAAACGTAAGCCAACTGAAAAAAGTAAGCGACACTGCTAATGCAGGTTGGACACTTTCCACTAATGGCAATGCTACTGCCGGTACTAAAGTAACACCCGGTGCATTAGTTGACTTCAGCGGTGACAATAACGTCAGCGTAAGCAATAAAGGTACTGCTGTAAGCGTTAAATTGAACAATGCTTTGCAAGACATTGAATCCATCAGCAACGGTGATGCTAAGCTGGCACTTAATGGTGCAGCAGGTTATGCAGGCATTATTAACGGCCAAGGCGCATCTGTTTACATGCAGGGCAGCACTACCGTAATCAACAGCAAGGTTTCCGTAGATAAAGACGGCAAAATCAGCGGTGTAGCTGCAGGTAAAATCTCTGCAGATTCCACTGACGCAGTAAACGGCAGCCAGCTGAATGCAGTAGCAACCGAAGCAGGCAAGCACAGCAAGGTAGTAAATGGCACCAATACTAATGTTGAAGAAAGCACTGTTGATGGCCAGAAGGTTTATAAAGTAAACCTGAACAATAATGTTATGGTTGGTGATGTTAACGGTAAGTATGTAAGCATCAGCGGTACCAATGGTACAGTTGAAGCTACCGGCGCTATTGCAACCAAAGACCGTGTATACGCTGATAAGGGCGGCAAGCTGGCAGATATTGACGTAACCGGCAACACGATTTCCAACGGTGATGCAAAGCTGGCACTTAATGGTGCAGCAGGTACTGCAGGTATTATTAATGGCCAGGGTGCATCTGTTTACATGCAGGGCAGCACTACCGTAATCAACAGCAAGGTTTCCGTAGATAAAGACGGCAAAATCAGCGGCGTGGCAGCAGGTACTGCCGATACTGACGCAGTAAATGTAAGCCAACTGAAAAAAGTAAGCGACACTGCTAATGCAGGCTGGAATTTGTCTACTAATGGTGCAGCAACCGAAGCAACCAATGTAAAACCCGGTGACAATGTTGATTTCAGCGGCGATAAGAACATTAGCGTAAGCAATGACGGCACTAAGGTTAAGGTTGAGCTGAACAAAAACCTGAAAGATATCGAATCCATCAGCAACGGCGATGCTAAACTGACCTTGGGTGCAATGGGCGGTATGGTAAGCGAATTTGCTAACGGCCAGGGCGCATCCGTAAAACTGTTCGGCGATATTACTACCATCAACGGTAAAGTAAACGTATACAAAGACGGTCGCATTGCAGGTGTAGCTGATGGTGTTAATGCTAATGATGCTGTTAATGTAAGCCAACTGAAAAAAGTAAGCGACACTGCTAATGCAGGCTGGAATTTGTCTACTAATGGTGCAGCAACCGAAGCAACCAATGTAAAACCCGGTGACAATGTTGATTTCAGCGGCGATAAGAACATTAGCGTAAGCAATGACGGCACTAAGGTTAAGGTTGAGCTGAACAAAAACCTGAAAGATATCGAATCCATCAGCAACGGCGGTGCAAGCCTGACCTTGGGTGCAATGGGCGGTATGGTAAGTGAATTTGCTAACGGTCAGGGCGCATCCGTAAAACTGTTCGGCGATACTACCACCATCAACGGTAAAGTAAACGTATACAAAGACGGCCGCATTGCAGGCGTAGCTGACGGCGTTAATGCTAATGATGCTGTTAATGTAAGCCAACTGCAAAAAGCAGCTGCAGCAACCGAAACAACTGTATCTGACGGCGTAAATACCACCGTTACCGCTACCAAGGCTAAAGACGGTCATACTGATTATAAAGTAAACCTGAACAAAAACCTGAAAGATATCGAATCCATCAGCAACGGCGGTGCAAGCCTGACCTTGGGTGCAATGGGCGGTATGGTAAGTGAATTTGCTAACGGTCAGGGCGCATCCGTAAAACTGTTCGGCGATACTACCACCATCAACGGTAAAGTAAACGTATACAAAGACGGCCGCATTGCAGGCGTAGCTGACGGCGTTAATGCTAATGATGCTGTTAACGTAAGCCAACTGCAAAAAGCAGCTGCAGCATCCGCAACAACTGTATCTGACGGCGTAAATACCACCGTTACCGCTACCAAGGCTGAAGACGGTCATACTGATTATAAAGTAAACCTGAACAAGGATCTGGTAGGCATTGAAAGCATCAGCAATGCAGGTGCAAGCCTGACTATGAACGGCATTGCAACCGAATTGGCTAACGGCCAGGGTGCATCCGTAAAACTGTTCGGTGATACCACTACCATCAACAATGCAGTAACCGTATACAAAGACGGCCGTATTTCCGGTGTAGCTGATGGTATTAACAATAACGACGCTGTAAACGTAGGCCAGCTGAATAAAGTAAGCGAAATTGCCAATAAGGGCTGGAACCTTGCTACCAACGGTGTTGCAGCCGAAGCAACCAATGTTAAACCTGGCGATTATGTTGACTTCAGCGGTGACAAGAACATCAGCGTAAGCCATGACGGCACTAAGGTTAAGGTTGAGCTGAACAAAGACCTTGATGTTAACTCCGTTCAAACCAACGCTCTGAACGCAAAATACAACCTGTCCGTAGGTACTATGGCTGAAAACGGTATCATGCCGTTCTTTGTAAACAGCACCGGCGCATTCTACGCAGCACATAATAAATTCTCCGTAGATAAAGACGGTAATATGAATGCAAACTCCGTTCAGACCAACGCATTGAACTCCAAGTACAACCTGTCTGTAGGTACTGCAAATGAAAACGGCACTGTACCGTTCTTTGTAAACAGCAATGGTGCATTCTATGCTGCCAACGGCAAATTGGTTGTAGATAAAGACGGCAAAGTAACCGCAACTGCAGGCGAAATCGGCAATGTAGTACTGAACAACGGCGTATTCACCGGCCATTCCGCACTGCGTGATGGTGAGCTGTTCGTAGGCGATGCAAGCGGCAACTACAGCCAAATCACCACTAAAGGTGCTAAGCTGGGCAAAGTAACTATTGCTGAAGACGGCAAGATCAGCGGCGTAGCTGCAGGCGAAGTAAGCAGCACCTCTACCGATGCTATCAACGGCAGCCAGCTGCATCAGACCAATGAGAATGTTGCAGCATTGGATAAACGCGTAACCCAGAACGAAGCAGATATTGCTACCAATAAAGCAAATATTGCTCAAAATGCAGCAGACATCGCAGCCAATAAAGATGCTATCGCAGCTAACAGAGCAGACATCGATAAGAACAAAGCAGATATCGCAGCTAACAGAGCAGATATCGATAAGAACAAAGCAGATATCGCAGCTAACAGAGCAGACATCGATAAGAACAAAGCAGATATCAAGAACCTTGATAATCGTGTAACCAATGTTGAAGAGCTTGCTAAGAAGCACACCACTGTTACCGCAGGTGACAACATTACTGTAACCGAAGACACCAATAAAGACGGTGGCAAGGAATACAAGGTTGCTCTGGACAAAGATATTAAGCTTGACAGCGTAACCACCGGTCAAACTGTAATGAACAACGATGGCTTGAAGGTTGGCGACAAGGTTAGCGTAACTAAGGACGCTGTAACCGCAGGCAAGACCTCCATCAGCGATGAAGGCGTAAAAGTTGGCGACAAGACCTATATCAGCGATAAAGGCCTGAATGCAAACGGTCAGCAGATTACTAACGTAGCAGACGGTAAAGAAAACGGCGATGCAGTTAACTATGGTCAGCTGAAAGGCGTTGAAAATCAGGTTGTAAGCAACACCAACCGTATCAACCAGCTGGGCAGCCGTGTAAACAAGGTTGGCGCAGGCGCAGCAGCTTTGGCAGCACTGCATCCGATGGACTTCGATCCGGACGACAAACTGACCTTCTCCGCAGGCTATGGCAACTACGGCGGTGAAAACGCTGCAGCAATCGGCGCTTACTACCGTCCGGACGAAAAGGTAATGTTCAGTGTTGGCGGTACCGTAGGCAACGGTGAAAACATGGTTAACGCAGGCGTATCCTTCTCCCTGGACCGCACCAATCATGTAAGCAACAGCCGTACCGCAATGGCTCGCGAAATCCTTGACCTGCGTGCTGAGGTTACCGAGCTGAAGGCTATGGTTGCTAAAGGCGGCCTGGGCTCCATCGCAGAAGACAAGATGAAGATCTTCCCGGACGTTGCTGAAAACCATTGGGCATATGAATACGTTGGCAAGCTGGCAGCTGCAGGCATCATCGAAGGCTATCCTGATGGCAACTTCAGCGGTGACCGCATGATGAGCCGTTACGAATTCGCTGCAATGCTCTACCGTGCAATGCAGAAGGGCGCTCAGCTCGACAGCAAGATTATCAACGAGTTCGCTCCTGAAATGGGCCGTATCCGTGTAGACCGCATCAGCGGCGAAGACGGTGACCGCGATAAGATTGAGCGTGTACGCGTAAATGCTGTTAAAGGTGAACGCGACCATTACGGCAACAAAGTGGCAAAAAAGGCTGCAAAATAAGCCTTGCCGAATAAGCAATCCTAAAAATTAAATATTGTTCATGATAACCCCCGTACTGTCGGCATTGCCGACCGGTGCGGGGGTTTTGCTATGCCTAAGTAATGCTGTTTTTATTTGCTTTACAGATAAAAACCTATCGGATACATAGTATATAAAGTTTTGTTTATAAAAGAAAATATGCATTATACATACTGTTTGGTGATTAGCAGCGCAAAACGAAAGGTATACAGTGAATAATGTAACTAAAGAAAGTATTACGCTTTCTGTAAATATAGCAAGAAAAACTGTTTTTTAAACTATTAGTGCAAGCGATAAGGTTGAAAAATAAAGATAAAAGTGCTAAAATAAAAGTACAGAGAAAACGTCAGAAAATTTCATATAATATTTTATTAAAGTGCTATAAGCTTTTGTTGTTAATGCATTAATAAAAAGTTAGTATGGAGATTTGCCTGATAATATACATAATTGAAAATATTAAAATTATATATAAAAGCACCTTGGCGGTATGGCTGCTGCTATAAATACTTAACTTGTTTCCTTACGTGGTCTAAGCCACGCTTTAATATAGCTATTCAATTTTTGAGTATGTTAGGAGGAGTGTTTTTATGAACAAGGTCTTTAAGGTTATCTGGAGTGAAGCGCGTAATGCTTATGTGGTTGTTTCCGAAATGGCAAAAAGACATGGAACTAAAAGCTGCTCCACAAAAAAACTGTTGGCAATGCTGATTGCTACAGGTGTAATGACCTGTGCAAGCGTAGCACCGGTTATGGCTGCTAATTTAGCACCGACAGATACAAAGATTGAAGCTGGCACCGGTGCAAATGCTAGCGGTGAAGGCAGCGTTGCGATTGGCCAAAATGCTGCTGCAAGCGGTTTAGTTGGTATTGCTATCGGCCGTGATGCTGAAGCAAGCGGAACTGACTCTATTGCAATCGGTGGCGATACCAAAGCGACCAAAATTTATAGTGTTGCAATCGGCAATGATATTCATTATACAGGCGAGAGTGCAACTGCTGTAGGTCAACAAGCGCATGCAACCGGTAAAGTATCTACTGCTATCGGTATTATGACCAATGTTGATGCTGATTGGAACGCAGCACATCAAGGTCAATGGAGACAAGCAGGAGACCATTCTACTGCTGTCGGTGCTTATTCCGGTTCTTGGGGACTCGCATCTACTGCTTTAGGCGGTTTTTCCAGAGCAGACGAAAAATTTGCAACTGCCGTTGGTTATGGCAGCCATGCAACGGCTGAGCGTGCAACTACATTAGGTGCTAAGGCTGAAGCAAATGCTTATGAGTCTGTTGCAATCGGTGCCTTCTCCGTTGATGATAGAGAAGGTGGTATGGTTGGTGCTTTTGCTCCTGAAGGTGCAGACAGCCTTACTTGGAAAGCCAATGCCGGTGCTGTATCTGTAGGCAGTTCTGCGGATGGTAAAGAAATTACCCGTCAAATTACCAACGTAGCAGCTGGTAGTGAAGCTACCGATGCTGTAAACGTAGCACAATTGAAGGCTGCAACTGAAAATGCAGGCTGGAATCTTTCCACTAACGGTGTTGCTACTTCCGCTATTAATGTAGCACCCGGTGGATATGTTGATTTCAGCGGCGATAAGAATATCAGCGTAAGCAATGACGGCACTAAGGTTAAGGCTGAGCTGAACAAGGATCTGGTTGATATCGAATCCATCAGCAACGGGGATGCTAAATTGGCATTGGGCGGTCTTGCAACCGAATTGACTAATGGTCAGGGCGCATCCGTAAAACTGTTTGGTGATGCAACCATTATCAATGGTAAAGTAAACGTATACAAGGATGGCCGTATTGCAGGCGTAGCTGCAGGCATTAACGACAATGATGCAGTAAACGTAAGCCAATTGAAGAACAGCGCTTGGAAGCTTGCTGCTAATGGTGTTCTGACCGAAGCAGAAGATGTAAAAGCCGGCGATTATGTTGACTTCAATGGTGACCAGAATGTCAGTGTAAGCAAGGATGCAAAAGACGGCGTTAAAACTGTTAAGGTTGAATTGAATAAGGATTTGACTGAAATCGAAACCATCAGCAATGGCGATGCTAAGCTGACATTGGGCGGCTTTACAACCGAACTGACTAACGGTCAAGGCGCATCCGTAAAACTGTTTGGTGATACCACTACTATCAACAATGCAGTAACCGTATACAAGGATGGCCGTATTGCAGGCGTAGCTGCAGGCATTAACGATAATGATGCAGTAAACGTAGGTCAACTGAAGGCAGTAGGTGCAACTGCTAACATGGGCTGGAACCTCGCTACCAACGGTGTTGCAACCGAAGCAACCAATGTAAAACCCGGTGATTTTGTTGATTTCAGCGGCGACAAGAACATCAGCGTAAGCCATGACGGCACTAAGGTTAAGGTTGAGCTGAACAAAGACATTGATGTAAACTCCGTTCAAACTAACGCACTGAACTCCAAATACAACCTGTCCGTAGGCACTATGGCAGAAAATGGAATCATGCCGTTCTTTGTAAACAGCACCGGCGATTTCTACGCAGCACACAATAAATTCTCCGTTGATAAAGACGGCAAAGTAACTGCAACTGCAGGCGAAATCGGCAACGTAGTTCTGAACAACGGCGTATTCTACAAGAACAGCGCACTGCGTGACGGTGAATTGTTTATTGGCGATGCAGACGGCAACTACAGCCAAATCACTCCGAAATCCGCTAAACTTGGCAAAGTAACCATCGATAAGGACGGCAAGATTTCCGGCGTAGCAGCAGGCGCAGTACCCGCTGATTCCACCGATGCTGTAAACGGCAGCCAGCTGCATGCGGTAGCAACCGAAGCAGGCAAACACAGCAAGGTTGTAAATGGCTCCAACATCAATGTTGAAGAATTTGATAATGACGGTCAAAAGATTTACAAGGTTAACCTGAACAAGGATATCATGCTTGGCGATTTGACCGGCAAATATGTAAGCATCAGCGGTACCAATGGTACTATCGAAACCACCGGCTATATTGCAACCCAGGATCGCGTATATGCAGACAAGGGCGGCAAGCTGGCTGATATCGACGTAACCGGCAACAAGATTTCCAACGGCGCTTCCTCCATCGTTCTGGACGGCAGCAATGTTAAGGTTAACGATAAGGTTACCATTGATCAGAATGGCAAAATCAGCGGCGTAGCTGCAGGCGAAGTAAGCAGCACCTCCACTGACGCTATCAACGGCAGCCAACTGCATCAGACCAATGAGAATGTTGCAGCATTGGATAAACGCGTAACCCAAAACGAAGCAGATATTGCTCAAAATAAAGCAGACATCGCTCAAAACAAAGCAGATATCGCTACCAATAAAGCCGATATTGCTACCAATAAAGCAAATATTGCCCAAAATGCAGCGGACATCAAAAAGGTTGAAGCACTTGCTAAGAAGCACACCACTGTTGCCGCAGGTGACAATATTACTGTAAGTGACGTAGGTCCGAATGCAGATGGTGGCAAGGAATACAAGGTAGCTTTGGACAAAGATATTAACCTTGACAGCGTAACCACCGGTCAAACTGTAATGAACAACGATGGTCTGAAGGTTGGTAAAGACGTAAGCGTAACCGCAACTGCTGTAACCGCAGGCAAGACCTCCATCAGCGATGAAGGCGTCAAAGTTGGCGACAAGACCTATATCAGCGATAAAGGCCTGAATGCTAATGACCAAAAGGTTACCAACGTAGCTGCAGGTGAACTCAGCGCAACCTCTAAGGACGCTGTAAATGGCAGCCAACTCTATGCTACCAATCAAGAGGTTGCTAACAACACCAACCGCATCAACAAGCTTGGTAGCCGTGTAAACAAGGTTGGCGCAGGCGCAGCAGCTCTGGCAGCACTGCATCCGATGGACTTTGATCCGGACGACAAACTGACCTTCTCCGCAGGCTATGGCAACTATGCAGGCGAAAACGCTGCTGCAATCGGCGCATACTATCGTCCTGACGAAAAGGTAATGTTCAGTGTTGCAGGTACCGTAGGCAATGGTGAAAACATGGTTAACGCAGGCGTATCCTTCGCTCTGGACCGCACCAACCATGTAAGCAACAGCCGTACCGCTCTGGCTCGTGAGGTTATCGACCTGCGCGGTCAGCTGGCAGTAATGGGTGCTAAGATGGCTAAGATGGAAAAAGCATTCGGTATGCTGGATGAAACCAAGACCAAGCTCTTCCCGGATGTTCCGGCTAACCACTGGGCATATGAATACATCGCTAAGCTGGCAGGCAATGGCTACATTGAAGGCTATCCTGACGGCAACTTCGGCGGTGACCGCCTGATGACTCGTTATGAATTTGCTGCAATGCTCTATCGTGCAATCGAAAACGGCGCAGCTCTTGAAGAAAAGATCATCAAAGAATTTGAGCCTGAATTGGGCCGCATCCGTGTAGATCGCATCAGCGGTGAAGATGGCGATCGCAATAAGATCGAACGTGTACGCGTAAACGATACTAAAGGCGAGCGCGACCATTACGGCAACAAGCTGGCAAAATAAATTGTCGGCAGTGACAAGTGAATAAAGCTCAGTAAACAGTAAAGGCGTTCTCCCGTAAGGGAGAACGTCTTTTGCAGTAATGAAATATGCCCTAAGTGTAATAGCACTTTTTGCTTAACGAACTATTGTTTTTAAAGTGCTTCTGTGTTATAATTACCTTAGTTGCATAGGTAGCCGCATTCTTGCGGAGCTTATGCCTGGTCATGCGGACCAGTGGCGCCTGTCGAGCTTTCGGCAGGCGCCTTTTCCTTTATGTCAGTCGCGATTGCCGGCTTATATATTTTTACTGCAAATTATGCTATAATCAAAGGAGGAAACATATGCAAAAGCAAATCTCTAATCTCGATAAGCTGACTCTGTCTAACGATTTTCTTTTCAAGCACGTTATGCTCAGAAAACGCATCTGCAAGCATATTCTGGAAGAGCTTTTACACACCCAAATTGCAGATATTACCTATCTTGAAGCAGAGCAGACTATTGATGTTTATCCTGACAGCCATGGTATTCGTTTGGATGTTAGAATTGCAGATGCTGCCAATACTCATTACAATTTGGAAATGCAGGTAAAGAATCCTGTTAATCGTGCTACAGGAAAATTTCTGTTGCCTAAGCGTACTCGCTACTATCAAGCTATGCTTGATACGGATATGCTGCAAAAGGGTCAGGATTATGACGAATTATCTCCTACGTATATAATTTTCTTCTGTCTGTTTGATTTTTTTCAGGATTCTCAGCGTATTTATACCTTTAAGAAGCGTTGTCTGGAAAACATGAATATTGAATTGGCAGATGAAGCAGTTATTATGTTTCTCAATACCTTGGGAACCAAAGGTGATGTGTCACCGGACATTCAAAGTCTGTTTGACTACATCAACAGCAATACTATTAACAGTAATTTTACACGTGAGGTTGCTGATACGATTGTAGAAATTAAAAATGACAAGAAAGTGAGGGATGCCTATATGACTTACGAAATGCGTATGAAAGACCTGCGTGACGAAGCACATGCCGAAGGCAAAGCAGAAGGTCTTGCCGAAGGTAAGGCAGAAGGTCTCGCCGAAGGCAAGGCAGAAGGTCTCGCCGAAGGCAAGGCAAAAGAAAAGACTGCAACTGCAAAGCGTCTTTTAAGTATGGGATTATCTGTAGAGGATATTGCTAAGGCTACTTCACTTTCCGTTGAGCAGGTTGAAGCAATTAAGGCGGAATGAATTTGACAAGAAAGTGAGGGATGCCTATATGACTTACGAAATGCGTATGAAAGACTTGCGTGACGAAGCACATGCCGAAGGTCTGGCTGAGGGTAAGGCTGAGGGGCTCGCTGAAGGTAAGGCAAAAGAAAAGACTGCAACTGCAAAGTGTCTTTTAAGTATGGGATTATCTGTAGAGGATATTGCTAAGGCTACTTCGCTTTCCGTTGAGCAGGTTGAAGTGATTAAGGCAGAACAAATTTGATAAAGTTACAGTAAAGGCGTTCTCCCGTAAGGGAGAACGCCTTTTTACATTGTAATGAAAGCAGTTAAGCAGTTATGGTATATGTTTTATAGATTACCTGCGGAGCTGACACCTACCACTTTTCCGGAATTCCGGGGAAGTCGGCAATCGTTAGCATACAGCAGGCGCCGGTGGCCAGCAATGTATCTGCATCAGTATCATATACATGAATCTGCATAGTAATCAACTGGCCATTATGCGAAACAACCTCAGCCTGTGCTTCTACCATTGCACCGGAAGGAGCGCTCTTAATAAAATCTACGGTCATCGATACCGTAACCACGCGCTTGCCCATAGCGGCGCAGGCGATGCCGGTGGCATTATCCACCAGTGTTGTAAGCAAGCCTCCGTGCAGCTTGCCGTTAAGGTTTGTGTGGATAGCAGGGTCGATGCGCAGGCCTACTGCAGCTTTGCCGCAGCTGATGCTGTGAACCTTTATGCCGCAGTGCTGCATAAAAGCGTTATGCGTGTAGATATCTTTTACGCTTCGGATAATTTCTTCCGGTTGCATAAATCATTCCTCCTTTAGACAGGCGTCCAGCGCTTGGGCAACGTCGTTGCATTGCTCAAGGCTTGCTACCCAATTTTGTAAACGTAATGCCTTTGCTTCACCGTAAACAGGTACGGCAAGGCTCATAAACTTGGCACAGAGCTCTTCCCAAGTCAGAGAATTTTCCGGATCTCCCTTAGGATAATCAACCTGCATTGTAAGAGTTTGTCCGTTATGCAGCTGAATTTCTACTCTGGAAGCCAGCTTGGAAGCATCTGCTGCATGAAGCTGTTCCATAGCCTCATCGCGGATAACCTCGATGCGTTGCATTAAATCCGTAAGCTCTTTGTTGTGGATACATTCCTCGCTGAACTGCGCAATGCCTACTTCGCCGAACTTCAGCATTGCAGCGGAGCAATATTGAATACTGAATTTGCCGCCGTAGGGAATTTTCGGCTGAGGATTATTAATCAGATAGTTCGTAATATCATTGACGTACAGCTTAATTTTAGCGATATTCTTGGGCTGCAGGGAATGAGCCTTGCGCAGCTCCTGAATGGCGTAAAGAGCAGCATGGGCGTGCTTGCAGCAGGCGTAGGGCTTGAAGGAGTTGATGTCGATTTTCAGTTTATCAGTGCTCATGTTTTCGGTAAGTTTTTCCAAATGCGGTTCTTTGACCATGGCACGGCAGAAGCCCTTTTCGCCTTCTAAAATTTCACTGGCTGCAGTAAAACCCTTCTGCGACAGATAAGCGCTGAGAACACCGCTGTAGGAAGCCTTGCCCGTGTGCAGCGGCTTGCTCATGGCACCCTCTTTTAAAAACTCCCACAGGCCTGCTGCCTGGGTACCGGCGCTGCCGTAGCACATCAGTGTCTGCTGTGCGTCAAGACCGAGAGCGTTGGCGGCAGCAGCACCGGCGGCGATGGTGCCTGCGGTACCGGTAGTATGCCAAAAGAAGTAGGATTCCGGGATAACTGCTTCGCCTACGCGGCCGCTGGCTTCGTAGCCTGCACAAATTGCTGCGATGAGCTGCTTACCGCTTTTGTGTTCTGCCTCGCAGACAGCCAGCGCGGGAGAAACAACAACGCAGGCCGGATGGATAATAGACGGGTTATGCAGGTCATCGAAGTCCAGACTGTGGGAAGCAGCGCTGTTGATAAAGGCTGCGGTCAGGGCGCCGGCCTTTTTGGCAGGAAGGCTGCCGAAAATATTTGCCTGCGGTGCATCTCCCTGAAGAATAACATCATGGATGATGCGTACCGGTTTTTCCTGCGAACCGCGGACAGCAATTCCCAGCCAGTCCAGCAGACATTTTTTAGCCATTTCGATGCTGTGAGCAGAAAGCTTTTCGTAGCACAATTCTGCGGTAAATTTTGCTAATGCTTTAGTTGTCATTGTTAATACCTGCCTTTGCTTTAATTTTAACTATTGCCATGGTATTCGCCAAATGCAACGTAAACACCTGCCTTAGCCTTAAAACAAATTACCTCCCTGCTGGTATTCTCCGAAAACCTCGCGCAGTACGCCGCAGATTTCGCCTAAGGTTGCATAGGTTTTAACAGCATCAATCAGATAAGGCATAAGGTTAGCTTCACCCTTGGCAGCTTCCTTCAGAGCTTTCAGGGAAGCATCTACTGCTTGCTGGTCACGGTGAGCCTTCATTTCATTTACACGGGCAATCTGACGTTCCGCAACGCTTAAATCTGCCGTAATAACATCATTTGTTTTGACAGCCTTATTGTCTGCAAATTTGTTGACGCCGATGACTGTACGCTTGCCTTTTTCAATATCTGTCTGATATTCGTAGGCATGGGCGGCCATTTCACCTTGCATATAGCCTTGTTCGATAGCAGCAACCGCACCGCCAATGGCATCAATTTTTTGGATGTATTCATAAGCTTCTTTTTCGAATTTGTCAGTGAGTGCTTCAACATAATAGGAACCGGCCATGGGGTCGATAGTGTCGGCAACACCGCTTTCGTAAGCGATGAGCTGTTGGGTACGCAGTGCAAGAGTTGCACTTTCTTCCGTCGGGAGGGCAATGGCTTCGTCATACGCGCAGCAGGCCATCGACTGAATGCCTGCAAGTACAGCGGACATAGCCTGCCAGGTAATGCGGGCAACGTTGTTCAAAGGCTGCTGTGCTGTCAGCACGCTGCCTGCGGTATGAACGTGTACGCGCAGCATCTGTGCTTTGGGAACGGTAGCTCCGTAACGCTCTTTCATGATGCGTGCCCACAAGCGGCGGGCAGCGCGGAATTTGGCTATTTCAGAGAAGAAATTCAGGCCTGCGGTAAAAATCCAGCTGATACCGGGAGCAAAATCATCAACCTTTTGGCCTGCTTTGATTGCAGCATCAATATAGGCCATGGCATTAGCGAAGGCAAAAGCGATTTCCTGTACCTCGGAAGCACCTGCTTCGCGGATGTGATAAGCACCAACACTGATAGTATTCCATTTGGGGATATTCTGCGAGCAATAAGCAAAGGTATCTGTAATCAGGCGCATGGAAGGACGTGGCGGGAAGATATAGGTTCCGCGGGCGATATATTCCTTGAGAATATCGTTTTGAATAGTGCCCTTCAACTGCTCCGGTTTTACTCCCTGCTTTTCGGCAACAGCAACATACATTGCCAAAAGTACGGCTGCCGGACCGTTGATGGTCATCGATGTGCTGACCTTATCCAGCGGAATACCTTCAAAAAGCTTTTCCATGTCAGCGAGAGAATCAATTGCTACGCCAACCTTGCCTACTTCACCTTCGGATAACGGTGCGTCACTGTCCAGACCGATTTGTGTAGGTAAATCCATAGCTACGGAAAGACCGGTTTGCCCTGCCTGCAGCAAATACTTGTAACGGGCATTGGTTTCTTCGGCAGTGGCAAAGCCTGCATAAGCACGCATAGTCCACAGGCGGCCTCTGTACATTGTGGGCTGTACGCCACGGGTGAAGGGATACTGACCGGGAAAGCCGAGTTTACTGTTATAATCAAATTTTTCATCTATATCTAAGGGTGTATATAAGCGCTTTTCGCTTAAATGCTGCCGTTCAGGGAATTTTGCGATTGCCTTGGCAACCTTGGCATCATAGGCATCTAAGCTAAGCTGTAAATCTTCTCGTGTAGTCATAATGATCTTCCTCCTTGGATTTCTCTTTCATCGTGCCTGTTTTTTCTAACGCTATGTGCATGTCGAAGGCGTGTTCCAAATCAACAGGCTCATGGCCGTTTTTTCTTTGCGCCATTTTCAGGTAATCATAAAGCTGTTCCCTGAAATCGGGGTGGGCGCATTTTTCGATAATCAGTTTGGCCCGTTTTAGAGGACTCAGACCGCGGATATCGGCTACACCCTGCTCGGTAATAAAAACCATCGTATCATGTTCGGTATGATCTGCGTGTGAAACCATGGGAACTACGCTCGAGATATTACCGCCTTTGGCAGTTGATGGGGTAGAGAATATTGTCAGGTAACCGTTGCGCATATAATCTCCGCTGCCGCCGATACCGTTCATCATACGGTTGCCCATAACATGGGTAGAATTTGCCTGACCGTAAATATCAAATTCAAGCGGTGTATTCATGGAGATAACGCCGAGGCGGCGGATGACCTCCGGATTATTGCTGATGTCGAGCGGGCGCAGAACAATGCGGTTACGGTAGAGCTCGGGATCTTCTTTATACATCTCCCAAACTGTTGGCGATGGAGTGAAGGCACAGCCGGAGGCTTGGGTGACCTTACCGCATTTTATCAGCTTGAAAACAGAATCTTGCAAAATCTCTGAGTACATAGTAAGATTTTCAAATTTAGATTCTGCCAAACCCATTAATACAGCATTGGCTATGCTTCCTACACCGGACTGCAACGGCAGCATTTGCTGCGGCAGACGGCCGTGGCGCTGCTCGTGCTCCAAAAAATCAACCAAGTTAGCGGCAATTTTTTTGCTTGCTTCATCAGGAGCGCTTAAATTGCGTACATGGTCGACAATGTCTGATTCGACGATGCAGGTAATTCTGTCAAGTCCGCAGCTTACATAAGGAGAACCGATGCGGTCACCGACATGATAAATAGGGATTTCGGTGCGCTCAGGTGGTTTGCTGCAGATGTAAATATCGTGCATTCCCTCCAGCGTCAACGGGATAGATGTGTTGACCTCAACAATAATTTTTTTTGCATGCTTTACAAGCATAGGCGTGTTGCCGACGCCTGGACCGAGAACAATGCTGCCGTCTGCATTAATAGCAGCGGCTTCAACGATTGCGACATCAACATCGCCGTAAAAGCCGTAGTCGATTTGTTGGGCAAAGTGGCTTAAATGCTGATCAATATAGGTTACGATGCCGGTGTTGATCTGGCGGCTGAGTGTTTTGTTGGAGGCTGCATAATAAGGCATGCGTCCGCTGATACCGCTGACTTCGGCAAGTGCTTCTTCGATTTCCGGTCCGACGGAAGCACCGCTCCAAATATTGATACGGCATTTTTTGCCGGCCTTGATGGCTTTAGCGAGAGCAAGTGTGGTTTTCTTAGGATAGCCAGAGGGGGTGAAGCCGCTGACACCGACATTCATACCGTCGGTAATCAGTGTGGCTGCTTCGTCCGCGCTGACTATTTTGTCAAATAGGCAGGGGGTGCGCAAACGTGTTGCATCCAGCATTTCAAAAACCTCTTTTCTTTTTTGGAAATTTCCTTATCTGCTTACAGTTTAAATCTATCAACATATAAAGTAAAATACGGAAAATACATTTTACATATAAAAAATGAATATACGTTAACTCGTTCTTTGATGCGGGAACAGGATAATTCATGATATATAGTTGTCTGTTTTTAGAAAAAAACGAAAAACTTATGCTTATATTCCTAATCACTTATAAAAATAATCTATTGGAGTTATATGCGTTTTGCATATGCTGTCATTGGTTTTATGAAAAATTTAATTTTAAAAACTAAAAAAGTACTCAGAAATATTGCTGTATAGTATAATAAAGGCAGAGAGAAGTAAAGGAGAACTATATATGGACATAGAATATTACCGCAATTTTATTGCCATAGTTGAGGCCGGCAGTATTTCTGCCGCAGCTAAGCAGATAGCAATTGCCCAGCCGGCGCTGAGTAATCAGCTTAAGGTGCTGCAGAAGCGTTTTGGTACGCAGCTGCTGCATGTGCGCCGTGGTGGTCACAGCATTGAGCTTACGGATGCAGGCTGTATTTTATATAACAAGGCTAAGTATATCTGCTCGGCAGAAAACAGCGCTCTGAAGGAGATAGTTGACTGTCAGGCAGGCTTTAGCGGTACGCTGCGCATCAGTCTGTCGCCTTCGATGTCAATAAACTTTATTAAAAACTTTTTGAGTGATTTTTACAGAGAGTTTCCGCATATTAATTATGAGCTGTATGAGGTGCCGATTGACGAACAAACCCAGCAGCTTTTGGAGGGGAAAACGGAAATAGGCATTGCCAATGCACCCCTAAAGCAGTCTAAACGCTTTGAAACGCTGTTCAGCCGTAAAGAGCGTCTGGTTGCGCTTTTTCATAAGGATAGCCCGTATCTGAAAAATGATAAGCCTAATATCCTGCTGGATGATTTGGAGGACATTCCGTTATGTCTTTCGCGTGGCTGTTCTGAGCTGTTTTTTTCTGTGTGCTCGGATTCACACATTTTCCCGCAGGTTATGAGTATTAATACTACTAAGCTTTCTGCCATAGCCTGGGCAGAAAAAAATACCGGTGTGGCAATTGTACCGGCACCGGCTGTAGAATTGTTTCCGGCGAATCTGGTCCGCAAGGAAATCAAGGATGAGCGCTTGTTTCTGGAGATGACGCTGTCTATAGTTAAGGGCAGAGAGCTGTCGCAGGTTGCGCAGACCTTTATTAATTATTATATGCAGAATAAATAAAAATACGCCTTAGGCTGTTGATGCCTAGGGCGTTTTTGGTTGCCTTCTTACTGTATTTTTTTCTTCGGCCTGTATTCCGAAATAAACAGGCCGGTCATCGTCAGAATGGTACCGAGTGCTACCAGCAGGGTGATTTTTTCCTGCAGGACAATAGCCGAAGTAATGACGGTGATGACGGGAACCATATAAATATAAACGCTGGCCTTTACTGCGCCCAACTCCCTAACTGCCAAATTCCAGGTGACGAAGCAGAGGGCGGAAGCACCCAGACCCAGAAAGACGATGTTAAAAAGATAGGTAGTATTGGCGAAGCGCGCCAGGTTCAGTTCAAAATCCAGAAACCCGAGCGCCGGCACCATAAAGAGAATGCCGTAGAAAAAGGTTCTGCGTGTAGCGAGGATAACAGGATAACCGTAGCTACTGATTTTTTTCGTCAGCAGAGCATAAAACGCCCACACGACAGCGGCGGAAATCGCCAGCAAATCACCCAGCGGATTGAGCTGCATGGCTGCGCCGTTGAAGCTGATGCAGGCAATACCGATCATAACGATAAAAAAGCCGATGATGAACTGCTTGCTTAAGCTGCCGGCAGAACGCATAAAATAATGCGCCAGCAGCGCAGTAAAGAAAGGCGCTGTGCTGCCGATTACGCTAACGTTGGAGGCTTGCGTATAGGTCAGGGCGATGTTTTCCAAAAGGTAGTAGAGGCAGATACCGCAAAGGCCTGCGGCCATAAAAACAGGCTCCTGCTTTTTATCTGTTTTCAGCATTTTAGGATAGGCCAGCCAAAGGGCGAAAAAGGCCATAATAAAGCGGAAAAAAAGGATTTCCAACGGCTGAAGGCCGGTAAGTAAAACCTTGGTAGAAATAAAGGTCGTGCCCCAGGTAGCAATTGTAATGAGGGCAGCAATGTGACCGATGTAGCGAGTGTTTTGCATTTGCTTAGAAATCTCCGTTCTTTTAGTGCGCAGTAAAACGCACTCTATGATTTTAGCAGACTAAAATCCTGCTATGAACAAACTATCCCCTCTGCCGGTATGACAGAAGGGATAGTTTGTAAAATTTTATTTTGTGTGCTTATCTTCGGCAGCCTGCTTATTTGGCGCCGCAGCAGCATATTTTGTCAGGGCAACCTTCGTGATGTGGAAGTCGCCTACGGCAGCGGGACCGTCGATACAGCCGTTGGAGCAGGCCATACCTTCGATATAGCTGCAGTCGAGCTTGCCTGCGGCAGCAGCCTTAACCGTATCACGGCATTTGTCCAGTCCGGAGCAGTATTGCGCATTATGCACCTCACCGCCCATAGCGGCAACCGTATCCTGCACGGCAGCGCTTACGCCGGCCGTCAGCGGGAAGCTCAGGCCAAGCTTGGAGGCATCGCGTTCATAAGCAGTATCACCGCTCATTTCCGCAAATTTGATATCCTTGCCCTCCAGCATGCACATAATCTCTTCAAAGGTCAGCACATAGTTGATGGTTTCGCGGTGCTCGCGTGCTTCCACCTTTTTGGCGATGCAGGGACCGATGAACACAGTAACTGCATAAGGATATTTTTCCTTAATCAGCTCAGCGCAGGTGAGCATGGGAGAAGGTGTATCCGAAATCTTGTCGGCTGCCTCCGGTACCTGTGTTTTAATCAGCTTAACAAAGGCAGGACAGCAGGAGCTGGTCATAAAGCCCTGCTTGGCAGGAACCTTCTCCAAATATTCCTCTGCCTCCTTAACGCTGGTGATATCGGCGCCAACGCCAACCTCTACAACTTCAGCGAAGCCTGCTTTTTGCAGTGCCTCGTAAATTTGCGCCATGGTAATCTTCAAACCGTATTGGCCTACGATAGAAGGTGCCACAAGGGCGATAACCTGCTTGCCCTGCTGGATTTCGCGGATAACGCGGATAATATTGCTGCGCTCGTCAATGGCGCCGAAGGGGCAGGCATTGCGGCAGGCACCGCAGGAAACACATTTTTCGTGGTCAATGACAGCCTTACGGTTTTCACCGATGCTGATGGCACCGATGGCGCAGGCACGCACGCAGGGACGATGGATTTCGATAATCGCACCGTAGGGGCACATCTGCTTGCAGCGACCGCATTCGATACATTTCGTTTTATCGATAAAGGCGCGGTCCTGAATAATGCTGATAGCCTTTTTCGGGCAGTTATTCATGCATTTATGGGTGATGCAGTGGCGGCACATATCTGTAACGTAATAAGCATCAATCGGGCATTGGTCGCAGGCTGCGGGGAGCACGTCGATAATCGGCAAATCGGTGCGCTCAGGCTCGTTCAGCGTCAGCTTGGCAGCCTCGATGATATTGCTGGAGCACTCCTGGCCCAGCGCCATATCAATACGGTTTTTCAGTACGGCTCTTTCTTTATAAACACAGCAGCGGTAGCGCGGAGTGTCCTCGCGTACCTCCTGCAGAATATCGTAGACGTGGTCAGGCAACTCATTATTCCAGGTGTAGCGGGATAAATGCTCCAGCACCATGCGGCGCAGCTGCGCAACAGCGGTTAATTCCATAAGGGTTCCTCCTTGGCAATTAGTTATATTGCGTTTTGCATTGCATACTCTATACTGTACAATTCTTTACAGAACGCAAAAATCCTGCTGAAGAGTATACGTAACGGTTTTAATAATGTTAAATTTGGTATTTTTCTAAACAGTTATATAGATGCATCTGTCAAAAAATCTCTGATATTTTTATGGATAATACCATTACGGCTCATATCGAATTCGTCGAGTGAAAGCACATATTTCGGATAATTATCGGTAATTTCATTGTAAACACCGAACTCACGTTGAATAGTTTCTTCTGCAGCCAATAAGTACGTAACTTGAATATAAATTTTTTTATCCTGTTTTTCACAGATAAAATCAATTTCTTTGGTATCTACCTTGCCGATGCTCACCTTATAACCACGGCGTAAAAGCTCCAGATAAACGATATTTTCCAAAATGAGATTGATATCCTTCATGTTGCCGCCGAAGACTGCTTCGCGGATGCCATGGTCAGCGACATAATATTTTTCGTTGATAGCAAGCAGCTTTTTACCTTGTATATCCTGACGTTTTACCTGATAAAACAGAAAAGCATCGGTGCAGGCTTTAACGTAGTTGATAATGGTTTCTGTTGCCATACTGCGTCCTTCGCTTTTCAAATATTTAGAAAGGACATTTGCAGAAAAAATGGTACCGATATTTGCAGTTATGTAGGTAAGTATGCGTTCAAGCATGTCAACATCACGTATATTGTTGCGGCGTACAATATCTTTCAGTTCTACTGATGTATATACATCCTGTAAATATTGCTTGCAGGCAGCTTCGTTATATTGCAGGGCTGCCAGATAGGGCATTCCACCGAAGTGCAGGTATTTCTTGAAGCAGTCTGCTTCACTTGTATTAGGCTGTATAGTATTATATAGCTCAATAAATTCAGAAAATGAAAAAGGATAAATAACAAATTCTACATAGCGTCCTGCTAAATAAGTGGCTAATTCACCGGATAGGAGCTTGGCATTGGAACCGGTGATATAAATATCACAATTAAGCTCTATACGTAAGGAATTAATACATTTTTCCCAATCTTTTACCTCTTGGATTTCATCAAAGAAAAGATAAATTTTTCCTGTTAAAGCTTGGGTTTGGCTTATTATTTCATCATGAAGAGCCTGGGCATTGCAAAGCCTGGCAAAGCTCATATTTTCAAAATTATAGGAAATAAGCTGTTGGGGAGTAACTCCTTGTTGTAACAGCTCTTGTTTTATAAGATCTAACATAACAGATTTACCGCAACGTCGGATACCTGTAAGTACTTTTACTAAATCACTGTTAATGAATGGGCGGATTTTTTTCATGTAAGATTCTCTTTTGATCATGTAAATCACCTCACTATCTATATAATATATCAGTTATATCTTAAATTCAAGACGAAAATCGAATTTCTATCAGATATAACTGAAACTTTTCGTGATTTTAGATTTTTATCAGTTATATCTGATAAAAATTCCGCTGTTGTAGTCAAAAAAAGCATACTTTTTTAGTATACGCAGAAAAAAATTAAAATTTTTTCCTCTTACCCCCTTTACAAATTGAAAACCTAGTATTATAATAAGCGCATAAAGCAACAACGTGGTTGTTGGGTCGAAAGGTCCAAACTTCGTGGTTGCTTTTTCTGTTATATCAGCGGTGAGAATTATAATTTATATCTTACCCATGATAAGTGCAACGAAGCACCGTAGCAGCGCAAGGCGCAGCTGACGGTGCTTTCTTATTTACAGAGCCAGAGAGAAGAAAATCTGTAAAGCACAAAAAACTGTATTTCAAATGAGGGATTTACACTTCGTAAACCCAAGGAAATTCTCAGAGAGAAATTAGGGAGGTTTTACAATGAATGATGTACCGAAACTGTTTGGCAGCTTAGTTTTTAACGAAAGTGTTATGAAGGACCGTCTGCCGACTGCAACCTATAAGGCATATAAGGCAGCAGTGCTGGCAGGCACTCCGCTGAATCTGGAAATTGCTAATATCATCGCCAATGCTATGAAGGACTGGGCTCTGGAGCATGGCTGCACTCATTTCACCCATTGGTTCCAACCGATGACCGGCATCACCGCTGAAAAGCATGAAAGCTTCATTTCTCCTACTGCTGAAGGCCGTGTAATCATGGACTTCTCCGGCAAAGAGCTGATTCAGGGCGAGCCTGATGCTTCCAGCTTCCCGTCCGGCGGCTTGCGTGCAACCTTCGAAGCCCGCGGCTATACAGCATGGGACCCGACCTCCTATGCATTTATCAAAGATAACTGCCTGTGCATTCCTACAGCCTTCTGCTCCTACACCGGCGAAGTGCTGGATAAAAAGACTCCGCTGCTGCGTTCCATGAATGCAGCCAGCAAAGCAGCCTGCAAGCTGCTGAAGCTGTTCGGCATTGATACAATCCGCGTCAACAGTACTGTTGGCCCGGAACAGGAATATTTCCTCGTAGATAAAAAAATGTGGGAAAAACGTAAAGACCTGGTTTACACCGGCCGTACCCTTTTCGGTGCGAAATCTCCGCGTGGCCAGGAGCTGGACGACCACTACTTCGGTATTATCAAGCAAAGAGTTCTTTCCTTCATGAAGGATTTAGACGAGGAACTGTGGAAACTGGGCGTACTTGCTAAAACCGAGCATAACGAGGTTGCTCCGGCACAGCACGAGCTGGCACCTATCTTCACAACTACCAACGTAGCATCTGACCATAACCAGCTGATGATGGAGTTCATGAAACGTGTTGCTTTGCGCCATGGTCTTGTTTGCCTGCTGCATGAAAAACCTTTTGATGGTGTAAACGGCAGCGGTAAGCATAACAACTGGTCCTTATCTACGGAAGAAGGTCTTAACCTGCTGGATCCCGGCAAGGAGCCGTACAAAAACCTGCGCTTCCTGACCTTCCTGGCAGCAATTATCAAGGCTGTTGATGAATATCAGGATCTGCTGCGTGTATCTGTTGCCAGCGCCGGCAATGACCATCGTCTGGGCGCTAACGAAGCTCCTCCGGCTATCGTATCCATGTTCCTTGGCACTGAGCTGACTGCAGTTCTCGAAGCTATTGCAGCTGACAAGGTTTACAACGGCAACCCGGAAAGCTACATTAAAGTAAGCGACGATACCATTCCTGCTCTTGTTAAGGATAACACCGACAGAAACAGAACCTCTCCCTTCGCCTTCACCGGCAATAAATTTGAATTCCGTATGCTGGGCAGTATGTTCTCCATCGCCGGCCCCAACATCGTACTGAACACCATCGTTGCCGAAGAGCTGGATGAATTTGCTGATAAGCTGGCAGATGCTCCTGATTTGGAAGCAGCAGTATATGATTTGGTTAAAGAAACCTATAAAGCTCATAAACGCATTGTCTTCAACGGTAACGGTTATACTGATGCATGGGTTGAGGAAGCAGCTAAACGTGGCCTGCTGAACCTCAAATCTACTCCGGAGGCTCTGCCGTATCTGGGACATGCAAAGAACATCGAGCTGTTCGAAAAACATAACATCTTCACTAAAGCCGAGGTTGAATCCCGTGTAGAAATCCTGCTGGAGAACTACAGCACCACGATTTCTATCGAAGCAGCAACCATGCTGGATATGTTCCATAAGGATATCCTCCCGGCAGTTACCGCATATACCGGAGATTTGACCAAAGCAGTACTGGATAAAAAGGCTGCCGGTGTCAGCGCAGGCTTTGAAGGCGCACTTGCCGATAAGCTGAGCAAGCTGGGCGGAGAAATGTATGCATCCTCCCTGAAGCTGGAAGAAGGCTTGAAGGAAGCAGCAGAAATCGGCGACAGCGAGAAGCAGGCTCTGTACTATCACGATACTGTTCTTGAAGAAATGGGCAAGCTGAGAAGTGCTGTTGATGCTGCCGAAGCTTTGACCGGTGGTAAGTATCTCGACTATCCGACTTATGGTGAGTTGTTGTTTGGTGTAAATGAGTAAGCTGCAGTTGCCTTCTCGACAGCCTTGAGTAAGGTGTGTTAAGATAAAATAATATATATAACTCATACACAATGGGGTGTATCCGAAAAATCGGGTACGCCCCTTTTTCTTTAGCTAATGCCATGTGAGCGCTGCTCAATGACACGTTAAAAAATATTATAATTTGAGGGGTGTTTACAAATGGACAAATATGTATCTGCCGATACTATATGGGTGCTGATAGGTGCCTTCCTGGTATTTTCTATGCAGCCGGGCTTCGCAATGGTTGAAACAGGCTTTACCAGAGCTAAAAATGCCGGCAACATCGTCATGAAAAATGTCATGGATATGTGCCTCGGCTCCATCGTTTTCTGGGTTCTGGGTTTTGGCCTGATGTTTGGTACCGATATCGGCGGCTTCATCGGCACGCCGGACTTCTTTGTAAAAGGTGATTACGGTGCCAGCTATCCAAGCACTGCGTACTTTATCTTCCAGACGATGTTCTGTGCTACCGCAGCAACCATTGTTTCCGGTGCTATGGCAGAACGTACCAACTTCCTGGTTTATTGCATTTACAGCGTATTAATCAGCGCTATTATTTACCCGATTAGCGGTCACTGGATTTGGGGCGGCGGCTGGCTCGCACAGATGGGCTTCCATGATTTCGCCGGTTCAACTGCCGTTCATATGGTAGGCGGCGTTGCTTCTCTCGTCGGTGCTAAGATGATTGGCGCGCGTATCGGCAAATACAATGCCGACGGTACGGTAAACGCTATTCCCGGTCACAGCATTCCGCTTGGTGCCTTGGGCGTTTTCCTTCTCTGGTTCGGTTGGTTTGGCTTCAACGGTGCTTCCACCGTCTGCGCAACCGGTGATGACGCCTTGGTTTCCATGGGTGCTATCTTCATTACCACTAACATGGCTGCAGCAGCTGCTGCTACCGCAACTATGATTTACACCTGGATTCGCTACGGCAAGCCTGATGTTTCCATGACACTGAACGGCGTGCTTGCAGGTCTGGTAGCAATTACCGCCGGCTGCGATATGGTAAGTCCGGCCGGCGCTTTAATCATCGGCCTGATTGCCGGTGTGCTGGTAGTTGCTGCTGTTGAATTCTTCGACCAGAAGCTGAAGATTGATGATCCTGTCGGTGCAATTTCTGTTCATGGTGTCTGCGGAGCCTTCGGTACGCTCGCAACCGGTCTCTTCGCTCTTGACGGCGGCCTCTTCTATGGCGGCGGTACTGATTTCCTGGTAAAACAAATCCTCGGCGTTGTAGTTGTAGCAATCTATGTTGCGATTACGATGACGATTATCTTTAAAGTTCTTGATAAGCTCTTCGGCCTGCGTGTTAAGGAATCCGAAGAAATTAAAGGCCTGGATATGGAAGAGCATGGCCTGCTCAGCAGCTATGCCGACTTTATGCAAACTCCGTTGGAGGCACAGACCTCTGTTACTACTACTTATGTTACTCCGGTCAAGGAAACTGCAGCTAAGCCTGCAGACGCAGTAAAGATGAGCAAGGTTGTTATTATCACCTCGCAAAATCGTTTCGAAGCATTGAAGAATGCTTTAGATAAGCTGGGAATTACCGGCATGACTGTTACCAAGGTTTTGGGCTACGGCATTCAGAAGGGCTCTACGGAAATGTATCGTGGTGCTGAGGTTGCTGCACACCTGCTGCCGAAGGTAAAGGTTGAAATGATTGTTTCCGCAATTCCTGTTGCAGCAGTAGTCAATGTTGCTAAGCAGGTTCTGTATACCGGCAAATACGGCGATGGCAAAATCTTCATCTATGATGTTGAGGATGTTGTTAAGATTCGTACCGGTGAAACAGGCTATGATGCTCTGCAGGATTATCCTATTGAGGAAAAATAATTTGCTTCTCCCTAATCAAACTCCCTAATAAAACAGGAAGGCGCTCGATGTCTTGCGTAATGCAGGCTAAGAGCGCTTTTCTGTGTGTTGGGGAAGTGTTTTTCTTGCTATTTTGTTCTATGCTTGCTAAAATAAACAGGATTAGGTTATTTTTTGGAGGCATAGAATATGAAGGAAATTTATGATTTAGCAGAACAATATCATAACGAGGGCAATAACTGCGTAGAATCCGTAGTTAAGGCGTGCAATGACGGCTTAAAGCTGGGCCTGCCGGATGTGGCAATCCGCATGGTGTCTGGCATGGGTGGCGGTATCGGCCGCAGCGGCTGCGTGTGCGGTGCGCTGAGTGGTTCCTGCCTGGTTATCAGCTCTATCGTGGGCAGATTGGACCCGTCCGAAAAGCATCAGACAGAGGTCTATAAATATACGCATGAGTTTCATGAGCGCTTTACGAAGCATTTCGGCACTTCCTGCTGCAGAGCACTGAATCGCCTGAGCTTCGGCACACCGGAATACAGAACTAAATGTATTAAGATTACTGCCGAAGCGGCAGACATGGTATCCGATTATCTGCAGGAAAAGGGCTTGGTAAAATAAGCATTGGCTGCGAAGCTGAAAGAAGGACTGATGGAGGTCAGGCTGATGGAAAAAACTGAGTTGAAGAACATTGTAATTTTAGCAACCGGCGGCACTATTGCCGGCAAGGCTGCTTCCGGTACCCAGATGACTGGCTATACTGCCGGTGCCTACAGCGTTGCCGATTTGCTGGCAGGTGTGCCTGAACTGGGCAAGCTGGCGCATATCAGCGGCGAGCAGCTGTGCAATATCGACAGCAGCAGTATTACCGATGCGTTGCTGCTGCGCTTGGCGCAGCGCTGCAATGAGCTGCTGGCGCAGGATGATGTCGACGGCGTTGTTATTACCCATGGTACCGATACTATGGAAGAAACGGCCTTCTTCCTGAACCTGACGGTAAAGAGTGCTAAGCCGGTGGTACTTGTGGGCGCAATGCGTCCTGCCACAGCAGTCAGTGCCGACGGACCTTTGAATATCATCAACGCTGTTAAGGTGGCTGTGGATGCTGTAAGCGCCGGACAGGGCGTGCTGGTGATGATGAACGATGAAATCTACAGCGGGCGTGACGTGACCAAGACGAACACGGCGAATGTGGCAACCTTCAAGGCAACGAACGGTGGTCCTTTAGGCTTTATAGTTGGCGGTGAGGTACATTACTATTATCGCAGCGTGCGTCCGCACACACTGCAGAGCGAATTTGACGTAACTGGTGTTACTGCTTTGCCGCGTGTAGATATCATCTACACGCATATCGGTGAGGATCGCGTATTTGTGGATGCGGCATTGGCAGCAGGCGCGCGTGGCCTTATCTACGCCGGCAGTGGCATGGGCAGCGTTCATGAGGCTGTGGAAGCGGCGCTGGCGGAGGCTGTCAGCCGTGGCGTTGCCGTAGTGCGTTCGAGCCGCACAGGCAGCGGTATTGTTGCCGCAGGCCTGGAGCGTTGGCAGGAGCAGGGCTTTTTGTATGCGGATAACCTTAATCCGCAAAAGGCACGTCTTTTGCTGCAGCTGGCACTTTTGCGGACGCAGGAGCGCAGCGAGGTGCAGGAGCTTTTCCTGCGTTACTGAAGCATAAAAGCGAAAAAGCTATCAACGGGCGAAGCCCGTTGATAGCTTTTTTTAGTGCGCTTTAAAATTTTACCATCTTCTGTAACCGTTGTGGTGTTTGGCGCGCTCTGCCTGACGGGCAGCGCGTTCTGCTTCGTAAGCCTCGCGGGCAGCGAAGAAATCCTCCAGCTTCCAGCCACGGTTAAACATTTCAATCAGCAGCTTGCCGGTGTTGTTGGCATCGTCAAAGGCGGTGTGCCACAGGCCGGCGGTGTTGACCTCCTGCTCTTCGGTGGCCTTTTTCAGACCGGTGGTGTAATCATCACCCTTCCACAGGCGGTAGGCCAGCGCCAAATCAAGATAGTCCTCGTATTTTATGGGGTTTTCGATTTTATGACGCTCACAGCCTGTCTGCAGCACCTTGTAATCCTCGGTTCCCCAGGCTACAAAATAGGACTCGCCGCTTTCATACAGCGCTGCCAGCTCCTGCACCATGGCAGGCAATTCAATGGCCTGCTGCATATCCTTAGCGGTAATCATGCAAAAATCCATAGAATCCTTAGCCTGCTTAGGATAAAAATGTGGTTTGACAAAGCTTTGGATGCGTCCGCAGTCGGTGAGCGGTTCGCCGTCCAGCTTCACTGCGCCGATTTCGATAATCTCGGAAAAGAAGCCGCGCGGACGGCCGACAGGGCGCTCGTAGGTAGTAAATTCAAAATCAACGACTAAAAATTTCTTCATTGCAATTCCTTCTTACACTAAAGCATAGCCTGCTGCTCAGTGCTTTTTACCGCAGCATTTTTTATACTTTTTGCCGCTGCCGCAGGGACAGGGATCGTTAGGATAAACCTTTTTCGCTTTGGCACCTACACGGGTATTTTGCTGAGCTGCCTGCTGTGCGTCACGCAGCAGCTTGATAGTTTCGTTAGGAGTGTGGCCACCGAGGCAGAACATACGGGTTGCACTGTTGCGGGCGTTCTGCAGCAGTACGGAAAGTCTGCCGAGATGGCTGTAATTGTTCCAAGCGGGAATATTAGCCTGCAGCTTCTGAATCAGCTCAGAGGTATTGCCGTCGGTGTTGGAGTTTTCAAATTCATAGATGTACTGGCACCAGTAATGTGCATCCAGTGCCGCAACATTCAGCTCTTGAGTGAAGAAGTCATGCAGATCCTGATATGCGGTAGTAGATTGCATATAACCGTAGTGGGAAAGCATGGTGATTTCCTTTACGGTAGGCAGGTATAGGCCGAAGGGCTTTCTACCTTGCTCCAGTCTGGTGTAGAAATCATCGCTGTCATTTTTCTTGAGCAGAATGCGGCCGTCTTTGATTGCGCAGGGGTTAAAGTTGCTCGGAACCTCGGCAAGTAATTGCGGCAGAGTTTCCGGAGTAAGCTCAAAGCCTGCTTTTTGATTATACATTTCGCAGAAAAATTCTACTGGCAGGATAAGGTGCAGGCTGGACATTGCGGTGATGCAGTCCAAAAGCCATGCCAGCTGTTGGCGGCGTGCCTGGAAATCTGCGGTGTTGATTTTTTTGTAGACGGTGCGTGCTTCCTTTACTGCTTCAAAGCAGTCGTCGGGATAGGAAACAATGTAGCCCATAGAAATAAAGGGCAGCAGCAGTGCATATTCACTGTAGGTAGGATGGAAACATTTTTTCTCTATGGCTGCTTCGAAGGCCTGAATGTTTTCGTCCGGCATAATAGCAAAGCGTTTTGCTGCAATTTCCGGCTTTTGCATTTCTGTGCAGATTTTTTCTGCCAGCTCGTCCTTTTTGAGCTTGCTGTAGGTGATGCAGAGCTGACGCGCTGCAAAAATTAATTTATCCTTAGTGAAGGCTTTTAAGTAATCCAGCAATACAGGTTTACGGGATGGTTGATTCTTAGTTTTGGTTGTACTTGCAGACATATTGATAGAAAATCTCCTTCTTTGTAATCTTACGTATCTCTTAATTATAAATAAAAACAGGAAATATAGCAAGTGAGGAATGTAGTGACCCCAAAAAGTTAGACTTTTATTACGCAGCAGAATTTAGAATCTGTTGCGTATTTTTTATGCAACAAAACTAAGCCTGTACTCTACAGGACTCATCCA